>Ga0299912_10000858_pt1 | contig 24818 bp, 16 predicted proteins | sample RVTome_2_FD_207667 | JGI IMG/M metagenome (GOLD analysis project Ga0299912, IMG submission 207667) | Soil microbial communities from uranium-contaminated site in the Upper Colorado River Basin, Wyoming, United States - RVT95D214 (version 2) ... | reverse complement strand
TTCAACCTCCTCTATGATGAGAGGGATGATCTTGTGAAGATCACCCATGGCACCCAGATTGGCAAATTTAAAAATAGGTGCTGTCGAATCGATATTAATGGCAACGGTTAGTCGCGCTTTTTCTATTCCTGCCACAAACTCTCGAGCTCCTGAAATGCCACAGGTCATTAGCAATCTCGGACTGACAGATCTTCCTGTGATTCCAATTTGCCTCTCAAACGGTATGATCCCGTCATCAACGAGTGGTCTTGTCCCTCCAATGGATCCACCCAAGATGTCCGCTAGATCTTCTACCATATGTAGTTCTTTCCCAATCCCTTTTCCCCCTGCTATGATTAGATCAGCTTCTTCAAGGTCTATTTTTCTTGGGTCACCTTTAATAAACTTGATAGTCCGGGATTTTATCCTGTCTGGCTCTAGATGAATCACTTCATCCACAATCTCCATTTCACTTGATCTTTCGGCTTTTTCGCCCTCCATATCGCCAGGTAAAACGGTTACTACAACTGTTCTCTCCGGGCGAAAGTTAAAATTCTGGTATACCTTATCATCATAACAAGATTTTGCTATCACCAGATTCTCTCCTGCTACCCAGACTCTCTTGACTTCTGTTATACAAGGAAGCTTCATTCTTGCTGCAATTCTTGGTGCAAGCTCATTTCCCAAGGAAGTAGCTCCAAACATCAAGATTAAAGGCGTGTGCTTTACTATCAGCTTTTGTAACGCCGAAGCATAAACATCTAATGAGTATTTCAAAAAAATGTCATTGTCTAAGAGATAAACTTTTTCTATATCATAATCTCGTAAGAAATGAATATATTCTCGGACTTTGCAACCCATGAGACATGCGCATGTTTTTCCGTTCAGTTGCTGAGACAACTTTCTTGCTTCGCTGAGCATTTCAAAGGTAACAGTTGTTACTTCATAATCCCGGCATTCAGCAAATATCAAAATATCTTTAGACAGCATCATTTTTATTCTTTATCCATTTACAAAACTTTCATGGGCATGGGTGAACTCCAAGATCAGAGCAATCAAATTAATTACGAGCATCACTAAATCTGGACCAAATTAGGACTAGTTCTTGTCCATGCCAGCTGCCTTTGATGTCTTAAAGAATACGGCTTCGACCTTTACCGGAACGTAATTTGTTACGGAAACGATTATGGTCTCCAGCCAAAATGAAAGTGACCCTCTACAAGACATAAAATAAAAGAGGAAGCGATGGTAGCAGGGAGGAATATTATGGTGTGGGTTTCAAGACGGTTGCATTGGCCCATTATTTTTCCGACCATTTTTTTCTGAATATTAGCCTCACGGAACTGACTCCAACGATTTTCATTCAATGTTACGCTGATTACCATAATCTTTAATAAGTCTTTTTTTTATTGTATATCCCCTTTTATATTTGTCTGCCAATAACCGCTCCCTCATAGATGGCATCATAGGCATCTCTAGGAATAACCGCATCTCCAATGCAATAGATCTCTGGAACTTGGCTATCTGCCATCACCTCATCTCCTAATCGGTTAGCTGGTGCCCTATTCCAAGCCACCACAACGGAATCGATACCCGTAATCTTTTCAACCTTACCTTCACTTTGGAGAATTATCCCATTATCATTGATCTGCTCTACAATGGTCTTTAGTCTAATCGATATCGCTGGGTTTTCCTGGATCCTGAAAGCGACTACCATTTGGCGAACAGGTCCCCAATCCGAACCCAAGCTATTAGAAGCCTCAACAATGGTGACCTCGCTGCCCTTCTCAGCCAAAAACTCTGCCACCACTAGGCCTTCTCTTTTCCCACCAATAACCAGACTCCTTTCCCCTGTTTCACGCTTACCAGAAAGAATATCGAAGCTAGTGGCTATAAGGGATCTATTCATCCCGGGGATTAATGGGACAAAGGGGACCGCTCCTGTTGCGATGACTACCACGTCAGGGCGGAACGCCTTAACCTGGGATAGGGTGATCTCCTTGCCCAATTCAAGTTTGACCCCACTTTTTTTGATTGCATGAATTCGAAAGCGGGCAGTTTGGAAAAACTCTTCATGACACTTACCCTTAGAAGCCCAACGTATTTGACCACCTAAATCTCCATCCTTCTCAAAAAGTGTTACATCGTGGCCACGCAAACAGGCGATTCGCGCAGCCTCCATACCGGCTACACCTCCACCAACAACCATTACCCTTTTCTTATTCTTAGCCGGTTTTAGCTCAAATTCTCTCTCCCGGCCCGCAGCCGGATTGACTGTGCAAGTAGTTGGAAGGTGCATCATCATCAAGTCGGCACATTTCAAACATCCCATGCACATACAGATATCATCGGCTTGACCTTTTTGGGATTTGACAAGAATCTCAGGATCAGCATGAAATGCCCTAACCATATGAACAAAATCTGCTTGGTTCTTCTCCAATATACTCTCGGCAAACACCATATCATTAATACGTCCCGTGGCAATCACCGGGATCTTGACCACTTCTTTTATTGCCGCGGCAAGATAAACGAGATAGCCCAAAGGCATGTCCATTGGTGCACAAATCATCGCCGCCGATTCGTAGATTCCTGCACTTACGTCGAGGAAGTCGACCCCAGCTTTTTCCAAGAGTTGTGCTATTCTTTTAGTATCATCTAATATAAGGCCCCCATCTACGAATTCGTCTGCACTCAAGCGATATCCCACAGGAAAATCATCTCCAACCGCAGCTCTCACCGCCTTATAGACTTCCAGGGGAAACCTCATTCTATTTTCCAAAGAGCCACCATATTCGTCCGTCCGTTTGTTACTGTAAGGTGAAACAAAGGCATTGATTAGATAACCATGCGCCCCATGAATGCAGATCATATCGTAGCCAGCTTTATTTGCCCTTCTAGCCGCCTGCGCAAATTTTTGGACCACTTCCTTAATCTCACCGACGGTGAGTTCTCGAGGCAAGTCTCCTCCAGAAGGTATGCATGGAACCTCTGATGGCCCTACCGGTTGGAGACCTGTTACAGTTGCCGAAGTTTGTCTGCCAGCATGCTGAATTTCAGCAACAACCTTTGTTCCGTATTGATGTAACGCATCGGTTAGCCGCTTATGACTTGGAATGAGCGTATCATCATATACTCCTAACTGGTAGAGACGACCACGGCCTCCCCAGTCTATATATGTCGATTCAACCGTAATCATCCCTACCCCATGCTTTGCTCGCTCCAACAGGTAATCAATATATCTTTGTGTCACAGAGCCATCCATATTCCCATACCCTCGCTCCGCTGGGGCCATGGATACTCTATTTTTGATCTGTAGGTTCTTAATCAGAGCAGGTTCAAGCAACTTCTTCAACAGGGCCATCTTTTACCTCCTCCTATAATAGTGGTGTAAGCATACTGAAAAGCTGGCATTTTCCCCGAATCCACATAAGAATACCCAGCACTAACTGATCCTATCAACCTTTTGCCTCTTCTCTACAGTCCCTTCGCAGCCTCCACCAAATCAAGTCTTTGAAGTATATCCAGTGTTGGTTTTCCCGTCTCTTTATCCCATCCCATGTACTCATAGAATTCCTTGATTAAATCTCTTAGATATGGTGCAATGCTCTTCCCCTCGGCTACGCCATCTGCTGGAGGCTCAAGAAGACGTGGACCAATATCGAGGTCACTTTCGATAGTGAGACCTCTTTTTATATTGAAAATCCTTTCTAGCGTAATAACTCTATGCCCCACAGCCATTGCCTCGTCGAAGTTGAAATCTCGCCAGCCAACGGTTGCCGCTAGTGCATGAACCGGTAAAAACGCCCCTCCTGAAAATTCTATTAAATCACCAATAAAACACCCACCCCAGCAGTCTTGCCAAACTCTTTTCTTCGACGATTTGGCCATCGCTTCAACCAATCCCTCCATTTTAAAAAGAGGATTACAGGCGGAATACTCCAAATCCAACTCAGGCAGCATGTCATTGGCGAACCCATGTTGCCAACAGGCTCCAGCCCCGGCTGTCACTTGTCCCAACATGAGACCCCATGCAGGTCTCCAATCGTGCATATTATAGCCTGCGCCCTTTACGTGAATGACATATTTGGGAGCATCTCCACCCAAAGTCTCGGCAGCCTTTTTCGGTCCGTCAGCGAATATCTTGCCAAACCCCTCTCGATTGACGATCTTGCGGAGGAGTGCTTCCGCTGCTTCAGCATTACCCCATTTCAACTCAAGCCCATCTGTTTGTTCTTTGGTGATTAACCCCCTTTCGTATAGTTCGAAAGCAAGGCCCAAGCAACACCCAATCTCAGCGGAATCAACCCCAAGGCGATCATTGAGGTCTGTTAGATAATGAACTGTTCCAGGATCCATGATGCCAACAATGCCAGCTGAACCTTCATGGCTTTCGCCTCCCCCTCCCAGGGTTGCCACAAAGCCCTTGTGTGGACCAGAAGTAATCTCCGATCTATAGGTGCAGGCTACGGGGCAAGACCAACAGGCCTTAGGTGTTATCTTAAATTCCTTCCAGCCTTCCACCATGCGTCGCGTCCATTCACGCCCCTCGACAGGGCTTAACAAATTTTTGTGAGCAGAAAAGTAATTGTTTCCTACGATCACTTCGTAAAGCTTGGTTATACCTGCCTTATGTAAGGCCGGGGATTTGCCCTCTTGGAACGCCATATCGTTCCATTCTTTTATAATATCATTAAGCTGAGTGCTGTTAGCAACGCGGACCTTTCCGCTACCTTTAACGGCAATCGCCTTCAATTTCTTTGAACCCATGATAGCGCCTACGCCTGCCTTAGAAAACAGGTGGTAATAATCAACTTCGATGGCTCCCCCATGCACCAGATTCTCCCCCGCTGGTCCAATAGCTGCCACACTAACCTTGGGAGCCCCAACTTTAGCTTTGACAAGATCTTCTGTCTCATGTGTATCCTTGCCCCAAAGAGCGGCTGCACCCCGAATTTCTACCTTGTCATCACAGATCCAAAGGTAAACGGGTTTTTTTGACGCCCCTTGAATAATCATCCCATCATAACCGGCAAACTTGAGATAGGCTCCAAAGTAACCGTGTGTATGTGAGGCACCGACAGTATATCCTGTGTTAGCATTGAGAGTGATCAAACTCGTATCAGAAGAGCAAGGATATTTTGTGCCAGTCATCGGTCCTGTCATGAAGATGAGTCGGTTATTCGGGCTTAACGGTTCTGTTCCCTCAGCCAATTCTTCATTCAGAATCTTTACCCCAAGCCCCACACCCCCAATATATTTTCTCAGAATGTCTTCTGCTGGGAGATCCTCCCTACTGATAGCACCACTTGTCAAATCCACCCTCAAAATCTTGCCTATGTATCCTCCCTGCATTCCAGTCTCCTTTCTTCAATTAGTTCCTAACGAATTTACTTCTTTGTAAATCGCTCTAAAGCCCAGCATCTTCAAGCCGCAAGCTGTCTAAGATCCTACGGCTTTTCATATCAGTCGAGCCGCTTCTGCCCCTTCGTGGGTAGCCTCAAAAGCTGTACGTGGTTCTTTGGCATCTCCAATAATATAGAACTCAGCCACTTTCCCTTCGATTTTCTTGGCTAATTCATTCACCGGCTTCGCTCCCATTGCCACAATAACCTGGTCTATCCCAACGATGGTTTCCTCTTTAGCGTCCACAGTAACCACTACTCCGGCATCGGTGATCTCTTTAACCAAGGCTCGAGTCAAAATCTTCACCCCGTAGCGAAGTAATCTAGGTATTAGTAATTGTGCCACAAACAGTGATATCCCAGTGGGTACGCCGATTTCCGGCAGCATCTCCACGATCGTTACCTGCTTACCTCGTTGAGCCATAAAGTCTGCCACCTCCGTGCCAATTCCTCCACCACCGAGTATAGCTACTCTCGTACCCAGATGAGCCTTCCCGCCTAAGATATCTTCACCAATCACGACCTCTCGCCTCTCCATTCCAGGAACAGATGGTATTTGTGTAACAGCCCCAGTGGCGATGACGACCGCATCCGGGCTGATTTCCTCCACAAGTTTAGGGGTAACCTCTCTACCAAGCTCAACTTCTACACCCAGTTTGGTAACCTGATTGGTGAGCCATTTAATTGCCAGAGCGAATTCCTGTTTAAAAGGGGCAATGCAGGCTAGATTGAAACGCCCTCCCAATTTCTCCGCCTTTTCGAAAAGCATGACTCGATGGCCCCTCAAAGCAGCTACTCTCGCAGCTTCGAGGCCACCCGGCCCTCCACCAATCACCAGAACCTTCTTGGGCGATTTGGTCCGCCTAACAACTGCCTCCCCTTCCATACCAGCAGCTGTATTGTAGATGCAAGCTGCCGGTTTTCCCTCAACTATTCCCCTGTTGATACATGACTGGGTACAGCCAATGCAAGGCCTTATCTCATCAAAATCCCCAGCGGCTACCTTCTGTGGCCAGTCAGGATCACAGATCAGCTGCCGCCCTAACGCTACCATATCCGCCTTTCCCTGCTCCAGAATCTCCTCCGCCACTTCGGGGCTCTTAATCCTACCCACCGTTATTACTGGTATACCGGCAACCTGCTTAATAACAGCAGCATCAGCAGCATTGAATCCCTCTTGGATTCCATATGGCGGAATCTGGGACCAAAAGCTTTCATAAACCCCAGCCGCAACATGCAAACAGTCCACCCCCACTGCCTCAAGAATACGAGCAATCCTCTTACTCTCCTCGATGGTACGTCCATCAGGTACATACTCATTACCACTGTATCGAAAACTGATCGGGAAATCTTTACCGACTTCACGCCTAACACTTTCAATGATTTCTAAGGGGAATTTCATTCTGGATAGCAAATCACCCCCATAGGCATCGTGTCGCTTATTAGTGTATGGTGACATGAACTCAGAGATGAGATAACCATGCGCCCCATGTATCTCCAACCCGTCAAAACCTGCCTCCTTTGCTCGCCTGCCTGCCATACCAAATTGCCTGACAATTTCTTCGATCTCTTCTATGGAGAGTTCATGCGGTACCTCGTGAAGCAATGGCTCTCTCAAAGGACAAGGGATAGTGGATGGAGCTACGGGTAACTGCCCCCCAAGAAATGCACTGGCTGTCTGCCTACCCGCATGGGCCAACTGTATAAATATTTTAGTGTCATAAGCATGAACCTTTTTAACAAGTTCTTGAAGTCCAGGGATTAATCCATCATCCCAAATGCCAAGCAAAACCGGCCCTGCCGTCCCACGCTTAACCACAGGAGTAAACTCAACGATGATTAGGCCCACTCCACCCTTAGCACGTGCCTCATACCAATTGAGGTGGCTCTCTGTAACTTTACCATCCTCTCCTGCATGACCTGTAACCATCGGAGGAAATACAATTCTATTCTTGACCTCTAAATTCCCAATTTTAATCGAAGTAAACAACTTGTAAAGTTTCTTCATCTTTCGCACCTTTCTGCTTTTATGCAAAACTCACATCTTCTATGTTCGTCAATCAAGTGCCAGTTGATACTTAAAATGATTACAAAATCTTTATGCTGACCATTAAAGCCCTAAATAAGCTCTTTTTACTAAATCGCTTTGGAGAAGCTCGGATGCATTGCCGCTCGCAACAACATGGCCAGTTTCCATCACATAACCTCTGTCTGCTAATTCAAGTGCTAGCTTAGCATTCTGCTCAACAAGGAGTACCGTTAGTCCTTCTTTATGCAACTGACTTATGATCTGTGCTAAGTTTTCCACGATGAGCGGTGCTAAACCTAATGAAGGTTCATCTAAAAGAAGTAATTTTGGTCTCAACATTAATCCCCGAGCTATAGCAAGCATCTGCTGCTCGCCACCACTGAGTGTGTTCGCCTTTTGATTTTTTCGATCAGCTAATATCTGAAAGTAACCGTATACTTTTTCCAGTTCCTTTTTCTTAAGTTCCCGATTTCTCAAAAGGCGACCACCAATATCCAGATTCTCCATAACTGTCATCTCAGGAAAGAGCTGTCTTGCTTCAGGGACATGAGCGATACCAAGACAGACGATTTTATGGGCTGGTATCTTATCGATCCTTTTACCCATAAACTCCACACTCCCCGCGGAGGGTCTTATTATCCCGGACAGTGTCAACAACAGTGTTGATTTTCCTGCTCCATTAGCCCCAAGAAGACTAATGAATTCGTATTCACCTACCTCTATTGATACTTGTTTCAGCGCTTTTACTCGACCATAGTATACATCTATATTATCAACCTTTAGCATCACTTCTACTCTTCCCCAAATAAGCTGAAATGACCTCTTCGTTTGAAGCGATCTCGTCTGGTGTTCCTTCAGCGATCTTGACCCCAAAATTGATCACCACAATGCGAGTACAAATATCCATGACTAATCTTACGTTATGTTCAACGACTAGAAGGGTTATTCCAGTCTTCTGCAATAGCCTAATGAGGTCCATCAATCTTGCAGTTTCCCCAAGATTCATACCAGTTGCAGGCTCATCTAACAACAGCAATTCTGGTTCTGCTGCGAGTGCCATAGCTAGCTCCAGCTCTCTCTGTTCCCCATAGGGAAGGTTTTTTGCTTGCATACCCCATCTTTTCTGTAACCCAACAAAAACCAACAGCTCCATTGACTTTTCCTTTAACCTTAGCTCTTCTTCCCGGTAAGCCCTTGTCTTAAAAAATAACCCAACCATGTTATTGTGGGTTCTCAAGTGCCTCGCGACGATCAAATTTTCATCAACACTAAGGTTGGGAAAGAAGCTGCTATGTTGAAAGACTCTGCCGACCCCAAGACCCGCAATCTGGTTTGGTTTTAATCCAGTGATTTGTTTCCCTTTAAAAAGAATTTGACCTCTTGTTGAATCTAAAAAACCGGTAATAATATTGAATAACGTAGTCTTGCCCGATCCGTTAGGTCCAATAAGGCCAAGAATCTCACCTCGCCGAATATTAAAGCCTACACCGTTAAGTGCCCTTAGCCCTTTGAAATCCTTTATTATCTTCTCTACTTCGAGAATATTCATTTCGGCTTCCGTGAGTATCGATGAAACAAATCAAATAATCAATCAAATCATAATGGACCTTCGTTTTTCAAATACTTGTTTAAGATGCGGCTAGGAAAAATTCTGTGCCAAAACGTAATAATTTTGGGATATATTCCCTCCGGCATTAGTATAATGAACGCCAACAGGATTATCCCAAAAAAAATCATACGAACGTCTTCAGCAATACGAAGCCATTCAGGAATAAAACAGAATGCAAAAGCGCCGAAAATTGGCCCAAGGAGAGTGTTCGATCCACCTACAATAACCATGACAAGACCCATACTCATGTAATACACACTAAGCACTTTGGGATCTACAAAAGCAATGTAATGAGCATAAGCAAACCCAGAAAGACCTGCTATCATGGCAGCAAGCGTAAACATTGCAAGAAGATGCCCAAAGGAGTTTATTCCAAGCAGCACAGCTCGATCCTCGTTTTCGCGGATTCCTGCGACAGCCCTCCCGAATCGCGATTGTTTCAACCTGTTTATGAAATATGTAACAAATAGCAGCAGAGCCAATGCTATATAGTAATAGGAAAGTGGGGAATCGAATTTAATCTCTATAAGGAACGGAATTGAAATTGAAATCGGTGATATTCCCCTAACCCCCCTGTTTCCATAAGTAAGATCACGCCATCCCATTGCAATCATCCATAGGATCATTGCAAAGCCCAACATGACTATTGCCAGATAAGCCCCTCTCGTTCTTAAGGAGATATAACCAATCAAAAGACCCAAAATGCCAGCGCCCGCAACGGCTGCCGGTAAGCAAAACCACGCAGGTAGTTGTAACCTTACAGATAACAAACTCGCGATATAAGCTCCTAACCCGAAAAACGCTTGATGTCCCAAAGAGAGCTGTCCCATACCTCCAATAATAAGATCATAACTTAGAGCAAATATTGCAAAAATAAATGTGGTAACGAGGAGGTGTCTAGTATAATTGCTACTGATGACAAGGGGAGCTATTATTACCAGGACCAAAAGAAATCCGTATTTGATATATTTATTCCTCAAACACCTGTCTATCATCGGTAGAACAACCCTCTCGGTCTTAAAAGTAACGTTATCACCATAATCGCATAACCCAGACCTTCTCTATAGTACATCGAAACGAAATGACCAAAGAATGTTTCGGCTATGCCAAGGAACAACCCGACTAGGATAGCGCCTTTAATATTGCCAAGACCTGCTACAATAACAACAACAAAACCCTTCAAGATCATGAGCTGGCCCATAAATGGATTTGACGTCCAGATCGGTGCAACTAATATACCTGCAAGCGCTGCAAGACCGGCTGCGATAATAAATGAGAGGCTATACACTCTCTTAAGGTCTATCCCCATTAATGTTGCTGCTAGTTTATTCTGAGCAGTGGCCCGAAGGGTTTTTCCAAATGAAGTCCTTTCTACAAAGAAGTGTAGTAGCAATATTACCACTGAACCGACAATAGTGAGGACGAGTCTTCCTACGGGAATATACAAATATCCAAAGTACAGCTGACCCGTGAAAGGCAAATCTGCTGGTACTGTCTGGGCACCCCAGACGAGTAAACTGCTATACATAAAGCTCATGCTGATCGCAAGTGTAGATAACATTGTGGTTAATAACGGATTGGAGCTACTGAGCAAAGGTTCAACCGCGACTCGACTGCAAACTGCTCCAAGCACACATATCAACACAATGGCGATGGGTGCCGCCAATAGATAATTCAGCCCTAAGTAATATATTGCTGAACAATAGAGCATTGCCCCCAGCATATAAAGTTCACCATGAGCAACGTTTATTATCCCCATTACGCCAAGAATCAACGTTAGTCCGAGACCAAATACGGCATAGGCTACACCCGTCGTCACGCCGTAAATAGCCTGTGTACCGATTGTCTGCAAGTCCATATAATTACACTGTATTAGTCGGTATTAGGCAAGAGCCTGTCTTCCCAAAGATAGGGCTTAAAATGAAATATCATTTTTAAGGAAATTTAGATACAAGTCTCCTTTTGTTACATGCTAATGGTAGCAGTAAACTTATCCCTTTGAATAAAATGTTTTGCACAGGTCCACTGCCTCAGTGCAGCAAATTACCTCGTCTTGTTCCGCTTCGGTAAATTCCCCGTTAGCGCTTGGGCATCTTTGCTACAATGATGACTTTGCCATTCTTGACCTGTTCAATGCTGACCTCTTTCCACAAGATCTCTCCATTCTTGTCTAACTGCCATTTCCAGCCCAAGGGTGTTACCCAGTTGAGTTCGAAAAATGCCTTGTCAATGGCCTTCAAATCTGTGTCGCTGCCAGCTTTTTCCATTGCCAAAAGTAGTCCCTTAGTCCCTGTATAGCCTACTTGCGTTACATCTGAAACTTCAGCCATGATCTGAGGTCCATATGCATTTATCAGCGCCTTTTTAAAAGCTTCACTCTCCGGATTCTTGAGTTCGGCCTCCCATGTAATGACGCCGTAGGCGCCCTCCATAGTCTTCCCGGCCCCTTCCAGGACTGGTGGAATAAGCATGCCCAAGCACTGTGTAATGTGCCCTTTGAAACCGACCTCTGCAAGTTTCTTATAAATCTGGATGGTATCTGTAACACCCCAGGCGAACGACCAGATCATATCAGGCTTATGGCCTGCCGCCTTCAATATTACCGGAGTTATATCCGTTGCCCCTATAGGATAGGCAATCATGTCAAGAACTTTAACCGGGGATCCCGATCGACCCCAAAACTCCTTTATATTTTTGAAGTTGTCCCAGAGCCAAGCATTGTCAGGGCCAAGGGCCACAACAGACTTGATCCCCAAATTCTTCTCCGCAAACCCAGCCTGTGCTTCTACGAGCTGCCTTACCGTAATCTGTACACTGATAAAGCCTAACTCTCCAGGATTCCTCACCAAATCCGGATGCATAGCCATGCAATTCACGGTTGGGATCCGCTCTTTTAGTGCCACCGGTATCGCAGCCAGTGCCACCGAAGCATCATCAAAGCCGACTATTCCTTTAACCTTATCTCGGAAAACAGCCCTTCGCACTGCAGAAACCCCTTCTTCGGGCACGTGCCTTGGGTCGTATGTCAACACTTCGACCTTTCTCCCTCCAAGTATACCACCCGCATCATTTATTTCTTTTATTGCGAGGTTTACCCCATGGGTCATGTGTTTGATTTTTGGTCCCATAGGGCCAGAGATACACGCTATATAACCTATTTTTATCGTCTCTTGAGCTCCTGCATGCGATGATACAAATATTGCCAGAAAAAAGAAGACTAAAGTTACTACTATAGACAAAGTGGCACGCTTTTCCATTGGACTACACCTCCTCTAAGAATTTTTCTCTACTATCAAATTCACTTAGACTCCCTCGCGTTCAATTATTTTATGCGCTTTCTTCCATCACCTCCTTCCTGTATTATTAGCTACATCGTACTGAACGGTTCCAGATTCATTCCAAATTACTCCTTATCTTCCATAAAAATGCCGAAAAACGTTAATTTTCCATGAGCAATAACAGAATGTTCTAACTTTGCATTAAATATTATGCTGTCGCCAGGTTCTAGCAAATGGCTTTGACCGTTCAGTTTAAGCTCAGATTCTCCTTGGATATTATACGCAAACTCAAGGCCTGGATTGGTATGAGGATCGATCATTTTACCTTTCTTTAGCTCCCCATAGGTCACTACAATGTTATCCGAGATCATCCTTCGTGGTCCAATTATTTTAATTTTCAACGCAGGGCTTGAAATTAATTGTTGGTTGCGGCGTTTTATATGAAAAAAAGGCTTATCAATTTCTTGAAGTTCGATAAACGATAAGATTGATTTATGAAGATGGTGTGCAATTTCAGAAAGAAGAACCACAGAAGGGCTGCTTTTACCAGTTTCAATTCTCTGAAGAGTTATTGTGCTTATACCCACTTTTTCGGCCAACCCCTTAAGAGTTAACCCGACTTTTTTTCGTTCAATCCTGATCTTCGTCCCTAATTTATCCATTACTATATGGGTACTAACTACATGGGGGGGAATGATAGAAAACTTAACAGATTTTGTCAAGGTTTTTTTAACATATTTGCTATTTTTTTAAAAAAATTGATATTCCCCAATGACAACTTTAATTTATTTTTTTGCTACAGTAATAGACTTATTTAGGGAATTCTTTATAGAAGCGACTATATGCAGCTTCAGAATAGCTCTATAACTGGTTAGCAAAGATCTCGTATGGAAGCAATTATAACTTCTAAAATTTTGACCAAAGGCAAAGAGACGGGGGAGATTCTCTCTATATCATTATGAGGTGATACTCGAGAATCTATCAGAGGGATCTGGCTTGTAGCCAGCCTTTCTTGTTCGAAATGGCTGAATTCAGTTTGGCTCTTTGGCTTTGCAGGTATGTTTAGCAGTCTGAGAATCTTCTCCCTCAGGTCCTCAGGGTTTTACAAAACATCTCTGTAACTACCATGAACCGACTACTCAGCCTTTTTCAGTGGTAGAAGCGAGAATTGCTACGATTGAAACAAGAACCTTCTTAAGAAAGCAAATACCGGTCAAAACCAATTTATAAGACGACTTCATGACAGGCTTCCTCGAAGCTGACACCATCTATCATTACGGCGAATTTATATCCAGGGACTTAGCCTATAGGATTGACTGTGGCGACATTGCCAAGAGCTAGAGGCAACATTGCCCCCTCTGAGGCAAAGGAGAAACGGAGGTCCCGGAACAGATTAAGCAGATCGGAGAATAATTGCTTTCTCCCCATACTTGGCTTTGATTGTGATAATGGATCTAAGTTTCTGAATCATCACCTCCTCAGAAATGTACAAGGAAGAAAATATCTTTGACAGTTTACCTGCAACCGAGTATATCGTAAAGAAGACAATGTCTATGTCGAATAGAAAAAAAGGATAGGCCTTGGAGTGGGGCTTTAATACTGATGATTAGATGATCCGAAGGTGTCCCCTTAAAAAATTAACTCCTTTTCTTAGGCTGACCTTACCTGATCTGATAGATAGGTTCTAATCGTTTCCCTTAAGAACTATTTTGATACTAAGAGGTCTCTGAGAAGTCAGCCTCTGTCACACTAATCCGTCTTGGAGGCAAAATGCGGTATTTGTATAATAATGATAGGTTCTCTGGCAGGATAGTCGTTTAGATGGTTTTGCTAGAATATCAAATGATTTTCATTTGAATGGAATTTACTCTCGGCCTTTCTCCAAATGGAATTTTAAAAAATTTAAAATTTTTTATTATCTTTAGCTTTTTACCGCTATCCCGAGCCGGGATTTCCTATCTCTTAACTTTTTTCTTGACAAACTTAAGAGACTTATATAAGAAAAGACTCTATTAAAAAACCGTGAACAATCTAAAAAGAATATCTATTCACCAGAGAAATTCATATACCGGAATACTGGGGTCGGGAATAGGAAAACTTTAGAATGCTGGTTTTGGAACCCTCAAAGAGACCAATGAGCGTTTTAAGCAGATGATCTCCCGTGGCTGGACTAGTCAAAACGTCTTCAATCTTCCTATTCAGATGGGGCTTGATTTCCAACAAGTGAGAATGGTATTTAGAATCACGAATAAACCAGAATGGTTTCATAAAAGTTTAGAGATGAAAGGGTACTTGCCAATACATTTTTATCATACTGGTACTTTTGGAAGGGGGTGAGGCGATTTAAGGGTAAACAACATCGTAATTATAATTTGGTAACTTGAGTTCGAGTACAAGATGGATAAAAATACCAAAGTAGTATTAAGAGGGATTTGTGCTAAATGAATAATTTTTTTAAGCTATGGTTTAAGCATATTCAAAATTAAAAGATTGGAGGGATTGATATGACAATTCGTTTCTTAGATCCGATCGAGGTAGAAGGCACTCGAACCAGCATAAATAACGATCCAGAGTTTAGACTGGCTGCCAAGTTTTTCTCAAAGGATATACTCCTTGTATTTGGTGAATCCCAATCTATTGTTAGGGTGCGCGATGGTAAAGTAGAAGAAATATTGCTGAACCCCGCTCCTCTTGATCCTTGGAGTTTTTATGTGAAGGCATCAACTGAATCCTGGGAGAAGTTTCTACGGCCTCAACCTCCTCCTTTTTATAATGGGTTGTTTCCCGCAATGATGCGCCAGACCTTCGAGGTCGGGGGAGATCTGGAAAGTGCGTTTGCCCACTTTTGGGCAGTAACCCGAATTCTTGACATCATAAGAGAAATCCAAAACAAGTAAAGGAGGTCAAACAATGGCTAAATTAGAAACTATAAGCGGGAAATATGTTTATATTGAGGTTCATGGCATTGAATATCGAGTTTACTTTGAAGAAAATGGAAAAGGGATACCACTTATTTGCCAACATACTGCAGGTTCTGACGGTCGCCAATGGAGACACCTTCTAAATGATTCAGAAATTACCTCTTTGTATCGAGTTATTGCTCCTGACCTACCCTATCATGGTAAGTCTCTTCCTCCAGAATCAATAGAGTGGTGGAAAGAAGAATATAAATTGACGAAAAGCTTCTTTATCGATTTTCATGTTAATTTAAGTCGTAGTTTGGGGCTCCAAAAACCTGTTTATATGGGATGTTCCATGGGGGGGCACTTAGCTCCCGACTTGGCACTCGAAAGGCCAAATGAATTTAGGGCTGTTATTGGGGTTGAGGCTAGCCTTGGTGTGACACACCCTGCTGAACTTCAATGGCATCATCATCCTCGGATAGGAAATGACTTTAGAGCCCATGCAATGTCAGGGATGATGGCTCCCCATAGCCTGGAAAAATATCGACGTGAAACCATGTGGGAATATAGTCAAAGCGGTCCTCCTGTCTTTAAAGGAGATTTGTACTACTACTTTATAGAGCATAATTTAACTGATTCGGCCTGGAAGATTGATACTTCATGCATCCCTGTCTATCTTCTCACAGGGGAGTATGATCCGGCAACTTCCCCCGAAGATACCCGGAAGTTAGCAGAACAAATCAAGGGTTCAAAGTTCAATGAAATGAAGGGATTAGGGCACTTTGGCATGAGTGAAAATTTTGGGGCGTTCAAAAAATACTTAATGCCAATTCTGAAGGAAATTGCGGGATCTTGAAGTCATGTATAGATTCTTTAAGAAGACTTAACTGGATTCCTACTTTACTCCTGATGATTTCCCAAGTCCAAGAGGAGACAAAGCATGAGTAGGGGAATTTGTGAAAATGGTAGGAATTTCAATTGTGGTTTATAAAAATATTAACAAACCACGAATAATTGAAAATCATAGTTCATGAATAATGTGAGAGTATGTTTAAAAGGTGAAGCAGAAATTATTAAGAGCTCTGGGTTGACTGAAATACATGAAACCAACAAATGGGTCCACCTTACAGGAAGGCCCCATAAAAAAGCTTCGAGACCCCAATAGTCAAAGAGTGCTGTAGCAATTTAAGAACAGGTGGTAATACAAGAGGGTTTATTAGATTCTTTCTGTGAAACCAACCTGAGTTAAACAAATCTAATAAATTTTATGCAAAGTGCTTTGCAAGCCTTGATTTGTGATTGGAGCGTTTGAGGTGCAACTTTATCAAAATTAAATTTTTAGGCACCCTTGGACTCTGGATGGGGTTACTATTATCGCCGGGATTGAAGGTTTTCAAACGTCAACCATTAGCAGAACAGGGAATCAAATACGTGAGTTCATTTTTTTGACACTTTTCGGACCCTAATAACAAAAACAAGTCTTAGTAGGGCTCCAAAAGAATATAGCATGAATCTAAATTACAGGTGACACTAATGCTAAATGTAGTCATAAAAGACGGTAAAATTACTCTGTTTCTATGAGACCTGAAAAAATATCCACCTATTCGAATGATAGAATAGTTTACTTTGAATTCTTCAGTTTCATACAATGTCTGCAGATCAGAGAATTTGAGAAAGGAGGATTTCATGAGGATCACTGCATTAGGCCATTCTGGATTCTTTTTCGATGATGGGATAAAGCTGATCATCGATCCTTTTTTGACTGGAAACCCAGCTGCCAAATCCACGCCAGCGAGTTTTCCCCAGGTCGATGTTGTTCTAGTCACTCATGGACACCCAGACCATTTAGGCGATGCTTATGAGATCATCAAGAAGACGGGTGCTACCTTAGTCAGTACTCACGACTTGGCTGTGAGAGGTGAAGTGGTCGGCGAGGGAATGAACTATGGCGGGACGATGAGCATTCGTGGACTTCCCATCACCATGGTTAAGGCTGAACATTCCGTTGAAATTGGAGGCTCTGCCGGATTCATTTGGACCCAAGGTGGCAAGGTTATTTACCATATGGGCGATACTAGCCTATTTACTGATATGAAATTTCTAGGGGAGGTTTATAGACCAGAGATCCTATTTGTGCCGATTGGTGACCGCTACACCATGAATCCGAAGGATGCTGCCCTTGCTACTTCTTGGGTGAATCCCAAGATAGTGGTACCTATGCATTACAAGACTTTCCCATTTCTTGTTCAGGACCCTGGCGAATTCAAACAACTATGTGAGTCTTCCTGCAAGGTGATGGTAACAGTTCTTGAGGCAGGTCAATCTATCGATATTTGAGAACCCTCAACAAAATTGCTGAGTGATCATCCTGATTTAGATGCAGGGATAATAAACTAGACCTAATGAAGAACAAGGTTAGATACATCAGGTAGAAGTTTTATAATCTTATCCAAATCGATATTGATTACTAAAACCACTAAGGGGGTATTCCAATTTGATGGACCTATAAATGCATGCGATCTGACAGGTCCCACACTCTAAATAACTGGCAACCTTGACAATCATCTCTTTTTTTTCAGTTAAGAGAGTTAAAGTTTGAAAAATAGGCATAAATGCAGAATATTCTTTGCAGTATAGGCATTTTTTTGGTCAAAAGAGAAGTGTTTTTCTTAGTCATTTCGGAAGGCATCTCCAGCAAATTTTTCATTGATCGTCATCTAATTGATCCTTTTTAAGGCGAAATTAATTGAATGACTTAATTGCTAAAATCTCAATAATCGCATTTTCTGGAATCTCAACTAATTCCTGAGATTACAGGAGGGGCAGACCATGAAAGAACGCTTGGAAAGTCTTAGTGAAGCAAAAAAGAAAGTCATGCTTGGCGGAGGTCAGGGTAAGATCGAGAAGCAGCACAAGGCAGGAAAATTCACAGCAAGGGAGAGGATCGACCTCCTCCTCGATCCTGGTAGTTTCTTCGAGTGGAACATGCTCCTGGGTCATGCGCAAGGGGTACCAGCAGAGGGCATAGTTACTGGCACGGGAATGATCAACGGTAGACCAGTCTGCGTCTTTTCTCAGGATGCCACAGTACTGGGTGGCTCCATGAGCCACTGGCATGGGTTCAAAATGCATCGGACGGTGGAGAGGGCTGCTGAAATGAGAGTTCCCCTTGTGGGGCTCTTCGATTCCCCAGGGGCGAGGGTGGAAAAGCCAGATGATAAAGGCATTGCGGGGGTCGTGCCCAACAGTGATAAACATGAGGCCTCCGTCTTTTACCCCAATACACAGGCCTCTGGAGTGGTACCTCAGATTTCCGCGATACTGGGCAGTTGTGCCGGTGTTGCTGTTTACTCTCCAGCCCTTACCGACTTCATCTTCATGGTTGACGGGATCAGCCACATGTTCATTACTGGCCCTCGGATCGTAAAGTCCGCCATCGGGGAAGAAATTACCATGGAGGAACTAGGTGGGGCTAGGGTTCACGCAATTGTCTCTGGTGTTGCCGATCTGAGACTCAAGAGCGAACAGGAGTGCTTTGCTGCCATCAGAAAACTCCTCTCTTTTCTCCCCCAAAACAACCAAGAATCCCCTTTCGCTTTAGATATGAAAGATGCCGTAGACCGTTCTGACGACAATCTTGCCAGGATCGTTCCTGATTCACCGAGTAAAGCATACGACGTGCGCAAAGTAATCACCCGGCTCAGCGATGATGGGGACTTCTTTGAGTTAAAACCTGAATTCGCCGGGGAGATTGTAGTAGGCTTTTCTCGGCTCGGAGGGCAGACCGTCGGCTTTGTCGCCAATCAGCCCATGGTGCGTGCAGGGAGCCTCACTGTGGACAGTTCAGACAAAGAGGCAAGATTCATTCGGTTCTGCGATGCCTTCAACATACCATTGATCATGCTCATCGATACCCCAGCCTACATGCCCGGTTCCGTGCAGGAGCATAAGGGGATCATCCGCCATGGTGCCAAGGTACTTTTCGCCCTCTGCGAGGCGACAGTACCGAGGATCGGGGTGGTGCTCCGGAAGTCCTACGGCGGGGGAAACCTAGGCATGGGCATTACACCTGGGTTCCGAACAGACTTTACATTCTACTGGCCCTCTGCCGAAGCAGGAGTTCTCGGAGCACAGCAGTCGGTGGAACTTTTTTATGCCGATGAGATCACAAAGGCAGATGACAAGGAGCAGTACCGGGCAGAGATGGTACGTCAGTACCGTGAGCGGTACGCGAATCCTATCCTCAACGCCTCCACCAACCTCTACGCAGAGGATGTGATCACGCCGGCAGAGACGAGACGGGTGCTCATCCGCGCCCTCCAGTTCCTACGCACCAAGACGAGGAATACAGGACTGCCGAAGCGACATGGTAACATTCCTTTATAAACAACCCTTCATAAATGTTGGAAGCACCTTCAACTAAATAATGGAAAAAAAGGCTCACCCAATATTGTGATGGGATAACAGACGATCCTGGGAGGTGAGTCACGAAGGCGGTAATAATATCCTTCGAAGTTAAGGTAGCATCGGGGATGAGGTGAAAGAGATTGTACATTTAAGAGACAAATTTTCTCCAGAGGTCATTGGAGTTTCAGATATTTGGTGTTTAGAGAGAGAGCAATGGAAGGCTTCGAGAGAAGAGAAAGATTCATTAGTGGTGATGTTAAATGAATGAACCTTCTTCGGGAAAGGATCGGAGATCATTAGAGGCATAATTAGGAAAGAGAAAAGGGAAAGAAGGTAGTGCAGAGTAAGAAGATCGTTGAGGCGAGTACAGTAGGCAACTTTTACTCGCTTCAATGACTTTTATAGGTAAATCCTCAATTTGCAATTCAACAACAAAATTTGAAAGCGTTTCAGTTCGAGTCATAGTATTCAAACCGGGATTATCCATGTCATCGATATTGTTACATTAGATTGTCTCGCATTGTTGATTCAAGTAATCTTCTCTTAGTTTATGTCTCTTGATTTTTTGAGATGCCGTCATGGGTAACTCTGTTAAGAAGGCACCATGTTTTGGAATCTTATATTTTGCTATTTTCCCTTCGCAAAATCTTAATGCCTCTTCTTCAGTCATCTCTTCCCCATTCTTCATGACGATAAATACCATTCCCACTTCACCCCACTTTTCATCAGGGATCCCCACAACAGCCACATCTAAAATTTTAGGATTCTCCAGGTAGATTTTCTCTACCTCAGCCGGGTAAACATTTTCTCCTCCGCTAATAAACATGTCTTTTTCTCTATCCACAATATATAAAAAGCCTTCTTCATCCTTTTTAGCCAAATCACCTGTATGTAACCACCCATCCCTAATTGTCTCCTCAGTTTGCTGAGGTCTTCTCCAATAACCTGTCATTAAAATAGGGCCAGAAACAATAATTTCTCCGACTTCACCTGGCTTAACTTCATTACCCTCTTTATTTACGATTTTAACATTACCATGAAATACAGGAATCCCGACCGAACCTAATTTTCTTTTTGCCTCCCTCATGGGAAGCCAGGAAAGGGTTGAAGTTTCGGTTTGACCATAAATCTGTGAGATGATAATTCCTCTTTTGAGATATTCTTCCAAAAGAGACCGGGGCACTCTTTCACCTCCCGTGATACAACATCTCAAAGAACTTAAGTCATATTTTTCCAAATCACATTGTTGCAAAATAAAATTAAATATGGTCGCAGCAGCTTCGATCACTGTAACCCTTTGCCTCTCAATAGTTTCTAATATTTCTTGAGGCCTAAATCTTTTTTTTAATATAATTGTCCCTCCTTTGTAGAGCATGGGGGCAGCTGATACCAATAATCCTCCCGAATGGAAGAGGGCTCTGGTCAACAAAAAAATATCTTCGGAGGTAAGCCCGTAATAAATATTTGCATTAAGGACATTGTAGAAAGTCTTTCGATGGGAAAGAATTGCACCTTTTGGAAGACCTGTCGTTCCGGAAGTATACATAATAATTTGAGGATCTTCACCATCAATCGTTCTTTCTCCATCAGGCTCTTCAGGGGACTCCTCCTTAACTGTTTTCTCATAATTAATGGCCCATGAAGAGACCATTCTCCCAACGCAGATATAATTTCCTTCCATTACTGGAATGTTTGGTTTTAATGCTTTTACAACATCCTTAAACTCTTCGCCATAAAACAGAGTGTCCGACTCGCTATCCCTTAAGATAAATTCCAACTCTGATCCTGAAAGCCTGAAATTCAGCGGTACAAGGATGGCACCCAAGATTGATAAAGCCAAAACGATTTCGATGTATTCCTTTGAATTGTAAAGGAGCACCGCAACACGATCCCCCTTTTTAGTTCCTTTTTCATGGAGCAGTCTGGTTAACTGGTTAACTCGCCTGCTTAACTCGCTATAAGTGAGGACAGAATCCTCAGAGATGATAGCCATTTTTTGTGGCTGTATAGCCCCCCATTTAATGACCCAATCGCCGATAGTCATGTTATCCTCACAGAATTAGAATTCTTCACTCAATAAAAGACCCTCATACCTTTAAAACGATAAAACCAAAGAGTAAGAGATGAAGAGATAAAAAATATTTATAAAATTGATGGCTCCTTGAATTCTCCATAGATTTCCCTAAAGACCTTGGTCATTTCACCCACGGTGGCATAGTTCTTACAGCATTCGAGGAGATAGGGCATGACATTCTTTTCACCCTTGGCAGCCTTCTCCAAATCTTTTAGCGTTTGAAGTACCTTTCGATTATCTCTTCCTTGTTTTATTTCCATTAGCCGTTGAACCTGATCTTCTGCAGATTCCCAGCGGTATTCATGGATTTCAACCTCCATCTCTTCTCCTTCTTTATATTTATTCACACCAACCTTAATCAACTCTCCCTTTTGAATCCCTTTCTCAAACTCATAAGCCTGTGTTGCCACCTGCCTCTGAACATAACCGGTTTCAACTGCTTTGATCATTCCACCCATTTCCTCGACACGGTGCATCTCCTCAATAATTTTCTCCTCCATCTGTTTGGTTAATGTTTCGATAAAATAAGACCCGGCTAAGGGATCTACGGTATCCCTCAATCCGATTTCTTCTGCTAGAATCTGGAATGTTCTAAGGGATAGGAGTGCGGCTCTAGGGGTTGGTATGGTATAGGCTTCATCAAAGGAACAAAGCGAACTCGTCTGAGCACCACCTAATATTGCTGAAAGGGCATAATAAGCGCCTCGGATTATATTGTTTTCTGGCTGGGCTTTCGTCAATCCAGATCCACCACCACCGAAAATTCCTCGGAGCAAAAGGGATGGCTTTTCTTTGGCACCGTAGCGTTCCTTTAAATTTTTTGACCAGAGCTTTCTCGCCGCACGGAACTTAGCCACCTGTTCCCAAAGGTTTCCAAAGATATTGAAGTTAAAGGTAAAACCTTTGACGAAATCATCGATCTTATAACCTCGCCGGAGAACCTCTTCAATATAGGTATTGGCGATCTCGAAAGCATAGGCAATTTCTTGAAAAGGGGAACAGCCAGATTCTCGAATGTGATAGCCACAGACGCTGACAGGATTGGTCTTAGGGAGTTCCTTCATGGAATATTCAATCGTGTCACCAATAAGACGGACAGCTGGTTTAACCGGAAAGATCCACGCTCCTCGTCCAATCATTTCTTTGAGAATATCATTTTGAGGGGTGGCACTCACACGATCCTTTGAAAATCCGAGTTTCTCAGATGCGGCCTGGAACATGGCCAGCATGATACTTGCCACCGCATTGATGGTGAGTCCTACACCGATCCGCTCGAGAGGAATACCCTGGAAGGCAATTTCAAAGTCCCGCAGAGTATCGACTGCCATTCCTACTCTTCCCACCTCACCTTCCGCCAATGGGTCATCGGAATCAAGACCCATCTGAGTTGGAAGATCGAAGGCAACATTTAAACCGGTCTGCCCATGGGAGATCATCAGCTTGAAACGCTCGTTCGTCTCTTTGGGTGTTCCGAAACCCGTATACTGTCGGGTCGTCCACTCCCGGCTCCGGTAGCCGAGAGGATGGATTCCACGCGTGAACGGGTATTCCCCAGGAAGAGCTAAATCCTTGTCTGGGTCGAATCCAATCTCTTCTAAATCTTTTCTTGTATAGAATGGCTTGACGTGAATACCGGATTGGAGGATTACATCTTGAACTTCGTCTCTTTCATTTTTTTTATATCTTGCAACACCCATAAATAAACCCCTTCGCAGGAAATAAAATCTTAATGTTAAAATCTGTATGCCAAATGAATATCAAGAAGTTCAATATCAAAACATTTATTCTTTTCAATCTTTGTTATAATTTTTAGATTCTATTTGAACTTTGATTTTTGACATTCAACAATGATTTGTTTTATCGGGTTCTTACATGTTCTTTGATCCATCGGATCGATTCATTAAAAGAAGTCCCCCCAGGAAATATCCCTTTAATTCCCATTTCTTGAAGGAAGGGAATATCCCTCTTAGGGATAACACCGCCAATCACTACTATAATATCGTCAATTTTTTTCTTTTTCATTTCCTTTGTCAATTTTTCACAGATCGGTAGATGGGCTCCAGACATGATGGAGAGCCCAATAACATCCACATCTTCTTGAATCGCTGTATTGATGATCTGATCGATGGTCTGATGGAGGCCAGTGTAAATAACCTCCATCCCCGCATCGCGGAGTGCTTGAGCTACCACCTTCGCCCCCCGATCATGACCGTCTAAACCAGGCTTTGAGACTAATATACGGAGCCTTCTCAACTTGTGCACTCTCTCTTTTTTCTATTTTTCCCCTTCCCGATTTCTTTCTTCAATAAGTTTATTGGCCCTATCCATTGTATAAGTTAATATGATTCCGAAATCAATCTCCAATTCGACTTCACAATCAACAACTTTTTTATTACCGCTCAAACATTTGTATTTGAGTTGAATCGAAACCTTCTTCTAATTGATCCATTAGCTTCTCTGAGGAAAAAAATTATTTAATTTAACATCTTCTTAAAAAATGATATAAAAAAAATTGGATATTAAAAATCGGAATTCTTTATATAAGTTTGGAATTTTTTTGTCAAGAAAATTCATCTTCAGACAAGAATTAGAATAGAGGGGTTTCATAATAATAAAATGTTTCCTTTAATTTGGTTTCTTAATACCAGTATAATAATTTGAAAATGGTTGATAATTGAGCTTTTTCTCAAAATAGAGCCGCTCAAAATTTACAGGATTTTGTTAAGATTATGGTCAAATTTCAATTATTTTTTGATATTTTTAGAGAGATCATAAATATTGACGGCGATCCAGATTTGGGTTTTAAAGCATTGATAGATGTTAGATAATGGGACTTGATTTAAAGGCAGTGCATCCTATCAAGATCATTATCTCTTAATTGCAGCACTATTGCAGCAGTTAGCTGGTAAAAAATTGGGATTCTAGGGTATAGAGAAGTAGAAATCAGTAAAAAAGTTTTGCTTTCTAAATTTTTAAAATAATTAAATTTTCTTTATCTTTCCCTATCTTGCCAATTCCTATAATGAGCGACTGTTAACCACTAGGTTGCAGGTTCGAGTCCTGCCCGGGGAGCCAAAATTTTAAAAGGGGCCTTCTATGGCCCCTTTTAAAATTTTTGGGTTCTCGTGTTCAGGCGA
>Ga0299912_10000855_pt1 | contig 24872 bp, 28 predicted proteins | sample RVTome_2_FD_207667 | JGI IMG/M metagenome (GOLD analysis project Ga0299912, IMG submission 207667) | Soil microbial communities from uranium-contaminated site in the Upper Colorado River Basin, Wyoming, United States - RVT95D214 (version 2) ... | reverse complement strand
GTTTGCAGAGCTGCCAGCCCGGCATAATTGATATATCTGTTCAGCGCTATATCAGGGACCGCTGAAACTAAATCAGCCTGGCCAGCGAAATTGCCGTAGCGGCCTAAGTCGGGCTCCAGCATGGCCGTTTGCAGAGCTGCCAGCCCGGCATAATTGATATATCTGTTCAGCGCTATATCAGGGACCGCTGAAACTAAATCAGCCTGGCCAGCGAAATTGCCGTAGCGGCCTAAGTCGGGCTCCAGCATGGCCGATTGCAGGGCCGCCAGGCCGGTGAAGTCCTTGTAACTCCCGCCGGCAAGTTCCAGGTCACAATCAGGCAGATAGGAAAGGATCTCCGCCAAACCCACAAAGCCGCAATATCTAGATAAATTTGAATTTGCAATATTGCTTCCCAGGGACGCGGTGCCGGAGAAGTTGGCATATCTTTGCAGACCGGCGGCAGAGACGGCGGTGGCCAGGTCAGCCGGGCCGACAAACCCTGCATATCGCATTAGTGCCGCATTGGGCGTGCTTCCGGCAAGGGCCGCGGCGCCGGAGAAATTGGCGTATTTGGAAATGTCAGCTGCAGGGGTGCTGGATGCTAAACTGGCAGTACCGGAGAAATCTTTATAGGTCGGGGCAGCCACTTCCTCAAAGGCCGCCATAATCATGGCCACGTTATCGGAGACCGCCAGGGTCCAGGACATGGTGACGTTGCCTAAGACGGCTATCAACCCTGATTGGCCATTAGTGCTATAAGCCCCTTCATCAGTCTCATAAATAACAATATGGCTGCGAGCCGTGGGTGGGTTTTTGCAACCATGTCCCAGGACGGAGACACAGACCCCCCCGGCGGGCACGCTGTTGATGGTCAAAGAAGGCGTGGCGGAACTAACACCGGTCTGCTGCGGCGTGCCGAAGAGCTGCGCCCCGGTGCCGCTGAAGCTCTCCGCCTGCAGGCGGAGGGACAGGGAATCGGAGTTGGGAACCGAGATGTCATAAGCTGAGCCGGTAGCAGGGTTGAACAGATACCAAAGCTCGGAGTTACACTCGGCAGACCCGGCCTGGGCGCTGCCGGCCTGGGTCATGGCCACGCCGTTATAGGTAGGCGCGCCGCCGCCCCTGGCCGCGGTGGAGGCCCCGATGATCAGGAGCACCAGCAGTTTGCAACTGGCCCCGCAGATGTAGGATAAAGTTTTGGGATTTTCGATCCCCCGAGTGCTCTGCGCTTTGGTGTCACGAGTCAGGGACATCCACCAGCTCCATCACGGCCTTATCTATTGTCCGCTTGCAGAAATATTCTCGTCAGAGGGATTCTAACTCCCAAAACCTCTCCCTCCCCTGCCTGGAACTTCATAGGCTCGCAATGATGATAAGAAAGCCACTTGCCTAACTCCTTCTCGTCCCCCGTTGCGGGCACGTTATGCAAGGCGATTACCGCACTGAGGCAGCACTGGCCGCACCGGAGGCATTCAGGCTCCATCATCCCTTATCCCAAGGTCACATCCAGGGCCCCGGCGATGAACCGGCCGTATTCGCCGGAAAGCACCGTCAGGTCGTTAATGTCCAGCCAGAGGGCGTAAACCGCGTCAATATAAACCGCGGCATGAACCGCCGCCGACCAATCGCCCGATGCTACGGGAAAGGTGATAGCCCCGGTATTCTGACTGGCCCCATCAACCGCCAGATCCCAGACATTGCAGGTAGTCCGGGCATAACCATTTCCCGACAACTCTGTCCCGGCGGCTGCATCACTACAGACCGTGGAGAACAGGGCTACCTGGATGGTGGTGGGAAAGGCTAAGGCTTGCGCCCGGAAGAGCCAGTCAAGCAGGACGGTCGCAAAAGCCGTAGAAATACCCCCGGCACTCATAGTTACCACGACCTCGGCGGTTGCCACGAAGGGCTGATACCCGGAAGTCACCGTCTTCTGGAGGGTGAAAGCCCCGTAAGCCATCATATCCGAGACCGTCTTCGTGCCGGCGAGCATGAGGCCCCAATGGGTAACCACGCTGGAGCCGCCGGAACAAGCCGGAAAATTCACCTGGCCGCTCTGGGTGATAGACCTGCCGGATGCCGGCCCGAAAGTAATGGCGGCTCGTTCATAACCCGTGTAGGTGGCCTCACCCGCCACCGATCCTGCCTCTCCGGGGTCTGAGGTAAACAGAGCCAGATAGACCGTTGCAGGTGGAGAATAAGAGCCCACTTTTAGAATGTGATCCAGAACTTCGTTTTCGGCAAAATTGCACAGGCTGCCCATTCTCGCCTCCTATCCCGATTTAATTATTTCTTTTTTAAATGTTCTTATGCTCAACTCCCGTCCAAAGTGACCACGGTGCGGTTGCCGTTGGCGTCCACCGTGGCGGTGATTCGGTCCTTGCCGTCCGCCTTCCGGTAAACCGCAAACCAGGTCATATTTTGCTCCTTACGCCTCGATTAACCCCTGCCGGATGGCCCAGCGGGCCAAAGTCACCGCCTTGTGAGTGCCGCTTTTGATGGAAATATGCAGGCGGTGCCTCTCAATCGTTTTGAGACTGATGCCTAGCCGCTTCGCAATTTGCGGGCATGACATCCCCGCCATCGTCAGCATCAGCACCTCCCGCTCCCGCGGGGTCAAAGGCTCGCCTTCCTCTAGCCGCACCATTAGGCCAGCGCCTCCTCAATCCCTACGTAAACCTCTCGCCCCCCCCCCACCACCTTCATGTGCCGCCGGGATATTTCCCTTTCCATCTCCCGTCTCCTGGCCAGCAGGACGTAAATCACCGACAGGGCCGACCGGGTGGTGCTCATCAGGTTTGCATCATAAAGCCCCTCCACCGCCTTATACAGGGCGTGGACGGCCTCAATCGCCCGATCAGTGGAGGTTTCCTTGTCGTTCACACATCCCCCGGGCTGCGAGTTCCAAAACCCAACTTTCCCCCACCCGCTCTTTAAGTTCCTCCCAGGAATCAAACCTGCTCCAATCTTCCTCAAGCTCCTGGCAGCAGGAACAGACGCCTTTGCGCCTGAGATAATTGCCCCCGGCCTCCCCCTTTATGAAGGTGTAGACCATTTTCCGGGCCGGGTCCCCCACCTGCGCCACGATCCGCCCGGTCACGGTCCAGGCCACCCCGTCCAGGACCATGCGGAACTCCTCGACTTTCTTTAATTCCAGGTCAGCCATTAAACCTCCGCTCGATCCATCGTCAGCATCAGCACCTCCCGCTCCGCGGGGTCAAAGGCTCGCCTTCCTCCAGCCGCACCATGATTCGGACCAGCTTTCCCCATATTTTCTATTGCTCAATGGCCTTGACCACTGCAATGTTGCCGGAGCCGTCCATGAAACACAGGTCCACCGTATTTTTCGTGTAAGGTGCCTCAGGTAGGGTAAAATTAGAAGTCCACCTGGCAATGCCTTTGCTGACTCGAAGCTCGTCTATGTAACCGTTGAGGTAAGTAGTTAGATTCATGGGGTGGCCAATCCTGACTGTGGTGGTTTCATCCGGGAAAGTCCCGACGGAGGAGTCTGTAGCCTCGGCCACGCCATTTCGATAAATAGTTACTGTTCCGCCATTTCTAACGACAGCTATATGATACCATGTATCTATGGCACATGCCTTACCCACTGAGGTAACATTACAGGTTGCGGCAGCACTATAGAATACAAAGCCGGCGCTAGGATTGTTGTACAGGACCCAAGCACCATCCGCTAGATTCCCCTGGCCAATTACTCCAATATCACCAACCCCTAACGATATAAATCTCACCCAGAAATCAATGGTGAAATTCCCGGTCCCGAAATTCCAGTCATCGTGATCCGCCAAACTCAGATAATCGTCTCCCCCGGCATCGAAATATATGGATTTGTTGTTAAAGGCGGGGGGGAACACGAATGTTGGTGGCCAGACCTGAGTTGCATGTCCGTAAACAGTAACGGTTTTAGGAGTAATCTCGCTGTCCACAATGGTTTGCCCGGCGCCGTCCCCGTGGAGCATGAGTTTGGTGTAGGAATCCACCCCGGCGGCGACGGATTCCCGGGCATAGAGGGTCCCGGAGCCGGCCAGCGGGGCGGGAGGAGAGGTTTGATATTTTAAGCTCATATATTCGGAAGCGCCCATGCCACCCGAAATACGCTCATCAGTGATCATGCTGTTGATGATTTCGGTGGTGGTGGTCTGGAGCAAGACCTGGGCCACCGGCAGTTTGCCGGCGGGGATGGCGGGGGGCACCGGGCTGCCCGCCTCGGTGCCGGTGATCACCGAAACCACCCCGTTCAATTGGGCGATGACGACGCGGTCAATCCTGGGGTTAGCGGCAGGCGCGGTGATGGTGCCGGTGTTCTGGGCCGCCACTTCGGTGAGGGTCCCGCCCTGAAAAACCATGCCCGCGTCCAGGCGCACCGTCATGTTGGGCACCGTCTGCTCATGGGGGGCGAAGGCCGCGGCCAGGCGCTTGAGCACCGCAAAACAATTATCTATGTTGGTTTTATAGTCGGTGCCGCCCTGCGTTTCAAAATTCGGCTGCACAAAAGTCGCGACGGACATGGTCTCTCCTTAAAAGGCCTTGTCTATAATCGTTTCCAACTGGGTTAGCCGCACATTGCCCACCGCGGCGGTGTTAATCACCTTGAATTTGAAATAGCGGCCGGCGACCGCGCCGAATTCCCATTCCTCAAACCCGTCATAAGAGCCGCCGTCCATCTTGAAATCCAGCCAGAGCACCGGGGCGTTGGCGCCCCCCTCCCCGGGTCCCAGATTACTGTAAATCCGGGCCCAGGCCCGGCCGGAAATATTTTCCCCCATGTCTATCTCCAGGGCCTCATAACTGCTCTGGGCATAGGGGTTCACCACGTAATTGTTAAATACTTCGAAATTATCGCCGCTGGCCAGATCCTGGTCAGTCGGATTAAGATTCCCGGTCAGAGGGTTGCGCTGGTAATTGGTGAGGGTGCCCTTCCAGCCCGGGGCGTTCAAAATATCGGAGAGCACGGTGTAAAACATGAGCACTTTAAAAGTTTGGCGGGCCTCGGTCTCGCTGTAATTCCCGGTAGTGTCAATGGCCTTGATCATGAAATCATAGTCGCCGGGCGGCAAAATGGGGGTGGCGAAGGAGGTGCCCATCATCACCTTGGTGAGCACCGTGCCGTCGTTCCATTCCACTGCCGGGATTCCGAAGCGGATCTCATAACCGGCCAGATCTCGATCTGGCACTGCCGTCCAGGTACCATTAACGATCTCCCGCACTTGTAAAATCGCAAACCCGGTGACATTCGCCGGTTTTGCCGTCTTGCCTTCCACCACATGGGTTTCGACGGCGCTCCAGGGGCCCCGGGACCAATCCTCCTTGACATAGCGCAACCGCAGTTGATAGGAAACCCCGTCCTCCACCGACATCAGGGAGACTTCACCGCTGTCCAGGGGCACGGTGACCGTGATGGAGGGGCCGGCGGCGCTGTCGGTGCGCCAATATTGGCATTCCAACCCGGAGACCGCCTGGGCCACCGCGGTGATCCGGCGGAAAGTCACCAGAATGCGGGACAGCCAGGAGCCGTCCACATCCCGGGCCAGCACCGCGCCGTCGGAGCGGACGGATTCGATGATGGGGGTCCACCACTGGGCCGGGGCGCTGATCTTGGACTCAAACGCCGGGATGGTCCCCTGGTCCGCATCATGAATAGCCGGGGCTTCATCCACCGCGATGATCCGGGCCCACAACTGGCCCCGCATTTCAATGGCCTTAACGATGGCCGGAATGGTTTCCAGGCCGGAAAGACCGAAGGTGGCCAGGTCCCCCACTGCCGGCCGGGGGTCCTCCGTGGGGATGGGGTCCACAAAATAGACCGTCTTGACTGTATCGACGGCGCGCAGGACCTTGCCGCCGGCGTCGGTCCCCGCCAGGCAGAAGTCCGTCCCCAGGAAGGCCATGGAGAGAATGCTGGCCTGGGAATATTGCTGCCCCAAATCCTCCCAGGTCAGGCCATAATTGGTGGAGCGCAGGACCTTGCCGCCGGGGCCGGTCCCCGCCAGGCAAACCCCGCTCTCCAGACAGGCCAGGGAATAAATATAGGTCTGGGAAAATTGCTGCCCCAGGTCCGACCAGGTGAGGCCATAATCGGTGGAGCGCAGGACCTTCCCGCCGTCATAGGTTCCCGCCAGGCAGATGCCGTTCCCCACATAGGCCAGGGAATAGATGCGGATTTGGGCATATTGCTGCCCCAAGTCCGACCAGGTGAGGCCGTAATCCGTGGAGCGCAGGACCTTGCCGCCGGGGCCGGTCCCCGCCAGGCAGATGCCGTTCCCCAGGTAAGCCAGGGAGAGAATGCTGGCCTGGGAATATTGCTGCCCCAGGTCCGACCAGGATTGGCCGTAATTCGTGGAGCGCAGGATCTTCCCGCTATCGCCGGTCCCCGCCAGGCAGATGCCATTCCCCAGGTAGGCCAGGGAGAGAATGCTGGCCTGGGAATATTGCTGCCCCAGGTCCGACCAGGTGAGGCCGTAATCGGTGGAGCGCAGGATCTTGCCGCCGATATAGGTGCCTGCCAGGCAAATGCCATTTTCCAGATAGGCCAGGGAGAAGATGTAGGTCTGAGAAAATTGCTGCCCCAAATCCGCCCAATGGCTGTAACCGCCCGGGTCGGTGACCACCGGGCTCAGGAGCCCTCTCTGCGCAATCTCCAGGATTGCCCGGCGGAATTGCAAGGCGTAATTCTGGCCGGTCTCCATGGGCATGGCTTCATCCAGGGTGACCCCCGAGAGGTAGTCCGCCTGGTCGTAGTGCAGGGCCTTCACCCGGCCGTAAGCCAACCCCACCAGCATCACGTCGTGAGCCAGGAGCACCTTGTCGCCCCGGGTGCAGACCAGGTGCTGCACGTTGGTGAGGAAGGAGATTTTGCGAAACCGCAGGCGGGCGTCGGCGATATGGTAGCGGGCGTGCTTGAAAATCAGGTCCGGGTGGGTGCAGCCCGACAGTTCCATCTGTTCGAACTTGGTGGCCGGCGGCAGGGTTGGGGCCGGGTCGCCCCAGGCGTCCTTGCCGTCAATCTGGTAGCCATCGTCCAGGACCAGGCGTTCATCATCCTGGTAATCATTGAGCTCATTTTTGAAAGGGCAGCGAAAGGCATGGGGTAGATCCGGATAAATGATCTCCACCTCCAGGTCCTTCATGGTGCGGGGGTTGAAGATAGTCACCGGGTCGGTCTGGAGCTCGTCCAGGACCACCGACCATTTGCCGTCATACTCGCCGGACGCGGCCCGCCCCGCCGCGGCGATTATGGCCAGCAGACCCCACCAGTTCTCCACCCGGTCGGTGTTGCGGTTATAGCTGAAGCCGTGAGTTACGCAATTTTCATGCCAATAAGCCAGCTTGTTCAGGTCAATCCGGGCGTCGGCTATGGCTTCCGGGGCAGCCGGACTTTGCAGCACCGCCCGGTACAGCGACGCGGGGTTTTTGGTGATCCGTTCAATCCAAGTCTCGGTGGCCGCGTCCCAATCGGGGAAAATGGATTTTCCCAGGAAATTGAACTGGTCCAGGGTGCCGTGCAGCTGGTTGCTGGCCTTGATGCGCACCGCCACCTGAGCCAGGGGGTCGGGGAAGGTGATGGCGGCCGAATCCTTGATGGTGCGCAGCGCCGTCCAGTAGCACAAGGACATTTCCATGGTGGTGTCCGGGGGCGTCAGACGGGTCAGCCTGACATCATATTGTCCCTCGGCCACAATCCAGCGCCGGCCCCGGCGCACCGCCGAACTGGTGGCCGCGGAGATTTCCATGGTTTCCACCAGGCTGTATTCCCCGGACCCGGCCGGGCGGTATTCGATCTTGACGGCGCAGGTCTTGGCAACCCGGGCGCCGCCGCTGGTCAGGCTGTAAAGGCCGTTGGGAAAGGTGACGTCCACCGATAATTCCTTGGCGCCCGTCTGGCTGGTGCGGACTTGGGGATCGTTCTCCTCCAGAAGCACACTCAGGACTTCTTCATGGATGTCCCGGGTGTAGAGGGTGATGGGGTCGTCGGACGGGAAGCCCTGGCGCACTTCCATCTCCACCCCCTCGAACTCGGCGATGGCGGTCTCGCCGATCTTGAGGTCCGACAACTCCAGGGGCCCATACTGCCCGAAAAGGCAGCGCACGTATTGATCGTCGCCCTGGGTCTCGGTGTAGTCCTCCGCCATCTTCAGGGGCACAATCCGGTGGTAACCCAGCAGGCTGGGGATGGTGCCGAACCTGATCATCTGGTTCTGGGCCCCTGAGACGAAATTGGTGGGCGCGTCCTGGCTGCTGACCTGGGATAAGAGAGTCATCCCCGCGGCCAGACGCGGCTTCGGCGGCGGGATCAGGGCGTTGACCAGGAGCCCGCCGACGACTCCCACCGTCATGCCGGCCAGGCCGCCAACAAAACTTGCCGCAATGCCAGTTAAAGGAAAAGCCCAAGGTACTATTATTGCTGCAAATATTGCCGCAATGGCCACAAATATCATGGCAATGCCCCGATTCCTGGGCACCACCCGGATGACCACCAGGCTGCCGGGCCGGGGGATGGTGCTGGCCCACAAGTCGGGGGGGATCTCCAGGCCTTCTATGGAGATATAGATCTGGCGGTGCAGAATTACATCCGCTTGAATTTCCGGAATCTCCGCCAGCAGTTCCAGGAGGGTCTGGCCCGGACGCAGTTGCAGGATATGGCGCTCCGCCCGAAAGGGATGGGGAGCGGCCACCACCCGCACCAAGTCGGTAGGGCGGGCGTCCATGGTGGGGCGTGCCTCCGCGCCGGTGGGGCGGGCGTCCCCGGTGGGGCGGGCCTCCGCGCCCGCCTCCTTAAATTGCGGCAGCCGGACCAATCGGCTCATAACGGTAAATCCCCACGATCAAGCGCTGCCAAAGGGCATTGTCATAGCGCTCGATGACGGTGCCGGTCTGCTCCCGGCAGTTCAGCATCCAGCCCCGGCGCAGCACCAGGGCGGCGTGGCAGGGCTTGAAAATAATCACATCCCCGGGCTTCTCGGCGCCCAGGGGCACTTCGGGGTACTCAGCCGCGCCCCGCAGCAGGACCCTCCCTGCCTCCCGGGGGGCCTGAAAAGAATAGTCCGAGGCGGAGGGCAGGGCCACCCCCAGGCAGGTCTTGTAGGCCGCCAGGATGAGCCCCCAGCAATCCCAGCCCGAAAGGTCCCGGCCCTGATCCACAAACGGCACCCCCTTGACCTTTGCAGCGAAATTTTTAATGCTTTCCCGGTGAACCTGGTCTAACATGATAAAAAGCCCTCAAGGAGTCGGCCATGAAATCTTTTTGTCTCTTTTTGGCGGCCTTACTATTATTGAGTTGTGCCACAGCAACTGATATTAGAAATAAAACCCCTCTTCAAATTATGTATTCTAATAAATCCCCTAAAATATTGGCCGATTGTATGATGTATCGAGCCCCGGCTGAAGTAACTTGCGCAGCCGTGCCTTATTACCATTTTGCATTGAGTGAAGAACCACCGGGCACCTTCCATATTCTTGCCGAAATTCCCGGACAACCAATGGGAGAAGCCTCTTTTATCCCTTTTTCCAATGGCCGAACTCAAATTGAAGTTCGTGCCCGATGGAATTTTTGGGGCATAAATTCTTTTTTGGCATGTATTTATAAATGCGCTGGCCATGAGCAAACCTCTCAAAACATCGCCGGGAAATAGGAGGGGCTGAACACTCCCCGCGGATATCCTTCGGTGGCCATCTTCTCGTAAGTCAAGCTGCCCGTAATGGCCTGAACATTATATTTGACGTTCCGCAAAGTGAGCCCCGACCAGGCCGCCTCCACCACGTCCGGGGCTGAGGCCATTATGATCTCGATGGTGACGGTGGGCGGGATGACGCTGGATTCCAGGAACGCAGTCATCTGCCGGTCGATGTTGGAGACCGTCAGGTTCGCTTGGGGCGGCCGGTCCGGCGAATCATCCGGCACCACCAGCTCAAAGGGGAAAGCCAGGTAAGGTTCGCCCCGGCTCCAGATGGTTTCCCCATTCAGGGCGAACCGCAGGGTGTCCTCCATCTCCGGGTGCTCAATGGTCAAGAGCGGGATGATGGCGTCATCCGTCTGCTGATTGAACAGCGCCACCAGCATGGCCAGGGACAGGGTGCGGCTCATGGCACTTTCCCCAACTTCAAAGTGACTTCCATCAGGACCCCGGTCACCTCCTGATAAGCCGGACGGTCCATGAACACCACTTCCACGGCCTCCCCGGTGTCCGGGTCCGGAAAATCAAAGGGGGTGGCGCAATAGGTCTGGTAAAAAGTGCGCAGGATGGCTTTCTGCGCCGCGGTCAGGAGCATGATGCCGCTGAAAGGCAGCAGGTTGGCGGTATTTTTCCGGCGGATGATGGGCGGCCCCATATCCATCTGCTCCATGACCACCAAATCCGGCTCGGTCTCCTGCAATCCGGCCAGCCTGAATGCCTGGGGCAGAGTCGAAGGCCAGGTCGGCATGATTTACCTCACCACCGTGGCGGGGCTGGCGTTCCAGCGCCGGTCCAGAGCCCGGGCGAAACGGCCGCCACTCTCCACCAGCTGCTCATTAACTTCATCCAGGAAGATGATCAGATCCCGGTCGCCGCCCATCTGGGCCCGGCCCCGGACCGGGGTGGAAGTATTATTGACCACCGTGACTTTCCATTCCCCGCCCCCGGCGCCCACGGCCCTGACCCCCAGGTCGCCGCCCACCCGGGCCAGGGGCAGGACCCCTTCCGGGCCGGCCTCCCCGGCCAGGCCCAGGCCCCGGGCCATGGGGAACAGGGAGGGCCCCCGGAGCACCGTGCCTCGGGCAAATTTTTGCAACACGCCGCCATGAGCCAGAGCGCCGCCGGAATACATGAAATCCCAATCCATCTCGCCGCCGCCCCCGAACCAGCCCCCGAGCCAGCCCCCGAGTGACTTGGCCAGGGATTTCATGGCCACTTCAAACGGCACCAATATCAGGTCCCATAAAACTCTTTGCACCTCGGTGGCGAAATTTTGAAACTCAAATTTGCCATCCATTACAAAATTTTTAAGGGCCCCTCCCATGCGTTCAAAAGCACTCTCATATCCCTGCGCCATATTTTTAGCCGTTTCTTTCCCGGGCTTTTCCAATTTTTCTATTGCCTCCTGCGCTTGGTTAGCACCCCTTTCCGCCCAATCCATTTGCATTTCCATGACCTGCCAATGAAACTCCGCCTGGCTTTCCAAGCTTCTATTTATTCTTGCGGCGGCGTTTTCAGCTGCCCTCGCCATTATTTCAGAAACTTGAAATGATAATTTGGCCATTTCCAAAAGACTATTATTTGCCGATTTAGCCCCGCGGCCGACCTTTCCCAAACTATCAGCAACTTTATTATTATTATTGACTATCTTTTCTGATGCTGCTTGTTGAGTATCAGCAACTTTTTGAGTTTCTTTTGCTACTTCTTCCATCGGTCCATTAATATCAACCGACATATCTATATATAAATTTGGGGTAAATCTGGTAATTATATCTGCCATCCATTGCAACTTCGTCTGTAAATAATTGCCAATATTATCCCAGGCCCGTTGCCAGTTTTCGCCCAATAGTTCACAGAGGTTGCGCCAGGCATTGCTGAAATCCGTGCCGAGATTGGTCAGGGCCCCATACGTATCCCGGAAGACTTGCACCAGGCCCCAGACGACCCCGGCCGTGATCAGCAGGGCCCCGGCAATGGCCCCAGTGGGACCGAAGGCCATGGTTATGAGACTCTTAAACCCTACTATGGCCAGGGCAGCCGGCCCGGTCATAGCAAAGGCGGCGGCGATGCCCACCACAAACTGCTGAATCGCCGGATCGGCTTTGGCAAAAGCATACGACAACCGCACAAGGCTATCCATCCAGGAGCTGCCCGCCTCGGCCGCATCTCCGGCCAGCCCTTGGGTAATCGCGTCGCCCAGGTTCTGCCGGACAACCGTGAGCTTGGCATTTAAGATTGCCAAACTCCTGCCGAATTTGTTTATTCCCTCGGATCTCTCGGCTGCCGCACGGCCCGCCTCCCCTTCGGCGTCGCTCATGAGTTTCAGTTTTTCGGCATATTTCTCCGCCTGAGTCCCGGCCCAGACTGTCGCGAGGATGACGGCTTCTTTACGTCCCAGATAATCCTTTAATGGAGTTTCCGAATCCTGAGCCGCCTTGACAATCATTTGCACCGCATTGCTCATGCCCCCGGCCGCCCGGACAAAAGCCGGACCGGTGGTGACCCCCATGGTTTCAAACAGATTTCGCATTTCCTTGGTTGGCGCATTGATGGAAGTAATTAGTGCCCCGAGTTGAGTACCTACTTTCTCCGCCGGGCCGGTGACGCCGCTGAAGGTGGCGAACGCGGCGTACATCTCCTCCAGGGTGCCGCCCAGGACCTTGAAAACCGGCGCCACTTTCTGGACCCCCACGGTCAATTCCGGTAGGGTGGTTTGCCCCAGCTTAATAACTTCCTGGCCAAAATCGGCCATCTTCTGGATAGCCCCCGTGGAGGTGTCGCCCCAGGCCTTGGTCACCGAGGAAACTTGCCGGAGGGAATCCTCCAGGCTCCCCAGGCCGGCCCCGGCCGCCTTGCTGACGATACCCAGGATCTTCAGACTGTCCGGGGTGTCTTGGAAGGCCGAGATCACGTGATAAAGGCCCCCGGCCAGATCCTGGGTGCTCTTCCCGGTTTTCATGGACAGGTCTTGGATCCCGGACTTCAGCTCCTTGACCCGTTCGATATTGCCCGGGATCAGGGTCGCCACCTTGCCCATGGCCTCATTAAAATCCGTGCTGGCCTTGAGAGCTGCGATCCCGATGCCCACCAGGGGCGCGGTCACCTTCAGGGAGAGCTCCTTGCCGAGGCTCTCCATCTGCCGGGTGGCGCGGCTCAGGGTCTTTTGGGCATTGGCGAACCCCTGCTCAAACTGGGCGGAATCCAGCCCCAGCGCCACCAGGAGATTGCCGATTTTGCCGGTCAACGCCATTTATTTTTCCCCGAATTTTTCTTTTATGGCCCGCCATTCAGCTTCGCGGTCCACCGGCGCCCGGGGGGCCTGGCCCGGCCCCAACAGTTTTTTCAGGCTGGGCAGACGCTTGGCCCGCATCAAGGCCGCGGTGAGCCAGGCCGCCTCATAAAGCTCCCGCTGCCGCCGGTTGCTGCCCTGGACCTGGGCGTTTAATTCCGCCGGGGTGAGGTCCCAGACCTCCCGGCCGAGGCCCAGGAGGCCCGCATACCGGACCACTAATCCCCAGTCCCACTCCCCGGCGCTTGCCCGTTTTTTTCGGCGCTCTCAGCCGGCGGCGCAGGACCGAAGGCCATTTCCAGGGCTTCACCCACTTTTTTCGAGACCGTTACCAGGCCGATTTCGTCGATCAGGTCCCCGGCCTGCTCCAGGGTCAGGTCCCGGTCTTCCCAGGAGAGCCCGGCGCAGAAAGCCGCCCGCAGCTCCTTCATTCCCATGGTGGCGGCGTTCAGTTGGGACACCGGCCGCTGGATCAGGTCCTCCAGGAGGGCCAGCTGATTCATCCCGAAGCGCAGACGCCGCAGGCGCCCGGCGGTCTCAATGGTCACAAAAGGCTTGCTCATTGAACCCCCTTAAGCCGAAGTGCCGACAATGACGATGTCATAGGCGCAGGTAGCCCCGGCGCTGTTGAGGATCTTCAGGAGGTCGGCCGTGCCGGCGCCCACCGCGATGCCCGCGGCATTGGCCACCAGAACGATAAAGGCGCTGCCCTCGGCATCGGGGGGGATGGCCAGGGTATGGGTGCTGGCGCCGAAGGGCCCCGTCCAGGTAGTGGCCGCGGCCCCGCCCACCGTCAGGGTCTGGGTGGCGGACTTGTTCTTGATTGCCAGGAACTTGATCTTGGCGAAGGTAATGGTGGCCCCGAAGGCATCGACCAGAGCTCCCGCCAGGTCCAGACTCTCATTGGCGCCGTCCCCCAGGGTGCGCTCATCGGTGAACAGCCGGTCAGCCTGACCGGCCCCGGTGCCGCTGGCGAAATTTTTCTGGAACTGCAGGGCCAGGTTGAATACCGGGTCTCCCAGGTCCAGGTCCTTGATCTGCTTGGCGGTCATCTGCAGATCGGCTTTAAAAGTCAAAGAATCGGCCATGTCATCCTCCTTTAAACTTCGGCCAGGACGCCGGCCCCCACCAGGGAGCAGGAAACCGTGGCCATGTCGTCATGGGGCGCGTCGACGCTCAGGTCCGTGATATAGGCGTTGCCCTGGTAGGTCTTGCCGGTGCGGGCCACCTGCACCTGGACGTAATCCCCGTTTTCCCAGGCCGTCTCCAGCAGGTCCAGGGCGGAGTCGCTGTCCACCAGCAGGCCGTCGCAGTCGATGGACCATTCCCGCAGGCCGGAGAGCTGGCTTTTCCAACCGGCCAGGGTCAGGTTGTCGGTTTTTGAGGTGTTGTCCAGGGTATCGGCGGTGCGGTTCAGAGTCAGCCCCCGCTGGCCGCCCACCGTGGTCCATACCGGCGAGGCCTCGCTGCCGGTATTCACTTTCACCAGGATGTCGATTCCTCTGATAGGATCAGGCATTTGATTAAACCTCCATGATTTTCACGCCCAGGCGCAGGGTCCCGGAGCGGGTCACACCATCATCTTCCCTGCCGAAACTGGCTTCCAGGAACCGTACCTGGACCACGGTGAACTCATCCAACTGCAAAGCCTGGCTGGCAGTAAGGGCTTGCAATCCGGCGTCCGCCAGTTGTTTCACCTCCATGAACCCCGGTTTCTGGCTCCAGAAGTGCAGGGTGATTTCCACTTCCGTGCCGGGCTGGGATTTGGTGCCCCAATCCCGGCAGGATTCCTCGCCGATGACGCAATATGGAAACGCCGCATTCTCCGGCACGTCGTCATAAACCTGGCAGGACAGGGCGGCGCTTAAAGTTTCATAAAGGGCCTGCTGCAAGGCGGCGCTGGGGAGCTTCATGCCGGAGCCTCCACGCACATCAGTTCCAGGTAAATGTTGCGTTCCTGCGGATTGATCACCGCCATGATGTCGAACTCCCGGTCGCCGAATTGCACCCGCATCTCCGGACGCACCCCGGTCAGGTAGCGCAGCGTTACTTTATGGGTGATCTCCGCGGTCACCTGCTGGGCGGCGAAATATTCCCGCCCCCTGAGAGGGTCCACCGCGGCCCACACTGTGGCCAGCGCCGTCCAGGTCTTGGTGAGGCCGCCGGCCCCGTCCGGAGCCGGCACTGCCTGAATAATGGTCACTTGGTGGCGCAGCCGGCCGACATTCATTGGGACCTCACGGCCTGGGCCAGGCGATTCCGCAGTTCATTGTGCATGCGCCGGAAAGCCTGGCCGCTGGACACTTCCCAGGCCGGGGCCACGAAGGGCCGGGCCTTGATGCCGGGATGGCCCCGCCGCCGCTGCCCTTTGCGTCTTCCCCGGGTTACGCGCCTCTGGCCGGTGGTTTTCCGGGTGCCCTTCTCCAGGAACAGCCAGTAAAACCCTTTAAAGGCCTGGACCCCGGCTTCGGCGTAGGTCGATTTGCCTATTAAAAATTTAGGCCGCATGCTGCTCTTGAGAAAGCCGCGGCGCACCGGAGTATTCTGCTGGACCGCGTCTTTAACCACCTTGGCCCCGGACATGACCGTGCCCACCAGATGACGCCGGGCCACCTTGGCGGGCAGGGCCGCCAGGACTTTTTCCAGTTCCTTGAGGCCGTGAACTTTCAGAGTCGCAGCCATCACCACACCCGGTAATTGGCCAGCAGCGCCTGCACCGCAAAGGGCATCTCGCTGATTAGATGGCCCGCCACAACAATCTGCCGTTCTTCATACCAGTGGCCCAAAACCAGCAGCATAGCCTGGCGCAGGGGCTCGGGGACCGCGGTGGCCGCGGTCCCGTATCCCGCCTTGAAGGTAATTTTTATGGCATCGACATTGAACAGGTCCATGGTGGGCCAGGAGGCCGTTTCCTTCAGCACCACCTTGGGATGGTATTCATCGCTGAGACTGAGGGTGTAATTCCCCGCGGCCAGGGTGGCGCTTACGCCGCTGGCATTGGTGTAATCAATGCTGAAATCCGCGGATTGCACCCGGGGTTTCTTGAGCTCCAGGACGGCGCCCGCGGGCCAGGCATCCTGATATTGCTCCCAGACCTGGGTGAGAAGCGGACCGCACAACTGCTCCACGTACTGCCGGGCCGCCTTGATCAGGCTCTCCAGATAGGAGTCATCCTCCGTCTGGGTAATCCGGAGGTGCGCCTTGACCTCTTCCAGGCTGACCGGTTCCCCGCTGGGCACCGTCTTGAGCTTGCAAACCGCCATGTCAGACCATCCTCACTCGCTTAACGAGGGCTCCAGATGCGGACAAAATCCACGTAAAGAACCCCGAGCCCGGTGCCCGTTTCCTTATGGACCATGATGAAGGGCTGCAACACTACGTTGGCCCCGGTGGACATGTTAAAGGTGGTGGCGGCGGCCACCTGCACCCCGTCAATGAAGAATTTCACGTCTGCCGGATTGGTGGCGTCAATGCGGAAAATATGAAGAGCGTCCTCCCCCACGGTCACCCCGCTGGCCACCGCGTTATTGTCATTGGAGGTGTCGTCCGTGAAAATCTTGCAGGCCAGGGCTCCATCAAAACAGAAGAAGGCATGTATCGTGGGGCCGGCATCCGCTTCCGCGATGGGCCCCTCCACATAGGCATTGGCCAGACCGAAATAGATCTCCGCCTGGCCGGTGGGCGTGGTATGGATGGCGGCTCCGATTTCGATGATGGGGCCTTTATCCAGGTTCCAGTTGAGAGCGTCCCCCATGTAGAGCCCGGCTTCCTGTTTTTCATTGGTGGCATCCAGGCCCATTTGCACCATCCCGCCGTGCTGGTTGGCCAGGATGGCGGCCGGCACATTGCCCGCGCCCGTATCCTTTTTGGTCCAGCCCCGCACGCCACTGGCGGCTATCATCAGGTCCGTGCTGAGAAAATCATCCACGAATACCAGGGGGGCCAGGGGCAATACCCGCTCATGGGTGTTGGCATCATAAAAGGTCAAAATTCCGTTACGCCAAGCTGCTTTTGTGCTCATTTTCCCACCTCCGCTTTTTCAGGCGATCCCGTTTCCGGGACCGAAGGTTGTTGCTCCGCCAGGTGATGGTAGGTCACCACCGGCGGATACAGGGGTTGATTGTCGGTGAATTCCAGGTAAGACAGGTCGCCGTGGGCGTAGGCGAATTCGATCCATTTGCGGTGAATGTGCCAGACCAAATGCTCCGGCTGCTCCCGGATGACGTCGTCCCGCACTACGTAGCGGTCCACCAGGGCCTCGAATTTCAGTTGCACCTCGGAAATCCGCCATTTATCCGAAGGGCCGCACTCCATTTCAAACTCGGTGCAGCCCCGTTTCAGAATTATGCCCACGTCCGGGCCCAGGTGCTTGTCCTCGTTCACCGCCCGGCGCACCTCCCGGTAGCAGTTCAGGCCCGCGGCCAGGCCCTGGTTGTAAAAATAGCCGCCGTAGAGGGCCGGGACCGAGCCCCGGATCTCCAGGCCGCACTTGCTGGGGAGATTGAGCCGGAGCTGCAGGTTTTCCAGGGCGAAAAGCTCTTTGACGCTGCGGGGCCGCACCACCACCTTGAAGCACTCCTGGCACTTGGAGGGCACAAAGCGCTCCCCTGCCGGCAGCCGCTTGGAGAGATAATCGAACACGATGCGGTGCCAGGTGGCGCAATCGAAGCCCCATTGGGTCTTGACATGGCGCCAGGGGGTGTCGATGGCCATGCGGGGGCTGCCCGTCAGCCTGCCGTCCGCTTCCCGCAGGTAGAACCCCCCGGATTCCCACAAGGGGCGCAGCTGCTCCAGGAGGTCGTGGGCCGCCATCCAGGCGTAATAAGAGACTTTGGGCTGATTAACGGTCAAAACCTTTTCCTCTAAAGGCATTTCCTTCCCTTTTTACTCCCGAGTTATCCGGGGGAAGCCGCCGGGAGGTAACGGCTTGTCAGGGGCGCCCCCTATCCCCCGGATAAATAGTTTAAGTGATGGCCGTCGGCGGCGTCGCCTGCCCGTAGCGCAGACCGGTGAGAATCGCGTAAACGCTCGTCAGACAGGCGTGGGCCCCGGGGCTGGCGATGGCCAGGCGGATGTAATCGGCGTCATAGGACACCGACGATTTGGTGAATTTGCCCATTTTGGCGGCGTCCACTTCGACGAGGAAGGTCTTGCCGTCGCTGGACTTGGTCAGGTTGAAGGTGGAACTGGACACTACGTTCTTGGCCCAGGTGTCGCCGCTGGCGGCCCGGGAGTAGTTGTGCTCCAGCTTCAGGTCCGCGGAGGTGCCCAGGGCCACGTTGTGGGTCCCGGAGGCGTCGTCCGCCACGTAGAGCTGCACCGCCTGGTTGTCGGTGGAGGTCATAACACCCAGGGCGATCAGAAAATTGATCCGCTGGGCGTTTTTCATGTTGATCCACTCGGTGGTGATGGCGGCCCCGGTCATGTCCTTGGGCGCCTGCACTTCCACGATCTTCGCATGTTCAATGAGGCTAAACATTTTCAGACACCTCCTTAAGACCGGGTCTGGAGCACCACGAAGGGGCTCAGGGTATTGCTGCCCCGGGCCGGGGTCAGCGCCGCATTCCAGATGGGCTGGCCGTCCACCCGGTACACGAACCGGAACGCGGTCTCGTCATAGACGAAGCGCACGTGGATGGAGGTGGCCGCCTGCATGATGCCCTTGTCGATTAGCAGGTATTCCCCGAAATCCGCCAGAATGATGTCGCCCACCGTGCCCAGGGTTTGGCAATGCTCGATGGGGACCACCGGCCGCCCGAACAGGCTGGCATAGGGGGACCCGGAGGCGCCGCCCGGCGGCAGAAACACCGCGGAGCCGCCCACGCCCACGGTGATTCCCATGGTGAAAAGCTGGGGCATCACGTCCTGGTTGATGAACCAGACGGCATTGAGCATGCTCCGGGACCAGAGGCGGGCCCACATGTTGCAGATATTTTCATAGAGCACGGTTTTGGCCAGCTGCCCGGTCTCCTTGTTCACCGTCACCAGGCAGGGGCTGGCTATGATCCCCAGGGGCTGGTTGACCCCGGTGCCGTGAACGCAGGCCTCATCCAGCAGGAAGCCGAATTCCGCTCCGAAACCTTCCCGGATGATGCCTTCCAGGGCCACCGCGTCCTCCAGCAGCTCGTCGGTGGAGTAGCAGAGGCCGATGAGCTTGCGCAGGCTCAATTCCATGGTGCGGAATTTGGGCTTGCTCTTGGTCTTCTCGTCGGCTTCGCCCTCCCAGTAGCCCCGGATGCCGCCGAAGCGGGAGCCGGTGGCCCGGGAGGTCTCGTCCACCGCGTTGATTTTCAGGCCGTTTTTGCCCACCCCGATGGGGATGCGCTTGCAGCGGGAGGCCACCTGGCCGGTTTCATAGGTGCGCCGCAGCAAATCGGCGACGAATTCCTGCTGCACCAGGAAACCGCCATCGCTGGCCACTGATTCGCTGAGGCCGCTGGCCGCGTCGAACAGGCTGGTGCGCAACCGCGGGTCCACCATCCGGTCCGGCGACGCCGCCCGGATCACCGCCACCAGCTGTTGGCCGAAGGTGGCGAATTTGTCCTTTTCTTCCTGCTTCCGGCGGTCCGGGTCGGAGCCGCCCATGGGATCGGGCTTCAGGGGCTGGCGCTGGGACCGCTCCAGACGGTTGTGGGTCTCCGCATGGCGCTGCTCCAGAGTGATGAGCTCTTCCAACTCATCGATCCGGTCCAGAACGCTGTTGGCGATGCGCCGCTCCTCCGCCGAGGGTTCCCGGTTTTCCTGGATGCAGCGGGTCTTCATGTCCGCCAACTGCTTGTCCAGGTTTTCTACTTCCTTGAGCATCTCGGTTACGGTTTTCATCTGCTGCACCTCTCTCGCAGGTTGTTGATTTTCTCCTGAATTTTCTCGAAAATTGCCAAATCGGGCGGCAACGGCCTCCCTATATCGCCAGCGGGGTCCAGCAGCAACGGCTTCCGGCCCGCAAACGGGTCCTTTTTGTATTTAAACTTGGACAGGTCGAAATGGGCCGCCAGCTTCAGTTCTTCGGTCACCTGGTCCACGAAACCGTGTTCCAGGGCCTCCTGGGAATTCATCCAGGTCTCCGCGGCCATGAGGTCGGCGATCCACTGCTCGTCCCGGCCGGTGCGCCGGGCATAAGTCCCCACCAGGGACCCGTCAATCTTCCCCAACAATTCAATCATGTCCCGCATGTCCTGGGCATTGCCGATGCAGACGCCCCAGGAGTTGTGCACCATCAGGAAGGCGTTCTCCGCCATATGAATTTCATCCCCGGCCATGGCGATGAGGCTGGCGATGGACGCCGCCAGGCCGTCGATGTGCATGACCACCCGGGCCCGGTGCTGTTTCAGCGTGTTGTAAATGGCCAGGCCGTCAAAAACGTCGCCGCCGGGGGAATTGAGATGCACCGTGATCCGCTCTACTTTGCCCAGGGCCTTGAGGTCCTCGGCGAACTGCTTGGCGGACACCCCGCCGAACCAGCCGGAGCCGATCTCTTCATAAAGCCAGATCTCCGCTTCTTTAGCGACATTGACCAGCTTGAGGGAATAGCCTTTGAAAAGGCGGTCCTGACTGCCGTCGTCGTCCTTTCCCAGGGCTCGGCGGTGGGCCTGCAGGTGAGCTTTCACCGCGTCGGAGGCCTCCTGGCCGGACCGGGCCCCCTGGGCCGCGGCCCAAGCCGCATCCAGGCCGCCTTCATGCAGATACATGGTGCCGTCCCGCCAGACGCCGTCCTCGTCTTTCTCGGTGCCCTCTTTGACCCAGTGGTGCGGATATTTCCAGGTGCTCTTCTGCCCGTCCTCCCCCTGATCGGCATGAGCCGCCCGGGGCAGGGCGGTCTTATCCACTTCCCCCCAGGCCGGTTCGTCGTCGGCCAGGGTATTATTGTGGGTGAACGCCATAGGTCTCATGGTCTTTTCTCCTCATGCGCCCGATGATGGCCAGCATAATTTCCTGGGCCAGGGACTGGGCCCGGGCCTGTAAACCGTCCAGTTCCTCCGGGCTGGTTATGTACGCCCTGGAATGCTCGATATGCACCTCGATAAATCCTTCGATTTCCTGATGAATGGCCCGGTGATCCCCATTGAGGCCGCTGTTTTTCATAAAAGTGCCGATGACGGGGCCGATTTTCCGGCGCATGAAATCCCGGATGTCGCCCCGGTAAAATTCTTTCAGGACCTGCGGCAAGTCCGGCTCGCCTTCGATCTTGGCCAACAGGCGCTTCAGGTTGTTGGCCTCCCGGCTCAGGATTTGGCCGACGGCGTCGGTAAAAATCTCCCCGAAAGATTCCAGCAACACCGCATCCGAGCGCCTTTCCGCCCAAAAAGACCGGGGCGGCGGCTCAGGTTGGGGGGCGGGCCGGGGGGCCGGCGGCTCCGGTGGCTCGCTGCCCGCCTCCATCATGTTCAGGGGCACCAGGTAAATGTCGCCCTTGCCGTCCGGCAGCGGGTTGCGGTTTTCCAGTTCGCAAATATCATTGGCGCTGAACCAGCCCCAATTCCTGGCGATGGCATAAGCCTCATAGCGGGTCTTGAGATCGCCCCGCAGCAGCCCGTCCACCAGGTGTTCACAGAAAAACCGGCGGCGCTCCGCCTCGCTGCCCAGGAGCTGCAGGCTATACGCCTGCTCGAACCGCACCAGCCAGGGGCGCAGCGTATGGATGACAAACTCCAGAGACTGGTGCTCGATGTTGGAATAGGTGGCCTTGGAGAGCTCATAAATCATGTGCGGCGGCACCCGGAAAATCCGGCAGATTTCCGTGAGCTGGAACTGCCGGGTCTGCAAAAACTGGGATTCCTCCGGCGGAATGCCGATCTTTTCCGGTTTCATGCCCTCTTCCAGGAGCATCAGGCGGTGGGTTTGCCCCAGACCGGAATAGGCGTTGAGCAGCGATTCCCGCAAGTTCTTGCTGGCTTCCGGACTGAGCTTACTGGGGTGGCTGACCACGATGCCCGGGTGGGTTCCCTGCCCGAAATAGCGGGCCCCAAATTCCTCCGTGGCCGCAGTCAGACCCAGGGATTCCCGGAATTTGGTGACCGGGGAATAGCCATAAAGGCCGTTAAACGACAGGCCGGGCACGTGAAACATCTGGTTTTTGGATAATATTTTGGTACCGACATTGTTTTCCAGCCGGACTTCATAATAAAGTTCGCCACTGTCTTTCTGCCGGTAAACCGTGACCCGGTGCGGGCCGATGGGCCACAGGGCCTTGACCCGGTTCATCCGGTCCAGTTCTTTCTCCGCGAAGCAATTCCCCCAGGAGAGGATATGGGCGGTCATCGCCTCCCGGAAAACCATGGCGCTCATCTCCGGATTCGGTTTGTCGTGCAGCAACGGGTAAAGAGGGTGGCCGGCGGCCCGGTTTTTGCCCCTTTCCAGCCGTTCATAGAGGTGGAGCGGCAGGCTGGCCACGGTTTCGGCAATCACCCGGATGCAGGCCCACACCGCCGGGATGGCCAGGGCCGAGCTTTCATCAATTGTGGTCCCCGCCTTGGTTTCCGGCGCCAAGTAATTGGTATACCAGCAATCATCCAAGGGAGACCATTGATTGAAAAGCCGGGCGAAAAGCCCCATTATTCGCTCCGTTTTATCTTTATGCTGCCGATCAAGCCCAGGGCCAACATCACGATGCCAACCACCACCAACGAGACCCAGGGTTTGAACCACCAGAGGCCCGTCCCCAGAGAACCGAGCCCCAAAAAAATCAGGAAATCCGCCAGGGCCAAATCAGGTTTTTTAGGCCATCTCAAAACGTCAGCACTCCCCTGGTGTCATAAACGCTGATGCCTTCCTGAGTCCTGGCCACCCGGTCCAGGGCCATGACCAGGGCCACAATGCCGTCGATTTTGCCCTGGGAGGTGGACTTGTCCGGCTTCAGGTTGCCGGCCGGGTCCTGCCGCACCGCCACGTTGTCCGCCATCCAGCGCAGCACCGGGTTGCCGCCGTGGTTGAGCTTGCGGGCTAGCAGGCGGCGCTCCAACTCCTTCATAGGCATGGCCATAGAGAGAAACCCCTGGCCCAAGCCGAACACCGCCAGCCCCTCCTGCTGCAGTTCCCCGGCGATTTGATGGGCGTTGAACAGGCGATCCAGATTCAGATCCACCAGTTGGAATTGCTTGGCGTCCTCCAGGATCTGGGCCCGGATAAAAGCGTAATCAATGGCGTCCCCCGGGGTGACCGCCAGAAACCCCTGATTATGCCAGGCCTGATATTGGTCCCGGTAACGGTTGGCCGTGTCATAAAGACGGGCTTCGGGGCACCAGAACCGCATCAGAATGTCCAACTTCTCCACATCGTCTTCCCGGGGGAAGACCAGGCTCCAGGCCACCAGGTCCGAAACCGCCGCTAAGTCCAGACCGCCATAGCACGTGCGCCCCCGCAAAGCCTCGGCGGTCACCGGGTGGCCGTTGGCGTTCTGATCCCAGAGGCCCAGGTCGATCCAACGGTCCAATTGCTGGGTCCAGACGTTCAGGTGCAGACGCTTGAAAGCGTTTTGGGCCGCCGGCAGCTTCTGGGCCTTGGCGGCTTTGCGCTCCAGGTCGTCCATCTTGACGGAGATCCTCAGGTTGGGGTTGGCCTTGGCCCAGACCTGGGGGTCGGTCCAGTCGTCCCCTTCGTCAATGGTGGCGATGAAAGCGAACCAGGAATCATCTTGTAAGGTGCCCCGCAAGATACTTTCGGAATAATCGTGATGTTCCCGGCAGATGGAGGTCTGGTCATAACCGGCGGTGGTAATCTCGAAGGTCAAGGGCTGCCGGCGGGACCCGGTGGCGGTTTCCAGAACATCAACCACCGCCCGGGTCTTGTGGGCGTGCAGCTCGTCCACGATGGCCCCGGAAACGTTGAGGCCGTCCATGGTGTCCGCATCCGCTCCCAGGGGTTCATACTTGGAATTAGTGGCCGGCATGCAGAGGTTGTCCCGATAAATCTCGATGAATTGCCTCAGATCGCCGGAGCCTCGGACCATGCGCACCGCCTCTCCATGCACAATGCGGGCCTGGTCCCGCTTGGTGGCCGCGGTGTAAACCTCGGCGCCGGGTTCCCCGTCGGCCGCCATCAGAAATATGCCGGTACCCGCCGCCAGGGTGCTTTTGCCGTTTTTGCGGCTGAGTTCGTTATAGGCGGTGCGGAAGCGGCGCAGACTGTCGCCCCGTTTCCAGCCGAAGATGGAACCCACGATGAATTTTTGCCAGAGTGCCAGGTTGAAAGGCTGGCCGGCCCACTCGCCTTTGGAATGTTTTAAAAAGAGGGGGAAAAATTTTATGGCTTTTAGGGCGGCTTTGTGGTCAAAAAACAGGCCCCGGGCGGGGCCATAAGTCAGGTCGTCCAGATGCCGCTGGCAGGCCAGATGCACCAACCGGCAGGCGACGATTTTACCGTCCAGAACGGCCCGGGCATATTTCTCAACCGGGCACTCGGCCTTAGCCATTCTTTAAATATTCCTCCAGGAGGCTTTTTTGGGCCGGCGGCACCACCGACAACCGGGATCGGGAAGCCGGGGTCATGCCGAACTCGGTCATAAATTTGTGCATCAACTCCAGCGCCCGGTTGGCGATCCCCAGCCAGACGGATTGGCATTCCCAACCGCTTTCGGTTGTTGAGGTCATGCCGGTTTTCAGTTCTTCTTCCGCCTGGCGCCATCGGGCATAAGTTTTGCAGTAAGCCGCCAGGGCGGTCCGGTCAATTTGAGAAAGCAGGCCGAGCTCGAAAAGCTCTTCCGAGATATATTCCCATTCCTCTTTGGCCCAGCCCCCAAGAAAGTCCGGACAATCGGGCTTTTTATACTCAGGATGCGGCTCGTCGTTGTTTAAGGGCCTTTTACCTGGATTGCCCTTAAGCAACTTCAACCGTGTCGGTGTTGGCTTACGACCCACCATAATTCACCTCTTTACCCCCCCCTACCTCCATTTCGCGGCCCCACAAAGAAAGGCCCCCAT
>Ga0299912_10000854_pt1 | contig 24880 bp, 23 predicted proteins | sample RVTome_2_FD_207667 | JGI IMG/M metagenome (GOLD analysis project Ga0299912, IMG submission 207667) | Soil microbial communities from uranium-contaminated site in the Upper Colorado River Basin, Wyoming, United States - RVT95D214 (version 2) ... | reverse complement strand
TGCCAAGAGACGATTTCTGCTGAGCGATTCTTCTTGACCGACAAATTAATCATCGTTTTGTGAACTTAAAATTCGACCCCTAGACATCAAACTAATGACACTGCGATTTCGCAGAGGTCTCAACTTGGCATAACGGAGATGAACTTATGAAGAAAGCCGCGGTGGTGGTGCGCCACCCCCAGCGCCATTATGAGGCCCTGCGCACCAGCCTGGGATGCCTCCTGGAGGACCACCAAGTGAGCTACCTGGTGCTGGACGAGGAGATTAAGCCGGATGAAGCCTTCGCCGACAACCTGGGCTTCCTGGAGGAGATGGAAGGCCGGCGCTACAGCAACGTTCCTGCCAACGTGGAAGAATACGGTTTTACTTACCTGACCCTGGCGGAGATGGGAGAGCTTTTACGCCGGCAGGACATTATTATTCCCTTTTGAGGCAACCCATGAAAATTCTGCACGTGTTCCGCCATCCCCCCGATTCGGTCACCCGGGAACTGGCTACTATTCTCTCCCGGGACCGGGAGGCCGCGGAATTTCCCTTATTTCAAGAACCGGTGGATTATGACCGGCTCCTGGACTTAATCATGACCCACGACCAGGTGATTTCCTGGTGGTAGCAAAGGAGCAAACATGAGCCCTCCCGATGAACCCCAAACCCTCTCTGCCCCTGGCGGCGGCCCGGCCTTGACCCCGGACCTCCAGGCCCTGATTGGCGAGGAGGTGCGCCTGCAGGTGGCCGCAGAGCTGAAACGCCTGGGCCTGGACCCCGCCCGGCCCAAACGCGCGGCCTTCATCGCCTCCAAAGGCACCCTGGACATGGCCTATCCGCCCCTGATCCTGGCCACCACCGCCGCGGCCATGGACATGGAGGCCGCGGTTTATTTCACCTTCTACGGCCTGGAGATCGTCAAAAAACGAAAATCCGGCCACTTGAAAGTGCCGCCCCTGGCCAACCCGGCCATGCCCGTGCCCATGCCCAACATCATCGGGGTGCTGCCGGGCATGACCCTTATGGCCACCTGGATGATGCAGGACTGGATGAAAAAAGGGGGGGTGCCCACCATCCCCGACCTCCTGGACATGGCTAAAGAAAACGGGGTCCGCCTCATTGCCTGCCAGATGTCCCTGGACGTGCTGGGGATCAAAAAAGAAGACCTGATCGACGGCCTGGAATTCGCCGGGGCCGGCGCGTTTCTGGACTACGCCGCGGACGCGGATATCACCCTGTTTGTGTAAAGGTATCTTGAGGGAGGGGGCCAGGGAAACCACAGGCGGGACGCCTGTGGCTACGTGCCCCTGCCCCCCTCCCGCAAACTCCCTCCCCCAACCCCTTACATGGATGGTGGGGCGGGCCTCCGTGCCCGCCTTTAGCCTCCTGCCCCTACTGCAGCAAGTAAGATAAAAGGGACCGCCACCCCTGGTCCCCGGTTCTATCTGTGCTTATAATAGACACAACGGGCATTGCCCCCTGGTTGCTTACCATCTTCTTTGACAATCTTTTTCTTTTAACTGGAAACTGAAAATTGTGTTGAGAGGCGTTGATGGGCAAAGCAGCCTTGATCGTGGCGGATATGCTCCGGGATTTCATGGAGCCCCAGGGGACCCTTTATCTGGGAGATGAGGCCCGGAAGATCATTCCCTTTGTGGCCCAAAAAATTGCCGAAACCCGGGCCAGGCGCGGGGTGGTCATTTATGTCTGCGACGCCCATGCCCCGGATGACCAGGAGTTTCAGCTTTTTGCCCCCCATGCGGTCAAGGGTTCTCCGGGTGCGGAGATCATCCCCGAGCTTCAGGTTCTGCCCGGAGATTACCGGGTGGAGAAGACCAGATATAGCTGTTTCCAAAAGACGGAGATGGACTCATTGTTGAAGCGGGAACAGGTGCAGCAGGTGGAGATCGTGGGGGTGTGCACCTCCATCTGCGTCATGGAAACCGTGAAGGAACTCTTCGACCGGAATATCCCCCGCCGGGTGTACCGGCAGGGCGTGGCCGACTTCGACCCCGAAGGCCACGCCTTTGCCCTGAAGCACATGGAGCGGGTCCTGGGGGCCGAGGTGGTTTGATAATGGCATCGATCAATAACTTTTCCAGGAAACATATATTCTCTGTTTGTCCCTATCTGTTTCCTATTACTGTGTGCCGCCACTAGAGTAAATTTACTTAGTTCTAAGGCACTTACTCCCTCCCCCTGGAGGGGGGAGGGTTGGGGTGGGGGTGAAATTTCTGGGAACAGCGCTTATTATCCCCCTCCCCCAATCACTTGCCAGGTTTAACCATCAACTCAATTCCCGGATAAGCTTAATCCCTTCCTTGAATCCCGGCTGCAGCACGTCCGCCAGGGCGATGGTGAGCCCCGCGCCCGCCAGCATAGCCAGGCAGGTGGTCTCCACCTCCAGGGGATAGACCCGGCGCAGGCCGCTCCGGAGATTGGACAGACCCGCCATGGTGCGCGCCGGTTCGGGGAAGACTGCACCTCCGGCCAGCAGGCGCACGGTCTTGATACACTCCCGCACCTGCTCCCGGGCGTCCGGCCAACTGAGGTTGGGCAGCACCGGATCGAAGATCAACTTTTCTCCCGCCAATCCCGCAGCCAGGGCCCGCTCCCGGAGCTCCACGGCCAGGGCGATTTTTCCTTCCAAGGTGGGGGCCGGAAAGGAGCGTTCGTCCAAAAGCAGGAGCACCAGGTCGGTCTGCCGGGCCGCGGCCAGGGGCAGAATCTCTTCCAATTTTTCCTTTTCCATGGTCAGGGCGTTGAGGATGGGCTTCGTCCGGCAGGCGGCCAGTCCCTTTTCCAGGATTTTTGCCTTGGGGCTGTCCAGGATCAGGGGGAGGTCCGTAGCCTCCTGGACCGCGTCCACCATAAAGGCCATGCGGTCTTCCCGGCGTTTGCTGAGAAAACCGGGATTGATATCCAGAAGGGAGGCCCCGGCCTCCCGGCAGCGCCGGGCCAAATTCTGGAGCGGCCGGGGGTCGCGCTTCTCTATGGCGGTCGCCACCACCGGATTCAAGACCTGCAAATTATCCGCAGCCAGGAGCATGGGGCTCCTTGGGGTATGAATTTTTGGGGGAGGGGGCCAGGGGCCAGTGGGCCCCTCCCCCAATCCCGTACTGATTTTGATAAATGTTGCCGCAAGCTTTAGCTTGCGCAGGCTGAAGCCTGCGGCTACCTAAAAACATGGCGGGCAGTGCCCGCCCTACAGTTTTTTCGGGAAAAGGAAAGCCTTTACCTACCCGCCAGTATCTCTCCTGCCTCCAGAAAGGCCTGGCGCCCCAGGGTCTCATCCTGGGAAAGGCTCTGGGATAACTCCAGTTGTCGGGAGGCATCCGCCACTAAAGGCAGATTGGCCCGGGCGATGTGATAGGCGCCCTGGAGCGTAGCCCCCAGAAACTCCCGGCCCACCTGGAGGTCGGAGACCAGGTGTCTTCTACAGCGCGCCCCGGCCCAGGCCAGCAGGGCCAGGGCTTCCCGGGCCCGGGCCATGATCTCTTGGGGCACTTTTAGGGCGTACTCCACGGCCTCCTGCCACTCCGGCCCCCGGGAGCCGGAGGCCCGAACTTGCGCTATCTGCGAGTAAGCCCGGACGTCCTCTTCCCGGAGGCGTTCCAGATCCCCGCTCAACAGCTTTATCTCCCCCAACTTCTCTTCCCAAACCTGCCGGTTCCCCTGGTTTGCAGGCCGCTGGGCCTCCAGTTGCGCCACCTTGGCCACCAGGGCCAAGGCCAGCATCCCGCCATACGCGGCCGCGGCCCCGCCCCCGGGGTCAGGCCGGGGTTGGGATAGTTGTTCTAAAAATGAGGGGGTCATGGGCGCTCTTTCAGTTTTGGCCGTTTGCCTTTATTATTCCTCTTCGTCATCTCCTTCCTTACGCGGCGCGGGTGGGGAAAAATCCTCAGGCCATTTAGTGGTATCATCCCAAAAGGCTTGTGCCACTTGCTTGGTTGTTAGCCCTCGAGCAAACTGCAAATCCGCACCCTGAAGATTGGTCTCTTTGAGGCCCGCTCCTTTGAGGTCAGCTCCCTCGAGGCGTGCTGAATTAAGGATAGCTTTATAGAGTTGAGCTCTCTGAAGATTGGATTCCTCTAAATTAGCCCCCGTCAAGTCGGCTCCCGAGAGGCGTGCCATCTGGAGATTTGATTCATCGAGGATTGCTCCAATCAGGTTGGCTCCCTCGAGCCGTGCTTCCTGTAAGTTAGCTCCAGAGAGTATCGCCCCCTGGAGCTTAGAAGACCAGAGAACAGCCCGCTGGAGGTCGGTTTCTCCAAGGAATGCCCCTTGAAGTTTGGCATACCGCAAGTCCGCACCGGCCAAATGTGTTTCCATCAAATCCAACGGCTGCTCCTCCCCATTGTAATATGTTCGGGAGCGACGTCCAATGACGGTCATCACCGCCTGAATGTCTGTGGACGGCTTAGACGGAGGAGGTTGGGGCATGTCATTCTCTCCTGGCTGTGGTCCTGATAGGTCCTCCCAGCGGCGGGGCGCGTTCTCCCGCACGAACGCGGTGAGGACCTCCATGATGGGCCAGTGGTCCTTGGGCGATTCCCGGGCGATGCGCTCCAGGGCGTAGATGCCACCCAGGCGTATTTGCAAGTTTTCGCTGCCCAGTTGCTCAACGGCCTTCACATAAAGGTCGGTGAGCTGCTGCTCCCGGGCCACCTCCGCCTGGTCCCGCATGGCCTTGGAGCGCACCCAGGCGATATATAAGCCCACCAGGATAAAGACGCCCCCCACGATCTGGGCCACGGTCTTACGGTTTTCGTTGATCTGGTGCAGCCGATCCTTGAGGCTCAGGCCTGATTTCGGCACCTGCCAGTTAGGAACTATCCAGAGGAGAAGAACCAGAACGACACAGGCAAGCACCACGCTTATAACCGGGTAGCGCCGGGGCGCCTGGCGAAGGAAATCCGCTACCTTCTTTCTCATCGGCCGGTCCTGGTCCTGGGCCATTTCCTTGGTCTCCTGCAAAGATATTGAGAATCTTGAAACTTTAGTAGAAGATGCGGCCGATTTTGGCAAGAATTTTCTTAAGCAATCTTCCCGTAGGGGCGCACCCGTGTGTGCGCCCTGAGGCGGGCGGACACATGGGTCCGCCCCTACAGAAGATATCCCTTAGCAAGTAAATCAGTATGAGATAGGAGGCCCAGACAGTTAAACGGCACAGGCTGGAAAGCCTGTGCTACCAATATAGTTTGCCTGGATAAGGATAATTCCGGAGATGTAATCCATTTCCTGTCAGGCATGGCGGGCAATCCCCGCCTTAATAAAAAACGAAATGTACGGGATTGGGGGAGGGGGTGTGGGGGAGGAGGCTAAGGTCCACAGGCGAGACGCCTGTGCTACCGGCCCTTAGCCCCCTCCCCCACATTCCTTTTCACTCCTCCCCGCCGCACACCCCGCAGCGGGTGCAGACCTCCGGCTGGCAGGGGGAGGTCTCCTCCCCGGCCAGGGCCTTTTGGTATTCCTCCCAGAGGTAGGTTTTGTCGATGCCGTGGTCGATGAAGTCCCAGGGAAAAAGCTCGTCCCGGCGGCGTTCCCGGAGGGTGAAGAAATCCGGGTTGAGGGGGCTTTCCCGGCAGGCCTGGGTCCAGTTGCGCCGGTGCGCGGCCAGGAGCAGTTCCCCCACCCGCCGGTCGCCCCGGGCCATGAGGGCCTGGACGTAGGCCCATTTGGGGAGGTCGGTATGGACCCGCACCCTTTTTTTCCCCTGGAGGCCCTGGCGCACCAGTTTCAGGCGTTGCTTCAATTCCCCCACTTCCAGGAAGGAAGCCCATTGGAAGGGGGTGAAGGGCTTGGGCACAAAAGACGAGAGGCTGAGGGTGATCTGGCCCAGGCGCCTTTTCCCCCGGCTGTCCTTGATAATGCGGTGCTCCAGGTGTTTCACCAGGCGGGGGATCTCCTCCACGTCCTCCAGGGTCTCGGTGGGCAGGCCCACCATGAAATAGAGGCGCATCTGGGGGAGGCCCCCGGCATTAAGAGCGATGGCGGCTTGGGCCAGGTCTTCCTGGGTGAGGCCCTTGTTCAGGACCCGGCGCAGCCGCTCGCTCCCGGCTTCCGGGGCCAGGGCCACGGTGCGCACCCCGCCCTGGTCCAAGAGACGGCAGAGTTCCTCATCCACGGAGTCGGCCCGGAGGGAACTGATGCCTATCTCCCCGCCCGCGGCCAGGACTTTGCGGCAGAGGTCCTTGACCCCGGGATGGTCGGAAACCGCCGCGCCCACCAACCCGATCTTGCGGGATTTCTTCAAGCCCTCCAAAATTTGGGGATATAGAGATTCCCCGGCTCTTTCCCGGGGCGGGCGGTAGACGAAGCCCGCGGCGCAGAAGCGGCAGCCCCGGGAGCAGCCCCGGCCGGTCTCCACCAGGAACATCTCCCCCCATTCGCTCTGGGGGGCCAGGACATGGCTGTGGGTGGGGTAGGGGGCCAGCTCCGGGAGATGGGGCGGCCTTACCCGGGGGGGATAACCGGCCTCCGCCGCAAACGCGGTTAGGGTGCCGTCCGGCCCGTAATGAGGCTGATAACCTTGGGGGACATAGACTCCGGGGACCGCCCGGGCCAGTTCCCGGAGTATTTCCCGCCGGTCCCGGCTGGGGTTTGCCTCCGCCAGGAACTGAAAAAAAGGGACCGCGCCGGCCTCCCCCTCTCCCAGGAAGAAGGCGTCCACAAAAGGGGCCAGGGGTTCGGGGTTGAGAAAGGTGGCCACCCCTCCGGCCAGGACCAGGGGATCGCCGGGTCCTCGTTTCTCAGATAGCAAAGGAATCTGCGCGCCTTCCAGGAGTTGTAAAACCTGGGGATAATCGCCCTCAAAGGAGATGGAAAAGGCCACCGCGGCAAAATCCGTGAGGGGCCGCTGGGACTCCAGGGTCAAAACGGGGGTGCGGGTGCGCCGGTGCTCCTCCCACTCCTCGGGAGAGGGCAGGAAGGCCCGCTCGCACACCAGATAAGGCTGGGCGTTGAGGAGATGGTAAATAACTTGGAAACCCAGGTTGCCCATGGCCACCGGATAAATATGGGGATAAACCAGGGCCACGGGCCAGCGCGCGCCCCACTCCCGCACCACCGCGCCTTTTTCCTGGGAGAGGAGCTTTTTTAGGTGCGCTTTAATTTTTGCGGACATGAAGAATGGCGAGGCAAGGTCTGAGGGTAAAAGGGGCGTGATAAATCACGCCCCCACAGAAAACAGAAAACCGAAAACTGTATTTAATCAGCCTTCCTCAAGAAAGGCGGGGTATCCAGTTCGTTTTCCTCGTATTGCAGGTCGGGGTGGACGATGTATTTCTTCGCGGCCACCACCCCTAGGTTGGGGGACAGTCTTTTCTCGGCTTGGCGTCCCTCCGCGGCCACCCCCGGCATTTCCGTGCCTTGGCGCAGGATGGTGGGGATTTCCAGGTCGTCCATCTCGGACTGGGTGGCCATCGGCGCGGACCAGATGATGCGTTCGGCTTCGGCGCGTCTGCCCAACCCGGTGGCGATGACCGTGACCCTGATCTCTTCAGCCAGGCTTTCGTCGTAAACCAGACCCCACTTGATGATGGCTTCTTCGTCGGCTTCTTCCTGGATGATGCCGCAGATTTCCTTCAGTTCTTCCATGGAGATATCCGGGGAAGAGGTGATGTTGATCAAGATGCCCCGGGCGCCCCGGATGGAGATGTCCTCCAGCAGGGGGCTGGAGATGGCTTTCTTGGCGGCCTCGCAGGCCCGGTCGGCGCCGCCGGAGATGCCGGTGCCCATGAGAGCCATGCCCCGCTCCCGCATGATGGTGCGCACGTCCGCGAAGTCCAGGTTGACAAAACCGGGCACCATGATCAAATCGGAGATGCCCCGGACGGCAAAGCCCAGAACCTCGTTGGCCATGGCAAAGACGTCTTTGATGCGGGAATTTTTGGAGCTCAGTTTGAAGAGCTGGTCGTTGGGGATGGTGATGATGGTGTCCACCACCTTGCGGAGCTCTTCGATGCCAGTATCGGCCAGGCGCCTTTTCATCTTGCCTTCAAAGTCGAAGGGCTTGCTCACCACCGCCACCGTGAGCGCGCCCAACTCCCGGCTGAGCTCGGCGATCACCGGCGCGCCGCCGGTGCCGGTGCCGCCGCCCATACCCGCGGCGATGAAGACCATGTCCGCGCCCTGGAGGACCTGCTTGAGGCGTTCACCTTCCTCCACCGTGGCGTTGCGGCCGATCTCCGGATCGCCTCCGGCCCCCAGCCCCCGGGTCACCGTGGAACCAAGCTGGATTTTAACTGAAGCCAGGCTTCGTTCCAGGGCCTGGGCATCGGTGTTGGCGGCCATAAAATCCACGCCTGCCATTTGGGAGGCGATCATGTCGTTGATGGCGTTTCCCCCGGCCCCACCTACCCCTAACACCTTGATTTTTGCGGATAATTCATTGGGGACTAATTGTATCTTCATATCCGATACCCCCTCAAAAACATCTTAGCATGATTCCCAGAATCATACCACCTCGCGCCACCAGTTTTTCAGGCGGGACCAAAAACCCCTGCCCGATCCTCCGGGTTTGCGGCTGGCGCGGCCGCGGCTGCCGCGGCGGGTCTGTTGAGTACGATGCGCGTAAAGCACCAGGCCCACGCCGGTGGCATAGGCCGGGTCGTGAATGACGTCGGTGAGGCCGCCCACGCCCATGGGATAACCCAGGCGGGTGGGCAGGTTAAAAATTTCTTCCGCCAACTCGGGCAGGCCCTCCACCAGGGAAGTGCCCCCGGTGAGGACCGCCCCGGAAATCAGGGGATTGGCAAACCCGGCCCGGTGGATCTCCTTGGAGACATAAGTGAGAATTTCCGCCACCCGGAGATGGATGATTTCCGCCAGCCGCCCCCGGGGAAGGTTGCGGGATTTCCGCCCCCCCAGGCCCGGGACCTCGATCAACTCCTGGGGGTCCGGCAGGACATTGAGGCAGCAGCCATAGTGTCTCTTAAGCTGTTCGGCGTTATGCAAGGAGGAGGGCAGGCCGATGGCGATATCATTGGTGAGGTTGTTGCCCCCCACCGGCAGGACGAAATTATAGCGCAGCGCGGTTTCGGAAAAGATGGCCAGGTCGGTGGTGCCGCCACCGAAATCCACCAGGGCCACCCCCAGTTCTTTCTCCTCCTCGGTGAGCACCGCTTCCCCGGAGGCCAGGCTTTGCAAGGCGATGCCGCTCACTTCCAATCCGGCCCGGTTGGCGCATTTGATGATATTGTTCAGTACGGTCACCGCGCCGGTGACGATGTGGACCTTGCATTCCAGGCGCACGCCGTGGATGCCGATGGGGTCCTTGATGCCGTCCTGGCCGTCGATCATGAAGTCCTGCACCAGGGTGTGGATCAATTCCCGGTCCGAAGGGATGGCGATGGTGCGGGCCGCGTCGATGACCCGCTCCACGTCGGCCTGGCTAACTTCCCGATCCTTGATGGCAATGATCCCATGGCTGTTGAAGCCCTTGGTCTGGCCGCCCCCCACGCCCGCATAAACCGCGCGGATCTCGCAGCCCGCCATGGTTTCGGCTTCTTCCACGGCCTTGCGGATGGAGCGGACGGTTTGTTCGATATTCACCACCACTCCCTTGCGCAAGCCCCCGGCGGTGGGGGCGCAGCCCAGGCCCACGATCTCCACCTGACGGTCCCGCACTTCCCCCACCACCGCGCAGATCTTGGTGGTGCCGATGTCCAAACCAACGATTAAATCCTGTGGCACTTTGTCGGTCCTATCGATTTTCTTCCATCCCCTTGAGGCTTAAGACCACCTTCTGGGGATAGTCCAGATTAATGCGCGCGGCCCGGGGCAGATAACCCTTTTGGGTGAGAGTCGGCCAAGCGTGGGCCAACCGCGGCAATTTTTCCTGGTAATGGCTCAGGCCCAGGTCCACGCCGGCCCCCAGGCCATTGGCATAAAGGGTGAGTCCCCGCTCCAGGTCCACGTGGATCTCGGAGATGTTCTCCAGGTTGAGGGGGGGCGGCGCGTTCTTCAGCAGCTCCACCAATTGCCGGATGCGGTCCATGGTCTCCGGCAAGGCCCCTTGTCCGGGGGAGAAAAATTCCCGGGAAAGTCCGGTGATTACCGGAAAATCGTGGGGGTCGCCGGGATGCAGGGGTTTAAACAGGTTACCCCGATGATCCACGTAATGCAGTTCTCCCGCCTGCACCAGGGCCATGGGTTCCCGTTCCTGGACGTGGAGACGCACTCGGTGGGGCCACTTGCGAGTCAGGGTAGCCCGGGCGATCCAGGGGTGGGTTTCCAGGGCCTGTTCCACCTGGATGGGCTTCAGGGCCAGGAGATTGGTGCCGGGACCCAGCTTGGCCATTTGCAGAACGAGTTCCGGTTGGAGCCGCCTCAAACCCGCGACTTCTATATCTTTAGTATCTTTAATGGAAAACCAGCTACAGGTCAAGATTTGATAATAGAGGAGGGCCAGCCCCAAACCCAGGCCGGCCAGGGACAGAAAGCCAAAGGTGAGAAAGGCCGCCCACCGCCAATACCCGGGGGATTCTCCTTTGCTCCGGCGGCGATAGTTATTGCGGCGGCGCCGGAAGCGCGTATCTTTTTTCACCGGGTGCTGGGCTTTTAGTTTCGAGACCGGGGCCATTACTTTTCTCCCGGCAGGCTGGAGCCTGGCCTGGCGGACTTATGGCCCAACCTGGCCAGCAACTCTTCCCCGGTTTTCCAGATGTCCCCCGCGCCCAGGGTGAGGACCAGGTCTCCGGGGTGCAGGTGGTCCAGAATAATATCCGCGGTGGTCCCATTTTCCGCCACGAAGTGCACGGAGGGGTGGCCGGTATGGCGGATGCCCTCATAGATGGCCCGCCCCGATACCCCGTCCAGCCGACTCTCCCCAGCCGCGTAAATCTCGGTGACAAAGACCATTTCCGCGTTCCCGAAGACCGGGAAGAAATCCGGCAGCAGGGCCTGGGTGCGGCTGTAACGGTGGGGCTGGAAGGCCACCACCAGACGGCGCTCCGGAAAGGCCTGGGCCAGGGCATTGATGGTGGTGTTAATCTCCGTGGGATGGTGGCCGTAGTCGTCCAGCACCAGGATGCCCCGGGCCTCGCCCTTGGGCTGGCAGCGCCGGTGAATCTGCCCCAAGTCCTGGAGCCCCCGGACCCACACCGGAAAATCCAGGCCCAGGGCCTGGGCCACCGCGCACGCGGCCATGGCGTTGAGCACGTAATGTCTGCCGGTTAAAGGCAGAGTCACCTGGCCCAGGTCCTTTCCCTGGTGAAACAGGCGGAAACGGGTGCCCAGTTCCCGGGTCTGAATCTCCGTGGCCCAGAAATCCGCGCCCGGCTGGAGGCTGTAGGTGAGCAAGGGATGGGCGGTGTCCTGGAGAATGGGGGCCAGGTGGGGGTCGTCCCGCCAGGCCACCACCCGGGAGCCCGGGGGCAGCTCCGCCAGATAGTGGGCAAAGACCTCCTGGATATGGGCCAGGTCCCGGTAATAGTCCAGGTGTTCCCGGTCCAGGTTGGTGATCACCGTGATCTGGGGCTTAAGATACGCAAAAGAGCCGTCGCTCTCATCCGCTTCGGCCACGAAATACTCCCCCCGGCCTAAGACCGCGTTGGACCCCAGGCTGTCCCATAACGCGCCCACCAGCACCGAAGGGTCCAGGCCCCCGGCCCGGAGAATGGCGGCCACCATGGCGGTGGTGGAGGTCTTGCCGTGCGCGCCGGTGATGGCAATCTGGAAATGGCCGGTCATTAGCCGGGCCAGCATCTCCCCCCGGCGCAGCACTTCTGATCCCCGGGCCCGGGCCGCGGCCAATTCGGGATTGTCTTCCTTCACCGCGGTGGAATGGACCACGATGTCGGCGTCCCCCAGGTGCTCGGGCTGGTGCCCCTCATAGAACCGTACCCCCAGGGTCTCCAGCCGGGCAGTGATGGCATTGGCCGCCATATCAGAGCCGCTCACCCGGTGCCCGCGCCGCACCAGCAGCTCGGCCAACCCGCTCATGCCGATCCCGCCGACGCCGATGAAGTGGTAGGTTTTGTTCACCATAATTTTTTAAGCAGGATGCGTATTGCACCCCTGCATTTTAAGCAATTCCTTACACCCCCGGACAATCTCCTTGGCCGCGTCCGGCCTCGCCAGGGACCGGCTGGCGGTCTCCATGGCCTTCAAGGTATCGGGACGCGATATGAGATGTCTTATCTTACCAGCCAGAACCTTGCCGGTAAAATCTTTATTCAAAATTAATTCCGCCGCGCCGGCAGCCGCCAGGAAACGGGCGTTGAACTCCTGATGGTTGTTGGCCGCGAAAGGGAAGGGGACCAGCACCGCGGCCCGGCCCAGGGCGGTGAGCTCCGCCAGGGTGGAGGCCCCGGCCCGGCAGACCACCAGGTGGGCCCGGCCCATCCAGGCGGGCACCTCCGGGGTGAAAGCCGCCACCTCCCCGGCAAAACCGGCTTGTTCGTAACCCCCGGCCACTTCCTGCCGGTCCTGCTCCCCGGTGATGTGCAGGAAAGAAAGCTGCTCTTTGATATCCGCCAGCAGCGGCAACGCGGCCAGGGCCGCCAGATTCAGATGGTGCGCGCCCTGGCTCCCCCCCATGATCAGCACCGTAAAGGGCGCGGCGGGCCTCTCCGGCACCGCCGCAAAAAAATCGGGGCGGATGGGGTTGCCCGTCCACAACGCCAGGTCCCGGGGAAAATAGCTGAACGTGTCCGGAAAGGACAGAAAAACCCGGTCCGCCACTTTGGCCAGCCAGCGGTTGGCCACCCCGGGAATGACGTTCTGCTCGTGGAGCACCAGGGGGATTTTCGATAGATACGCCGCTACCCCCACCGGCCCGGAGGCATAGCCCCCCATGCCCAAAACCAGATGGGGAGCCAGGGCCCGAAGTCGGGCCTTGGCCTCGCACACGCTCCCCGGCAGACCGCACAAGGTGCGGACCCGGCCCCACATCCCCTGGCCCTTTAAGGCCCGGCTGGCGATGACCTCCCAGGGAAAGCCGTAGCGCTCCAGGATCTGCCCGGTCACCGCCTTGGGGGTAGTGAGAAAGGTCACCGCCGCGGCCAGGGAGGACTGAAATTCCTGGGCCACGGCAATCCCCGGAAAGAGATGCCCCCCGGTGCCGCCCCCGGCAATGACCACCTTTAATTCCATTTAGTGCTCCCGGAGATTTGCGGGGCCAGTAATCAGTAATCAATTTTCGGTTTTATTAAGAAATATTGCATGCCTATACTGACCACTGACCACTGATTACTGGCAACTAACCACCACTTTACCCCGCCCCTCCCGTCCCATCCTTTTCCCCCTTGCCCTGCACATTCGCCACCGCCAGGCCCGGGCGTTTTATCTGCTTGCTGATATTCAGCAGGATGCCCACGGCCAGGAGGTTGGCCAGCAGCGAGGAGCCGCCGTAGCTGAGAAAGGGCAGGGACAGCCCCTTGGTGGGGAAGATGCCGCTCACCACCCCCAGGTTGATGGCCGCGGGCAGGCCGATCAAGAGAGTTAGTCCCAGGGCCAGATAAGAGCCGAAGGTATCCGGGGCCCGGAGGCTGAGGAGGAGCCCCCGATACACCAGAATGGCCAACAGGGCCAGGACCAGAATCACCCCCACAAACCCCATCTCTTCGCTGAAGATGGAGAAGATGAAGTCGGTGTGGGCATCCGGCAGGTAGAAGAGTTTGGCCCGGCTCTGGCCCGGCCCCACGCCCCACAACCCCCCCGAGCCGATGGCCAGGAGGGACTGCTTGAGCTGATACCCTACGTCCTGGCCGTACTTCCAGGGGTCCTGGTAAGAGAAAATCCGGCCCATTTTCTTGGGGTCCCTCAAGACCATAATAACGGCCAATCCCACTCCGCTCCCCAGGGCCAGGAAGATATGGGTGAGGCGGGTGCCCCCCACGAAGAGCATGGTGAAAACGATGGCCGCCAGGGTGATGGCGGTGCCGAAGTCCGGCTCCAAACCCACCAGGACTATGAAGAGGCCGGCTATTACCATGTGGGGCAGGAAGCCGATGGAGAAGAACTTCATCTTTTCCCGCTTCTTGGTCAGAGAATAGGCCAGGAACAGGGTTACCGCCAGTTTGGCGAACTCCGAAGGCTGCAGGTTAAAGGGGCCCAGCTTGAGCCAGCGGGCCGCGCCCCGGACTTTGCCGCCGATGCCGGGGACAAAGACCAGAACCAAACAGACTAAGGTAACCACCAAAAAAGGATAGGCCAACTTCTGATAACAGTGGTAGTTAATGGCCCGGCCCAGGAAAAGGACCCCGATACCCAGCAAGGCATACAGGGCCTGGCGCTTCAGGAAGAAATAGGGGTCCTGATATTGGGCCTGGGCCATCACCGTGCTGGCATTGAAGACCATGGTCAGGCCCAGGGACAGGAGAATAAGGGCGCTGATCAGGATTAGTTGATCGGAAAAGGGCGCCGCGGCCTCAGGATTTTGTTGCATCCCGGAGTTCCTCCACCTTTTTCTGGAAGGTTTCGCCCCGCTGGGCGTAGTCTTTGAACATATCAAAGCTGGCGCAGGCCGGGGAGAGAAGCACCACCTCCCCGGGTTGGGCCAGTTCCCAGGCCCGGGTGACCGCCATCCGCATATCATCCGCCAGGTAAGCGGGCACCAAACCGTTCCAGGTCCGGGCCAGCAGCTCCCGGGTTTCCCCCATGAGGACCAGGGCCTTGACCCGCTCCCGGATCAGGGGGGAGAGGAGGCTGAAGTCGCTGTCCTTGTCCCGGCCCCCGGCAATGAGGATCACCGGCTGCTCAAAAAAGGTGAGGGAGCGGGCCACCGCGCCCACGTTGGTGCCCTTGGAGTCGTCATAGAAGTCCACGCCCCGGATCTTGGCCACCCACTCCAGCCGGTGGGGCAGTCCCTCAAAGCGGGCCAGCACCTCCCGGCAGGCTTGGGGCGCAGCCCCGGCATCCAGGGAGAGCAAGAGGGCGGCCATGATGTTTTCCAGGTTGTGGCGGCCCGGCAGGCGGATATCCTTTAAGGGAAAGCTTTCGTCCGGTTTTCCCGGGAGCGCCACCCGGAGCGCCCCGTTTTCCAGCCAGGCTCCTTCCTTGAGGGCCTGGGTGGAGGAAAAATAAAAAACCCGTCCCGGGCCTTCTCCCAGCGGCCGCACCGCGGCATCGTCATAGTTGAGGACCCTTAAATCCCCAGGGCCCTGGCAGCGGAAGAGAGAGGCCTTGGACGCGACGTAGGCCGGGAAATCCGCGTACCGGTCCAGGTGGTCCGGGGAGACGTTCAACAGGGCCCCGGCCTGGGGATGGAAGTTTGGCGCGGTGTCCAACTGGAAGCTGCTCACCTCCAGGACCAGAAAATCCGCCTCCTCCTGGCTATCGAGGAGAGAGATGGCGGGGGTGCCGATGTTCCCCCCCACCAGGGGCCTCAAGCCCGAGGCCCGGAGCAGTTCCCCCACCAGGGTGGTGGTGGTGGTCTTGCCGTTGGTGCCGCTCACCGCGAGGAGGGGCCGGGTGAAGAAATGGCTGGCCAGCTCCAGTTCCCCCCATACCGGAATGCCGGCCTCCCGGGCGGCAGCCAGCCAGGGCAGTTCCGGGGGCACCCCGGGGCTGAGGAGGAGGAGATCATAGGCCTGCCACACCGGCTGCGGCACCCCCAGTTCCTCCTTGATTCCCAGGTCCCGGATCTCCCGGCGCGGCTCTTCCAGATCCGCGGCCGGGGCCTGATCGGTGACCGTCACCCGGGCTCCGGCCCGGGCCAGGAAGCGGGCGCACGCCACCCCGGTCCGGGCCAGCCCCACCACCAGAGTCTTTTTGCCCGCGAGTTCCATCTTACCTCAGATAGAGGGCGTGCCGCCCACGCCGACTGGTGGCGGCCACGGGCCGCCCGCAAAGGCCTGCCTTCCCGGAGAAGGGGATGTCCCGCCCTTCCCCGGGAAGGGTTGAAATTAGGTTGGGCATGAGTAACCTACCATCAAGCAAGTTAAAGTCCCCCTCGTTAACCAACGCCCCGGGGCCACCAGAGGCCGGGGGCGATGCTACCTCAGCTTCAGAAAACTCAAGGAGAGGAGCCCCAGGATCAAGGAGAGAATCCAAAAGCGCACAATGATCTTGGGCTCCGGCCAGCCTTTCAGTTCAAAGTGATGGTGCAAAGGCGCCATTCGGAAGACGCGCTTGCCGTTGGACATCTTGAAAAAGCAGACCTGGATAATGACCGAAAGGGCCTCCACCACGAAGATGCCGCCGACGATGGCCAACAGGAATTCCTGTTTGGTGGCCAGGGCCACGGTGCCCAGAACGCCCCCCAGGGCCAGGGCCCCCACGTCCCCCATGAAGACCTGGGCGGGATAGGCGTTAAACCACAGGAAACCGATGCCGGCCCCCACCAGGGCCCCCAGGAAGATGGACAACTCCCCCACCCCCCGGATATAGGGAATCTGCAGATAGGCGGCGATATTCTTGTTGCCGGCCAGATAGGAAAGGATCATGTAAGTGCCCGCGGCGATGGTCACCGGACCGATGGCCAGGCCGTCCAGGCCGTCCGTCAGGTTCACCGCGTTGGCCGCGCCCACGATGATGAACACCGCCAGGGGGATGAAGCCCCAACCCAAATCCGGCTGCAAGTGCTTGAAAAAGGGGAGGGTCAGGGTGGTGTTGAACCCGGGGGTGTAAAAGAGCCAGAAGGCCACCACCAGGGCGATGCCGGTTTGGGACAGGAGCTTGGCCCGGCCGCTCAGGCCCCGGTTGTGCTTCTTGATCACCTTGAGATAATCGTCGAGAAAACCGATGAGGCCGAAGCCCAGGGTCACCAGGATTAACAGCCAGATGTAGGGATTGAGCAAATCGGTCCAGAGCAACGTGGCCGTCAGCGCGGTGAAGATGATCATCACCCCCCCCATGGTGGGGGTGCCGGCCTTGGAGTGGTGGGACTGGGGTCCGTCTTCCCGGATAAACTGGCCGATCTGGAGTTCCTGGAGCTTGCGGATGAACCAGGCGCCCACGATGAGGGAGATTAGCAGCGCGGTGAGAATCGCGAAAATGCTGCGAAAGGTAAGGTAGCGGAAGACGTTGAAGCCCCCGAAGACCGACTTTAACGGATAGAGGAGATGGTAGAGCAATTAAGTTTTTCCCCCAGGCAGGTCCTTCTCTGCATGGACCTCACTAACTCTTGTTATAAAAGATCAATGACCCCCTCCATGTGCATGGAGCGGGAGCCCTTCACCAGGAGCCAGTCCCCGGGCTTCAGAAAATCTTGCAATACCCTGGCTCCTTCGGCCCGGCTGTTCACGAGCATAATCTGCTCCGGAGCCAGGCCCCCTTCTTTGGCCCCTGCGGCCACCTCCTGGTTGAAGTTGCCGTAAGTCACCAAGAGGTCCAGGCCCGTGGCCGCGGCCAGTCGTCCCAGGTCCCGGTGGGCGGCGGCCGCGCCGTTCCCCAGCTCCAGCATGTCCCCCAGGGCCGCGGCCCCCCGGCTCCAGTGCCGCAATTCTTTTAAGGTATTCAAGGCCATGGCCATGGAGCCGGGATTGGCATTGTAACAATCATTGAGCAGATGCACCCCGGAAGAGAGCGTGAGAATCTGGGAGCGCCGGTGGATGGCCTGGAAGTCCCCCAGGGCCCGGGCGGTCTCTTCCGGGGCCAAGCCTAAGGCCAGGCCCGCGGCGGTGGCCGCCAAGGCGTTATACAACTGGTGCAGACCGGAAACGGCCAGCCTCAGGCTCCAACTGCGCCCGGCAAAGGAGACCCGGGCCACCTGGCCGTCCCATCCCAAAATCTGCCGCCCCCAGGCCCGGAGGTCTGCGTCGGGTTTCAGGCCGAACCCCAGGGCCCGGCCCGGATAATCCCGGGCCAGGGCGGTGAGCCAGGGGTCGTCGGCGTTATAGATCAAGGCCGCGCCGGCCTCCAGAGTCTCCAGCAACTCCCCCTTGGCCAGGGCCACCCCCGCCACGTCCCCCACGCCTTCAGTGTGGGCCGGATGGACATTGATGAGCATCCCCACCGTGGGGCGGCAGATCTGGGTCAGCCGTCGGATTTCCCCGAAGCGGTTCATGCCCATCTCCACCACCGCCGCGTCATGGCCCCCGTCCAGCTTCAGGAGGGTGAGGGGCAAGCCGATGAGGTTGTTCAGGTTCAGGGTGTTTTTCAAAACCCGGAACCGGGAGGCGAGCACCGCCGCGGTCATCTCCTTGGTGGTGGTCTTGCCGCAACTGCCGGTGATGCCCACCACGGGGATGGAAAAGCGATCCCGCCAGGCCCGGGCCAGGTCCCCCAGGGCGGTCAAGGTGTCTTTTACCGAGATTACCGTCACCTCGGCGGGAAGGCCCGTCAGCCCCCGGCTCCCGGCCCCTTTCCTGAAAAACCATCTCTCCTCCACCAGCACGCCCCGGGCGCCCCGGCGCAGGGCTCCGGGGATATATTCGTGGCCGTCGTGGCGTTCCCCGGACAGGGGGATGAAAAGCTGCCCCGCCTGGCAGGTGCGGGAGTCGGTGCTGAGGCCGTAGAAGGAGGCGGACGCGCCCTTCTGGATCAAGGCGCCCCGGGTGGCGGCCAGAATCTCCGGTATGGTAAACATGGCTTGCATCAGCCGTGATACTCCTCCAAAGCCTCCGCCACTTCCTCCCGGTCATCGAAATGGCGGCGCTCCGAGCCCCAAATCTGGTAATTTTCATGGCCCTTCCCCGCCACCAGGACCGCGTCGCCGGGCTGGGCCAGCTTCACGGCCAGGCGGATGGCCTCCCTTCGGTCCGGGACCACCAGGTAGCCGGAGCTCCCCCGCCGGGTCGCGGCGGCCGTGAGGCGGGGAATATTTATGGCCTTCAGGCCCACTTCGATTTCCTGGATGATGCTCAAGGGGTCTTCACTCCGGGGATTGTCGCTGGTGAGCACCACCAAGTGGGAGGCCGCGGCCGCGGCCTGCCCCATCAGAGGCCGCTTGCTCCGGTCCCGGTCGCCGCCGCAGCCGCAGACGGTGATCACCCGGGAAAAGTCCAGGGCCTCCATCGCTTTTAGAACCTGGGCCAGGGCCCCGGGGGTATGGGCGTAATCCACGAAGACCGCAGGCCCTTCCAGGGGCCCGAAGCGTTCCAGCCGCCCCGGCACGCCATTCAGGGCGGCGATCCCCCGGGCCACTTCCTCCGGGCTCAGTCCCAGGGCCAGGGCGGTGGCCGTGGCCGCCAGGATGTTGGCCAGGTTAAAGGGGCCCACCAGCCGGGAGTTGATCTCCACCTCTCCGGCGGGGGTGGTGAGGCGGGCCTCCAGGCCGTGACGCCGGAAGCGGTGGCCCAGGGGCCGCACCTGGCTCATGGGGTGGGAGCCGTAAGTCAGGGTGGGGACGGAGACCCGGCGGTGCAACTCCTCTCCCCGGGGGTCATCCAGGTTGAGGACCGCGGTGCCGCGTCCCGCGCCGTTGGCCAAAATTTCCAGAAACAGACGGGACTTGGCGGCAAAATAATCGTCCATCTCCCGGTGGTAATCCAGGTGGTCCTGGGAGAGATTGGTGAACACGCCCGCGGCAAAGGTGGCGCAATCTACCCTCCTCAAATCCAGGGCATGGGAGGAGACCTCCAGAAAGACGTGGCTCACCCCCTCCCGGCGCATTTCCCGGAGCAGCCTCTGGAGGTCCAGGGATTCGGGAGTGGTCACCGGCGCGGGCCAGGTGCGCCGGCCCACCCGGTAATTGACGGTGCCCACCACCCCCACTTGTTGGCCGGCGGCGCTGAGAATGGCCTCCAGGAGGTAGGTGGTGGTGGTCTTGCCGTTGGTGCCGGTGATGCCCACCAGGACCAGTTCCCGGCTGGGATGGCGGTAGAGGGCGGCGCTCAGGTGGGCCAGGGCCAGGCGGGCGTCCGGGACCCGCACCAACGTCACGCCGGGGGGTGGGGCCAACTCCTGCTCGGTGACGATCACCCGGGCGCCCCGGCTTAAGGCGTCGGCCAGGAAGCGGTGGCCGTCGGTGCGGGTGCCTTTCAGGGCTACAAAGACGCCCCCGGGGACCACTTCCTGGGAATGGTAAGCCACCCCGGGGACGGGGTGGCGATCATCTCCAGAGACATGACAGCCTTCCAGGCCGGCCAGGAGCTCTCTTAAGGTCTGGGTGGCGCCGCTCATTCTCCGAACCGGTCCTCGCATGGTCTATTGGGGTACTAGGGCCAGGGCCATATTTCCTTTCCCAGAACTCATCCCCTGGGGGTTTGAGGTAAAGGCGGGTATGGTTTCTTCAGTCGGCTTCTAGCAATATCCTATCTAAACTTTGGACCCTTGGCAAGACGCGATCCCGCAGCCAGGGGGCTTCAGGACTGGGAGCGGAATCTGACCAAACAGGTGGAGCCGGGGGTGATGGAGGTCCCGGGGGACGGCTCCTGGCTCACCGCCAGGCCGCTACCCTCAAAATGGCAATGAATCCCGGAGATGTGCAGCAGGTCCAGAACCTGGCGGATGGTCAGACCGCTCAAATCCGGCATCACTTCCAAGGGCTTTTGGGGGACTGCCGTCCGCAATTCCCGAGGTTTCTGCAGCCCGGCCAGCCTCGGGGTTTGGGGTTGGGCCTCCATCCCGGGCTGGGCCGCGGCCGGAGTGGGCAGCAATCCGGCCAGCACCGGTGCGTTTTCACTTTTCGGGTAATACCCCAGGAAACGCAGGGATTGGGCGGCGATTTCCCGGAAAATGGGCGCGGCCACCACCCCGCCGTAGCAGGCGCCTTTGGGTTCATCGATGATCACGACAATGGCCAGGGCCGGTTTCTGGGCCGGCGTCAAGCCGATGAACAGGGAGTTGAATTTGCTGTGGGAATAAGACCGGCCCACCAGTTTCTGGGCCGTGCCGGTTTTGCCGGCCACGGTGAACCCGGGAGGCACGGCCTCCACCGCGGTCCCCCCGGTCTGGGTCACGGTCTGCATAATGGCCAGCATCTGCTGGGCCGCGGCCGGAGAAAGGACGCGGCGCAGGGGCCGGGGTTGAAATTCTTTCACCACCTTCCCCTGGGGGCTGATAATCTCTTTGGCCAGCATGGGCTCCATGAGGACCCCGCCGTTGCCCATGGCCGCCAGGGCCATGGTCAGCTGCAGGGGGGTGACGGAGACCCCCTGGCCGAAGGCCAGGGTGGCCCGATCCAGGGGAGAGCGGGTCAGGCGCAGATTTTTCAGCAACCCCGTGTTTTCGCCGGGGAAGAGGATACCGGTGCGGCTGCCGAAGCCAAAGGCCCGGAGATAGCTGTCCAGGCGGGCCCCGCCGGTGCGGTGGGCGATTTTGGCGGCCCCGATGTTGCTGGATTTTTGGACCACCTGCTGCACCGTCAGGACCCCGTAAGGATGGGCATCGTGGATCACTTCCGTGGCCCCCAGGCGGTAGACTCCATTTTCACAATGGAAGCGGTCAGTGGCCTTTACCACCTGGGCGTCCAGGGCCGCGGCGGCCACAAACACCTTGAAAGTGGAGCCCGGTTCCAGGGCGTCGGTGAGATGGCGATTGCGGCGCTTTTCTTCGGGATATTGGCCAAAGTGGTTGGGATCCACGGCGGGATATTGGGCCATGGCCAGAATCTCTCCGGTCTGGGGCTTAACCACCAGGGCCAGCCCCCCGGCTGCCTGCCAACGGGCCACGCCCCGGCTCAGTTCCTTTTCGGCGATATATTGCAGGGTGCTGTCCAGGGTGAGGGCCAGGCTGTTGCCCATGACCTCCGGGTCCCAGGCCTTTTCCCCGGTGACCACGATATGACCCCGGGCGTCCAGCATTTTCATGCACTTCTTGGGCTTGCCGTAGAGGTAGTTGTCGTATTGCAGTTCCAGTCCTTCCAGACCCTGGCCGTCCGAGTTGCAGAAACCGAGAACCGGCCCGGCCAGGGCAAGTTGGGGGTAATAACGAAAGGCCTCCGGGATCAGGTAAATGGCATCCGTATCCCGGCGGCCGGTGGTCTTCTTTTGGGACGCGGACTTCTCCGCCGCCGCCTGCCAGGCCCGGAAGGCCTCTTCCTTCTCCGGGGTCAGGTGGCGCTTCACCCAGACAAAGGGACGGGCCCGGGTCAGGGTCTGCTGCAGCTCCCGGAGGTTGAATCCCAGGATCGGGGCCAATTCCCGGCTGAAACGGCCCGCGTCGCTGATCTGGGGGGGATGGGCCACCAGGGAATAGATCCGGGTACTGATGGCCAGTTCGTTGCCCCGGCGGTCCAGGATCTGGCCCCTGACCGGCAGGACGGGACAGAGTTTCTGGGCTTCCCGGTTAGCCTCTTCCCGGAGTTGGGGGCCCCGAATGGCCTGTAAATAGAAAAATCTGCCGCAGAGCCACAGACCCAAACAGATCAGGCCCAAACCCACCAGAACGATGCGCAGCCGGGTCCATTTGTCGATACCCGGCGTCATGGCAGATGCACAACCTGGTAAGGTTGCGGGGGGCCCATGCCGTAATGTTCTTCCGCCAACCTTTCCAGACGGGAGATGGAGGTCAGATTGGAATGTTCGATGCGGAACCTGCGATTCATCTCCAAGTACTGTTTTTGCACTTCCTGAGCCTGGGAAATCTGGTAGTTCAGGGTAGTTTGCTGGAGATTGGCCCAGGCCCACACCATGGAGGCGAAAATGAACCCCGCGGCCACTAAAACCAGAACCCACACCCCGGCTCTGCCCCAACGCCCGGACTGGCTCACCAGCTTGCGGTTGCGGGAGGCAAAGAGTTGCTCCACGCTGCTTAATCGTAGGGTTACACCTCTGGCCATACCATTTCTCCTTTATTCCTCCACCTTTGCCGCCAGGCGCAATTTGGCGCTTCGGGCCCGGGGATTCCGCCGCACTTCCTCGGGGGAGGGCGTCTGGGGCTTGCGGGTGAGACGGTGCATCAAGCCGGCCCGCTCCCAGGCCAGCATTTTTTGTTTTACCAGCCGGTCTTCCAGGGAGTGATAGGAAAGCACCGCCAGGCGCCCGCCCGGCTCCAGCCAGGCCGGGGCCTCTCCCAGAAAGAGCGCCAGTTCCTCCAATTCCCGGTTCACCGCGATCCTCAGGGCCTGGAAGACCCGGGTGGCGGGATGCTTCTCCCCCCTTCGCCACCCGGGTCCCTGGGCCTGCTGAACGACTCTTACCAACTGCTGGGTAAACCGGATAGGACTCTGCCGCCTGGCTTCCACCACCAGGCGGGCGTAACGCCTAGCGCGAGGCTCTTCGCCGTATTCCTTAAAGATCTTTTCCAGGGTCGCGGGGGTCGCGGTGTTGAGGATGTCCGCAGCGGTCTTTCCAGGTTGCTCGGGATTGAACCGCATGTCCAGGGGCTCGTTCCCCTGGAAACTGAAGCCCCGCCCGGAGCGCTGCAACTGATGGAGAGACAGCCCCAGGTCCAGGAGGATGCCGGCCACCGTCGGAGTCCCGGCTTCTTTAAGGATTTCCCCCAATTCAGCGTAAGAGCGATGCCAAAGACGAAATCGGGAGGTGTAGGGGGCCAGCCGCGCCGCCGCAATTTCAAGGACCACCGGATCTTGATCCAATCCCCAGAGCCTGCCGTCCGGGGCGATGTGGTCCAGGATCGCCGTAGCATGCCCCCCAGCACCTACGGTGCCATCCACGTACACGCGGCCTGGCCGGCAATTGAGGCCCACCAACACCTCCGTCACCATAACCGGTACATGCACCGGGTTGTGGTCTTCCTTTAGATCAATAATTCGTGGAGTACCTCTTCGTTAACCGAAGCCTCTAACTGCTTCCGATGGGTTTCATAGGTGGCCCGGTCCCAGATTTCAAAACAGCGGACCGCGCCCACCAGGGCCACTTCCCGGGACAGCTTGGCATAGTCCCGGAGATAGGGGCCGATCAAGATCCGTCCCTGGCGGTCCAGGGGACACTCCTGGACGCCGGAGATCAGAAAACGCTGAAACGCGCGCACATCCTTGCGAAAGATGGCCTGGTCCGCCAACTTGGCCTCGATCTTGACCCACTCGGATTGGGGAAAGGAAAGGATATAGCCGTCGAAATTGGTGAGGATGAGAATGCGGTCTTGACGTTCCTGCAGAATTTCCCGGTAGCGGGGAGAAATGCTGACCCTGCCCTTGTTATCCAGGAGATGAAAGTAGCTACCGGTGAACATCTGACCCCGTCGCTCCCCACGCTATCCCACTTTTTCCCACCCGCAGCCAAAATACGCCCTTTTTTAGGGACCTGTCAAGAAAAAAAGAAGGAAAAAAGATTATAAGAAAATTTTCACAAAGATTTGGGCCTTATGGGGCCAGGCCGTGAAGGGTTGAGGGAGGGAATTAGGAGAGGCTGCGGTATTCCAGATAGGACTGCAAGATGAGAACTGCGGCCACTTGATCCACCACCCGGCGGCGCCGGCGGCGGCTCAGATCCGCTTCCAGCAACACGCGTTCGGCCTCAACGGTGGTGAGCCGTTCATCCCAGGTGGCCACCGGCACCCCCAAGGCGGCTCCCAGGGTCCGGCCCAATTCCAAGATAGCCTCGGCTTGCTCCCCCGGGCGTCCGTCCATGTGGCGGGGGAGGCCCACCACAATTTCCTGGACATGCCACTCCCGGGCCACTTCCTGGAGCCGGGCCAGATCGGTTTCCAGGCTCTGCCGGATCAAGACTCCCAGGCCTTGGGCGGTGATCCCTAAGGGATCGCTCACCGCCAGGCCGATGCGTTTCTCGCCCACGTCCAGGGCCAGAATGCGGACCTCCTGCCTGCTTGGTGGAGTCGAATCAGATTTTTCCGGCATTATAAAACCTAATCAAGGTAGATATTTCTATTAATATTTTATTCGATTATTCCCTTAACTCCGAAAATAGCGGGAAATGCCAAGAGCAATGGTGACACCACTTTTTCCCTCCCCCTTGAGGGGGGAGGGTAGGGAGGGGGTGGCGTCTTTTTACCCTCGCTCCCCACAAGTCGCCACCCTCCCCCTAACCCCCTCCCCTCAAGGGAGGGGGAACTTTAGCGGCCGTTTTCTTAAGGATTCAGTGGTTCTTGGATTCCCTTGCCTCCTTGAGTGTGCTTGAAATGGGAGCTAAGGCAATAATCGATA
>Ga0299912_10000853_pt1 | contig 24907 bp, 24 predicted proteins | sample RVTome_2_FD_207667 | JGI IMG/M metagenome (GOLD analysis project Ga0299912, IMG submission 207667) | Soil microbial communities from uranium-contaminated site in the Upper Colorado River Basin, Wyoming, United States - RVT95D214 (version 2) ... | reverse complement strand
TTTGAAGGAGATGTCCGCGATGGTTTCTTTTTTTGTCGCGCCGGTATTCACATTGGTTCCATACTTGCCGACGGATCAGTCAGTGCCTGTCCTAATAACGACAAGGAATTCGTACAGGGATCGATCTACGAAAATGATTTTCATACAATATGGGAATCGAAATTTCAGAAAATGCGTCAGAGAAAATGGACAAAGACGGATGAATGCGGGCAATGCGAAATGTATAAATATTGTCAGGGAAACGGGTTACATCTTTGGGATATGAAAAGCAAAAAGTTGCTTCTTTGTCATTACAATCTTCTTGCACAGGAATGAGACAAATAACAAAACTCCGATCAATACGAATACTGACCCGACTTTGAAATTCTTTCAGTCAGGTTTTTGATTCTTCTTTAAAATCTTTTACCCACAATCTTCCAGTCGATTATTTCCCAGAATGCTTTTATGTAATCGGCCCGTCGATTCTGGTATCCGAGGTAATATGCATGCTCCCAGACATCACAGGTTAGTAACGGCTTTAATCCTCTTCTTAATGGATTTCCTGCATTGCTTTCCTGTATGATCTCCAGTCTTCCATTTTCATGTTTTACAAGCCATGCCCAACCAGAGCCAAAAAGAGTTGCTGCAGCTTTCGAAAATTGTTCCTTAAACTCACTGAAAGAACCAAAACTGATATTGACAGCAGTTGCCAAAAGGCTTGAAGGTTCTCCTCCACTTTGAGGTTTGAAAGATGAAAAATAAAATGTATGATTCCATACCTGGGCTCCGTTGTTAAAAATTCCTCCATCGGCTTCCCTGATGATGGTTTCCAGGGTTGCATTTTCAAATTTTGTTCCGGGGACCAGATTGTTCAGATTTGTTACATACGCCTGATGATGCTTACCATAATGAAATTCCATTGTCTGCTTGTCAATACTCGGAGCAAGTGCATCCAGATCGTAAGGTAATTTAGGAAGTTCAAATGCCATTTTAATTAATTTTTGGTTATCTGATTTGAGATTGTATTTCAATTATAGAATTCTGTGGATAAGAACAAATATCGTGAATTTACATCGAATTCATATCAGATTATGAATTGAATAAAAGAAAAACCCTCAAACATTTGTTCGAGGGTCATACGAACCGTTATACAGTACGTGAGAATTACATTTTATTCTTTAAACCTCGCTGCTACTTCATCCCAGTCAATTACATTCCAGAAGGCGGTAATATAATCGGGCCGGCGATTCTGGTAAAGAAGATAATAAGCATGTTCCCATACATCCAGACCCAAAATGGGAATACCCTTAAATTCAACCACATCCATTAGCGGATTGTCCTGGTTTGGGGTCGAGAATACCTTAAGGCCGTTTTTGGATTTCACTAACCAGGCCCAACCTGATCCGAAGCGTGTTGCTGCTGCGGCTGAAAATTCTTTTTTAAAATTTTCAAATGAGCCAAAATTCCTGTTTATCGCGTTGGCAAGTTCGCCTTTTGGCTCTCCCCCATGGTCAGGAACCATTATCTTCCAGAAAAGATTGTGGTTATAATACCCCCCGCTGTTGTTACGAATTGAAGGTGACAGAGTACTGGCCTTTGCTAGAATGTTCTCAATGGGTTCTTTTTCAAGCTCACTTCCTGCAATTGCAGCATTAAGATTTGTTGTATAGGCTTCATGATGCTTGGTATAATGTATTTCCATTGTCCGGGCATCAATATAGGGTTCAAGTGCTGTATAAGCATAACCGAGTTTTGGTAATTCAAATGCCATAATAGTTAATTTATAGTTTACTAATTTTATTTAGAACGATTTTAAATAATCTTTGATTTAATAAACCCGGTTCAATGAAAATTGTTCGGGATTAGCAGATATTTTAGTAATTGACATTAATAACAGTCTTTTTATGTTCTTTGAACAGTGAAAGTGAAAGGAGTTATTAATTCTGGATCTCTCAGATGATTTATTTAGAAATGTATTGTTTAAATAAATCGCAAAATAGAACAATCAACCGGGATCAGTCAATAGAATCACATTACTGTTTTTTACTTAGTGTTTTTACTGGCTTTGCTCGATTATCACCGAATTAGCAAATCATGCTCATTCATCTCTGCTGAAAAGTCAGATTAGATTATTTATATTGACAAATTTGAAGGAAATGGAATTGGAGTCTCATAAGTTATCGACTGGTTTTTTGGAAATCCGTGAATATTTCAGAAATTTTACCCTAAAACTGCTATCTTGGATTGTTTTACTCAACTTTTGTTTCATGATTTTATTTTACGACATAAGTATTTATTTATATTACTTTTCCCTGCTGTTGGCTTTTCCTTTTAATAGCAAAGCCCGTGCATGGATCCGGGGGAGGAAAAAATGGGCGGAGAAACTTCAGGAGGATATCGATTCCCGTAGTCCGATAATATGGTTTCATGTGTCTTCATTGGGTGAATATGAGCAGGGTAGGCCAATAATCGAATCATGGAAGGAAGAAAATCCCGAATATAAAATTCTTCTCACTTTTTTTTCACCTTCCGGGTACGAGAATGTTATAGATCATAAAGATGTTGACTTTGTGCACTATGCACCTCTCGATACACGAAGGAATGCCCGTAAATTTATGAGTATAGTAAAACCAAAATATGTTGTTTTTGTGAAATATGAATTCTGGTATCATTTACTCCACGAGGCAAAACGTTTTAGTGCTTGCATTATCCTTGTTTCAGGCATTTTCAGATCCGGTCAGCTTTTTTTTAAGTTTTATGGGAGGTGGTACCGGAAAATACTATATTTTTTCGATCAGATTTTTGTTCAGGATGAAAATTCGATTGATTTACTGATGCAACTTGGAGGTCTGAATGTGAGTCTTGCCGGTGATACCCGTTTCGACAGGGTAGCTCAGATTGCCCTTCAACCTAAGCAAATTGACACAGTAAAAAACTTTACTGAAGGAAGATTCACTTGCATTTTTGGAAATACATGGAAGAAGGATGAAGATATTATTATACCTTATATTAACTCATGTAAATCGGACTCCTGTTTTGTCATAGCTCCCCACGAAATTGGACCCGCTCATATTGAGCAACTCATGAACCGGTTGCATAAACGTGTTGCTTTATATTCACTGGCTTATGGGAAAAGTTTGACAGAAGCTCGTGTTCTGATCATTGATAACATCGGTATGTTATCTTCAATATATCATTATGGGAATGTTGCTTATATTGGAGGAGGTTTCGGGAAAGGCATTCATAATATTCTTGAACCTGCTGTATATGGTATGCCAGTTGTATTTGGCCCCCGGTACTTTAAGTTTCGCGAGGCAGTTGAACTGGTTAAAGAAGGTGGAGCATTCTCTGTCACATCCTTTGAGGAATTAAAAATTGTATTCGATATGCTCAAAGAGGAAAAAGTAAGATTGGGAAAAGCTTCTGAAGCGACACGACAATTCATTCAAAGGAATCTGGGAGCTACCCGGGCAATTCTGAATTATTTAAAGAAAAGTTAAAGTGTGGTTAAGCAGCATTGCTATAATAAGGGATATTGTTTGAAAACATGTTTCCTCTTCTATTCCTTCCGGGGATATTACAACAGAAAGCTGCGTGCATACACATTAAGGCAGCCATGTTATTAAGACTTTTATTGGCCCGGGTTAATGAATACAAATAGAACATCCAACAAAGAAATTATCTGTTTATTTTCGCTGTAGTTTTTATTTTTTTATGATCTCTACGGAACATATTGCATCACTTTTCTTATACACACTACCAGTTTCGTTTCGCGATCATACCAGGCAATTCTTTAAACAGTATGCCTCTTCATTCCGAAAAAGAAATGATCCTGTATATAACCAACATATAGAACTAAAAAAATATCATACTGAGAGGGTATGCAGGGAAATATCAGGCTTAGGTTCTGCATTGGGAATGAATACGGGACAAGTGGCATTTGCCGAGGTTATTGGCTGGCTGCACGATATCGGACGATTCGAACAATTTGATCGTTTCGGTACTTTTTCCGATGCTGAATCGGAAAATCATGCTGATGCTGCTTTGAGGGTTGTTCGAAACGAGGGTTTATTAAAAGATTTTGAGCCGGAAATGTTTGAAGCAGTTACCCGGAGTATTTTAAACCACAACCAACCGAAAGTACCTGAAAATGAACCTGATCACATCGATTTTTATTCGCGACTTTTACGTGATACCGATAAACTGGATATCTGGCGAATTACGATTGAGATGAATATCTTTCACAAACTAAACACAGAAATCTTCCCTGAAACATATATAGTTCCAAGCCTTCTTATGAATTGTTTTGAAGAATATAGAATCATTACACTCGATATGGTTAATTCTTTCTATGACTCTATTGTTTTTCGGGTGAGCTGGATTTTTGACCTGAATTTTTCCTGCACGTTAAAAACTATATCTGAAAGGAACATTATTGCTCGATTATTAAAGAAGTTGCCTGTATCCGATAACTTATATAAAATTAAATACCTTACCGATCATTATATCCAAATAAATACCTGAACGAATTCCGATGAATAATTAAATGTGTTCATAGACTCTCACATATAATTCGAAATCATATTTTCCCCAGTCTTTTACCAGTTTTTATAAATGCCTCTAATGCTTTATCCAAATGTGCCTGTGTGTGGGCTGCTGAAAGCTGAACACGTATTCTGGCCTGTCCCAGGGGGACAACAGGATAGTAAAATCCGATAACATAAATGCCTTCATCCAGCAGGGCTGCGGCAAAATCCTGCGAGAGTTTGGCATCGTATAGCATAATGGCTAAAATAGATGATTGTGTAGGTTTGATATCAAATCCAGCTTCGACGATTTTTTCTTTAAAATATGCGGTATTATTCTGCAATTTTTTCTGTAATTCATCGGTTTCAGTCATCATATTGAACATGGCAATACCTGCGCTCACGATCATGGGAGGAAGCGAATTTGAAAAGAGATAAGGACGGGAACGTTGCCGGAGCATTTCGATGATTTCTTTGCGTCCCGTGGTAAAACCACCAATAGCGCCACCAAAAGCTTTTCCCAGTGTACCTGTTATAATATCTACTTCACCGCGGATATTGAAATACTCGGTGACCCCCCGGCCGGTTTTACCCACTACACCTGCCGAATGGCATTCATCGACCATGACCAGTGCATCATATTTTTTTGCCAGAGAACATATCCTGTCAACAGGGGCAATGTTTCCATCCATAGAGAAAACACCGTCAGTAACAACAATACGAAATCGCTCATTTTGCGATTCCTTCAGCTTTTCTTCCAGATCAAACATATCGGCGTTGTTGTATCGGTATCGCTTTGCTTTGCATAATCTTACGCCATCGATAATGGAAGCGTGATTGAGCGTATCGGAAATAATCGCATCTTCTTCTCCGAATAATGGTTCAAAAACACCACCGTTCGCATCGAAGCAGGCGGCATATAGAATAGTATCTTCCGTGCCGAAGAACTCAGCAATCTTTTTTTCAAGAGTCTTATGTAAATCGGTTGTACCGCAAATAAACCGTACCGACGACATGCCAAACCCGTGAGAATTGAGCCCTTCTTTTGCAGCAGTGATAAGTTTTGGATGTGACGATAAACCCAGGTAATTGTTAGCACAGAAATTAATTACTTCTTTGCCATCGGAAAGCCGGATTAAAGCATCCTGTGGAGATGAAATTATTCGCTCCTGTTTATAAAGACCTGCATTCCTGATCTTATCCAGCTCCTGCTGAAGGTAATGTTGAATTTTTCCGTACATAGTTCATTCTTTACAATAAAAGTAGAGAATAATTCCTCGCTGGGAAATGATTTTCATTATCATTATGCTGGCACAGATAAAATAGTTATAACTTTTTAAGTTGTGAGAAGAGTTGAAAACACATTATAAAAATCCGAGTTATTTTTTCAGAAATATGATTAAATAGTATTGTTGTTATATATTTTAACCAGATAATTGAGTTCAATATTTTTCCTGTTGTGTATTCTATATATCTGTTAGTCTTACAGTTTATTCACCTTATTAATTAGAACAATTCTAAACTGGGACTCTGGATAATAAGATTAGAAGAAAAATGATACATTTATAACAAATTTTAACCCAATCTAAACCTGTTAATACTATGAAAAGAATTCTTTTTACCCTCTATACAGGTATATTATTTTCCTTGTTTGTAAGTGCAAATAATGCCGATCTGTTTACTTACAATTTTGCTCAGGTTGAGCAGGAAATGCACCAATTACAATTGCTTGAAGATTACGTATATGCAAACCCAGGTATAACACTGACTGGTTTACAGGCAGAAGAATGCATGCTTATCAGTGATCTCAAGTTCAATAATGGTCTTTTAGAAGGATTTGATAAAAAAGATGATGATACTAAAGATAAAGATGATGAAGAGGGACCTCCGTTAGGGATACCCTCGTTTCTTTGGGGATTTGTTGGTGGGGTTTGGGGTATTGCAATTGTTTACTTTATGATGGAGGATAATAAAGAACAGATAGGAAAATCCGTTAAGGGCTGTGTTGTTTCAAGATTGACTTGTTGTGCACTTTATGTTGTTGTTTATGCTTTAATTATTGCGGGTTATTTAAGTGTTTTTTCTTCTTATTATTATTGGTAATATCAGTAGTTATATATAATAAATTATTCTTTTGTATATCATCCAGTTGTGCTCTCCGGAATGAATGTTTATTATAGTGATGGGCTATTGTGTAAACTTGAGCCCAAGTGTAAATGCATGGATATCAATATAAAGAAGAATGCTTAACGATGAAATCACAATTCTATAATGAGGGCATTTGAGCAATAACTTATAACCATTCTAAATAGTGATGCAGAGCCAGACGGAATTAAAAAAATCTATATATTTGAAACAAAACAATTGTTATTTAACCTCAAATTAGCAGTATGAAAAAACTTCTACTCACTTTATGTGTAGGTGCTTTAATGTCGCTGTTTGCAAGAGCAAGCAATGCTGACTTGTTTACCTACAATACCGACCAGGTAAACCAGGAGTTGATCCAGCTTCAAAGTCTTGAAGATTATGTAAGTGCTAATCCCGGAATCACCCTCACCAATCTGCAGGCTGAAAACAATGCCCTTGTTGCCAACCTGAACATAAATGGAAATACATTGGGAGGCTTTGGGCTATCCGGAGAACCACCCCTTGGAATACCATCATTCGTATGGGGTTGTGTACTTAGTTGGGTCGGAATTTTAGTAGTTTACTTTATGACAGACGAGGACAAGGAAGAAACCAAGAAAGCAGCAATCGGTTGTATTGTTGGCGGTGCAGCTTATGTGGTTTTCTGGATACTCTATGCACTTGTCTGGGGATCCTGGTGGTATTTTTAATAAAAGAGATTATTTTTATCAAAATGCTTCCATTAATCAATGGAAGCATTTTTTTACACTTTTTTGTTTCATAATTCAAATGAAGAAATTCTTTTTCGTAGCATTATTAATAGCAACGATTTCGAGTGCTTATTGCCAAAATTTCTACAGAATTTCCGGCGAATTTTCAATCAAGGGGAAATCGGAAAATAGTGCCCAGCTGGTAATGGGCAAGTTTTATTATGACAAGAACGAGAAAAAGATTATTCATGCAAACAGTTTTCCCGAAAAAGCAACATGGGTTACTTCCGATACAAATCTGTATAAAGTAGTTGATAACAAAATTGTTTCACGGCAGACAATCCCCAATTTTACACTCTTTTCTATGTATCATATGGTGCTGAACAATCAACTGGATAATTTTGGTCTGGATGGGAGTATGTTTACCTTGGAGAACGTGGAGAGTGAAGATGACCAGGTGATTACTACCTGGGTTCCTCCAAAAAGCATGAGAAAATTCTATGGCAAGATCATGATATCAACTAAAGACAATAATCTTTTCGGAATTGTTTTTTTTGGTTCGGATGATGTGATTATTAAAAAACAATTTTTTGAAGACTATTCCTTAACCAACGGTTTGGCTTTTCCGGGAAAAATTACCGAGATTACCTATAAGGATGGGAAAGAAGCTTACCAGGTAACCACATACAGAAACATACGGGTAAATGACCGCAATGAAGAATCGCTTTATCATTTTAATCCTTCTGACTATCAGTAAATTTGGTTATGGGCAGCAGGATTTGCTGCAAATCCACTACCATCAATTTGATATTCAGGAAGTAAAAACATCATACAGGAATTATACTGCCTATACGAATGAAGCGAAACAACTGGCTTCTGTTTTTTTCCTGTTCTATAAGGAATTTATTTCTTCTCAGGATATGAACACCTGTGTATTTTATCCCTCATGTTCTGTATATGCTATGGAATCGATCAAATCGATGGGTATCCTGGAAGGAATTGCTAATGCCTTCGACCGTTTGAGTCGCTGCAATCCCTTCGCTCAGAAATATTATCCCATACATCCCGAAACGCAAAAATTGTATGATCCGTTACCTGTACAATAACATTTCGGTTCTTCTCTTTTTATGTGTACCTACCCTGGCTCAGTATAATGATCTGTTCAGTGAAAAAAACACAGCGGAATTTGCACAATTTCTTTTTGAATCGAATCAGTATGGATTTGCTGCCGAAGAATTTGAGCGTCTGGCTTTTTTATATCCTGCCAACCAGGAATACCAACTTGCACTTCTAGAGTCATACCGGTATGCAAACGAGTGTACAAAAGGAATAAATGCTTTTGGTGCGCTTGTAAATCCGGGATTGGAGGTTCAGAAGGAATATGCAAAATTGAATATTCTCGATGGGAACAGAGCCAACATTGCATCATTGGTAGTCGGTCTTGATGCAGAAAGTAGTTTTCGGAATAATCTGGATCTCACGCTCAGGCTCATTTCTTTCCCCGATCATGCTATGAGCCTGGAGGGAATCAAGACTGAAAAAGTAGATATAAACCTCCTGAACCTATATAATGAATCATTCAAAATCAGGTATAAAAGTCCGTTTTTGGCAGGAACATTTTCAACTTTGATTCCCGGCACAGGAAAGGTATATAGCGGACGGTGGAAAGATGGCCTGATCTCATTCATATTTATCGGTACTACTGCGTTCCAGGCATACCGGGGTTTTGATCAGAAAGGAACTAAAAGCGTGTATGGATGGATCATGGGAAGCATTTCCCTGGGGTTTTATATCGGGAATATTTACGGATCGGCTAAAGCCGCAAAATTGTATAATACACAACAGAATTCGATGTATGTTGAAAAAGTTACTCATTATTATATCGATCACTTTTAGTATTGCATCGCATTGTTATTCAGGTTTTTCTGACACGCTATTGACCTTCGCCGACAGGCAATATCTGGCAGGAAATTATGATTTGGCCATAAAGGAATATTTACGAATAGGGTTTTTGCAGGAATTTTCCGATCCGAGTATACAACTCAGGCTGGCAGACAGCTATTATAGGAAAGGTGATTGGCAAACTGCCAGGTCCTATTACGATCAGGTATTCCGTCTGACAGAACAGGATAGCATACTGATACACTCAAAACTGAACAAGATATCTTCGCTGGTCTCGGAAGAAAAATATAAGCAAGCTTTGATCGATCTTTATGCTATTCACGATTCCATTTACCGGAAACATTTCTTTGAGATTGATGTACTGTTTGCTATCTGTTATTTTGGGATTGAAGACTTTGAACAATCGAAAGCCTATTTTATCCATGCTGTGGGAGACGATGCAATTGCCCGTACAAAAATCGACTCTGTTTTTAATAAAAAGAAATTATTCAACCGGCCCAACCCGGCTTTTGCCTATTCGCTGAGCCTGTTTGTTCCCGGTCTGGGTCAAATATACAGTGGAGATATATCGGACGGACTTAATTCCTTCTTCCTGACAGAATCATTACTGATCTTGGGTTTGGTTGTTACTTTTGAATACAGTATCATTGATGCCCTTATGTCTGTTTTACCCTGGTACCAGCGGTATTATATGGGCGGACTTACCAATACAAGAGAACTGGCAATCAGTCAGAGGCAAAAACGACGTAGTAAAGCATACAAAGGAATACTCGAAATTTTAATGGAAACGCAGGAATGATTTTTCCATTTCTGCAGGCTTTAAACCTTTCCAAAAGATATTAGTAACCTTTATGTTTTCCGGTTATTTCCTTTAGCATAATATCGGTTGTTTGTTCCAGGTCGTACTTGCTTTTCCAGTGATCATGACACCGTGCATAATAATCGTCCACACTATCAGGCCATGAATCGGCAATTTCCTGACGGAAATCGGGTTTGCATGTGAGCTTGAAATCAGGTATATGTTTTTGAATTGATGCAGATATCTCTGAAGGTGTGGTACTGAAACCTGAAATATTATAACCAATATGGAACTGAACCTCATGCAAAGGTGCTTCCATGAGAGCAACAGTGGCTTCAATGGCATCGGGCATGAACATCATGGGAAGACGGGTATCGGCCTTCAGGAAGCATTCATATTTTTTTTCTTTAACAGCAGCATAGAATATTTCTACGGCATAGTCTGTAGTTCCGCCTCCGGGCTCGGTTTTGTAACTTATTAACCCGGGATAGCGAAGACATCTTACATCGACTCCGTTTTTCCGGAAGTAATAATCACACCAGCGTTCACCTGCAAGTTTGCTTATGCCATAAACTGTGGTTGGTTCCATTATAGTAAGCTGGGGAGCATTCTCATGGGGTGTTGTCGGACCAAACACTGCTATGGAACTTGGCCAGAATACCTTTTTCACTTCATCCACCAGCTTTGCAATTTCAAGTACATTCATCAGGCTGTTCATATTAATATGCCAGGCTTGTACCGGCAGTTTTTCAGCATTACTTGACAGCACTGCAGCCAAATGATATATCTGGGTAATTTTATGACGTATTACAAAATGGATCAGATGTTTATCGTCCATTACATCGAGCAATTGAAACGGACCACCTTCTTTTAACTCTACCGGAGCTTCTGTAACGTCAGTGGCAAACACATGCTGACTGCCATAAATTTTTCTCAAAGCAGGAGTTAATTCGGTACCGATTTGCCCTGCTGCACCAATAACCAGTATATTTTCCATGGATGATTTTTTATCACTCGAAATTTACAATTTATCGGGAAATTGCCGCATGATATTTTTCATTGGAAAGACTATTTCAGGCATGTTCAACTATTTAACCCGGCTGACAGTAGTTTTAGTTCTTTACGATTTACGGCTTGAACAGATCAATTATGCTATCTTTGAATTCAAAATGATTAAATATGTCAGACAGAGTTCGTGTACGGTTTGCTCCCAGTCCCACAGGTCCGTTGCATATTGGAGGCGTAAAAACTGCCCTGCTTAATTATTTATTTGCAAAAAAGAATAAAGGTGATTTTATTTTGCGAATTGAAGATACCGATCAGGCTCGTCTTGTACCCGGGGCAGAAGAATACATCAATGAGTCACTCGAGTGGCTTGGATTGCTGCCTGACGAAGGAGTTAAACAGGGAGGTCCGTTTGGTCCCTATCGTCAGTCGGAGCGCAAAGGAATATACAGGAAATATGCCGATCAACTAATCGAATCGGGATGGGCATACTATGCTTTTGATACACAGGGTGAACTCGAGAAATTGCGCAACGAATATGAAGCGAAAAATATGACCTTTTCGTACGATGTACACAACAGGCGGTCGCTCAATAATTCACTGGCAATCGGTCAGGAAATGGCAGAAAAAAAGATTGCTTCAGGTAACTTGTTTGTTGTTCGTTTTAAAATGCCTGAAAATATTGAAGTATCACTAAATGATATTATTCGTGGTGAAGTACGTTTCAATACTTCCACTCTTGATGATAAGGTGATTTTTAAGTCAGATGGTCTTCCTACATATCACTTGGCTAATATTGTTGACGATCATCTGATGAAAATCACACATGTCATACGAGGTGAAGAATGGTTACCCTCGCTGCCATTGCATATTATGCTATACAAAGCTTTTGGATGGGAAAATGAAATGCCACAATTTGCTCATCAATCTCTTATTTTGAAGCCAAGCGGGCAGGGAAAACTGAGTAAGCGCGATGGTGATAAATTCGGATTTCCTGTATTTCCTTTGGAATGGCGATCGCCGGAAGGTGAAATCTATTCGGGCTATCGGGAGTCGGGATACTTTCCCGAAGCTGTTATAAATATCCTGGCAATGCTGGGATGGAATCCTGGAACAGAAAAGGAAATATTTACAATGAATGAATTGATACAGGTAATTTCTTTGGAAAGAGTAACAAAAGCAGGGGCCCGGTTCGATCCCGAAAAAGCACGCTGGTTCAATCAGCAGCATTTGCAACTTAAATCAAATCAGGAACTGGCCTGCGCATTCAATGCTATTTTATTGAAAAAAGGGATACAAAAAGATATCACCTATATTGAAAAAGTGGTCGTACTGGTGAAAGAAAGAGCTGTTTTTATAAACGACCTTTGGGATCAGTCGTCTTATTTTTTTATTGCTCCACAGGAATATGACAAGAGTACTGTTAAAAAATTCTGGAAGGAAGATACCGCTGACATCCTTACAAAATGTCTTGAACAACTTAACCTGGTTGAACCTTTTACAGCAACGAATACTGAAATGAAACTGAAACAGTATATCGAATCCAGCGGACTTGAGTTTGGTAAGGTGATGAATCCTCTTCGTCTGGCAATAGTTGGAGCTGCCAGAGGGCCTCATCTGTTCGATATAATGGATATGATCGGCAAAGAGGAAACCCTGAAGCGAATATCAAAAGCCTTGTCAGTACTCTGACAAGATAGTTTGTACACAACCATGTGGATCGATATCCATCGTCATGCAAATGATTCAGGAAGCGCCAATGTTGTAGTCCGTAATCTGTTTCATGATCAAAAAAATGAGATTGAAACCGGACGATGGTACAGTATTGGTCTGCATCCCTGGCATGTTAAGGCAGATTCTATCCATGACGATATTGCCAGGGTCGAAGAAATGGCTGGTCATCCTCAGATTATAGCCATCGGGGAAACCGGTCTGGATAAATCGATTATCATACCTTTCGATTTACAAATCAGGGCCTTCGAAGCTCAGATCGAAATTGCAAAGACAATGAACAAACCCATGATCATTCATTGTGTAAAAGCATATAACGAGGTTCTGAAGATGAAGATACGATCGAAACAACAAAAGCCATGGATCATTCACTGGTTTAATGCTATCCGCGAAATGGGGGAGCAATTGACCAACAGGGATTTTTACCTTTCGTTCGGGCATATGCTTTTCGACAGTCGAAGCAAGGCATACAAATCGTTTCCCTATATTCCTTTGGACAGAATATTTTTCGAAACAGATGATACAGGTTACAGAATTGATGAGGTTTATGACCGGGCAACCAGGTTAAGAAATATTGATTTGAGAAGTTTGAAGGATACTATACAACAAAATTTTATTCAGTGTTTTGGGGTACAGCTATGAATGGAGATGACTGGAAATCCAGAACAGAATTGTTGCTTGGCAGGGAAAAATCGGACCTGTTGCATCAGGCTCATGTGCTTATTGCAGGTTTGGGCGGAGTTGGTGGCTATGCTGCAGAACAGCTTTGCAGGGCCGGTATCGGAAAACTGACCCTTGTCGATAACGATACAATACAACCTTCGAACCGGAACAGGCAAATAATAGCTCTCCGGTCGACACAGGGCAAACTGAAAACCGAGGTCATTGCTAACAGGTTGAAAGATATCAATCCGGAAATAGAATTACATATACTGTCAATATACCTGAATGAGGTGTCTATTCCAAAATTACTTGCTGGGTCGTACAATTCTATTATAGATGCTATAGATACTCTTACACCAAAAGTAATATTGTTAAAAACAGCCGTTGAGTCCGGTTTAAAAGTAATAAGCTCAATGGGTTCAGGAGGTAAAACTGATCCTGCAAAAGTGAAAATTGATGATATAAGCAATTCCCATCACTGCAAATTCGCATATATGGTAAGGAAATACTTGCATAAATACGGAATTTCAGAAGGAATTACCGTTGTATATTCTCCCGAACCGGTGAGAAAGGAGGTGATTGTTGAAACTTATGGTACAAATAATAAACGTTCCATTGTGGGTACAATATCGTATATGCCGGCTATTTTTGGTTGTTATTGTGCAGCTGAAGTTATAAAACAAATTGTTCTTACCATGGATTGATATTCCAGAACGTATATCTAGCTCAATAAAAGGGATTACTATATACTGAAAATTCCCGCTGAATTCTTATGAAGTCAGCGGGAATTTGATGATATATGAATAAAGAGGAGAGACAGTTATGCAACAGGAGCAGTAGTTTCAACATGCTGGATATCGAAAACATAATATTTCTTTGCCAGTGATATCATTTCAAAAACTTCAGGTTCGACAGATTTTAATACCACCAGAGAATTGAATTTTTTCCCTATTCTATAAAGAAAATTTAACGTATCAATTATTTCGTTATCGATAAAATGAATTCCGTTCAGATCGATTTCCATACGTGTACCGCGTTTCGTTATCAGATCTTTAAGGTATTGACGAATGAAATCAAACTTCAGGCTCATTAAAGTTTCATGATCATTAAATGAAACGCGTATATGTTGCTTTGCACTCCGTTTGATCATTATGTTAGCAGTCTCCTTCATATAGTCATCTTTTATCTTCAATAATACAACTTTGGTGCCACTCCGAATTCTTTTAAAATAAGGTAGGACTTCGAAATGTTGAGATGTCCTACAACTTGAAAGTTTGCCGAAAAAACTCACCTAAAGTGCCCTAACATACCTTGAATATTAAGCTAAGTATCGATGAGGTATACAAACCAAAATCATTCAGACAACACCTTGTTTATTTATCAACATTCGAATAAAAGATGCATATTTCGGAAAAAAGGTTGCGTTGGAAAACAATAAATTATTGACTTTTTTACTAATTATTCTCTATTGGATTTTGAATAACACTGATACATTATATCACAGCTTTTTCTGATTTCCTGAATGGAATTATATTGTTGGAGAGATATCTGCTCCCAATTCACTTCTGAATAATTCATCTGGTTTTCGTTTAAGTTTTCAGGAAAGTTTGCTATCTTGGAATCGCCTATACGACCCAGCATAAATACAAATTGCCTTAAAATGAGAATCTGTTTTGTATATTCTTTTGCTAAACCAGCAGTAAAAAGAATATTATATAGGAATTATATTACTATAACGTATGATCAGGGGCTGTAGGAGTTTATTCAAACATCTTTTTCATCTGCTAGCAGGTTGCCAGATACTCTTTCTTCATGTTCAGGCTGGGGATATTTCAACCGAATATTTCTTTGAGAAGATTCAACCGAGTAATGATATTTCATTCGGAATTGTAGAGGATATTCAGCAGGATACATCTGGCTTTATTTGGATTGGAGCAAAAGACGGATTGTTTCGTTATGATGGAATTTATTTTAAAAGTTACACGTACAAACGGAACGATACATGTAGCCTTAGCAGTAATGTAGTTCGCGAACTCTTTGTCGATAGTCATGGAAAATTATGGATTGGTACCGAGAATGGATTGAATTTGTATAATCCTCAGTATGACCGGTTTCAAAGGTTTTATGCTAATCCGGAAAATCCGGAAAGCTTATCAGGTAACAACATCCGCAAAATAACAGAAGATAAAAATGGGTATTTATGGATAGCTACATTCGGAGGAGGTGTATGCAGGTATGATATAAATAAGTCCCGGTTCATTCGGATTGAACAAGTAGTTAAGTCTAACAATATCGAATTTTCTCCTGATACGAGGACAATATATACCGACAGTGAAGAGACACTATGGATAGGTACAGCAAATCAAGGGGTATTGTTTTTCAATCCCGATGCTCTTCAGCTTCATCAACTTCCATTGGGAGAGGCCGATGGGAATCATCTCCATCACAGCGATGTTCGATCTTTGGTCGAAGATTCAGAGGGGAACATGTGGATCGGAACAAATGGTAACGGAATTGCCTGCTATAATAAGACGGAGAAAACATTCATTTATTATAATACAAATTCACAAGGTGACCATCATATTGGTTGCGATATCATTTGGAATCTTATCTTGGATTCAAAGCAAAATCTCTGGGCGTGCACCGATGGAGGAGGTCTGCTGAAATTCAATACCGGAACTGGAACTTTGACAGAGTTCAGAACTTCTGTTACTGATCCGAATAGTATAAGTTCCGATGTTGTCAGGGTTTTGTATGAGGATGATGCGAACAATTACTGGATCGGGAATTTCAATGCCCCTGTCAATTATATCAACACACACAGGAAAAAATTTGGATTGTTACGCGATTTCAATGCCAATACAAATGATAAGAATCAAAACAAGATCACATCCATTATACGCGATTCAGAAAATAATTTATGGATATGCACCGATGGTGACGGATTGTATCGTTTCGATCCAGGGATAACGGAATTTAAGAATTTCATATCAAATCCTGGTAATACAAACAGCATTTATAATAATAAGCCGCTCTGTTGTATTGAAGATCTGCGAGGGAATCTCTGGGTTGGTCTTTATGAAGGTGGGTTAAGCTGTTACAAAAAGAATGAAAAGAAGTTCACGAACTATTTTACTGATGGTACGCCGAACAATCCTAAATCAACCCAAATCTGGGCTATGTTGCCCGATGAGAATTTTCTCTGGATTGCCGGGAATCAGGGAATAGAAAAGTACGATCTTACAACCGGTCTCTTTGAGCATAATCCATTTCCTACTTACCCTGAATCTATTTTCAGTGCATGGGACCTGAAACTTGATTCAAAGAACCGGCTTTGGATTGGCACAATTAAAGGATTGTTTGTTTACGATCCTGTAAATGACACTATAAATCATTTTATATCCAGTAGTAAAGATTCCAGCAGTCTCTCGGACAATTGGGTGTTAACTATTCATGAAGACAGGAAGAATCGGATTTGGATTGGGACAAATGGCGGAGGTTTGAATTTATGGGATGGGGCGGATAATTTCCGATGTTTTTCTAAACTGAACGGACTTTCAGGGGATGTTATTAATGGTATCCTTTCAGATAATTCGGGCAATTTGTGGATCAGTACAAATGGAGGAATTACAAAGTTTAATTTTGATAGCCTCGAATTTATAAATTTTGATATTGAAGACGGACTCCAGGATAACCGGTTCAATATCAATGCATGTTACAAAGACAATAAAGGGATCATGTATTTCGGAGGAATTCATGGTCTGACATATTTTATTCCAGAGGAAATCGTAAAAAATGATTTTATTCCTCCGGTAGTGATCACAGGACTGGAACTCTTCAGTAAATCAGAAAAAAAGAAAGATACCAGGTCTCCCTCAATGAAAAATATATTATATCAGAAAATTATTCATCTCTATCCTGAACATGTAATTTTTACAATTCAGTTTGCCGCATTGAATTATTCGCATTCGCACCGAAATCAATATAAATACAAACTCGAGGGTTTTGATGACAAATGGAATGCTGTTGGTAATCAGCACTGGGCTACTTATACAAATCTTCATCCGGGCAAATATACCTTCAGAGTCATTGCCTCTAATGACGATCAGATATGGAATAAGTTTGGTACCGAACTTCGGATTATAGTACATCCACCATTCTATCGGACATACTGGTTTGTTATCTTTCTGATCTCATTGATTGTTCTACTTATGGTTGCGCTTTACAGGATTCGTGAAAAAAGTTTGCGGATTCTGAATAGCAGACTTTCTGAGCTGGTATCTGAACGTACCCGCGAACTGGAAATACGTAATACTGAAATTGCCCAGCAAAATGAGGAAATCATCACGCAACGTGATATGGCAACCACACAGCGTGATCAGATCATTATGCAGAACGAAGAACTGGAAAAACACAGGTATCGTCTTGAAGAGCTGATTAAAGAGCGAACGCTGGATCTGAGCGTTGCCAAAGAAAGGGCAGAAGATAGTGATCGTTTGAAAACGGCATTTCTTGAGAATCTGAGTCATCAGATACGTACACCTATGAACGCGATAGTTGGATTCATAAATCTTTTAACAGAAAAGATCGATGATAAAATGAGTCGAGACTATTATCTGAGAATTATTAACGAAAGTGGACGAAGCATGTTAAGTCTCATTGAGGATATCATCGATTTCTCGCGCATGCAAACAGGTCAGCTCAAACCGGAATATAATGAATGCAATGCCAGTGAACTTATCAGACAGTTTGTAAGTGTCAGTAGAGAACGTGCTTCACGCGATAAACCCTCGTTGAGCATTCTGGCTGATTTGCCGGAGCAAGATGTCTTCATGTATACAGATGAGAAGAAACTTCGGCAAATATTTTCAAAACTGCTTGAAAACTCGATGAAATATACAGAGAAAGGATATATTAAAGCGGGTATTAATAAAAAGGAAGAAACACACATCACATTCTTTGTTGAAGATACAGGTATTGGGATAGAGGAGGAACACATAGAGAAGATCTTTGACAGGTTTTTCACTGTTGAAGAAGAAATGAGTCCGAATAATTTCAGAGGTTCAGGTCTGGGTTTAGCATTTACAAAAGTTGTTACTGAATTATTGGGTGGTGAAATATGGGTTGAAAGTAAACATTCGAAAGGATCGACTTTTTACTTCAAACTCCCTTATATTATAGTTCCTACAGGACAACGAGTATTGAAAAAGACTGGTGATGGTAAATATTTATGGCCTGGAAAAACAATATTGGTGGCAGAGGATGTGGAATCAAACTATCAACTGATTGAAGCTATTCTCAAAGATACAGGTGTTAAAATTGTTCATGTGACAGATGGAATTGAACTACTCGAAAAAATACATGATGGTATTAAATTTGATCTTGTCCTGCTCGATCTTAAAATGCCACGGATGGGAGGAGTGAATGCCATGAAGATAATTCGTGAGAGTCATAAAGATGTACCCATTATCGTGCAGACAGCTTACGATCAGACAAATCATCGTGATCAATGCAAGGAATCAGGATGCAATGAATTTCTGGTGAAACCATTGCGTAAAAAAGAGTTGCTGGAAATGGTGAATAAATACTTTACATGATATTTGTACTGAAACCCGTCGAGATAATGACCAGTACCGCGAAGATACTGACGAATTTACAGCTCTGAAGTAATCCGGACGGTAGAAACCTGATCCATTTGCCGAATATGTTGGACTGGACCGGATAAATCCTGAACTGGATGATAAAAAAGTATGATCCGCAGGTGGATGAGCTCATAGTGTATCACGCTTAACGGAAAGCTTTGGTGAATAATGTATGCTTAATAGGATAAAGAAAGAGTCAATACAGGGAATAATGAAGTATATAAATAACTTATTTAAGATGAAGGTCATCTAAGCGGGTTTCAATCCTATCAAATAGTTGTTCGCAAAATTGTTCTCTTTGTCGTTTTGTACAATCTGAAAAATTCTTGAGATTGCCTCTAGACGTTCTGTAGCGATAAATTTGTAATGCTTTAAGTCCTTTCAAATCATGACGTCTGAAATTAACCGGACTTAGCAAAATTGGTATGCAAGCCTTAGCTTGATTTCCAACAAATATGGGTAATTCATGCTCGCTGATAAACTTACTATTTAAAAAAGAGGGAGTGATGAGAAGCAGACCGAGGTGACATTCTTTCAGTGCCCGTTTTACTCCTTTTGTCCAATCTTGTCCTGGTAGCAGGTTTTCAATGTCACGCCAAATTTGATAATCATAAGTTTTTGAGGGCCCCATTTGTTCAAGGATAAGGTCTTTAAAGCGTGTTGCCAACTGCATATTTTCGTGAGCATATGAGAAAAAGAACTTAACTGCGATTCTTTTTTTCTTTGACATAGCTGCAATGGTTTTCCAGATAAAAATAGGCTATATTCCTCATTTATCATAAATTACATTTTAACAATGGATTAAGGGTGAATAGTATTATACATTTATTTTAATTTTCACAAAAGCGTCAATCGATTACATGATTCATGTGCAGGGAAAATGAACAGTAAAAAATCTTATACCCTCTTAGAGTAGTCGATTGAAGTTTTTATTGTTTTACTTTTACTACAAGTGAAAGTTTGGCTATATAGATTTATAAAAATGTCTGACAAATGAATATTGGGAGGCAGTAAAAAGAATAATTTATATATTTAACACCTGCTTATACTACATTGACAAAATACTCTAAAGACAGGAATCATGAATAAAAAAAGAATCACCGAGGTCGTAAAAAAAAATAAGATCCTTGTATCAGATGGTGCATGGGGAACCTTTCTCCATAAAAAAGGATTAAAATCGGGAGAATGCCCCGAGAAATGGTGCATCGACCGCCCCGATGATGTGCTTAATATAGCCAAGAGTTATATTGAAGCAGGTTCAGATATGATTGAAACCAACAGTTTTGGCGGGAGCTCTTTCAAACTGACTCATTATGGTCTGGCTGATAGTGTCAGCAAATTGAATGAAGCTGCAGCTAAAATATCATCCCGGGCAGCGGGTAAGGATAAATGGGTAATTGCCTCCATCGGGCCAAGTGGAAAAATGACAGCAATGGGAGACGTTACGGAAGAGGAATTTTATAATGCATTTAAAGAGCAGGCTATTGCACTTAAAAAAGGTGGAGCCGATGCTGTATGTATAGAAACTATGAGTGCAATTGATGAAGCCTCTATGGCCATAAAAGCGGTTAAAGAAAATACGGACCTTGAAATAATTGCTACATTCACATTTGAGGCAGGATCAGACGGAAAGTACTATACCATGATGGGAGTCACTCCCACCGAAGCTGCAAAGGCTGCAATCGATTCAGGTGCCGATATTATCGGAACAAATTGTGGCAATGGATTTAAGCAGATGATTGCTATTGTAAAGGAAATGCGTGCGGTAGATAATGAAATTCCAATTCTTGTGCATGCAAATGCCGGTTTACCTCATAATGTTGATGGTGTGGATGTTTTTCCTGAAACTCCCGAAATGATGGCTGCTCTTGTACCTGAAATTGTCAAGGTCGGTGTTAACATCATTGGAGGTTGTTGCGGTACCACTCCTGCACATATCAGAGCTATTAGAGAAGCTGTTGATAAACTATAACCGGATTTATATAAACATGATTCATTAAAAACATTGAGACATGACGTTTAAACCAGAATTTTTATCCACGGCAATTGGCAGTATGCCATTTGATAATATAGAGTATTCGATCGATTTATCATTGTCGACCCTCGATGCTCCCATCTGGCCCCAACTATCGCATTTCGGACTGAATGAACAGATGGAAATTCAGTATTCCGAAGGGATGCCCCGCATCGTAATCGACAAGGAAAAGAGACGCATGTACTTCAATACAGCAGGAGATTATTCAGAAGAACTGGCCGCATTTTATGAATCATATCTGGCAGCTATGGATCCTAATGATGGGAATGGGGACTGCAGCGCATTGGCAATATCCTCCGATTTTTCAAAGGGGATCTATGCCTTGGAAAAACGGTTGAAATTCATGAACAAAAAATTGCCCTGGCTGAAAGTTCAAACTACTGGTCCCTTTAGTTTTGCACTTACCATCGTCGACGAGAATAAACGAGCCATTTACTATAACGATGAATTCAGGGATGTGGTAGTGAAGGCACTGGCCATGAAGTGCCGGTGGCAAATTCAGAAGTTTCAGCCCTTTGCAGAACATATGATTTGTTTTATCGACGAACCCATCCTTTCAGCTTTTGGCAGTTCAACTTACGTATCGGTCACACGAGAAGATGTGGTTACCTTGCTGAACGAAGTCGTGGAGGCTGTGCATACCGATAATGCACTGGTTGGTGTGCATTGCTGTGGAAACACCGAATGGAGTATGCTCATTGATGCAGGCGTAGATATTGTCAATTTCGACGCATTTGCTTATGGCGATACCATTGCTATGTATTCGGATCATGTAAAGAAACACCTTGAAGCTGGTAAAATTCTGGCATGGGGTGCTGTGCCAACATCGGTTGCCATAAGGGAGCAAACAGTTGACAGTCTTGAGATCCATTTCGAAAAGGTTATGGACAATCTTGCAAGTAGGGGTATTGATAAACAGCTCATCGTGGAGCAGGCTATCATAACACCTTCCTGTGGAACTGGTTCTATGACCGTAGATGATGCTAAAAAAGTGTTTGAAGTAACCGATGCTCTTTCGAAGAGGATGAAAAAAAAGTATTTCGGATGAAACGAATTTTCATCGGTGCTTTCAATAGATATAAATAATCAACCAGAAGAAATAGATTCATGTGAAAATCGCAATATCAGGTAAAGGGGGAGTTGGAAAATCGACACTTGCAGCGGCGATAGCTTTGCTGCTTGCTCAAGAAGGGAAGAAAGTGTTGGCGATCGATGCCGATGAAGATTCTAATCTTGCTTCGGCATTAGGGGCTTCGGAAACACAATTGCAGCAGATCATACCAATTTCAGAACAGGTAGCTCTTATCGAAGAACGCACAGGTGCAAAAGTAAGACAGTACGGACAAATTTTTAAGCTGAATCCGGAAGTATCGGATATCGCCGATAAACATGCCATCGATATACGGGGAGTCAAGTTACTGGTTCTTGGTGCGGTCGACAGTGGAGGGAGTGGTTGTGCATGCCCTGAAAATGTGTTGATCCGCTCCCTGGTGACTGACCTGATCCTGTATAAGGATGAAATTCTGATCATGGATATGGAAGCCGGTATTGAACACCTCGGACGAGCTACTGCAAAGGGTGTTGACAAGATGATCGTTGTAATTGAACCGGGTCAGCGTGCAATCGACACAGCTAGAAAAATTAAAAAAATGGCCGGAGAAATAGGTATCGAAACTATTCTATTTGTTGCCAATAAAGTATACAATCGGACCGATGAAAAGCTGATACAATCCTCTTTCTCACCAGCGGAATTACTGGGAACGATCCCCTTTTCCGAAACACTCAGACTCTCGGACCGGACAGGAATATCTGTCCTGGATAACCTGAGCAAGGATTTATTAGGAAGATTTCAGGATATTTTACGTAAAATTGAAGCATAAATACATCGCAACCGATGAGTTACTTCATTGCCGTAACAGGAAAAGGGGGGGTGGGAAAAACAACAATTTCCGGATTGATCGTTAGCCGGTTAATTAAAAGAGGACGAACACCTGTTCTGGCTATCGATGCCGACCCCAATACCTGTCTTGATGCCTTGCTGGGTGTGAAAGCTGAAGAAACAGTAGGCCGTGTGCGCGAAGAGGTCAGAGAAATTGCCGGCAAAGGCATGACGGCAGGAGCCTCCAAGCAGGAATTGCTTGGGATGAAAATCGCTGAAAGCCTGGTAGAGACTGAAAACTTCGATCTGATTGCCATGGGGCGATCGGAAGGACCCGGTTGTTATTGCTATGCCAACAATATATTAAAATCAGTGATCAACGAAATATCAGGTAACTACCCGTATATCGTTCTGGATAATGAAGCCGGACTGGAAAATTTATCCAGAAGAATTGTACAAGAGGTCGATGTGCTGATCATCGTCAGTGATCCATCGAACCGGGGGGTGGAGACTGTAAAGCGTTTGTACGGGTTATCGAACGAAATGGGAATCCGGTATAAGAAGCTTGTGCTTATTATGAACCGGATACGAAATGATCATATGCCTGAATCAGTCAATGGATTAAAAAAAGCCGTGAATGCAGATATTCTCATGTGCCTTCCGGATAATAATGAATTACTTGAACTATCGGAAAGCAGTCAGGTAATTACCGGATTAACAGAAGACAACCCGCTAATAATAAAAATAGATGAACTATTGACACAACTGGAACTCTTACCAGATTGACAAGGTAGAATTACACCGGAAAGATTGAATATATGGAAAAGGAAAGATTACAGATAGACCAGCTGGTTTACGATCCTGCTTCGTTGCAGGTTCTGGAAAAAGCAGCCAGGGAATCAATTGATACTTGTTTTACGCGGTACGAAACGCAAAAAAACCAGTGTAAATTTGGCACCAGCGGAGTATGTTGTCGTATTTGCCATATGGGTCCCTGCCGGATAACTCCTAAAGCTCCGAGAGGTATTTGTGGTGCCGATGCCGATACAATTGTGGCAAGGAACTACCTGAGGGAGGTCATAGGTGGCACTGCTGCACATTCCGACCATGGCCGTCACCTTGTTTTGCGTTTGAAGAAAATAGCTGAAGGGAAAGGCGGTGGGTATCAGATTAAAGATAAAAAAGCACTATACAGGGCAGCTAACGATTTTCACATTCCAACGGATAACAGAACGGATGAAGAGATTGCTCTTGACCTGGCAAACCTGTTCATCAGGGAATTTACTTCACAGGAAGAAAAACTTACTACCCTGAAACTGGCCCCTCTCGGTCAGCAGAGTAACTGGAAAACTAACCATATCGAACCGGCAGGCATCGACAGGGTTATTGTCGAAGCTATGCATCGCACACATATGGGCGTTGACCACAGCTATAAAAATATTCTTCTGAATGCCTTTAAGACTTCCCTTGCCGATGGCTGGGGAGGTTCCCGCATCGCCATGATCGTTTCAGATATTCTCTTTGGCACTCCCTCTCCTGTGCGAAGTGCAGCGAATTTGGGAATTCTAAGCAAAGACAAACCCAATATTGTAGTGCACGGACATGAACCTGAACTTTCCGAAATGCTTGCCATCGCTACGAATGATCCTGAAATAAAAGCCTATGCAAAAAAAGCGGGTGCTGAGGGAGTCCAGCTGTCAGGGATTTGCTGTACAGCCAATGAGATATTAATGCGGCACGGGATACCCCTGGCCGGTAGCTTTCTTCAACAAGAACTGGCTATCATAACAGGGGCTGTTGAAATGATGATTATCGATGTACAATGTTGTATGCCCAGCTTGCCTGAGGTTGCCAAATCGTATCATACAGAAATTATTTCCACTACCGATATAGCCATGACGGAAGGAGC
>Ga0299912_10000852_pt1 | contig 24917 bp, 27 predicted proteins | sample RVTome_2_FD_207667 | JGI IMG/M metagenome (GOLD analysis project Ga0299912, IMG submission 207667) | Soil microbial communities from uranium-contaminated site in the Upper Colorado River Basin, Wyoming, United States - RVT95D214 (version 2) ... | reverse complement strand
ATCCTTCCGTCGTTTATGTCGAATATGTCGATCTGTTTATGGACGGAGAAGAAGAGTTCGATGATATAAAGGAACTTCTGCGGCTGGGCGCACTTAACACGCCTATTGTTTTGATAAACGGCGTGCTGAAGATACACGGTGGTATCCCTGCCACAGTAATCAGAAGGGAAGTGGAAAAACTGCTTTCTTCAGGTCCGGTACATTGAACCGCAAAGATTAACCACTAACAACTGGTAAGGTTATGATAAAAGTTGTTCCTGACGTTATAGATTCCTCCTTTGTCTTGGTTTCAAAGATGATTTCACCCCTGTATTTTTTTATAATCGCATAAGAAACAGTAAGGCCCAGACCTGTACCTTGACCAACTTTCTTGGTAGTAAACAACGGATCGAATATTCTTGTCCTGTGCTCTGTTTTGATGCCACTACCTGTATCTGAAATCCTGATTTCAACATTTTGACCATCGTCTAATGTCTTTGTAAATATTGTCAGAACCCCACCTCTGTTCATAGCAAAAATTGCATTATTGATTATATTGAGAAAAACCTGTTGCAACTCATCACTGTCTCCCTTAACCATTGGTAATGATTCCATCATTTTTCTATTCACAGAAATATTATTTATGGTTAAGGTATTTCCTTTAAGTGTGAGCACTTCCTTAATAATCTTATCTACATCCACCTTTTCTTCTCTAGGTTCTCTGTATCTTACAAAGCTTAAAAGATTCTCCACAATCTTTTTAGCATTATTCCCCTGCTTCATTATGGTTTTCAGAATTTCATAATATTCGGAGTCTGCAGAGACCTTTTCTAACAATAACTCTGTAAAGCCCAGAATTACTCCCAGAGGATTATTTATCTCATGTGCTACACCCGCAGCAAGTGTTCCGATAGATGCCAATTTTTCAGTATGAAACATCTGCTCCTCTCCCTTCTTCTTCTCAGTGATGTCCAGAAGAGATTCAACGCTTCTTTTTGTTCCCGGAATAATCGAAGCATTTATGATTACATCTCGAATATTTCCGTGTCTGTCAATAAAACGTGCTTCATAATTTGTTGGAACAGTTTTTGGTTCAATTCTTCGTTTATAGTGATACTCTTTCAATTTTTCTAAATTATCTCTGCCAAAAAATTCTGTCCAACTTTTCTTGCCCTCAACATCTTCTTTTGAGTAACCAGAGAGTTTTTCAAATTTTGTATTTACTAAAGATATTGTCGTGTCTTCTTCAACTATTATTGTTGCATTGCCAGTATTTTCAAAGACAGTTCGGTACATTTCTTCAGAGTTGCGTAATGTCTCTTCCGACTCCAATCGCTCAATGACTCTTCCCGAATGTCTTGCAATAGTATTAAGCAGATCTCTTTCTTCCTTTAAAAAAGGTCCCTCGTCCCTCACAGGCTTTTTTTCTAAGTAATAGACCTCAACCAAGCCAATCTGCTCGCCATGCACAGAGATGCTGCTTGCCTGCTTCCAAATAGATTCTCTGAAGTTTTTTGTTCTGAATTCCTGATTATGTAAGATGATTCGCGAACAAGCGATTTCTGGATATTGCCAGGCAAATGGAATACGCTCAGCAGTTCCCTGAAATATCTCTTCCAGCGAAATGCCTTCCTTTTCAATAAGCTCGGAAATGCTATAAAGGCAATTCAGTTCCTTGACCCGTTTCCAGAGATCATTTGACCTCTCCCTTAGTGCCCCCTCTGTCCGCTTGCGCTCAGTAATTTCCCTTGATATGCTTTCAATCATCTCATTTGTTACATTCTTTAAAGAATCCAGCAATTCTATCTGTGAACTTCCATGAAACCTGGCATTAAGTTCACCTTTTGAAACCTTCTGCAATACATCAAAATGCTCGGCAAGACCTATGGCAATCTCATGAGATTGATCAACTATTTCCCCAATTTCTTCAGCAGTCAAATTTACTATATGTTTTAATTTGCTGATCAATTCAATTCTTGATGTTTCAGATACCCTCACTGTAGGATCCCCTGAAGAAATTTTTCTCAACGCCTCAAAGACCTCTGACAGGCCAATGGCCAACTCCATACTCATTCCTTCAAGCTCCCTGTCTCTATCGCCAATAATCCTAACGAATTCCTTGAATTGTTTATTTACAACATTGAGAGTAGCTTTCATTCCAGAAATGTCTCTGTTCGCTTGAAAAACCTCACAGTCAAGACACATCTCCATTTTCTCTAAAAATTTTCCTTGGACTTCATCTCGGCAGTGGGTTCCAGAAAATAGCCAGCACTTGAGGTCCTTTGACTTGAAAGCAGGACATTCCTGCTTATTACAGGTAAAAAACTCCCAGCATTTTAGCTTTTTTTTCTTATCTTGCAAAATTCTTTTATTTCCCTGCTTGTTTGCTTTCATTTATATCTAAATAAATTAACATCCTTACCGAAAACATTAAGCAAGTGGAGTTCTATATTATTATTTTAGACTAATGTTTATGGAATTGTCTAAAAGGTGACAAAATGCCGTAAGATATTATTTTCTCATTTATTTCTGGATGGAAGCTTCATAAAGTGAGCAATAATCTAAAACAGAATAACACTTATTTCCCTAGTAGTTTTTCTACTGTCGGGAAAAGAGTTATATCTGTATGAGGGAGGAAGAGAGCTGACATGTATTCGTCCATGAACCTCCTTGATACAGAGAGTTCAACATTTGTCATCTTACGTGCTATCTCCGCAGCTTCTTTTCTCATCCTGTCGGAGAGAAGACAGAGGTATGCACCTGCAATAGAAGTATTGCCGAGGAACGTATATTTTTCTCTCTGGATGTCGGGCAGCATGCCGATAATGATCGCTTTATCCACGTTAAGATAATTCCCGAATCCACCGGCAATATAAACGCGTTCTATATCATCAAACGTGAGTCCTACCTTTTTCAGCAGGAGAGAAATTCCTGCATAGATTGCTGCCTTTGCCCTCAATATATTTTCTATATCAACTTCCGTGAGGACGATGTCTCTCCTGCCGTCAGTGTAAAACAGGAACTCAGGGCCTTCAAATCCGTCTCTGATTCTTTCTGTAACGAACCCCTTAACAAACCTGCCTTTCTGGTCGATAACACCTCTCAGAAACATTTCTGTTATCGCATCGATCATCCCGGATCCGCATATCCCTAATGGTTTCCCGCTGCCTATCACTCCCAACTCGGGTTCAAATGTTTCAGGGTTAATCCGTATGGTTTCGACAGCTCCTTCGGTGGCCCTCATACCGTTTCTGATCCCGCTACCCTCAAAACATGGTCCCGCAGAGCATGCAGCTGTTACAAGCCATTCCTTATTGCCGATGACGATCTCTCCGTTTGTGCCGATATCCATAAAGAGAGCTATCTCATCCTTCCGGTGCATTTTTGAAGCGAGAACCCCTGCAACGATATCGCCTCCAACATAGCTCGCAATGCATGGAACTGTATATACAGGCGCCTCTCTGTTGATATTCAGATTGACCGTGCCGGCATTCCACAAAGGGAAGGTATTTACTGTAGGCGTATAAGGCTCTTCCCTGATGTATTCAGGGTTAAGTCCCCAGAAAAGATGAGACATGATTGTATTTCCGGATATCACGGCAGACTCGATGTCCTCATCGGCTATGTTATGTTTTTCAATGACAGGTGCTATAAGATCGTTAATATCGGTTATCACGGCATTCCTCAATTCCTCAAGCCCTCCACCCTCTGTTGCAAAAATTATCCTTGTGATAACATCGTCTCCATAGCGTATCTGCGAGTTATAGGTCGAACCGACATCAATAAGACTCCCGTCAGCCAAATCAATGAGGTATAAAACCAGTGTCGTAGTCCCGATATCAACCGATATCCCGTACCGTTTCCTGTTTATGTGTGGCGAAACAAAGACAGCCTCTTTCTCATCAGTGTATGCGAGATCTATATTCCACTTCGCATCCCTGAGAGCTCCGGCAAGAAATGATATGAAACCATGAGAAAATCTCATGTCCTTCAACCCCTTTTCTTCAACCGCTTTTTGTAACCTCTCGAGATCACTGATATTATTGTTGATCGTGGGCGGCGGGATATCCAGATGAATAAATTTTACAAGCGGTGAGATTTTACCGTCCAGGGACCGGAAAAGCTCGGAAAGGTCTCCGGATCTTGCAATTTCAATGACGTCTCCTACAATGAGTCGAGATTCTTTCGGTATATCGATTACGAGATCTTCCTCCGGAAAAGTCTGACAGGCGAGAACAAAACCAGATTCTACATCAAACGGATCGAGTTTCCCGGTGGATGTAATCTTATATTTGCCCTCAAGGACCCTGATACGACATTTGCCGCATATCCCCTTCCCGCCGCATGAGGCAACAAGGTACACACTCTGCCTCTTCAGAGCCTGAAGCAGACTTTCCCTGCCTTCGATATCAAGTTTTTTGCCTGTCGATAAAACGATTTCCATGTTACTGCATCTATTCTATCACAAGAGGAGAGCACATACAGAAATGTATTTGATCATCCCGGTACTATCCATACTTTTGGAAATATTTTTGTTATAATCTAATAAATTCTGGCTTAGATAAAAAAGGAGGGCATTATGAAGAAAATTATGATTGCAGCAATCCTGTTTTCATCTCTGCTCGTTTTTTTCACAGGCTATACCTTTGCAATACCCCCTGGACCTCCTCCTGCCGGTAAAGTATGGGTAGAAGTCAACGGAGAATGGATATCGGTGATTGTTCCTCCGGGAGAAGGCCCTTATCTCTGGAGAGAAGGTAAATGGGTGATTGATCCTGCTCCTCCACCTCCGGATGCCGACTGGGTTCCCGGTCATTGGGTACCTGAACACTTGAAGGGGAACACCTTAATCCCCGGTCATTGGGTGACAGGTCATTGGGAAAGGGTGACCCCTCAAGTGAAGGGTGCAAAGTGGGTTCCCGGACATTGGAAGGGAAATAAATGGGTGCCGGGGCACTGGGCGGGCACACTGCCTCCCGGAAAGCATTGGGTGCCGGGCCATCGAGGGCCAGGCGGACGCTGGATTCCGGGTCACTGGAAATAATGTGATGTAAATACATTTGAATTTGTTGCATCATGTACTAGTAAGTCTTTGTCACTCTGAACTTGTTTCAGGGTCTCGAAATGTATTTCTTTGAGATGCTGAAACAAGTTCAGCATGACATTCATGAAGGTTTTGAGCAGGTAAAATACTTGATGAAAAAAGAGATTCAGCGGTAATGCTGATTGTTCAGAAATATGGAGGCACATCTGTCGGTAGTCTGGAGAGGATACAGGCTGTTGCAGAGCGCGTTGCGGATTCACGGAAGCAAGGCAATGATATTGTTGTTATCGTATCTGCGATGTCCGGAGAAACGGATAAACTGATCGGTCTTGCAAATCAGGTCTCTTCAAATCCTGATGAGCGTGAAATGGACCTCCTCCTTTCCTCGGGAGAGCGCATCAGTGCTGCTCTTACAGCAATGGCGATCAATGAATTGGGGTTTAAGTCCATGTCTTTTACAGGAAGGCAGGTCGGCATCATTACGGACAGGGCACATACAAAGGCAAAGATAGAAAGAATCACCGGAGAACGGGTGAGAAAGGCGTTGGACAAGGGAATCATTCCGGTTATCGCAGGGTTTCAGGGGGTAACGGAAACTGCTGAAGTGACGACCCTCGGAAGGGGAGGGTCTGATTTGAGCGCTGTCGCTGTCGCAGCTGCTCTGAAGGCGGACCTCTGCGAGATCTATACCGATGTCGACGGCGTTTATACGACAGACCCGAATATCGTGCCTGAGGCGAGAAAACTCGATAAGATTTCTTATGAAGAGATGCTCGAGCTTGCGAGCCTCGGTGCCAAGGTTCTCCAGACGAGGTCAGTCGAATTTGCAAAAAAATACGGAGTTCCTCTCATAGTCAGGTCGAGTTTCAATAATAATCCCGGTACACTCGTTGTTAAGGAGGATAAGGATATGGAAAAGGTTGTAGTTTCAGGGGTTGCCTATGACAAAAACCAGGCGAAGATAACCGCAATAGCGGTTCATGACAGGCCGGGTGTTGCTGCAAAACTCTTTAATGCCATTGCAGATGCAAATGTAATCGTAGATATGATTGTGCAGAATATAAGCAGTGACGGAAAATCGACCGATATATCCTTCACGGTACCAAAGGCTGACAGTAAAAAAGCTCTGAAAATTACTGAAGAGATTGTTGCCGAGCTCGGGGCACAAGATGTCAAACTGAGGGATGATATCGCAAAGGTCTCTATCATCGGGGTCGGAACGAGGACCCATTCAGGTGTTGCTGCAAAGATGTTCGAGACACTTGCAAAGCACAATATCAACATTATCATGATCAGCACCTCGGAGATAAAGGTCTCTTGTGTCATCGATTCAAAATATACAGAGCTTGCAGTCAGGGTGTTGCATGATGCGTTTGAACTCGGAGAAGGAAAGAAAGAAAAGTTTAAGCCGAGGCGTAAACCTATTGTTCGGAAAGGGCTAAAATGATCGGACAGAAAAAGTATGCTATGCGCCAGATAGAAATCTATGACACAACATTGAGGGACGGAGCCCAGTCAGAGGATATCTCGTTTTCTGTCGAGGATAAGATCCGCATAACCGAGAAGCTCGATGAACTCGGAGTTCACTACATTGAAGGTGGCTGGCCCGGTGCTAACCCGAGGGACATCGAATATTTCAAGAAAGCAAAGAAACTGAAACTGAAAACCTCGCGTGTCGTTGCCTTCGGGAGCACACACAGGCCGAGGCACAAGGTTAACGACGACATGCTGATGAAAGCTCTTCTCGATTCAAAAGTAAAAGTCATAACGATATTCGGGAAAACGTGGGACTTCCATGTAAAAGAGGCACTGAAGGTATCCCTCGATGAAAACCTTGATATCATCTATAATTCGGTTGCATACCTGAAAAAGAACGTTGAAAAAGTATTCTTTGACGCAGAGCATTTCTTTGACGGGTACAGGGATAACCCGCGGTATGCCTTAAAGTGCCTGCTTGCAGCCCAGGACGCCGGTACAGACTGTCTTGTTCTCTGTGATACAAACGGAGGGACGCTTCCTCATGACGTAAAGAGAATCATCAGTGAAATAAAAAAAGGTGTGAATATTTTTCTCGGTATCCATGCCCATAATGATTCTGAATGTGCTGTTGCCAATTCGGTCATCGCCATTGAGTCTGGCGCATCGCATGTACAGGGCACAATCAATGGACTTGGTGAGCGAGCCGGTAACGCCAACCTGTGCTCGGTAATCCCTAATCTTCAGATTAAGCTCGGGCTGAACTGTATCGGTGCTCAGCACTTGAGGAGGATGAGGGACGTATCAAGATATGTGAATGAGATAGCCAACCTGAGGCATTTCAAGAGGCAGCCTTTTGTGGGAGACAGTGCCTTCGCCCATAAAGCCGGTATGCATGTAAGCGCCATCAGGAAAAGGCCGGAAACCTATGAGCATATAAAGCCTGAACTCGTAGGGAATTCCCAGAGGGTTTTGATATCAGACCTTGCAGGCAGGAGCAATATCTTAAGAAAAGCCGAAGAATTCGGGATCCATCTTGATCCTGATTCGCCGAAATTGCAGGACATCGTCACTACATTGAAGAAACTTGAGAATGAGGGTTTTCAGTTTGAAGGAGCAGAGGCTTCATTCGAACTCCTGATGAAAAAGGCCCTCGGGCTCCATAAAAGATTCTTTGACCTGATAGGTTTCAGGATCATTGTTGAAAAGAGGAGAGAGGGAGAGGAGCCTTTCAGTGAAGCGACGATCATGGTAAAGGTCGGCGGCCATGTAGAACATACCGCGGCAACGGGAAACGGCCCGGTCAATGCGATTGACCATGCGCTGAGAAAGGCGCTTGATAAGTTCTACCCTCAACTGGAAAATGTAAAGCTGCATGATTACAAGGTCCGCGTGCTTGCAGCAGGCAAGGGGACGTCTGCAAAAGTAAGGGTCCTTATCGAATCAGGGGATGACGAGAAACGGTGGGGGACCGTCGGAGTATCAGAAAATATCATCGAGGCATCCTATCAGGCCCTTGTGGACAGTATAGAATATAAGCTCCTCAAAGAGGAGCAGTAGGCAAGGTCTATACTACTTCTATCTCTTCAAACAACGCGTCGAGAAGTTCGTCCTCTTTAACCTTCTTCACTATCTCGCCTTTTCTGAAAAGTATCCCTCTGCCCTTTCCGCCTGCTATTCCATAATCGGCCTCTCTTGCCTCTCCAGGGCCGTTGACTACACATCCCATGACTGCAATAGTCATCGGTTTGTCAAGGTTCTTCACCCTGTTTTCAACCTTTTTTACGAGCTTCCTCAGATCGATTTTGCATCTGCCACATGTCGGACAGGAAATTATATCCACACCTCTTTTCCTCAGGCCGAGTGAGCCGAGTATTGCATAGGCGACCCTTACTTCCTCCTCCGGCTCTGCAGTGAGTGATACCCTGATAGTATCACCTATCCCCTCGGCAAGCAAAATACCCAGCCCGACCGAGCTTTTTATTGTCCCTGTGGAGGGAGGGCCAGCCTCTGAAATTCCTATATGGAGTGGATAACGGTATCTCCTTGAAAATAGCCTGTAAGCATCAACTGTCTTCAGCACGTCTGACGCTTTCAGAGAAACTTTCATGTCGGTAAAATCCATTCCTTCGAGAATCTCGATATGTCTCCCAGCACTTTCGACAAGGGCCTCCGGTGTCGGATGTCCGTATTTCTTGAGCAGGTCTTTCTCAAGCGAGCCGGCATTGACGCCAATCCTTATCGGTATCCCTTGATCCTGTATAGCCGAAACGACTTCCTTTATCTTCCACCTTGCGCCGATATTGCCCGGATTTATCCTGAGGCCGTCAATTCCCTGCTTTATCGCTTCAAGAGCAAGTCTCCAGTCAAAATGGATATCAGCGATCATGGGAATGGAAATAGATTTTTTTATCCTGCCGAGGGCTTTTGCAGCGTTTATGTCCGGCACTGCAAGACGTATTATCCCGCAGCCGGAGGACTCGAGTGATTTAATCTGTCTGACAGTTGACTTCACATCCGCTGTGTCAGTTTTTGTCATGGATTGGACGATAACCGGATTCTTTCCGCCGATTGGAACATTGCCGACATAAATTGTCTTAGTTTTCTTGCGAACTCTCATTCTTGCCTTTGCCTTCCTGAATCTTATTTGCTTTCTCCAGCTCTGTCTCAGCCTGTTTCTTTTCCCTGTAAGTCCTGACAGCAGCGGCATGTTCTTCGGCAGTAACGGAAAAAAGATGTGTGCCGTCGTTATTTGAGACAAAATATATATATGGCACATTTGCCGGGTTTAATGCTGCAACGATTGATTTGATTCCGGGTGATGCAATAGGTCCCGGCGGGAGCCCTTTCATAGTGTATGTATTGTATGGAGTCTTGTGCCTGAGATCGCTTGCCGTAATCCCTTCCTTCGATCTTTTGATGCCATAGATTGCAGTCGGGTCTGCCTGAAGCGGAATCCTTTTCTTAAGCCTGTTATGGTATACAGCGGAAATCAAAGGCCTCTCTTCATCAGTCGCAGCCTCTTTTTCGATGATGGACGCAAGGGTTAGCACCTCCCTCTCTGATAAGCCAAGCTCTTCAGTCCTCTCTATCATCTCAAACGAAAATTTTTCCCTCAGGTTATTAATCATCATCCCTACAGCTTCTTCGGGATCCAACCCCTTCGGGATATTATAGGTGTCCGGAAAAAGGTAGCCTTCCAATGATGGAGCATCTATATCGTATGAAAACAGAAAATCCCTGTCAGAGGCGAGCTGGAAGAATTTCTCCTTCGTAACAATGCCCCTTTCAGATAATTTGTCTGCGATCTCGGGCAGGGAATCCCCCTCGATAACGGTTACTTCGTATTCGATAATCTGCCCCTTTCTCAGGACCTTCAGGAGATCGAGCGAATTCATCGACTTGTAGATGGAATAGTATCCCGCCTTTATTTTTCTGTCTATGCCGGTTATCCTCGCAATAAAGAGAAAGAGATTTCTGTCGCGGACGACCCCTTCACGGGCAAAAAGGTCCACGACCTGTCTGAAAGTAGCGCCTTTCGGAACATATACTTCGATATTCCTGTTTGAAATGGGGAGTGGGGAAAGTAGCTGAATTCCAGCATAAAAAAGCAGCGAAAGAATGCCGCCGAGAAGGAGAATCGTAACGTTTTTTCTCATTGCTTTAGGATGACAGAATCAACAGTTTATAGTCAAATAGCCGGGAGCGTTATCATTGGATATATTAACAGTCTCATAATAATGACTACACATATTCATAAAATCCCTCCTAACCTCCCTTTTCCAAAGGGAGGAATAATCCCCCTCTTTGATCCGTCCATGCTTGGACGGAAGGGGTTAGGGGAGATTTTCAGGTAAATGTCTATCCAATTATGAGACCCTTAATAAATCCCCTCCTTAGTAAGGAGGGGGAGGGGAGGTTGTAGTATTTTTACCATTACCCCACCAAGCCTCCCATTGCCGAGGGGAGGAACCATCTGTACTTAATTGTATACATCAATTCTTTTAAAAAATGAGGGGTAATCCTCACAGATGCATGAGGATTACCCCGTTTCTTCTGCTATTGACTAGTGACTGCTATTTTTTAGTACATTCCGCCCATTCCGCCGCCCGGAGGCATTGCTGGTTCAGGCTTTTCCTCAGGAATATCGGTAATCATAACTGAGGTAGTCAGCATTAAGGCTGCAACTGATGCTGCATTCTGCAATGCATACCTAGTCACCTTTGTCGGGTCAATAATACCGGTCTTTATCATGTCGACATACTCTTCTTTATCTGCATCAAAACCGTAGTTGACATCTTTTGCATGTTTTACCTTTTCGACTATCACTGATCCCTCAAGTCCTGCATTGTTGACGATCTGCCTGATCGGCTCTTCAAGTGCCCTTTTTACTATTTCAACACCGATCTGTCTGTCGTTTTCAAGTTTCAGTGCCTTAAGTGCAGGAAGGCATCTCAGTAATGCGACTCCGCCGCCTGGGATAATCCCTTCTTCCACTGCAGCCCTTGTAGCATTGAGAGCATCTTCGACCCTCGCCTTTTTCTCTTTCATCTCTGTCTCGGTCGCTGCACCGACATTGATTACAGCAACACCACCAACGAGCTTTGCAAGCCTTTCCTGGAGCTTTTCCCTGTCATAGTCAGATGTCGTGTCGTCTATCTGGGTTTTTATCTGTTTGACCCTTCCCTGGATCTTCGCCGGGTCTCCGGCACCTTCAACAATCGTTGTATTTTCTTTGTCGATATTAATCTTCTTTGCCCTTCCGAGGTCGGATATCTTTATGCTTTCGAGCTTTATCCCGAGGTCCTCAGCAATCAAAGTCCCGCCGGTAAGAACTGCGATATCCTCGAGCATTGACTTGCGTCTTTCACCAAACCCCGGTGCCTTAACAGCACATACCTGGATCGTTCCGCGCAATTTGTTCACTACGAGTGTTGCAAGGGCTTCGCCTTCCACATCTTCTGCAAGAATTAATAGAGGCTTTCCCATCTTCGCTGTCTGCTCGAGTATCGGGAGCAGGTCCTTCATGCTCGAAATCTTTTTCTCATTGATAAGAATGAAAGCATCTTCGAGGATACATTCCATTCTTTCCGGGTCGGTTATAAAGTAAGGTGATATGTAACCTCTGTCAAACTGCATACCTTCAACAATATCGAGTGTTGTTGCCATGCTCTTCGCTTCTTCAACAGTGATGACGCCGTCTTTACCGACCTTGTCCATGGCTTCTGCAATCAATTCACCAACGGAAGCGTCACTGTTTGCAGAGATCGTACCGATCTGAGCAATCTCTTTCTTATCCTGGACCGGTTTGCTGAGTTTCTTGAGTTCATCGACAACTACTTCAACTGCCTTCTCTATTCCCTTTTTGATATCCATTGTGTTCGCACCTGCAACAACATTCTTCATACCTTCCCTGTAAATTGCGTGTGCAAGAACTGTAGCTGTGGTTGTACCGTCACCTGCGGTATCGGATGTCTTTGATGCGACCTCCCTGACAAGCTGGGCACCCATGTTTTCCCATGGGTCTTTCAACTCAATCTCTTTTGCAACAGTAACACCGTCCTTTGTTATCGTAGGTGCACCGTATTTTTTATCAAGTATTGCATTCCTTCCCTTCGGGCCTAATGTCGCCTTTACTGCATCGGTGAGCATGCTTATACCTTTGAGTATGGCGCCTCTTGCTGCATCATCAAAAAGTAACTGTTTAGCCATTAATGCATCCTCCTTTTATATGGGTTAATTTTTTTTACTCAACTATTCCCAAGATATCCTCTTCCCTGATGATAAGATACTCTTCGTCATCCATCTTTATCTTTGAACCTGAATACTTGTCAAAGAGTACCGTATCACCCACTTTGACATCCATGGGTTGATGTTTGCCGTCGTCAGTAACCTTGCCCGAACCTATTGCAATGACTGTTCCCTTCTGAGGTTTTTCTTTTGCAGTGTCAGGAATGAAAAGACCTCCTGCCGTTTTTTCCTCTTCCGAAGAAAATTTGACTAATACTCTGTCCCTGAGTGGTTTGAACTTCATAAGATAGATCTCCTTTCTTTACTTTAAAGATTTTTTATTTTGTTAGCACTCGAAGTCAGTGAGTGCTAATATAATAGTTATTGGGTATTTAAGGCAAGGGTTTTTAATGGCAGAAAAAATCAGAAAAACAGGAAATAAGGGGGTTTTTTAAGAAATTGCTTGTTTTTTTTAATTTTTTTGTAAGTTATAAACTTTTCTTTTTATTTTCAATGAAATCGTTTATAACTTCTTTAAAGAAATCGCCCTGGTTGCGCACCTCCGGCGATATCCTGTTCTCATACAGCTTCAACCCCTCTCTGATCTCGGATGAAAAGACGGAAAAGAATTTGTTATTCCTTATCGATTCTTCAGCCTTTGCCGTGTTATAGAGGAAAATGTCAGATACGATGGTTCTCGCAAGCCTTTTGGCGCGCTCAATTTTATCATCAGTGACAGGCCTTTCAATTTTTTCCTCGGGCTTTATCAGAGGTTCTTTTTGTTCAGATATTTTTTCTGCCGGTTTTTCAACCGGTTTTTCAATCTTCGGTTCCTTTTTTTCAACTTCCTTCCTCTTGAATGAATTAATGGAATCCATAAGGAGTTCTGAAAGACGGTGCTCCTCGATATGGTCGTCGGCCTCGTAAAGGGACTCAGGTTCTCTCTTGTATCTGGCCTTGTCATATGGGGAACTTACCAGTATAAATTTTATATGATTTGTCTCTGGTCTCAGCTTTAATCTCTTGCAAACCTCGAAACCGTATATTTTCGGCAGACTGACTTCAACTATCGCAAGGAACGGAAGTTCCTTGATCGCTTTAACCATTGCTTCTATGCCGTCAGCGGCTGTAACCGTCTGATACCCGTTTTTATTCAACAGGGAGGTTATATCACTCATAGAAGAAGGGTTTGAGTGTGCAACCAGAATTTTGATATTGTCTACAGCCTTTTCAGGTGCCGGCAGGGGTTTTTTTACGAGCAGGATTGTACTGCATTTTGGACATTTAAACCTGGAACCTCCTCCCGTGATTTTTCCTTCGTCGATCTTCAGTTTCGTCTTGCATTTAGGGCATATTACAACCACTGTCTAGTCCTCCTTGGCAACCAGAGTTTTATCGTCACAAGACCCATGAGGAAGCCCCCGATATGAGCAAACCATGCAACGCCTCCGGCATCATGATGTCCTGCACTAATCAAACCACTTATGAATTGTATAATAGCCCAAAATCCAATAACTATCAAGGCGGGAATCTTTACTGTCGTTATAAAAAACCCCAAAAAGATCAAAGTATGAATGTTTGCCCTCGGAAAAAGGACTAAATATGCACCAAGAATGCCTGACACAGCGCCGCTGGCTCCAACCATGGGGATGGTTGAATGTGAATTGGTGATTGCATAAGAATATGCAGCGACAACACCGCAGAACAGATAGAAAATGATAAAACGAACGTGGCCCAAACGGTCTTCTATATTGTTGCCGAAGATCCACAGGTAAACCATGTTGCCTCCAAGATGAAACAGGCCGCCATGCATGAACATGGAGGAAAAAACTGTCGCAACAGGATGTATGGGCTGATTTTTCTCAAAGGTAAGAAGATAATGAGGAATTGCTCCATATGCATAGGTTGCCTCTTTCATTCCTGACTGTGAGGTGGCTTGCAGTAAGAATACGATGATATTCAGTACGATAATACCTATCGTTATATAGGGGAATAACTGTGTGGGGTTGTCATCTTTGTAAGGAATCAACTGTCTGACCTCTCAATGATGATCTATACTATAGCATGGCACTGACAACACAATCATTCCCGCAAGACCCCGGCAGGACAGGCATCGATAAATGCAAGCAAAAACAGATAAAAAACATAAGGAATTATACGGGAAAGGGAGATATGTGTCAAAGAAATTGTAGGGTAATTCATGCTTGCATTATAGTATTTAGATATGCTATAACTTTTACGGTTTCAAAATCGATAAAAAATCTCACAGGGGGTTTTATGGATAATAGAAAGATCATATCAATATTTTTGTTCATTGCCTTCATGATTTTCCCCATATATGTCAGTGCAGCAAAAGGCGTTGCTTCAAATAATGTTGATCTGTGCCTCGCATGCCACGTCGATAAAACATCAGCCAAGAAGCTTATGAACAAGGAAATCCTACCCCTCTATATAAACGGCAGCGAATTTAAGAAGTCCATTCATGGAAAGACTGGTTGCTCAGGCTGTCATCCGGATATAACTATGGATAACCACCCTGTTTCCAAGAGGATAAAAAGCAAAAGTGAGTACAGCAGAAATTTATCCAGGAACTGCTCAATATGCCATACTCCAGAGCAGCTCAGGAAAAGACAACCGATTCATAGTACTTTAGCTGCAAAGGGAACCTGTATCGAATGCCACGGATCGCATTATATCAAGGGGATTGCTGCTGCGAAAGTCGGTGTAAAAGAAAATGTGTACTGCATTACCTGCCACAGCAACAGACTCAGCATGTCAATGAAGAACGGTGAAAACCTTTCTGTTTATGTGGATGCTTCTGTAATCGGGAACTCCGTTCATGGCAAGCTCCAGTGTACTGATTGCCATAAAGGATTTTCCAAAACTATACATCCGGTGAGGTCATTCAGCAGCAGGCGCGACTATTCGATCGCTGCCTCGGAGGGATGCTGGAAGTGTCACGATAAAGTTTACAAGGAATATGAAGTTAGTGTACATCTTGATATGCTGAAGGGCGGCAATCAAAAGGCCCCTACCTGTTCGGACTGCCATGGCGACCATTCAGTAGCCAGTGCAAAGAAAGATAAAAATATAGGCATAGCATCATGTAATAAATGCCACAGCGATATGAATAGTTCGTATACGGCAAGCATGCATGGCAAGGCGAGACTGAAAGGTGATGAGAAAGCCCCCGGCTGTTCATCCTGTCATCAGGCTCATAAAGTCGAGTCGACCGCCATGACAACAAAAATAAAAGATGGCTGTCTTCAGTGTCACAAGGGTACAGATAAAGTCCATAATAAATGGCTCTCAAATTCTCCGATAGCATTGCCTACATTTTCGCAGGCTCATTTTGATGTCGTCTCCTGTGCTGCCTGTCATGCTTCTCCGGCTGCTAAACGCGGAGTTTACCTCATTCTCTATGACCGGAGAACCGGGAAACCTTTGCCAGAAGGAGAACTGCTGAAGGTGCTCGAAACAGACTCAGCCGGACTTTCGGAAAAACTTGATACTAACGGGGACGGGGGCATCGATCCAAAGGAATTATGGAACGTCTTTGCCTTGCTGTTCAAGAAAGGGTATATAACGGTCTTCAATGGGAAAATGGATGTTCGCAGCGCTGCCGATGCTCACCAGATCGGTCCGAAGGCCGAGGCTATAAAGGACTGCGCAAAATGCCACGTGCCGAATGCTGAACTATTCAAGGACGTTTTTGTGGTCATCAAAAAGGAAGATGGAAAGCCGGTACTTATCAATGCAAAGAGAGAGATACTTACCTCTGTCATGTCAATCCTTCCAATGAGCAAATTCTATGTGCTCGGATCTACGAGCATCGAACTTTTCGATATCCTCTTCATCGTAGCATTGATCGGTGGTATCGCAGTTCCTATAGGACATATTTCAATAAGGATACTATTTTCACCTATTAGATCGCTCCGCAGGATGGGGAAGGGAGGTAAAAAATAATGCAAAGGATATTTCTTCATGCACTTCCGGTAAGAATCTGGCACTGGGTTAATTTGGCAGCTTTTATCGTTTTAATCCTGACAGGGGCTCAGATAAAAATGGGCGACAAAATCAACCTGTTCTCGTTCGAGACAGCTGTTGAAATTCACAGCTGGTTAGGGTTCATCCTCATTGCCAATTATTTCATATGGCTCGTCTACTACCTCGTAACAGGCAACATTAAAATCTACATTCCCCCTCTACACCATCCGATAGAGTTTGCCAAGAAAGCAATAACTCAGGCTAAGTTTTATGGCTACGGCATCATGGTCGGTGATGAAAACCCTCATCATTCAACGTTCTATAACAAATTCAACCCTATGCAGCAGGTATCATACCTCATGATCATGGTACTGCTCATCCCTCTCCAGCTGATTACCGGCCTTTTCCTCTGGGATCCAAAACTGTTCGAACCGGCTGTCAATCTCATCGGAGGCATGCAGATTGTAGATCTGATCCATGTCCTCCTGTGGATATTCTTCAGTGCTTTCATGATCGTCCATTTCTACCTTGCCACACTTGGACATACACCCATGGCACATATCATTGCCATGTTTAAAGGATATGAAGAGATCCATGAAGACAATGGCCATGGACATGATGAGGGGCACGGTCACGGAGAAGAACACGAAAACAGTCATAGCCATTAAAGATTTGTTATAGAAAATCAGAAAAATCGGGACAATTTGTCCCGATTTTTTTTGCCCGGTTGCAAGGCTTATTTGGAAAATACCCGTCATCAACAACGTATAATATTCAAGGTTCTTCACTGAAGAATCATATTCAAAAGGTCTTCTTTGTATCCGATGATTCAAGATACCCTCTTTTATAATTTATATATTTTCATTAAAAAAGTATTTTAAATTGACAAATAAATAATCTTTTGATACTTATTAAGTAATATAAAATTTTTCCTCCTAATCTTTAAAGAAAAGGGATAAAATGCCACTTGAACAGAGAAGACATCTGCGCTACGGTTTTATGTATACTGTCGATTACATTCTGAATTCGGCGAAGACGGATGAGATTTATAACGGGGTTACGATAGACATCAGCAATTCCGGACTTTGCCTCTATACAAAGAACTGTCTTAGTGAGGGGCAGGAGATAACCATAAAGAGCGTACTCCCTGTTTATTCTGAGAACGCAGTTGTTCGCTGGGCTGAGAGCGTTGATGAATCTTCTTATAAAGTTGGACTGGAATTTAAAAGATAGCGTATATGCTCAACATCAGATTAACCCTGCAGCATCAATCCTTAAACATACTAAGACGGCTATAAGTAAGGATACATGACTGTCATTGCCCGACTTGATCGGGCAATCCAGAGAAAGGCACTGGATTCACCGGTCAAGCCGGAGAATGACAAACAGACGAAACTATGTCGCCATACTAACGACCGCATTAGTAACAGGGATCATATCTCAATAACACAGTGAATAAGCAAGAACCTACGAACGGTAGATTGACAGGAAAATATCTTCCTGAACATGTCTCAACGTCACAGCCGGAGATAACTCTCCGATAACGAATTCCAGAATCTCTTCGGGTTTTACATAAAACAATTCTATATTTCTCTGGGGGATGTAATGGGTGAGGAGGTTCACGTGTATTGCCTCCCTGCTGAGCCCGAAAAGTTTTTTCAGCACAGCCTTCATAGATTCTTCAATGCCTGCAATCCTGAGATTGAATACGCCGCAGACAAAAACGATGTCGAACTGCCGGTCTAGTTCAGACTCATCGATATCCATCGCCATAAACTCTGTCTCGGGATATTTGTTCCTGGCCAGTTCAATGAGGTTTTCATTTATGTCGATACCGCAATATCTGGATACAATGCCTCTGTCTTTGATAAATTTATAAAAATCACCTTTCCCGCAGCCGAAGTCAAGGATCTTTTTCATGGAGAAATCACCTGCTATTCTGAGAAGGGCTTCATATCTGCGGAGCTGTCCCTCGGGTGTCCACCTGACAGCCTGTGGCGCGTCCCCGAAGTCTTTCAAATGCCTATCGAAGAAAGATAAAAGTTCCTTTTTGCCGAGAGGGTCCATGGATTTTTATACTATCATACATGGATAAAACAGTGTGCAATATGCTAAATTCAATCAATAGAATTCCCCTCGCAGCAGCTCTGCTTCGGGGCACAATATTTTTGTCATTCCTCCGTCCGTTACGGACGGATCGGGAACCCTTCTTTATTCGGAAAGATTCCGGACATCCGTCGGACGTCCGTCAGTACTTAAGACGGATGACGGACGGAATGACAGACTTGAAACCTTGTAGCTCTATTGCAGGGGAGCCCATTAAAAAAAGAGGAGATTTATGGAAGATTTTACCTATAAGGAATATACTGAAGAGGAAAACAATATCTATAATGAGGCAATGAAGAGCATAATGGATGGATTATGGAACGGCATGAATTTCAGAGAGGCATGCAGCTCGGTGTGTCCTGATAATCAAGCCTTAAAAGGATATATTGAAGATGATGCATTGAAAATCATGATTGCAGAAATGCATTTTATAAAAGGTCTCTCTCTGCAGAATGTCGCAGATACATTGCAGCTTTCAATGGATATCATCAACAAGGCTCATGCAGAGATGATGGAGGACGTTGAAATAACGAGTACAGAGATATATAGACTCAAAAACCCCGATAGACCGATAGGGAATGCATAGGAGGAAATATGGCTGAACAGAAGAAAAAAGTCAGACTGTATTCACTCAGTACATGCCCGACGTGCAAGCAGGTGAAAAAATATCTCGATGAACACAACGTAATTTTTGAACTTACGGAAGTGGATCTGCTTGACGGCGGGGAACAATGGCTTATGTCAAAGGAAGTCAAGAGATACAATCCGGCGTCCACTTATCCTACCCTCGTGATAGAAGAAGTTATCCTCGGGCTTGATGAAGCTGCGATAAATGAGGCTCTGGGTTTGAAATGACTGCCGACAGGCTTTATGAAATACTCAGTAAATACGCGGAATTACAGGGGATACAACTGAACAAGGACAGGGGATATGTCCTTGAAATACTGGAGGGTCTGCTTACCAATGAATCGCGTTACGGGTATCGTTCATGCCCCTGCCGTTTTGCGGCAGGTATGAAGGAAAAGGATGCGGACATAATCTGTCCATGCGTTTACAGAGACCCGGATATAAAGGAATATGGAAGCTGCTACTGCAGGCTTTATGTGTCAAGGGAATGGAATGAGGAAAAGATAAAACACCAGAGGGTTCCCGAGAGAAGACCGGTGAAGGAATAAAGAAGGAGGAAAATGTTCACTGAAGTTTTTCCGCTTCATCTGTTGAAAAAAGACAGGTATGTTATTATTATGATGTGTATTGTATGGCAACTTCATAAACAATATCTGAGTGGCCGGCGGAAGGTTCATTGCCTTCACAACTGAGCGTCCCGCTTGTCACTGTTCTCCGGTTTCTGATCATAGCAGTTATCACCTGGCTTAGATCAAACCCCCCGTCAACACAGTACTTGCTCAAACAGTCTAGCCTGAAAAAAGCATAACTATCGGGAGAGAAATTAAAGGTCCGGAGTATCGATTTTGCCCCCTTCTGATTATACGTCATACTGATGACGATTCCTGCAACCTCGGGGTAGTGTTCAGCCACAGAGCCTGCTTCAAGTCTCTGCTGCATCCTTTCTATCTTTACCTCATGCTTCCTGTTGTTCATGTGCCTCTTAAAGGAGCAGGCTCCCTCCACCGGAGAGAGCCTTTCCCGGTTTATTAGAGTTTAACTACATTGATTGCTTTGGGACCTTTCGGGCCTTGTTCAGTATCAAAGCTGACCTTGTCACCCTCGGCAAGGCTTTTAAATCCACTGCCCTGGATGGACGTATGGTGGACAAATACATCACTGTTGTCTTCAGCAGTAATGAAGCCAAAACCTTTGCTGTCGTTGAACCACTTCACTGTTCCTTGTGTCATTTTGTTTACCTCCTTATCTATAAACTAAAATCTCAGAAGGCCACAATAAAAAGAGGCCACAAAGCTAAAAGTCTTTGTGGCCTCTTTTGAACGCAAAAACTTCTAAAATCTTGTTACTACAATATCATGTCCGCAACAATTCGTCAAGGAAATTCACCAACGCCGGTATGCCCGGAGAAGTTGCTAATGCTTGTTTTGAAGACTTCTTCCTAAATTCTAAAAAATCAAAAACTGATATAATTATGAAGATTCCAACTGATGATAGATGGCAGGAAATCATATTATGAATATATCCTACCTTGCAATATTATTCCTTTTGATTTCTGTTGTTTTAATTTACAGCTATGTAGGATTAAAGTTTACAAAAGATAAAAAAAGTTCAAAACTCTATTTTATTTTGGGATTGTTTATTGGCATGATTGGTGGCTTCATTGTATTCTATGTTTTGCATACCACGAAAGGCGCGTCATCTTTTAAGAGTTTGTTAAGCTGGTGGAGGCTTGTTACAACTTTGTCGATTATAGTGGGGGGATTAATAATCTTATTAATTTATTCAAAATTCATCAAAAAATAAGTGTACTATTTTTCATTTATGTTGAAGATAGAGCATAATTTTTAACATATAGTATTTTAAAAGAGAAAAGCGGATTTTTAACAATTAGGAGGTTTTATGGATAGATCATCTAAATATATAAAAATGTGTGAGATGGCAGAAGAGATACAAGAGCAGTGGCAACCTGATTTTGGAGACTTTTTTGTCTCGATGTCACTAGGAATAACTTCATCATGTCAACCGATTATAAGTGATCTTGAGAAGAAGTTATCTTATTTAAAGACAATAAAGGCTGTTTGGCTTCCAAGACAAGACCAACTACAAGAAATGGTAATTGAAAATCATGCGACGTCTTGGGATTTAGCCATAGCATTTAGTAATGTTTTAATGGGTGAAAATGCATCATACTTCGAACAATTTGATAGTATGGAAAAACTATGGCTTGCTTTTATTATGCTTAAAAAATACACCAGGAAATGGAAAGACGGCGAGTGGGTTTAATAGAGTTCCCTGTCAATTATGGAATTTGAATTACCAGTTTGTTAAATATACCTTCTTATAAAAATCACTTGTAAGACTATTGTTGATTTTTTCCTCTTCTAAGGAATCAATGCATATGATATATTGAAAAACGCCACAGATTACTTCTCATAATAAATAGGGATTCATCTATGAACTAAAGTGTAAAATACTATAAATTTATAAATAAGTTAACCGTCGTATAAACATAAATACGCGTGTGCGAGATGAAAATAAAATGAACAGAAGGCAACAAGAGACTGTTCTTTGTCAGGTTTGCATCAACTCCGCCTTAATAATCTGGAAGCCATTTGATCCATACCCTTTCATTTTTCTAAACCTGATCCTTTCATGTCTTGCTGCCATTCAAGCCCCCATCATTATGATGAGTCAAAATCGCCAGGAGGCGAGGGATCGCTTGCATGCAGAACAGGATTATCGTATGAATCTTAAAGCAGAATTGGAAATTCGTCATTTACATGAGAAAATAGACCATCTTCTCATGAATCAATGGCAAAGGCTTATGGAAATCCAGCAAATCCAGATGGAGTTGATGGATGAACTTTCACATAAAACACCTCGGGAACATTCTAAGTAAAACTGCTTGCGATTTACTATACGTAGTGAATTCGAATCATGCTATTTTCTTGGTAGAGGATACCTTCGAGAAAATTCCTTTTTAGTCCAGGGATTACTATTCGTTGGTCAATACTGTTCGCAATCCTTCCTGAAAGAGTAATTTTTTAATCTTACCTTCCTCTGCAACATTTCATCCAATATACCACGCAATTTATGAATGAATGTCAACATATTCTTTTCATCTCGTCTTCATCATTTCTTCATAAGTTTTATGTAAAATATAAAAAATAAGTATTTTAAAGGAGAATTGATAATGTCCATTATTACAATTTCGCGAGGCTCTTACTGCAAAGGGAAAGAGGTAGCAGAGAAAGTAGCTCAAAAATTGGGCTATAAGTGCGTTGCAAGAGATGCTATTATCGAGACATCAAAAGAATTTAATATTACTGAAATCAAACTGATTCGGGCCATTCACGACGCCCCTTCCATTCTGGAAAGATTTAACTGCTCCAAGGAAAAATATCTGGCCTATTTGCATGCTACCATGTTGGAGCATTTTCAAAAGGACAATATTGTTTATCACGGTCTTGCGGGCCATTTCTTTATAAAAAATGTCTCTCATGTACTTAAGGTAAGAATCATCGCTGATATGGAAGATCGCGTGAAACTCGAGATGGAACGTGAGGGAATTTCAAAAAGAGAGGCATTGCGACTTCTGAAAAATGATGACAAGGAGAGGCGTAAATGGTGCAAGTATATTTATGGAATTGACAAATGGGATCCCAGTCTCTATGATCTGGTTATTCACATTAAGAAGATTACGGTAGAGAATGCAGTAGATCTTATCTGTAATACTGTCAGATTAGAGCAATTCAGAGCAACTCCAGAATCACAAAAAGCTCTGGATAACATGTTGGTTGCTGCAAAAGTTAAGGTTTTATTAATAGATATGAAACCAGACATTGAAGTGGTTGCTGAGAATGGCACTGTCTCAATAAAAGCCAAATACACACAATTTAAAGATGAAGAAATGATTCATAAAATTGAGGAAATCGCGAAAAGCGTTCCAGGAGTAAGAAATGTCGAAGTTGATTTATTTGCTCATTTACGTGATTAAAGGTTGAGAAATCTTAATACAGCAAAGGGGCGGGATAACTCTCTCGCCCTTTTTTATGCATATTTCATCTGTTAATCATCAACTTTTATTCTCGCTTGATTTTGCGGATAATTAGGTGTACTCGTTAATTAAGCTTTTATTGGACACTGTCTGTCAGGTGAAGTAGTGGCAACTATGCTTAAATACTGTGGATAAGATAAATTATCAGAAAGATTCCGATTGCAAATATCGACAGTGTGAGCAGTATATCAAGTAACAGCGATGGATGATAGGTATCTGCATCGATCTGTTTTTCAACCTTTTTATACTGGATAAAGGCAAGAACTCCCATCAGAGCACCAAGACCTATCAGAGCTATTCCAAAGACCGATGAATATCCAGTGCTTTGTGGAACCTGTTCTAAAGAACCCTTAAATTCTGTCCTGTTGCCCAGAAAACAGGAAGCCTGCTTGATAAAAATGGCGAACTTCTCAACAACAAAACCAAAAGCCATTATCCCTATGCTTGTCCTTATCCAGGAAAGGAAGGTCCTCTCGTTGGCCATATGGACACGCCGGTTTCGGACCCTTGAAGTCTTTTTTTCTTCAGTCATCTCCTGCATTTGATTATCCTTCCTCTCATTGTGATATAAAACTTTCTGAACCAAAAAACATCCCGTTTCCCATTATCTCGAGCATCTCTTCTGTTATCTCTCCCTTTTATGTTCCTAGCGCTTTTACGGTTGTATGGTTTATGTGATCATGAACTTCAAGAGTGATCGAACTTCCATCCGGTTTTACTATCGAGAGGGCATCATTGATGTTGGGGATACCGTCACTGAATTCAATTTCTACGACATCCCCGTGGATGGCGCATATATGACCTTTCATATTAGTAATCGTATCATAAAATGAAAACCTTTTCCTTGCCAATTAATCTTTAATGAATGTATAATCGGTTGTCAATCTGAACTTCTTAATTCCTGTGTAAAGAGGTATTTTTCAATGGTCGAGAACGCAACTGGCATGTCGTCATTTTTGCTTGAAATAGGGACAGAAGATCTGCCGGCGAGGTTTATCCCCCCTGCTGTTCAGCAATTAAAAGAGAATGCCGAAAGGATACTGACCGAAAGTCATATAAAATTATCTGGTATAAAAACCTACGGGACGCCGAGGCGGCTTGCGGTTATTACAGACGGCATCCACCAGATGCAGGAGGACAGGACAAAAGAAGTATTCGGACCATCAAAAAAAGTTGCATTTGATGAAAACGGTAATCCGACAAAAGCCGCAATCGGATTCGCCCGTTCACAGGGGATAGGTGTTGAAAACCTTGTCGTAAGAAGCAAGGATAAGGGTGAATATATCGTTGCAGTAATAGAGGAGAAAGGCGTCCATGTCAGGGAGATACTGCCTGAATTGCTGAAGAGGCTCGTGCTTTCAATTCATCTTCCGAAATCCATGAGATGGGGGGATAAAAATATCAGATTTGTCAGGCCCATACGATGGCTTATGGCACTGTTTGACAAGGAAATTATCAATTTTGAAATCGACGGGATAAAAAGCAGCAATCTCACGAGAGGACACAGATTTTTGTCGCCTGCAGCATTCCAGATCAAGGAAATTCCGAGTTACAGAAAATTGCTCAGCAATAACTGTGTAATCATTGACTCCGAGGAAAGGAAAAGAATCATAACCAAAAAAATGGAACATCTCCTTGCAGCTTTTGGAGAAAAAACGGTTAGGGATGATGAACTTCTGGAGACGGTTGTAAATTTGGTTGAATATCCTATACCGGTTCTTGGGACTTTTTCCTGGGAATACCTCAATCTTCCCAAAGAGCTTCTCATAACAGTCATGAAAGGACATCAGAAATATTTCGCGGTTGAAGACAAAGACGGGAGAATCACAAATCATTTTGTTGTTATCAGTAATACGAGCGAAAACAATTCAGACATCGTGAAAGTCGGTGCAGAACGGGTAATTCGAGCAC
>Ga0299912_10000851_pt1 | contig 24948 bp, 24 predicted proteins | sample RVTome_2_FD_207667 | JGI IMG/M metagenome (GOLD analysis project Ga0299912, IMG submission 207667) | Soil microbial communities from uranium-contaminated site in the Upper Colorado River Basin, Wyoming, United States - RVT95D214 (version 2) ... | reverse complement strand
ATGTCTAAAAAAATAAAAAAACATGCAAGGGAGTAATATTGCTATTGACAAGCGCCTTTTAATGGGTGCTTCGTCCCGCTTCCAGTGGGACTCGCAATGATAGCCTTTACTAAAATACAAATATGCTGAATAAACACTATGGGACAGTCTCTTCATGTCCGTTAAAATATATAAGCTTTTGTATAAAGATAAATTAGCGAAGAAATTAGCTATAAAGATTTGGCGATTTACTACTTAATCAAATTTAGCTTAATAACCGAAGACTTGCCGTCGGCAACTAATTTCGCGAAATACAGGCCTGAGGGCAGGCTTTTGGCGTCGAACTGAACTGAATAATGACCGGCCGGCAAATATTTATCGATTACCGTTTGCATACGACGGCCCAGGCAGTCGTATATATCGATACGCGTTTGAGATTCTTGATCCAGGCTAAAAGCTATATTGGTCGAGGCGTTAAACGGATTGGGATAGCTTGTCAGGCCAAAGTCAGTCGGCAGCGGATTATGCTCGTTTATGCCGGTTGGCAAATCGGTAAACCGGGCCATCACCGGACGATGATCGGAAATTACGGTCGTGTAGCGGCTGTATTCATCATCCAAACGAAGCGTGATTGTTTCGCCGTTCTCGCCATATTCGCCCAGCGCGTCGGTGGTCGCCATGATGTGGTCAATCAGCGAATTGTAATACGGGTAGGAAGCCCAGTAAGGGTTACCCGCCAACGGCAGTGTTAAGAAATGATAATCCGTCGAATCTTGCAAAAACGGCCAGAACACATTATCAGCTTCGGGGTCAGTTAGTTCATCGTTCCAATCACCGACAACCAGCCAATCCTGGTCCGGTAAGTACGGTACCAGTTGGTCGAGATAATCTTTCAGCATCAGCACCGCCAGACGGCGCCGTTCCTGGCTTTCTTCATCGCCCATAGCTTTGAGATGCATCACTATAAGATAGAAACTGAACGTCCCGGTCGGCAAGTGGGCTTCAATAGTGAGCCGGATCGGCGGCCGGGGAAATTCATACCAGTTGTTCCAGAATATCGGTTCCCACGAAATTACGGCAATTTGATCAATACGATAAAGAATGCCGGTTTTCAACAGGCCATAGGGGTTGTTGTCCGGTGAATATAATCCATCCCAGCCATCCAATTGCGAAACCAGGTCCTGAAAGGCCAGCGTATCGGTAATTTCCTGCATCGCGATTAAGTCAAGCTGTAAATCCTGAATCAGTATCGCCAGAGTATCGATAGTCCGTTGACCTTGTCGGGGAAACTCTCTCACATTCCACGTGGCCATGTCAAAAGTTTCCTCCGTGCCTCGTGGCGATACCAAAGCATAGGCCGACAGCGCTTGAATGACTAGAAAAGCCGATACCGCTATGAAAATAAATAATCGTTTATTCATACTAAGTAAGATATTATAAAATTTTAAATTGTAAACATCAAATTTGATGTTCTGCCGAAATATTTTAACACTAAGTGCCAATGGAACTTATAAGCCGTAAATAGCCATATTAACATAAAAACCGCCGTTTAGCTGTAAGTCTATAAATATCAATGAATTAATTCTTGTCTGAAGGCTATTATTTTATGAAACCCTGATTGGATACTTAAAGTTCTAAGTAGAAAATTATCAATTATTGCCATAAGCCGAAACCTTTTATCTTTGGTATTGGTTATCATTACTGTTATGAAAAAGGATAAAGTTAATCTAAACGATTTAAACCTGCGGCTAACCCGTCAACGGCAGGTAATCCTCGATGAACTCAAACGCGCCGATTCGCATTTTACCGCCGATGAGGTTTTCGAGCGGGTGAGACGAACCGTGCCCCGGGTCAGCCTGGGAACCGTTTACCGTAATCTTGAAATCCTTTATTCTCACGGCTTGATAAATAAGCTGGAAACGGCGGGCCATCAAAAGCTGTTTGAAGCTAATACTAACGATCACCATCATGTACGCTGTGAAAAATGCGGCGAAATTTTTGATATTCCAACCAAAGCGGTGAATTTCGACATTCAAACAATTAAAGCGGGCAAGGATTTTGAAATAACCGGCTATCGGCTGGAATTGCTTGGCCTTTGCGCTCAATGCAAACAAGGTGTCAAGCGCACCTGAAACAGGCGCGTATTTCGGATGAGAGACAAATTGAAGAAAATGCTTGAAAGTCAAAAGAGATAATTTAGCAAGTGTTACATACAAACAAATTGGAGGAAAAAGATGTCTACCAAAGAAATTCAGCAGCAGATAGTATCGAACATGAGGCGGTGGCAAAAAATCGAAAACGCCGCGGTAGCCTCAACCGGGCAGATTATCGAAAAAACCGATAACCCGATTGTCCGTCTGGTAATGGAACTTATTCAGCGCGACTCGCAATTTCATTATCGGGTGCAGGCGATGATAGCCGACAGCCTTGAATCGAAAGCGATCGCTTTAAGCCCGGATGAAGTCGGTGAAGTTTGGGGCATGATTGAAAAACATATCGAGCTGGAAAAGAAAACGGTTGAGTTGGCTGAGGAGGCGCTTAACGCCCTGAAAGGTAAAAAGATGTTGGTCCAGGAATACCTCCTGAACTATCTTCTGATCGACGAACAGAAGCACAACACCGTTCTTAACCGCCTTGAGGATATCAAAAAAGGCATGTATCCTTACGCTTAATCATAGAAAGTAGGTTAAATAATGGCTGAACGAACAGGCATAATTTTTATGGGTGGCAAGCCCATAACACTTATCGGTAATGAAATTAAAGTCGGGGATACCGCCCCTGATTTCGAAACGCTGAACGCTAACCTTGAACCGGTCAAGTTGTCATCGTTTAAAGGTAAAGTGGTAATCATATCCACCGTTACGTCGCTTGATACTTTAGTTTGCGACCTTGAAACCAAGCATTTCAATGATGAGGCGAAAAAGCTGGGCGATAACGTAGTGTTCTTAACTGTCAGCATGGACCTGCCGTTTGCCCAGAAAAGATGGGCGAGTGAGGCTGGCGCGGAAAATATCAATCTCGCCTCCGATCATCGGGACAGCTCGCTGGGAATGGCATATGGAGTGCTAATAAAGGGATTGCGCCTTCTGGCCAGAACCGTATTCGTAATCGGCAAAGATGGCAAGGTAAAATACATTCAATATGTTAAAGAGAACGGCACGGAACCTGACTACGATGAAGTTTTAGCGGCTGTTAAAAAAGCGCTGGGAGCTTAAAGCGAATACTTTTTCAGTAAATTGGTAAAAGATGTCGCGGTTGATTAATGACGATGGAAATGAATAAAAGAATTGAACGAGACACGCTGGGTGAGGTGGAAGTTTCCGCCGGCGCTTATTATGGCGCCCAGACTCAGAGGGCGGTTGAAAATTTCAAGGTCAGTGGATTACGACTTCAGCCCGGCTTTGTCAGGACGCAAGCTATAATCAAACGGGCGGCCGCTCAGGCTAACGCTGATGCCGGTTGGTTGAGCAAAGATTTCAGTCAGGCCATAATTCAAGCCGCCGATGAGATCATAGCCGGCAAATTCGCCGATCAGTTTGTGGTCGATGTGTTTCAGGCCGGAGCCGGTACATCCCAGAATATGAATATTAATGAAGTTATAGCCAACCGGGCTAATGAGTTGCTCGAGGGGAAAATTGGCGAGTATAAGCCGATTCATCCCAACGACCATGTTAACATGAGCCAATCGACCAACGACACGATCCACGCGGCTATTCATATCGCTGCCTATACCGAAATCCAAAAACGGCTGTTGCCGGCGGTGGAGAAGCTCGAAAAAGCCCTGAGGGTCAAGGCCCATGAATTCGATGACGTGCTGAAAACCGGTCGTACGCACCTTCAAGATGCCGTCCCGATCCGCTTGGGTCAGGAATTTGGCGCGTATGCCTCGATGATGGGGAAAAGTTATAAACGAATCAGTCAGGCCGCCGAAAGTTTACGCGAACTGGCAATTGGCGGTACGGCTGTTGGCACCGGACTCAATGCCTGCCCCAATTACAAAGCTAACGTAACGAAATATATCAGCGAAGCCACAGGCTTTAAATTTACAGCCACTACCGATATGTTTGAAGCTATGCAGAGTTTCGATTCGGGGGTGGAAGTAACCGGGGCGTTGAGAGTACTGGCAACCGGTTTAAAAAAAATTGCCGATGATTTCCGTTTGTTGGCCTCCGGACCGAGAACCGGCTTGGACGAAATTCAACTGCCTGCCGTCCAGCCGGGATCATCGATTATGCCCGGCAAGGTCAATCCGGTAATGGCTGAGATGCTGAATATGGTTTGCTTCCAGGTGATGGGTTGCGATACCACTATAGTCCAGGCGGCGCAGGCAGGCCAGCTTGAGCTTAATGTGATGATGCCTGTTATCGCCTATAATTTGCTTATGGAGATTGAAATTTTAGCCGGCGGGATCGAAAGTTTTACTGAGCGAGGCGTAGCCGGAATAAAGGCTAACGTTGAAACTTGTCGTCGGTACGCCGAACGAAGTCCGGCGCTGGCTACCGCCCTCAATCCTGTAATAGGCTACAACAAAGCGGCCGAAATCGCCAAAGAAGCTTTGCAGAAAGACGTAACTGTAAGAGAATTGCTGAGTTCGAAAAATATAATTGAAAAAAACAAATTGGCCGACTTGCTTGATATTCGAAAAATGACCGAGGGCTAAAGATTGAGAGCGAACAATTTAATAATAATTATCGATTTTTATTATTCAAAAGGCTTTGAATTGTCGAGCGATTTTGATTATATTTTCCAAAAGGCTGGAGTTGCTAAAAGGAGGAATTAATATGACGGAAAAATTACAAGTTTATAAATGCCAGGTTTGCGGGAATATGGTCGAGGTGATTCATGCCAGCAGTGGCGAATTGGTTTGTTGCGGTCAGCCAATGACGCTGCAAAACGCCGGCGCTACCGATGCCGCTACCGAAAAGCATGTGCCGGTCGTGAAGAAAACCGCGGATGGTTATAAAATCACCGTTGGCAGCGTGGCTCATCCCATGGAAGCCAAGCATTATATCGAATGGATCCAGATTATCGCCGACGGCAAATCCTACCGCAAATTTTTGGAGCCCGGTCAAACTCCCGAGGCTATATTCGCTATCGAGGCCAAGCAAGTGATCGCCCGTGAATACTGCAATATTCATGGGTTATGGAAAGCGTAAAATTAATTATAATAATGAAAATAGGCCGCTAACGCGGCCGCGATGACGGATTTACTAGGAGGAAGCGATGCATTTTGATTCGGTTGACAAGATTCTGGATTACGCGATTGACAAAGAGGAAGACGCCTTTCAATTCTACACCGGTTTGGCCGCCAGGATGGACAGAGCTTACATGAAAAATATTTTCGCGCAATTCGCCAAAGAGGAAAAGGGTCACAAAGCCAAGCTTCAGGCCGTGAAAGAGGGCAAATTATTGCTGAGTTCGTCGCAAAAAATTCTCGATCTTAAAATCGGAGATCACCTGGTAGAGATTGATTTGGACGCGGAGATGGATTTTCAGCAAGCTCTTATTGTGGCCATGAAGGCGGAAAAGGCCGCTTATAAGCTGTACAACGACCTGGCCTCATCTACCGATGATGACAACCTGAGGGCCATGTTTTTAAATCTGGCGCAGGAAGAAGCTAAACACAAATTGCGTTTCGAGGTTGAGTACGACGATTATGTCCTGAGAGACAATTAATCGAAGCGATATCTCAAATAGAAACGTCATTTATAATATTATATGTTAGCGTTTTTGGTTTAGGTAATTAAACCAATTGTGGAAAATTGAAATGTTAAGGGAGAAGATAAGTGATTAGCAAAAAAATTGAAGAAGCGTTGAATAATCAGGTAAGAGAGGAAATGTTTTCGGCCTATCTTTATCTGTCGATGTCGGCCTGGTTCGCGACGCTGAATCTTAAAGGTTTCGCCAACTGGATGATGGTGCAAAATCAGGAAGAACAAGCTCACGCGATGAAGATATTCGATTTCATTACCGAACGCGGCGGTACGGTAAAACTTCAGAAAATTGACCAGCCGCAGCATGATTGGAAATCGCCGCTGGACGCTTTCGAGGCGGCTTATAAGCATGAACTGCATATAACCGGCTGTATCAATGACCTTGTCTATATGGCCATGGACGAAAAAGACAGGGCTACGCAGGTATTTCTCGATTGGTTCGTAAACGAACAGGTCGAGGAGGAAGCCAACGCCGATGAAATAGTCCAAAGCCTGAAAATGGTTGGCGACAAGGGGCACGGCCTGCTTATGCTGGATCGTGAATATAGTCAGCGTGTGTTTACGCCGCCGACAACCGCGGCCGTGGACTAATTACTTGAAATGCGGGGTTTGGTCTAAAAATAGAGGAAGATCAATTTGGGCAGCTTTCTGGCTAATTGGAAGTTGCCTTTTCAATAAATAAGAAACAAGACCGGTTTTACTCCGGTTATAGCGGGTAATGAAAAAGGAAATATACTGAAAAAGGACCGACCGTGGTATGGATAAAAATAATTTGATGGGCGAGAGCGTATCGAAGCGCCGGTTTCTCCAGGTTATGGGGACACTCGGTTTGGGTTGGTTGGGGGCGGCTGTTTATCCTGTTTATAAATTCCTTAGCCCCCAGGCTGTTCCCGATCCTTTTGGCGAGGATGGCCGGGCTTTGGTCGATAAGGTTTCCACGGCGGATGTAGCCAGGCCGGGCATGGGCAAAAACGGCTCCTACGGTACCCGCGGGCTTATAGTCTTTCGCGATTCGCAAGGGCAATTAAGGGCATTTGATTCCAAGTGCACTCATGCCGGCTGCAATGTCGAATTTCAGGGGAATCGGTTCTATTGCAATTGCCACGGCGGAACCTATGACTTAAACGGCAAAAATATCGCTGGTCCGCCGCCAAGGCCATTGACCGAACTGGGTGTAGTGGAAGAGGATCGGGCGATATATGTATTTCGTCTGACCGATGAAAAAACGGAGCAGGCGTAATTATGGCTGATTATCCTATACCGCCCGAAGCGGAAAAACAAATCCCGCCCGAACATAAATTAACCGGCAAGGTAGCGCGCTTTCTGCTTAAGCGTTATCCGATATGGCCCATAATCGATCACCTGGCTCAAAAAGTCGTGCCGGTACATAAGCATACAATCTGGTATAACATGGGCGGTATCGCGCTATTTTTCTTATTAGTGCAGATTGTAACCGGCCTTCTCTTAATGGTGTATTACCGTCCGGCCCTGCCCTGGGCTTCGGTACAGCGAATTGTCATGGAAATATCTTTCGGCAATATCATCAGAAGTATACATCACTGGAGCGCCAACCTGATGGTGTTATTTTTGTTTCTTCATATGTTCAGCGCCTTTTTCATGAAAGCTTATCGTCCTCCGCGGGAATTCACCTGGCTCACGGGCGCGGCTTTGATGGGCATTGTTCTGTTATTCTGTTTTTCAGGATATTTGCTTCCTTGGGACGCCCTTTCGTTTTTCGCTACCCGGGTAGGTATCTCCGAAATCGAAAAGGCTCCGGTTATCGGTATGTGGTTGGCAGGTTTAGTGCGCGGCGGCCCGGATGTTACAATCGATACGATTGGCCGTTTCTATGTCCTTCATGTGACAGCTCTGCCCTTGGCTGTATTGATGTTGCTCGGCATTCACCTGTTCTTTATCCAGATCCAGGGTGTCAGCGAACCTGATTCGTTCGCGGCCCTGCCAAAAGAGAAAAAACGTTATCACAAATTTTTCACCGAATTCATGTTCGGAGAATTACCGGTCTGGCTGTTTTTCAGCGCGCTGTTGGTTGCTCTGGCAGCGGCATTCCCTCGAGAGCTTGCGCCGGAGGCCGATCCCTATGCCTCGGCGCCGGTTGGTATCAAGCCCGAATGGTATTTCCTGTCGCAGTTTCAACTTCTGAAATTATTCCCCGGCGAAATCGAGATGGTTGGGATGGTATTGATGGCCTTAATCCCGATAGGCATGCTGCTGGTACCTTTTTATGACAGATCAATCCCGACCGATCGCCGCGGCAAAATCGCGACATTGTTTGGTATTGTAGTTTTAACAGGCATGATAATATTTACGGTCTGGGGGTACATATCATGAGAGCCGTTATGGCTATTAGATACTGTGGGGGATATAGATGAATTATCCGGTTTGGGATATACCGTTTTTAGGCAATGGCCTGGTTGTGGCGATTATCGCGATCATTCATATTTTAATATCGCATCTGGCTATTGGCGGCGGCGCGTTTTTATTTATCGCCGAAATCTGGTCCAACCGTCAAAACAACGGACCGCAAATCCGTGATTGGCTGCATAAGTACGCTACTTTTTTCCTGGTTTACACCACCGTTTTCGGCGCGGTCACAGGCGTGGGTATCTGGTTTGCTATCCAGTTGGCCAACGCCGAAGCCACCAGCCTTTTGATTCATCAGTTCGTGTTCGCTTGGGCTATCGAATGGGTGATGTTTTTAGGCGAACTGACCACGCTCTACTTGTATTTTTACGGTTGGCATAAAAACTCCCGTAGTATGCAGGTGTTTTTAGCGGGCGCCTATTTCGTGATTGCCTGGGGCTCGCTGTTTGTGATAAACGGGATTCTCACCTTTATGCTTACACCCGGCGCCTGGAATCTGGATAACACCAGCATAGCCGCCGGCTTTTTCAATCCCGGCTACGTATCGTCTCTGTTTATTCGCACTTTGGTGATGATACTGTTAGCCGGCTTATTCGGCATAATCATGGCCACTCGTATTAAAGATGATGATAATTTCAAAGAGAAGATTATTAATTTCTCTGCTAAATGGGTAATTCCGGCAGCTATTATTGTGCCGTTATTGATGCTCTGGTACTGGTCAACTCTTCCTGCCAATACTATCGCTTTGATTAAAAGCGGGGCTACCGGCCTGGCCGGCGGCAAACTGGAGGTGATCACCCGGTATTTCTGGCTGGCCCTGGTTTCGGGTGTATTAATTGTGTTCGGCACTTTATTTACGATTATTCGACCCAAGGCGGCTACAACTATTGGGGCGATCTCCCTGTTTTTGGTGGCGCAATTTGGCGTGATGGGCGCCGAGTTTTTCCGTGAGATGGCGCGTAAGCCATATGTGATTTATGGCGTGCTGTTTTCTAATGGTCTCTGGCAGTATCAAACCCGGGACGAGCAATATATGAAAGCCGACTATCTCGATAAGGCATTATGGCATCCCAACATAGAACCGCTTGGTCAACAGCACGGCGAATGGATATTCCGACTGCAATGCGCCAGCTGCCACACTCGTGATGGCTACCGTTCGATTATATCGCGGACCGAACAATGGACCGGCGATTTCGGCTTCCGCTGGCTGGAGACGATGGATCAGCAGGGCGTGATGCCGCCGTTTCAGGGTTCGGATCAGGATAGGGCCGCCCTTAGTTCATATCTGATTTCGCTTCACGGCGAGCAGACTTCAGCTCAGGAAATTCTCGATCAGTATCGAAAGGCGCAGGCCGATTCGATATCGGCGGCGGCAACGGATACGATAGCGACGGAGGAACTGAAATGATAGAATCAGTTTTTACTATATTATCAGCTTTGACTAACCAGGTGAGCTTACCCCCGCCGGATCCGCTCGGCTATCCGGTTCCGCCGTGGATACTACAGGCGTTGTCATATTTAACTTTAACCTTGCATCTTTTGGCTATGAATTTCGTAATCGGCGGGTCATTGCTTCTGCTCTGGGCGCGTTTCCGCAAGAAACTGGGGCATGAGGGCGCGGCTTACTTTTTAGGTTCGGGCCTGCCTTTGGGTGTATCCTATATAATTACGCTTGGTATTCCGCCGCTTCTGTTCGTGCAGGTATTGTACGGCCAGTTGTTTTACAGTTCATCTATCCTGCTTGGCGCATTCTGGATACAGGTAATCCCGCTAGTGATACTTGCCTATACCGGTTTTTATTATCACAAATTCAACCGTTTCCAGCGGCCGCGTTACCAGTCATTGATTATTGCGGTTTCAGTAATATTCTTACTATACGTTGGCTACATTTATGTTTCCAATCTTACGCTGTCGATGTCGCCGGAGAAATGGCTGGCAATGTATGCTCAATCTGCGGGCGGCGGTGTCTTGCATCACGGCGAACCATCGCTTCATCCCCGCCTCTTGCTCTTTCTCTCCGGGGCATTTGCCGTAGCGGGTTTGGCTTTAATCTGGCGCGGCGCGTTTTTGATAAGATGGGGTTTCGCGGAGGAAGGCACACGCTGCCAGAAGTTCGGTTTCAGAGCTTTTCTGATTAGCCCGGTAATCTGGGCGCTGGCAGCATTGGGTGTATATTTTACACGCAAAGCCGAAATACAGGCTATGTTCAATTACAGCGGCGCGACAATAATCTTGCTGATTATCGGAATCGTATCCGCGTTATTGGCTGGGGTTTTCGCTTATTTATCTATAGGTAAAAAGAATCCGTTACATTTGATTCTGTCATCACTGGGCATATTCGGTTCGATGGCGAGCATGGTGATTTTCCGCGATTTGGTACGGATGGCTTACCTGGAACCATATTTCAAATTGTCATCCGTGCCGGTTAACGCTCAATGGGGAATGTTCGCACTGTTTGTAATTACGCTTGTTTTGGGCGCGACTTTCTTGATAATCTATGCAATTAAGGTAATTCCTCGCATAGCCGAACAATCGCGCGAACGGCTCGGGCAAACGCTATCGGTTAAATAGTATGTTCCAAGTAAAACATTAATGTTAAGGATATTTGTTTTATGAAAGCGCAAGCGATAAAATTAAGCGATCATGTTTACTGGGTAGGGGCGATCGATTGGGGATTGAAAGAATTTCACGGCTATGAAACTCAAGGCACAACTTATAATGCCTATCTTATCCTGGCCGACAAGATCACGCTGATCGACACGGTTAAAGCCGAATTTAAAGATGAGTTGCTGGCCCGGATAGCCTCGGTGATTGAACCCGATAAAATCGATTATATCATATCCAACCATGCGGAAAAAGACCACACCGGTAGCCTACTGGAAATTATCGCGATCACCAAACCGGAAAAAGTATTTGCCTCCAAAGACGGTGTAAAAGCGCTAAACGAGCATTTCGTTATGCCGATGGAAATCACCGCCGTAGCCGAGGGCGAAACGCTTGATCTGGGCAATAGAACCATAAAGTTTATCGAATCGAAAATGATTCACTGGCCGGACAGTATGTTCAGCTATTTGGTTGAAGACGGCATACTGTTTTCCAACGACGCGTTCGGGATGCATCTGGCCTCCAGCGAAAGATTCGATCATGAGCTTAACGCCTGTAAGCTGGAATACGAGGCGGCGAAATATTACGCTAATATCATCAATCCTTTTTCCAATCTTGTCGGTAAGCTATTAACTAAACTTGCTCAAATGAATCTCAATTTGAAAATGATCACCCCTGATCACGGTCCGGTCTGGCAAAATAATATTGCTAAAATACTGAAACTGTATTCGACCTGGTGCGACCCCAAGCCGACACTGAAAGGCTTGATCGTTTACGATACCATGTGGCATAGCACCGAGAAGATGGCATTCTCTATCGCGGAGGGTATGCTGGCAGGCGGCGGCAAGCCGAAAATCATGCCCTTAGCTACATTCCACGCCAGCGATATTGTTACCGAGGCCTTGGATTGCGGCGCGTTGGTTGTCGGCTGTCCGACTTTCAATTCGGGGCTGTTGCCATCGGTGGCAGGTTTTCTGCAATATGTCAAGGGCTTGAAAGTCCGTCATGTTATCGGCGCGGCTTTCGGGTCGTACGGCTGGAGTCCGGGTTCGGTGAAGCAGATCAACGAGACCTTGACCTCGATGAGAATAGAACTGGCCAGCGATGGAGTCCAGGCCAAATACACACCGGATAACGAGGCTCTGGAGCAATGCTATAATCTCGGCTTCGAGATCGCCGGAAAACTGCATGGGCTTGCTAAAAAGGATTAACCTCGATGTACGTTTGTTTGGTATGCGGCTACATGTATAATCCTGATAGGGGTGACCCCGATCATGGTATCTCGCCGGGCATACGGTTCGAAGACTTGCCTGAAAGCTGGCATTGCCCCCGTTGCGGCGCCGCCAAATTCGATTTCAAGTATTTGAAATAGCCGGTAGGTTGAACCCCTGTGGTTTCGACAAACAGGATGTCGATGCCGCAGGAGTATTGACCCGCGCCTAAGATCAAACAGGAATGAGTTTATCTCGGCATCTACTCACAGCTTATTCTCAAAAATCATCAAACCATTATCCCTGTCCGCCAGATATATATAATCCGAATCGGCCCACAGGCCATAGGCGTAAGGCGTGGTGTAAGCCGATAAAAAAATCGGGGCGCCTGGATTCGATATATCGATTACTTTTAAACCGCCTGAACCATCAGCTAAAAAACAATGATCGCCAACAACATGAATATCTTTGGTACGCCCTGATGTATTTATATCGGCAATCAGTATTGGATTGACCGAATAAGGCGAATCATGATCGAAGGCAGGGATAGTATCAGGCAAATCGACTATCTGCAAACCGCCCCGATCATCGGCGATATGAGCGAAACCATTCTTGACATAAACAGCCAGCGCCAGCGCGGGCGTGTCACACCAGCCCAGTTCTCGGGGATCATGCAGCAACAAAGTATCGATACCATCAAAAGTGTGAGTTTGTGATATATCAAACCAGCCCAGCCCGCCCTCGGATGCCGCCGCAAACACGAACATCCCCACTTGTGCCTCGTAATATGTCGAATCCAGGCCGGAGAGCGTATCGCTGATATGGTATTCGATAATAACGTCCATTGAATCAAAAAACACGCCCATGCCATCGGAGGGCAACGGCAATTCGCCAATATAATTGTTCATAGGTATGGTATTTTCGTAAACGATTTGATTGAAAGACAATGAACGCCAGTTAAGGCCTGAGCCGACAGTGAATAAATAAATCGTATCCTGAAATACCAAACCGGTAAGTTCGTATAGATTCAGGCCAAACCCCAAGCCGACAGTTCTCGGGGAATACGGGTCCAGCGGCATACTAATATCCATGGCCATTATTCTGCTGTCGGTATCGGCTACAAAAGCGATATCATCCCCCGGCGCTTTCCAAACAGCCCTGGCGAAATCATCCGCTTCCCGATCAAGGTTGCCGATGACCTGCGGATTGGCCGGATCAGCCACATCTATTAAAGTCAGCAAACGTTGACCATCGGCAACATAAGCTATTGCTTCTTGCACAAAAACATCCTGTGCTATTCCGGGAGTAGCAATCGTCGCGACCAGTTCGATATAATCCGAACTGTTGCTGATACGAAACGACCGGATAGAGGCATCCGACCAATCGCCCCAGATATATTCATCGCTTTCGGCCCGGACTCGCCAGTAATGAAGAGCGTTACCTCCGGTCACATTGGTCAAATATGTGGTATCTCTGACGATGGCTTCATCGACCATGGTCTGAAACTTGTCGTCTACGGCGATTTGCACCTGATATGAATTTGCACTAGTAGCTTTACGCCAGGCCAGTTCGGGAAAAGTCGAAAAAGTGACATCGCCATCGGGGGGATAACTCAGGCTGACTTTGGCGGTTAGCGGTTGATAAATTATAATTTTCTCACGGGCGCAACTTTGAATAAATAAAACCGCAGAAACGGCTATTATCGTTAGCGCCACAAGCCAGGATATTCTTTGAATGATCGGTCGCATAATTATTCTCCTTTTAATAAAAGTTGCTTATATAAAAATTTCATGTTTCTCTCGAAAGTCCCGGTTGCCTGGGGCATGACAGTCTGTTTCTTCTAATCGCGATCTGTCTTTGCTGTGTCACAAATAAGTTGTTAGATGATGCCTTGTCAATAATAATCCGATCAGGAGTTTCCCCGAAAATTCTCGTATAAATTTTTCAGCCATACATTCATAACGTTGCGCTGGTTGTGTCAGGTCGTAGGGCGTAGCCCGTGACCTGACACCAGCTTGCCCGCTAATACAGCCAGTTCACGCCCTTCGGGCTACGAACTGGCTGAACCTTTTTAAAGAGGGCAATAAATTCGGAGTTTCCCCATTTTTTAAAAACAACAGTTTCCACCTCTGTAACAAGCTAATATAATATCAAATCTATACTTCTATCAAATTTGCCAAAAATTTAGGGGAAACTCCTGTAATCCGATAGGCTTTTGATTTATCGGGGGGCTAGCATTCCCGCTTATCTTGGCAGAACAGGTTGAAACCACTGTAGTTTCGATGAATGTTTTACCAGAATCGCAGGCGTTTTAATCCGTGCCTCCTCGATTACACTCCCCGAAAATCCCTTGACAGTATTTCCGTTCTTTGATATCTATATTGCATAAATTCAATGATGGGAGGCAATGATGGATAAATATCCAGACTGCCTGAAGTGCGGTAAAGGGGTTCTGATTCCCTTGTCAGATTACGGCCGGGACGGCTCGGAAATCCGGTTCAAGGCCTGGGTTTGCACTAATCCCGAATGCGGCTTCTCGATTCGGATAGACAATGGCGAGGTCTCGTTCGGGCGGATCCTGAAATTCTCCGAGAAGTAAGACTATATCATCAGGTGAGAAAGCATTTTTTCAAAAATCCGGGATGGAAAATCGGCGGCCTGCTATTGGCGTTGGCGCTGTGGTTTCATCTTTCCACCGAACAGCAGTTCAGCAAAGAAATTACGGTCGATATCGAATACACAAATATACCGCCAACCCTTGCCTTAGGATCGGATAGCCAGAAAATGGTTCGGGTAAGAATTACCACCGATGGCAAACGGCTATTTAAAATCCTGTATTTTGAGGAGTTAAAAGTCGTCGTCGATCTGTCCGATTTCACCCGGGCAGGCTCGTACTCGGTTGAATTTATCGATGAACATCTGCAGGTGCCGCCGAATAAAAGCGATGTGGATGTAAGATTTATCGCTCCTCTGGCCTGCGATTTTACTTTAATCAAACATCCTTAAACTATTATGCTGGTGTTAGGCGTTGAAACATCCTGCGATGAGACCGCCGCCGCGGTCTTGGAGTCGCCCCGCAATTTGCTATCCAATATCATCTTTTCCCAGTTGATTCACCAAAAGTACGGTGGCGTGGTACCCGAGTTGGCTTCGCGGGAACATGTCAAACGTTTAATCGGCATTATCGATGAAGCCCTGGCGCGAAGCGGGCACGATTTAAAAGACATAGACGGGTTTGCCGTGACCTATGGCCCGGGTCTGGTCGGCGCGCTTCTGGTGGGTTTGTCGTTTGTCAAGTCGTTGGCGCAGGCCGTCGGCAAACCGTTTATTGGAGTCAACCATCTTGAGGGCCATATCTTCTCCAACTACTTGCATGATGAACGCTGCACGCCGCCGTTTGTGGTGTTGATAATATCCGGCGGGCATGCCAGCTTGGCGCATGTTAAAAGCTGGAGCAATTACGAACTTCTGGGCAAAACCCGCGATGACGCCCCCGGTGAGGCGTTCGACAAGGTGGCCAAGGTGCTTGGCCTGGGTTACCCCGGCGGCCCGGCCATACAACAAGCGGCCGAGGGCGGCGATCGGAAATTCTTCAAATTCCCGCGCGCTTATATGGGTAAAGATTCCTACGAGTTCTCATTTTCAGGATTGAAAACCGCCGTGGCGGTGTACCTTCGGGATAAAAGCGAGGATTATATCAAGGCAAACCTGGCCGATATCTGCGCCTCATTTCAGGAGGCTGTGTGCGAGGTACTAACTGCCAAAGCGATAGCCGCCTGCCAGAATTTGAGCTTGAACAAGCTGGCGGTTGGCGGAGGTGTAGCCATGAACAAACGTCTGCGCGAAATGATGCATAAGCGAGCCGGCAATATCGAGGTGTTCTTTCCCGGCCCCGGCCTATGCACCGATAACGCCGCCATGATAGCCGCCGCCGGCGCGCACTATCTGGAGCAGGGTATCAGTTCGAAACTGGATTTAAACGCGGTGCCGTATTTGGGGATATAGGATTTTATTTGTCGAGAAACAGATCGCCGTTTTTGATCGTTTGTTTCACGGATGCCAACACAGATGAGTTTGTTCCGGCTTCAAGCAGTAATTCTTCAACATTTTTATCTATTTTAATTATTTCGTTTCTCAATATTTTTTTAACTTGATTTCGAACCAAACCAATTCTGCCTTTCAGTTGCGGCAGGTATTTTTCAATTTCTTCATGGCATATTTTGCCTTGTGCGGCTAACGCGCGATGAATTTTATTTTTAGGATCAAATTGGGGAATTTTGCAAACCTCAAACGGTCGTCTATGAATATCTCTTTCGCCGAATAATCCTTGTGGCTGGTACGCTTTAATCGAAATGTTGACAATCTTAGAATTTAGAATCGCGACCAAATAATGCCCTTCTTCCAAGGTATTTGGATAGTAGTAATATGTTTTCGCGTCTGCGATGAATCCTTTAGATTTAAACTCCAGCGTACGTTTCTTACCCTTAAAATATAAAGCAGATGCCAAATTCGTGCCCGAAGTATTATAGAGAACAATATAAGGCGCATTGATATTCTGCTTTGTCATTTTTTGATGATAATTAAGCCTTTGAAGCAAGTCCCTTTCATTTGTTTGCCTGTTGGCCGCCCATTTCTCTTCGATATCATCCAGCCACGAGGCGCTATGCTGCAAACCTTTCTCCATTAATACTTCAGAGTTGACCATATGGATAGAATATTTTTGTTTAATAAGCGGAAGAAAGATGTTGTCATGTTTTATTATACCAAATGGCACCAAGCCGTTGGCCAAGATCGTTTCGTAAATCAAGCTTGCTTCAACTCTGCCTTCTATTCTCATTCTCCACGGGTCTTTCGCTTCCTTAAGCGCTTCGTCGCTCGATTCCAAATACGGAACATCTTCATGAACTGAAGCTTCTTTATCCTTCTGAATGAACCAAAAACACCTGGGTACGATGGTCGCGCCTTGCTGAAAGTGCGGATAATAGAATGAATTGCTGGGTTCAACCGATAAGAATGAATGTTTGGCTTCAGAAATTTTAAGAAATTTTATGGCTGCATTGAGTCCAATATTTTTTTCGGGTAAAATGCCTTTGTAACTATAAATATTTATATTTTTTGTCTTTTTTCTTTTAGGATCGCTTATTAATAACACTGATCTGACATTAAAAAGCGGCGAAACTTGCGAAAAATCATGTATTTCGGTAAAACCTTTAAGTTGAAACATATGATGTTGCTTAGATGGCAGAATAGTCGATTTAGGCAGTACAAAAGCAATTGTGCCATCCTCCTTGAGGAAATGCGCCATACTATATACGAAAAACAAAGTGCTGGTATCCATTTGCGTAAAGAGTTTGACATCATCTTTTTTTAGCAATTCATGATAGAATGTAAGTTCCTTTACTTTCTTTTTATATTCTATGTCTTTGATATATCTGTAAGCCAGCCAGGGCGGATTGCCTATGACAAAATCTACTTTATTTTGACGGATAAATGCCGGACGATAAGCATTTTTTAGTATAAAACTCCAAATCGTGTCACGCCCTTCTGTTATAAGTTTGGCATACAGGTAGAAATTTTGTTTCCAAAAGAACTTCTCACTATCGCTAAATCCAGATAGCGCTTTTTTCTCGAATCCTTTAAAAGCGGCGTTTTTCTTCTTTTCGTCTTTTGCCGCACCCTTACATGCAACGGTCAGATCATCTAATAAAGGATCTAAATTAGCCTTCCGCTGAACTGTTTCAATTGGAATTCGAAATTCCTCATCGGTAGATACACTTACGGTAAGAGAACCAGTCTTTTTATCCTCGGATGTCAATAAGGTGTCCGACATGTACACCGGCAGATATACTTCTTTTTTTATTTTCTTTATTTCCTCCGACAGGCTTAACAGAATATTTGCTTTTGTCATTAGTACAGCCAATGGATGAACATCTATGCCTATTATTGAATTCACCGACCGATCAACTAGTTTTGTGCCATTTAAGCCTAATTCTCTTAGTCGGCGTACCACAGCAATTAAAAAAGTGCCCGAACCACAGGCAGGGTCTAATACGACACCCTCCTTGTAGTCAAGTTGTTTGAGTGTCAAGTCCGCAATCCAATCAGGCGTATAATATTCACCAAGCGAGTGTCGGCTGGATGGATCAACCAGTTCTTGATAGATTCCCTTTAATATATCCTCATTGACATTTGAAAGGTTGAACACAGAAAGATATTTATCTATTTTTGATAATAAACCTATAAAGTCATCTTCGATAATCGTATCCAAAGCCCAGCTAAAGAAATCCGGTTCAGCTACATTTGGCAGATTATTTCTGGAGAAGAACTGCCCGGTTAAAAGCCCCTTATAAAGCCCCCTGGTTTTCCTTTTAGTAGGGAAAATCGCATTTGTAATAAGTAATCTGGAGAAGATAGTTAAATATGTGTGTTTCAAGAAAAGGACAACATCCCCGATCCTGTCTCCATAAACCCTTGATAACAATGAGTTCCACTCATCATATTTCAATTTCACATTTGTATCGTTCTTAACTTTATCAAAAAGTCCTTCAAGAAATATTCGGCTTTTATTAAAAACCGCGCTGGATGGACCAAACCTTGTCGTTATATCTGACGCTTTAGGTGTTGTTTTTTGGGTTGAAAATATAAGATCATCTAATGCTCGATAAGAGGAAATCGGCTCTTTATCATCTAGTTTAAAACCAGATATTTGCTTTAAAACATTATACTCAAACTGGTAAATTTCAAAGTTAATTCCATCTGTAAGCAAGGCTATATATTCTTCGGGGCGTTCTTGAGCTAAAAAATATTTTTGAAGCTCTATGTGGGCTGCCGGCCGTTCCGCCGAAAGATTAGTCTTAAATTCAAAAATAAGATATTTATAAAGCGCGTCAATATTCCCTCTTATATTGGCTACCTTTATTTTTTCTTCAATCTCGACCTCGACTGGGTCTACATTATAAGCAAGCCTTAAATAGTTGACGAATAAAGTCCTTCTTTTATCATGGTGTTTATTAAGCTTTATCGCTTCCTTTATTTGGCTGATATACGAGCCAAGATGTTCAGGATAATCTGCTTTATGTGGATGTATAGGTCCGACAAGAGCCATGATTTTCGTTTTTCCTGCCTAAGTTCTTCTTATTTAAACTATAATTATAATGAATTTTCTTTTGCTTGTCGCCATAATTATTAGTGATTTTCATCATTATTGATGCCGCTATTCTCCCAGCCGCTTATTATTAAACATTGATAACACTTTCCGCTTAATATATATTCCCCCCCATGGAATTTTTTGGCGTAAACCCCGGACAGCGAATTGCGCTTTACTTTCTGGGGGCCATAGCGGTCGGCACGATTCTGCTGTGGCTGCCAATCAGCGCCGGCCAGGCGCCGGTGAGCATTATTGATGCTCTGTTTACGGCCACCTCGGCGGTCTGTGTCACCGGTCTGACCGTGCTGGATACCGGCACAGGATTTTCGTTTTTTGGTCAGATCGTGATCCTGGTCTTGATCCAGCTCGGCGGGCTGGGTATCATGACATTCGCTACGGCCCTGTTTGCCTCATTGGGCGCGAAACTTTCGTTTGGCGATCGGCTGGGGTTATCACAAAGTTTTTTAACCGGTCAAGGCGGCAAATCAACATCGCTTCTCAAAGCTATTATCCTGATCGCGTTTGGTATCGAATTTTTAGGAGCGGCCGCATTATTTGTCAGATTTCAGGCTCAGTACCCTCTGGACGAGGCGATTTACTACGCAATCTTCCATTCGATTTCAGCTTTCTGCAACGCCGGATTTTCGACCTTTTCCAATAATCTGGAAAGCTACCAGGGCGATATTCCGGTGATACTGGTATTTTCGATACTCATTATCCTGGGCGGACTGGGTTTTGCGGTAATCAGGGAGCTTCTCGATAAGGCTCACAACAGAAAATTAAAATTGTCGCTTCACTCGAAGCTTTGTTTAATCGGGACCGCGGCCTTGCTGGTTCTGGGCACAATCGCGTTTCTGATGGCCGAATATCATAATATTTTCCTCCGTTCAGGATTTGACCAAAGCTTGACCAACGCTTTCTTCCAGTCAGTCACCAGCCGTACGGCCGGGTTCAACACCGTTCCCCAGTCAGGATTAACCGAAGTCAGCCTGATGATGGCCATGGTACTGATGTTTATCGGCGTCTGTCCGGGATCGACCGGCGGCGGTATAAAAGTAACCACCATGCTGTTAATCCTGTTTCTGGTTTATGATCGTTTCAAAGGAGAGAATTTCGTTACGGTTTTTAAGCGCACGATAAACACCGAATCGCTGGTTAGAGCCTTGACCGTCTTCATTTTATCCACCCTGGCGGTTGTGGTTTTGCTGGCGCTGTTCACGTATGCCGAAGAAAAGCCGCCTTCACACACCTTAAGCCATGGCTGGTTAGGGGAAAGCCTGTTTGAAATTCTATCCGCCTTTGGCACGGTCGGCTTATCCCTGGGGATGACCCCTCACTTGCACTGGCTGGGCAAATTCATTTTAGTTATGACCATGTTTGCCGGCCGGGTAGGCTTGCTAACTTTAGCCTATTCACTGGCTCGGCCGCCGAAACAAGGCGAGATCGTGTACGCTGAGGAATCGGTGATGACCGGCTAAATTTGGAATAAAATTGATCTTGCAATGTTCAAAATAAGCTGGTAGAAATAAGCAAACGAGCCGATAAAGCTAAAATAGGATAAATTCATGAAAGAGTTCTGCGTAATAGGATTGGGCAATTTCGGATCGATGGTGGCGCGACGCTTGACCGGGCTTGATTGCCGGGTGACCGCCGTTGATAGCGACAAGGCTAAAGTGCAAGCGCTTCAGCCGGATATCAATCTGGCAATATTGGCCAATGCCACCGACAGGAAAATACTGGAAAATCTCGAAGTGCAGAATTTCGATTGCTTCATCGTTTCCACCGGCCAGGATTCGCACGCCTCGATTCTGATCACGCTTCACCTCAAGGAACTAGGCGCGCGCAAGATCGTGGTCAAGGCCAATTCCGCCGACCACGCCCGGATACTTAAAAAAGTGGGCGCCACTGAGGCGGTAATTCCGGAGGAGGAGATGGCCGTTAAGGTGGCGCGAAGTCTGGCTCAACCCAACATTATGGACTATTTGCCGTTAAGCGATCAGTATTCAATCGCCGAAATTTTAGCTCCAGCCAGGTTTGTCGGCAAAACCCTGATGGATATGCAGCTTCGTACCAAGCATCAAATCGAGGTTATCGCTATCAAAGATAGCCAGACCGATGAATTTAACTTTATCCCCGGCGCGACTTATAAAATCAAGCAATCAGATGCCCTGGTTGTTCTGGGCAAAGAGGAGAATATAAAGAAGATACGGGAATAATAAACGATGCGTGTCTTCGCATCTCATGTAAGATGACTATTTAGTATTGGAATAAAATTACCAATATAGATTTTCTTTAAGAAAAATCGCAGAATTATCTACCGCTAACTAAAGTCCCTTATTTCCCGTGCCGCTTCAGAACTTTCAGCTTGGCTTCAATCATCTGGCTATGGGTCAGGTTGAGCATCTTGTACAGCTTGTGTATCAGGTAATCCTCGTGAGCCGATAGTTCGCCATCGGCATAGATAACCTCCCAGATCATCTCTATCACCTGCATTTTCTGTTCGACCGAGTAATTGAGGTTAATCAAATTAGTGAATCCCCACAAATCAATACGCGTATCGAGTTGTTCTCTGGCCAGATCAAACAGTTGGCTTATTTCGTTTTCGGTCAAGTTGAAATTATTTTTGAAATAGCCGATGATCCGTTCTTTTTCAACCGAGTCAAATTCATTATCGATAGCGGCCATCTCGCTTAAAAGCGCGCAGGTAGCCACCTTGATATTATGATCGATATCCGCGGGCGGCCTGCTGGTTTCAGCAGACATGCTATTTGAGAAGAAATCCGTCATCTTTTTCAACATCTATGTCGTTCCTCTGCTCAACGAATGGTTCTTCTTAGAAATCATTCACGCCTTTGTTTAATAAAATGAAATTGGGAAAAAGAGCAAATGAATTCTGGGATGAGATTTATTTGTCGGTAAGCAATCGCGTATTTCTACGCCTATTTTTGTTTCACGGCCGTCAAATCGTCTAGAAGGTCACTGGCTTTATCGATTTTTTCGATAATATCCGATGAATAGGCGCTGGCCCATTCATAAATTTCCTCGAGAATATCATTTATCATCATGGTTTCACCATCAATGATAACCTGATCCTGACCGTTTTTCTCCGATGTGATTTCAAAAATCTTGATTCCGCCGTCATCATACATCCGAAAAATATATCTGGTAGCCAGATTACTGACGTTTTTATATACCCTTAGCTTAAATTTACTACTGATTTCGGCGGTATAGAATTCGGAATTTAAAGCTTTAATCCACTTGATTTGCTCGCTATTTATATTTTTGTACAACTTTATGACAAGTTCATAATATTTGCCGGTAATCGCCTTGACACTCATTTAATTATTCCTGTTTTTAAGAACCGAAAAATATATACCATAATATTGTTTTCGGAAGAATATGAGGGCAATTTAGCCGTTTATTTTGCTTTGATTGGCTTGAGTGCGACGCCTAAAATCCATATTAAGGCATCCGATATATAATGGAGTTAATATTCATGCCTGCTCCAACCGAGGCAAAAGCGACAATATCATCCTTTGCTGTTTCATAACCGTTCAGCTTTTTCTTATACAGCAGATCAAGCATAGTTGGCAAGGTGGCCACCGAACTGTTGCCCAGTTCGGAAATTGTCATCGGCATTATATTATCGGGAATATCTTTAACGCCGTAGAGCTTAAACAGGCGTTTCAAAATCGCCTCATCCATTTTGGCGTTAGCCTGATGAATCAAAACTTTGCTGACATCATTAAGCGACAGCCCGGCCTTATCGAGGCTCTCCTTGACAACTAAAGGCACCGTGCTGATCGCGTAAGTGTACAGCTTATGGCCGTTCATCTTTAAATATAATTCTGAATTGTTGTTGGTGGGGCTGTACGTTTTGCCCATCCAGAGCATATAGGCATGGTCGATTGTATCGGAGCGTACGGCGTGCGAGAGTATGCCAACCGGCTTAGAGCTGGTAGTCGCCTCAATGATTGTCGCGCCGGCGCCATCGGCATAAATCATGCTGTCGCGGTCGTGCGGATCGGCTATTCGTGACAGGGCTTCCGCTCCGATAACCAGTGCGCGTTTGGCATCACCTGACCGGATAAAATAATTGACCTGAATCATTGCCTGCAGCCAGCCGGGACAGCCGAATGGCAGGTCATAAGCTACCATATGAGGATTTTTTATGCCCAGCCGATGTTTAACCCTAGCGGCCAGACTTGGCACAAAGTCGGATCTTTTGTTATCTGCCTGAACATCACCGAAATTATGAGCGACTACTATATAATCGAAAGTTTCCGGATCAATCCCGCTGGTATTTAAGGCATCCTCGGCTGCGAAATAAGCCATGTCTGAGGTCACTATTTCATCGGTAACGTATCGCCTTTCGGTAATGCCCGTGATCTCCTTTAGCTTGCCGATAATTTCTTCATTGGTCTTGTCAAATTGTGACCCATCGCTATCATAAAATTTGTTTTGAAGAAAATCAGTATTTTTAATTTTCCGGGTTGGAATATAACTGCCGGTACCCGTTATAATTGAATGAATAGTCTTTTTCATATAATTTGTTCTTCTCTAAATTCTAAAATTTCCAATTATCATAATCCCCAAAATTCCCTTGTCAGGCCAGGCGCAATTGGGTGATTATAATTATTACCCATCTGTCAATAATGGCAAATTTCGGTATTAAAAGCAACATATTAATTCAGTCTGCCGCAAAATTGCCCACTAAGTAAATAGTTGTCCAGAGCCGGGTTGGTCGTTTTCCCGGCATATAATTTCACTTCTCATTAAACCATTTAACGTTATGATTGGTTGCGGCAAATCTTTGAAGCTAAAATAATATTAATAGTTAAAGTCATCGTATGTATCAGGCTAATAACCGCTTGGCCCGATAAGCAAAGTTATCGGGAATCACTAATTTTACTATGGTTTTTTTACGGTAAACAGCTTGATAGTCTCATCGTTGAGAAAAACCCAGAGAGTATAAATGCCCAGAGCCGTGCCGAACGGTATATTGATTAAGTTTAAGAAGCCAAGGACCAACACGAGTATCCGCGCCCAGTTCTGCTGTTTAAGAAGTCCTATCCCGCCGATAATTCCCGGCAAGGAAAGCACCAGCAAAAACGCGCCAATCACAATGCCGATTATAGCCGTTATGGCCATGGCTTCCTCATCACCGGAAATAATCCCGGCGCCGGTCAAGACTACAAAAATAGTTAGGCCGGCGATAATTCCCAGCGCGCTAAAGACAATGTACAAAATCCCTAAAATCTTTACATGTTTTTCCATCGCTTTACCCTATGTTAATAAATCTCCTGTTTCCCTCATGCGAACATCTGCATTTAAACTTAAAATACGTATTCTATAATATTAAATGATATTTATCCACCAGTTAATTTATTGCATTTTCCGGCTGCTTTCAAGCCATGTCCGGTGAATACCGATACGATGATTTCAGTCGTATTGGCTTGATCCAGATACTTTTCCAAACCGGCGATTGCGGCGGCGGCGGTTGGCTCGATAAAAAATCCCCGACTGCCAATTTCTGCGAGCGATTGTATTATCTCATGGTCGCTTATGGTCATAAAATGTCCGCCGCTATGCCTAACCGCCTCCACGATTTGTAATCCTCTTATCGGTTTGGCCACCGCTATCCCTTCAGCTATGGTATTATTTACGTAAATGGCTGGCAATGTATTCAGATTATTTTTGAATATCTCATAGAGCGGAGCGCAGTTTTCGGATTGAATAGCGATAATTTTAGGCATACTACCGATAATCCCGGCCGCCATTAATTCTTTAAATCCAATAAACGCGCCCAGTAGAAGTGTGCCATTACCGACCGGTAGAACGACCGTATCGGGCGCGTGCCAGTCGAGCTGTTCGCAAATCTCATAGGCGAATGTTTTCGTACCCTGCAGGA
>Ga0299912_10000850_pt1 | contig 24950 bp, 18 predicted proteins | sample RVTome_2_FD_207667 | JGI IMG/M metagenome (GOLD analysis project Ga0299912, IMG submission 207667) | Soil microbial communities from uranium-contaminated site in the Upper Colorado River Basin, Wyoming, United States - RVT95D214 (version 2) ... | reverse complement strand
GCAAAATACTCTTCAAAACTGGAAACCCATAACATTGAAGAATTTCATTTGCCTCTTTTTCAGACATGTAATAACTATCTCTTCCTTCAAGCTTATTTTTTATGACAACAGCAGCAGTGTCACGGTCCGCAGCTATTCTTCGTATCTCTCTTTTTTGAAGATTTAATAATCCCCCGTAATAAGCCATCGATGACATTGACCTGACCGCCGCCTCAGGAAAAGGATAATTGGGGATACCGTTTTTCTCCAGATATTTGACACCTTCAGAAACATCAACAATTCCCATAAATGAGCACAACACCGGCTTGTCAATATCTTTTGCCACGCGTGGGACTATCTCCGCCGTCTCCATAATATCAGTCATGGCCTGCGGGCTAAGGATGACAATGGCACCATCCACGCCTTCGTCCTCCAGGACGTAACGTATAGCCGCCTCGTAACGCTTGTGAGTGGCATCTCCAATGACATCTACAGGATTTTCAATATTGGCAGTCGGGGGCAGCTCTTTTTTCAATTTCTTTTTCGTTTCATCTGACAAAGTAGCAATCTCAAGATTGTGCCGAATGGCAGCATCAGTTGCCATAATGCCCGGACCACCTGCGTTAGTAACGATTGCAATGCGGTTGCCTTTCGGTATCGGCTGTTTTGCAAAAGCAACGGCACGATTAAAAAGTTCTGCTATACCCTCGACTCTCAGAATACCGCTTTGATAAAAAATAGCATCATAAGCATTGTCGGACCCAACAAGAGCACCCGTGTGAGATGCAGCAGCACGAGCGCCTTCTGCAGAACGACCCGACTTTACTGCCATTATAGGTTTGTGAGCCTGCCAGGTGATTTCCCTCGCTGTTTCAAGAAACTCACGACCGTTTGTAATGTCTTCCAGATACATCAGAATTACATGGGTATCCGGGTCATCTTTAAGATAACACAGAAGGTCTATTTCATTTACGTCGGCCTTATTTCCAAAGCTGATAAACTTCGAGAATCCAATGTCCCGACCTTCCGCATAATCCAGAACTGCTGTGCAAAGAGCTCCCGATTGCGAGATGAAAGCGATGTTTCCGTGTTTCGGCATCTTCGTTGCGAAGCTTGCGTTCATCCGCACATTTTCATTATTATTGATGACACCAAGGCAGTTAGGTCCCACCAGGCGGATACCGTATTTCGCAATCACTCCCTTCACGCAATTCTCTAATTCTACACCGTGGCCTCCTACCTCTTTAAATCCGGCACTAACAATAATCGCTCCTTTGACCTGCTTTTGGCCCGCCTCTTCAAGTACAGAACAAGCCATTTCAGCCGGAACAATGATAACTGCTAAGTCCACTTCATCAGGGATGTCTATTAATTTTGGATAGGCCTTTACGCTCTGGACAGAATTCCATTTAGGATTGACCGGATAAAGAACGCCATGAAAACCAGCGGTGAGAATATTGTGAAACACAGCAAGCCCAACACTACCAGGTCGATTGGTGGCACCCACTACCGCAATTGACCGCGGACTCATAATATATTCAATATTCTTCGCCATAACATCCTCAAAATAAATTCATCTATGTTATCCACATAGTAATATTCTCCAGGGCAACTGTCAACATTTGCATCATAGGCAATTACTCACTCTGCAATGGTTTATATATCAATTTTGCAGACTTCAACCTGTATAGAGTACAATTACACCGCTGCCTATGAGAGAATATAGCTGTTACGACACTAACTAACAACAAAATAGCAGGTCATGCCGCGAAATATAATATACCAACTGCCAATAATGAGCCGCAAGTTACATCTTCTCAGGAAAAATTATATCCATAAAGACGGAAGCACCTGGCCCACCCGATTGTGAGGTTTCTGTTTGATGAGAATTTATCTCAAGATGCTTTTGAGAATCTTGCAAATTGGTTACAGCTTCGAGCTCCCGCTGTGCTCTGGTGGGCATATAGGGAGACAGGGCAGCTATACCACCCCAGGCAACCAAGCACGAGAATACCGCCACGATGACCCCCGCCTTAAACCACTCAAAAAAGTGAACGTGTGTACGGTATCGCTTCTCCAGCATCCCTAACGCCACTATGTTTGCCGTTGAGCCAATCATCGTAGCATTACCGCCCAGACAGGCACCCTGCAACAACGCCCACAATAAAGGCGTGTGCCCCAGCTTGTTCACAACCGGAATAAACGCCGCCACAAAAACAACATTGTCCACAAAGGCCGAGCCAAACGCGGAAATACTAATGATTACCGGTGTCAAAATCGAGAGTCGATTGCCAAAGGCCGTCTGAAAATAACCAGCGATTTTTTCCGTCACCTGCGTGTGCTGAAGGGCACCGGCCACCGCAAATAGCATCATAAAGAAAAGAAGCGTCCACCACTCCACATCAGCTTCAATATAATGGCGAGCCCGCTCGTGCCGCCAAATCATAAGTAAACCCGCAATTACCAGCGGAGCCATAATCAGAACAGTATTCGGAGCCAACCCCAGATAGCTTTCAAGATGATGGTGCAAAGCAATAAAGGCAATCATTCCTACCAAGATGCCCAAACCTCGCTTATATGGCACCTGAACAAGCGGCCCAAGCCCTAACCCCATTTCACGTCGGGTCTCCAGCCGCTCGGAAAGAAGCCGAATGTCACGCCAGAACCACCACAATAGCACTCCTATCGAGGCCGAAAGTGTCACCAGCATAATAGGAAATGACCACTTCAGAAAGTCCGGAAAGCTCAAAGGTGGAATCGCATTTTGACCAATGAGAATTCCAACAGGATTTCCAAGCATCGTGCCTGTTGAGCCAATGTTAGTGGCCATCACCGCAATAATTATGAAAGGCGTAGGTCGCACCTTTACAGTATCGCAGACCTGGAAAATCAGCGTGGCAATAAATACAATAGATGTCACCTCATCCACAATACAGGACATCAACGCTGCTAAAACAGCGACAATGACAACAAACATCGGACCAGTCATACGGCGGGTTTTGATGACGCTCTGGATAATCCAGGTAAATAGGCCCAACTCCTTCAGCACTCCTACGGTAACCATCATTCCGACCAGAAACAAAATCACGTCCAGCTTGCACTCCTTAATAAATGTCGGTAAATCCAGCGTCTTGGTCCCCATCAGGACGCTAATCCCGACAAAAGCGATGGCCAGTCGGAATTGCCAGAACAAAAGAGTCGCCATAACAATCATAATGAAAACCGAAGAGGCAAGCACCTGCTGCCGGTCTAATTTGATAAGGTGCGCCAGCAGGCCGACACCGCTGGTAATAGCCAGCAATAAAACCATACGGCTAAAAAGCTTAAATGCCGTTCTCTTGCGGTTTAGAACTGCCATATCCTATCCTCGAAGAACCCGGTCCAAAAACGTCCCTAATGAAACCACTCCGACAAGTTTCTCGCCCCGCACTACATAAGCTCGGTCAACCCTCTGGCGAGTAATTTCCTTGGCCACCTGAATCGCCGGCGAATCGGCATCCACCGTCGCATATTCATTAGTCATAATCTCCGCTAACCAGGTTTTGCTCTCCTTGCGTAAAATCTCCGCAAAGGGCTCAAAATTCAGAATGGGTGTGAGGTCTTCCATCCACAGAACATAATCCGGCAGGCAAACACGCAGCAGCTCGTATGTTGTTACAACACCAACAAGGTTATCATCCTTATCAACAACCGGCAGATCCCGCAGCCCATGCCGCACAAACAACGTTATAGCTTTCTCAAGCGTATCGTGCTCCTGCAATTTTACTTTCGCTGGCCTCATAATGTCACATGCACGAACATAACTGGGCAGGATAATGCCACCCTGGTCGAAAAACTTCCAGACCTTTTCTGCTGTCGGCAGCTCCGCCACCACATCCGCTGTAGCTGGGTCCTGACATATCTTTGCCACAGAACTCATCGCCTGTAGATACGCCGCGGGTGACGCTTTTGGAGAAACGGTTAGTATAATGAGCTTTATCGGGTTATCAACATTCTTGGCGTAAACAATACCTTTTTTGGAGGTAGCGACACCGACAACAATTTGGTCTATCGTCGGCAGGCGCGCGTGCGGCATAGCAATCCCAGACCCGACAATCGTCGGCGCCTCACTCTCACGCTCCAGAATCATCTTGTATACCTCATGGACGTTTCCGATACTTCGCTCGTATGCCAGAAGACGTAACAGTTCCAACAATATCGAATCACGGTCTGTAAGCTCGGTCTGGCATATAATTTCGGCGGGACCAAAAAGGGATGAAAATTGAATAGCTGTTTTGCCTTTTGACATAAACCCGTTCTTTACATACACCCCATTAAGTCACAAGCATAGCAATCGTAAAAAAACCGCTAAATAACACAATTAAAACAATAAACTGAAAGCTTACGCCTACAAAAGTATACATTCAGTTAAAAAATATAATTTTAATATAAAATAGCTTAATAGTCAAGAAAATACTTTTGCGGATATCTATTTGACTCGAAAGGCAACAAAGCTCCCCCACTCGTCAGGGCGAAGGCCTTGCCGTAGTCCCCACAAATTCCTCAGGCAAATAAGCTCGGCATACGAAAGTGTAAAACATCAAGTCTTCTTTACTTAAAAATCATATACCGTGGATAGGAAATACTCTTGCTTTAATCGCTTTTATTGTGGTCTCCACCGCAGGCATTACTGAATCTCGTTGCTGGTCATTTACAATCAGTGCTTTATCCCTCAATCCGGTGCTGCCAAGCATAACATTATCTATAGTAAGATTATCAATATCAGCACCGCACAGGACACACCAAGAAAGCGACCAGGCCCTTATCGTATTTTCAATATTGTATCCCCCGCCGCCTGTCATAAGAATTGGTTTGCCAAAACCCAATAGACGATTAATGACCTTCTCATAAACATTATTCGTCAGCTGTAAATGTGCAAGTGGGTCGCCTGCAAGGGCATCAGCCCCCAACTGGAGAACAATCATGCCGGGCTTAAAAAAAGAGATTAGAGGCGGAGCTATCGCCTCAAATGCCTTCATATATGCCTGGTCATAAGTTCCGACCGGAAGGGGAACATTTACACAGTAGCCCTTGCCCTCGCCCTCACCAATTTCATCTGTAAAGCCTGTTCCGGGGAATAAGACCCTTGGATTTTCGTGAAATGATATGGTCATTATGTCACTACGGTTATAAAATGCATACGCTACGCCATCTCCATGATGAACGTCCACATCAAGATATAAAACTCGTTTTCCTGCTTCAGCAAACACAATACAGGCAAGTGCCACATCGTTGATATAGCAAAAGCCGGAGGCTCGCTGGGGTCCTGCGTGATGAAGGCCTCCTGAAGGATTAAACGTCACATCAGCATCGCCTGAAAGAATCAGCTTTGCACCAACCAGAGTTCCTCCAGCCACCAGAACCGAATATTCGTACATCCCTGCAAAAACAGGACAATCCGATGTCCCTATCCCCATACTAAGTGCTTCTGCATCCCAACGTTTCCTGGCTGCTGTTTTTAAGGCGTGGAGATAACGTGCCGAGTGAAACTTTTTTAGCTCCGTTCTTTCAGCTGGAACCGGAGCAACTTCTCTTCTGCCATCGCCGGTGAGTAATCCCAAAGAGTTTACAACCTCTCGCGTTTTTTTAGGGCGGATTGTATTAAAGGGATGCTCCGGCGGATATCGATACTTCTCCAGCTCCTTCGAATATATAAAAGCCGCCTTCCTCATAAAAAATATATCCTGTTCAAAAATATTGATATGTTAGTTATAGAATTCTATGCTTACAAACTTATGACCTTTAGCATATGTTCATTTATTTTCTCATCTCAGGTATATCAGGCTCGATATGAACGGTAATGTTAACGGGGCGGGTTATCTGCTGGTGCAGTGCATTTTCCAGACTACTCGCTATCTCATGTGCAGCGGCTATACTCAAATTCGGGTCAACAAGAATATGCAGGTCAAGAAAAACCTCTCTGCCAACTGTGCGGGTCCGCAGCCGATGATACTGACGGATTTGACCATTGGCCTTAATGACATCCTTAATCTGCTCGATTGTCACCTGGTCAACGGCTTTTTCAATTAGTTCCCCAAGGCAGTCCCTGATAAGCTTGGTGGCAATTATCACGACCATAACGCCGATGCCGATAGCTGCAACCTGGTCGCCGTGGTTAAATCCGAATTTCTGCGAAATCACCCCGGCAATAACTGCAACCGAGCTTAAAGCATCGGCTCGGTCGTGCCAGGCATTTGCAAGTGCAGCCGGGCAGTGATGTTTTATTGCTACCGCTTTTGTAATGCGATAGACTACTTCTTTAACGGCGATAGCCACAATCGCAGCAGCGAGTGTCAAGTTCCGTGGACGCGTGACATTATCTTTGGCAATATCAAGTGCCGCATAGTAAATCATTCCAAGTCCGATGCTTAATAGGCCAAGTGCAATCGCAATAGCCGCAAGTGTTTCCAGCTTGCCGTGCCCGTATGGGTGACTCAAATCGGGCTTTTTTGAGCCGAAATAAAGGCCCAGGAGGACGGCAAAGTCGGTAATCATATCGGAGATGGAATGGACGCCGTCGGCAATGAGGGACAGCGAGCCAGTGAGAAAGCCGACTATGAACTTAACTGGGACGAGAATGAGGATGTTTGCAAAGATGCTGAGGTAGGTTACGAGCCGAAGCTGTTTTGAGGCGATACTTTGTTTGTCGTTGTTCATTTTCGATTTAGCCCAATATTTGTCCGCGGATACCAAGAACCGCATCGATATATCTTCGAGCAATACTCTGATTTTTTGCCTCGACTATTACCCGCATAACGGGTTCGGTGTTACTGGCTCTTAAGTGCAGCCAGCCATCCTTAAAATCGAATCGACAACCATCGGTTGTGTTGATCTCAGCGTCAGCGAAGACCTTTTTAGCAGAATCAATAATTCGCTCGGCTTGTGATTTATCCGCAGCGAACTTATCTTTAATCATATAATAGCCGGCGATTTCGCTGACCAACTGACTTATTGTTTTTCCCGTCTCCACCATCAATTGTAAAACAAGTGCAATACCAACAAGACTGTCACGAACCGGACCGACCCGCAAATCAATCACTCCGCCATTACCTTCTCCGCCGATAATACAATCATTTTCGAGCATTGCTGCGGCGACATTAACCTCCCCAACAGCGGTGCGTATAACTTTTCCGCCGGCCTTTGCGGCAATATCATCAATCATTCTCGAGGTTGAAAGATTCGTCGCCGCTTTGCCGGTCTTTTTGCTAAAGATGTATGTAGCTGCCAGAGCAAGGGTATATTCTTCACCTAAACATTTCCCGTTTTCGTCAACAATTGCTAATCTATCCGCATCAGGGTCCTGGCCAAAGCCGATGTCGGCTCCATAAGCTCTGACCTTTTCACAAAGGTCCTTTAAGCTTTCAGCGGTTGGTTCAGGATTATGGGCGAAAAGCCCGGAGGGTTCATCGTTCATTGCAGAAACTGCGCAGCCAATTTTAGAGAGCATCTTTTTCGTAACCCGGCCCCCTGCTCCATTGACACTATCCAGAACAACACTAAATTTTTTTGCAGCGATTGCCTCTTTATCAACGATTGCCAAAACTTTGACGATGTGAATGGTATCAGTCTGCTCATTACAAGTTACCCGCCCATAATTAACTGCATCCACAAAAGGAAAACGCTTATCGAAAAAATATTGCCTGATTTTCTCTGCTGAGTCCGGCAAAGGAGCAATACCATTGCCGAGCAATAACTTTATACCATTGTATTGAGCTGGATTGTGCGAAGCGGTAATGACTACCCCCCCACTACAACCGAGTTCTCTAACCATAATGCTTACGCCAGGTGTGGTTACAACCTCTAAATCAATAACATCTATTCCGACGCTGCACAATCCATCTGTTACCGCTGACTTTAGCATTTGACCACTGGGCCTGGAATCCCGGCCGACACAAACAGACAGCTTTTCCATTGCACTGGTTTTACCGTCTTTTAGAAATGTACCAAACGCCCGGCCGTAGTCAGCAGCAATAGAGTCAGTAAGATTCTCACCGACAATCCCCCTCATCCCACTGATACTTATTATCAATTGTTCCGTCATATCGAAAATTTTTCCCCCTGCTCACTCAACAAGCATCGAGCCCACCACAAAAAAGGCAGGCAAGAATTGAGTCCGCCACACAAACGGCGAATCTACGCTACGCTTCGACATCAAGAATCAGTCCAGCTTACAGACGTAAATCTCATTCACAAACTCAAGTTTGCTAATCTCCTCAAGGACTTCTGCATCGGGTTCTTTGTCGAGACTGACGGCAAGAATGGCTTTTTGTTCAGCCGGCTTTTGTCCTACACCCATAGTGCAGATGTTAATATTATGTTTACCGCAGACAGTTCCAACGGCGCCAATGACGCCGGGCATATCATCGTTAAAGATAATTAGAACCGCACCCTGTGGTGTCATTTCTACATTGAATCCATCGATTTCGATAATACGCGGCAAAGTCCCACCGAAAACTGAGCCGGTTACTGTTCGTGTAACCTCATCGGTAACAACCCTTGCTCTAAAACTTGCAGCCACATCCTTGGCCTCAGTATTTTTCGTTTCGCCGATGCTTATGCCGCGCTCTTTAGCCAGAACAGGGACATTGACAATATTTAAAGGCATATCGAAATGCCGCTGCAATAAACCGATTGCAAAAGCAAAGGTAACCGGCTCGACGGCCATTTCGGCAATTGAGCCACGATACTGGACATCAACTTCCTTGATATGGCCTTGTATAATTGTGCTGACGAGTGTTCCGATCCGCCGGGCAAGTTTGGCATATTGTTCTACAACTGGTGACACTGCTCCAGTAGTAGGCGGTGCGTTAACGGCGTTTCTGACAGGGCCCCCCTTTATGGCATCAACAAGTATCTGAGCAGCTTCGACAGCAACCTCAATTTGTGCTTCCTCTGTGCTTGCGCCTAAATGCGGCGTCACAAGGCAGTTTTCAAGTTCAGCAAAGCGCGTGTTTTTAGGCGGCTCTTCCGAATAAACATCCAGAGCAGCACCGGCAATGCGATTTTGGGCAAGTGCGTCATAAAGTGCATCCTCGTTAATAATTCCGCCACGCGCACAGTTGATTAGCCGAACAGTCGGCTTCATCATTTTAATTTGTTCAGCATCAATCATATTCAGAGTCTGCTTGTTTTTCGGAACGTGGACACTGATGTAATCGGCTTCCTTAAAAATCCTTTCTAAACTATCGCTTATTTCGATACCAATTTTTTCTGCATCAGGAGGCGCAGCAAGCGGGTCATAACCGATTATTTTCATATTGAAACCCCTTGCCATTTTTGCCACAGCCATACCGATTCTTCCCAGTCCTATCAGCCCAAGGACTTTATTATTCAGCTGGTTGCCCATATATTTTTTTCTGTCCCATGCGCCGGATTTCAAGCTGTTGCAGGCAGGGACAACATTTCTGCTCATTGCAAGTATCAAAGCCATTGTGTGTTCGGCGGCGCTGAGTGTATTTCCGCTGGGCGTATTCATTACAAGAATTCCTTTTCTGGTGGCCTGCGGAACGTCAATGTTATCGACACCGACGCCAGCCCGGGCAACTCCTTTGAGCCTGCCGGGATTGGCTAATACCTTTGCGGTAACCTTTGTGTCGCTTCGGATGATTAGCCCGTCATACTCGCCGATAATCCTGGCAAGCTCATCTTCGCTCACGCCGGTCTTGACAACCGGCTGCACGCCGTCCATCGAATTAAGTAAATCGATACCTTCCTTCGCAAGTTTGTCCGTAATAAGAACTTTAATCATTTTAGAACTCCGAAAAATCTATACCTTTCTTTTTTATTACTGGCCACCCTCTGCCAGTGCACGAACCAAAGTTACAGCCCAGCCGGCAGCGACAATTACCAGCAGGGCAAGGATTATATATCTTATTTTGACTTTAGCGAAAAAACGCCTAATAAACTCAAAATATACCCCAAAAACGGCTGTAAATAAAGCCAAAAATGCCGCCACAACTGCGATGCTGTACAACAGAGCACCGGCTGGCTGGATATAGAACGCCTCGAAGACTTTGCCTTGACTGAAGGCAAGCAGCGAAGTTATCATCCCGCAAGTTGGGCACGGCAGCCCAAATCTCTGCTTGAAACCGCAAGGGCTGAGCCACCAGTTTAAATCAATTTTGTTATTTGCCGCCAGCGCAAACAGGCCAAATGTCGCAGCTATCGCCAGGAAAACAACGCCGGCTAAAATCCTCTGCTGATTCGTGGCATAGCCAAAAAATTTCCGCTTATTATTTATTTGTTGGTTTGGCGACATAATTAGACTAAAATAGAATAATGTTAAAGTTTTGTCAAGAATAAGCGAACATGCTTCACGGGATATGAAAATGAAATTAGACCAGAGAGATTTGAGCCAGATGCTGGAAACAGCTATCGTGGCAGCCCGACTGGCCGGCCAGCGGGCTATGGAAGAAATTAACTTTATCAAGGCCTCGATTAAAAATGACACTGAATTAGTAACACAGGCCGACGCTCGATGCCAGCAGATAATTGTCGATAGAATCAAGGAAACCTATCCCGACCACGGCTTTATCGCCGAGGAAGGCGTAGAAGGCAAGTTATTTAAACAACCACCACGCGGAGACGAACCTGTCTGGTGGCTCATTGACCCGATAGACGGAACGAACAATTTTGCACACCGTATGCTATTCTTTACAGTCAGTATCGCGGTAATGTATCAGGGCCAGCCCATTGTAGGCGTCATTTTTGAGCCGGCTACAGAATCGATGTTCACCGCAGTCAAAAATGGTGATGCACAATTAAACAGCAGACGAATAACAGCAAGCGAAGAAAAGATGGATAAATTCTCGAGCGTTGGCCTGGACAGCCATTTTGATGATGGCGTCCCCGCCTGGGCTAGTGAGATTATGAAAAGAACAAGATTTCGCAACCTCGGCACAACAGCATTACAATTAGCATACGTCGCAAATGGAGGGCTTGTTGCAACTATTGCTCAGGACCAAAAACTATGGGATATTGCCGCCGGAGCATTTATTGCCGAAGCTGCCGGGGCTATTGTAACAAACTGGCAAGGTGGAAAAATCTTTCCTGTCGATTTGGATAACTACCAAGGCGATAAGTTCCAAATAATAACCGCCAACAAAAAAGTCCACGCACAAATTTTAGAGCTTCTGAATATGCAATAATAACTTCCAAAACCAGATAAATCCGTGGAATCTGCGAAATCCATATTTAAAATTCGTGGTAATTCGTGGCTAAAATCGAAAATCCATTACCTTGGGTCCGGGACCGGATGAAGTGCAACGATTCTTACTTTATTGCTGGGAGAATTGACATTGCTTCTATCAAGTATAGCTACGACCCTTTTTTGTGGGCCGTCATTGCCGATGCGAACGAGTATATAAGCGGTAAAGACATCGCTTCGCACAGTAACAAGATTGCTAATTCGAGAGAAGATTAAATCTCTTTCCTCAAAATCATCTGCTGCCCCATCACCCCACGTCAAATCAGGAAAGTCAGGCAAGTCGCCGGTTTGCGCTTTATAATAATCCATCCCGACTATGTTCATCAACTCGCCAATGCTTTCAAAACCTTTTGGTATTTTTACTTCATCCCTATATGCAACTATGTCTTGTGCCAGTGCAGGATTGTTATATCCGGCTTTCCTTTGCGAGACCCACGGCAGCTGTGCTATTACAAACCACGGTGCGGTATTGATATTTATTCGGCCTTTTATCCTCGTCTCATTTGGATCTGAGACGTATTCTGCCGGGGGAAAAACAGTCAAATAATTAAATATCTGCTGAAAAGCCGAGTTCTGCAAATCAAAACGAACCGGCACTTCGTTTGGCTCTGCTGCTGCAATCTGCTCACCAATCGTATTACAAGGGTCGGCACTCGGCCCAATAGTAAGGACCCTCGCAATATCACCCACCGTAACAAAACCGCCCGTGAAGGTTGGAATATTGTAATTCTTTCGTCCCCCAACTAACCCATTGGCTATACCCAATGTATTACTGGCAGACATAAAATCTTGATATACAATATTCCAGTTATTGTCGGGCCTGCAGTAAAACTCTTGTACACCCTTAATAATATTCCAGTCGAACCAGTTATCTTGAGTATTCTGCTTGTCAAGATAAATGCCTTCAACACCTATTCTTCTGATTAGATAAATGTCATATCTTTCCACCAATGCATAAACTGGTGGATTCGGTGGAATGGACGTTTGAGTATATGTTGCCAGCACCAAACGACCATCCTCTCTGCCTTTGCCCTCTGATATCAAATTAGTAACACCAAATGCAATTGAGGCAGCAGAGCTGTTGGTTATCACAAATCGTCCACCGGCATCTATTGTGTAATTCCTCAGGCGTATTCGACCTCCAGCACCTCCAGCACGGCCAATAAGTATTAATTCAAAATCAGTCAAAGGGATATTTACCTCGAAAGGATTATAAAGCTCAAGAGCAAAATAGTTATTAGACGGGGTAACTGGATCATTACTATCAACTATAAATCCTATTTCGCTTATAAACGGCTGTGCCTCAAAACCATAATACATATTGCTGTCCCCTGTATTGAAATAAGTCGTAACTTCTGAATCGGGGTCGCGAAAATCTATCAGATTAACCGCTACCTGCGCAGCTACTTTGCTGGTAGCTATATCATCTCCAAACTTTCCATCTTTGAGCCCTGCATATATCGCACTATACAACGCTTCTTTGCTCGCAGTATTTATGTTCTTCATATTCCCGCCAGCGGGGTTAATAATCCGGTCCATATTGTAGGTAGTCGATATGTGGAGATAATCATAGATGTTGGCGTCAGAAAAGTCGTAGCTGACCCTGTGCCCCCAGAATCTGGGGTGGGTATTAATCTCACTTGGAGAGGTTAAAGGCACTTCGAGGCCGCCCTTGAAGGCGTTTGTCCAGAGATTTTCGATTCTGGTTGTCATCTGGTCATTGTTCAAAATGTAACGGTTGCGGAGTACAAGCTCATCGCCGATATCAAAGGGTGTATAATTACCATTAGGAATGTCATACCGCCATACGACATCGTTAATGTAATTGTCCAAAATATGCGGCTCAGAACCAAATCTCGCATCGTCGAGTTTGCCCAATGGATTTGAGGTTGAACCTCTCTCTGCTAAAGTTAATAGGTCTATTTGTATCTGGCTTGAGCCGTCGATGCGTTTTATGTTTGGGTTGCAGGGGTCAAATTCGTAGGCCGTATTGACGTTCAACATCCCGCCATTATCAACAACTCTGATAGCAGCGTAAATCGGCTTACCCTTGCTGCTGGTCATATCCGGTATAATCACCCATCGCGAATCCGCTACGCCATCTCCGTCAGCATCAGCTAAAAGACCCTGCTTCATAACAGCAGGTTCCTGATAGTCCGGAACAATTTCGGCTTCTAAATCCCAGGCGTTTATATCCAACACATCATATATATCGCTTATATGTTGCCACATCATGATATTGTTGGGTTCAAGATTCGCCAGCCAGATATTGTTACTATCGGGATAATCGTAGTATTCCTGGCCCGCTACGCCGGGGACATCTAAAACCAGCTCCTGTGATATCTTTGCGACGGCTGTGCCCACCGCCAGATTTAGTTCCTTGTTTTGCGATATAGCCGACGTCGCCATCTTATCCAGACGGGCAACCAGCAGGAACAGCACGCCGACGATAGCCAGCAAACTCGTCAAAACAACGGTCAGGATAAGGGCAGAGCCATTCCAAAATCTGCTTTTTGTAAATCGCTTGTTTGCCATTTTTAACCCTTCCGTGTTAATCCTTCGACTCGGCTTTGCCTCACTCAGGACAAGTCTGTGACCAAAAAAGTCTGTGTTAGTCTATGTCCATAAAGTCAGTGTCAATCCGAGTCTAACTAATCCAGATAAACAATATGCGTAAAAGTCCTGCCGTGCTTTATTACGCCTTTGGAATCGTATAACGTGAAGGTAAACTTCAGGGCTTCAGGATAAAAACCATACGGGAAATAATTGTTAGGATTGTATCTCATCAGAGATGCTATCCCCCAATAGTTTATCTGAGAAGCATTTGGTATATTAAAAAAGACTCCAAACACATCAAAATCTGTATACGCCGGCTCGGGAGGATCAGGTTCTGAGTAGGGAAAACCATCCAATCTTACCAATTCGAAATGAGAATATGTCCCGCTACCATCAGGGTCATCGCTTGGGAACCAGTGAAACGTATTATAGGCAGGGTCCCAGTATGCCCACTGGATTGTGAAACTACTAACACCCTCGCACATTAACTTATGAAAGGTTGTTGCATCCCTAACATCAAACCAAGGGGGATAGTCAAAACAGGCATTCAATATAGGATTATCGTAAGCATCTCTGTTTACTGTTTTCCATTGAGCCAGTGACAAACTATCGTGCTCGTAAAGTTCATTTTTTGAGGTGTCAAAAGTTGCTGCAACATCGTTGGGGTTAGGCCAAATATAAAGGTCTGGGTCGTCGGTCAATATATGCTGGCGTCGAGCAAGCACACGGTCTTCTGAAAGTAAATAGAATGGATATTTCATCGCATTATATCGAGAATCACGACTCCGGGCCTGGCCATAATAGATTCTTGCAACGTTGCCTATCACAGGTTTACCGGTGTTGGCTGGAATGGCTGGGTTTCCGTTATACAACTGAGTTGACTGGAAATCGCCGTCGGAAAAGAACATAATCTGGTCATATCTCTGGTTGGGATCGTTTGGGTCTTGGCGGAACCATATCAAAAGTGGGGCATCTTTTTGCAGGCCTTTGAAGTCTGCGTTGAGCTGGTCGGTAATGGCTCTGAGCTTTTGCATAATCTCTGCATTTGCCAAAGCGGTGCGGTGGGAACCTACGGTGACTCTGAAAATCACGCTCGCAAAAGACATAACCATCGCCAGAAGCCCAATCGCTACCAGAAGCTCAATTAAAGTAAAGCCGCGTATTGTTCTTTGTTCATTGTTCATCGCTAAAATCTAATTTCCGTCTGATACACCACTATACAAGGGTATCTGCCGCCACCCATCGGCGGCGGGACAACCCAAACTATTGTCGGGTCAAAAAAGACTATCCAGTTTCTATCAAGTTGAATCACTCTCTCATCATCAGGTGGTGCATATCGCTTTATCACACGATATATCTTCCCCCTTGTGTTTTCCACTATTGTATAACCATCATTAATCAATGCCTCATTGCCGTCGGTTATTACAAGCTCGCTATTATTACTAATATTCTGCTGAACGTTAACCTTGACAAGAACCGGTCGAGCAGAACCTGAACCGACTTTTCTACTGACAAAAACTGTTACCTGCACAAGCCGATTAGGGTTGTTCGCCACGCGTCTGCAAAGAGCAGACCAGAAGTATTGTTTCTCAGCCAGGTCCGTATCCGTCGATGGATATGCAAATTCATTTGGATTTACCGGCACAGATGACACATTATTAAAGTCAACACAGTAAATAGTCGGATCCGGTGTCTGCCACAATGGTGAATTAAGATTAATACCAAAGAGTTTTATCTTTGCAAAGGCCTCGTCGGCCGCTACCGCTGCGATGGTCCGCTCGGTGGCGATTGTCGAGAAATGGATGCCTGCGAGGAACGTGCCGCCTATAAAAATCATCCCGATAGCAAGCGTGCCGACAGCCAAAAGAACTTCAATCAAAGAAAAACCGCTTTTTTCCAGTTTGTTGTTCATTGTTTATCGTTCATTGTTTCCGCCACACCATATTCATTGTTCATTGTTTCCCTTCTACGAACTATGAACGATGAACTACCCTACTGACCTGGCGAAATTATCGTTCCCATATAAGGATTTATATAGACCGGCTTAATACTACTCAAATACTCCGACCACGCCGTGCCTCTTGAATATGCCTGCTTAAATTCTTTCCTTTCGTAGATAATAAGACTATTTCGGCTTAGCTCCATGCCTAACTCCGTTGAATCGGACTCATCCTGAACAAACATGCCGGTATTATTGCTGACATTTGCTAATGTATTGAAAACGTCGTCCATACTGCTGTCGTTATTCACACCATCTCTGTTTCTTACCCACAGGTTATGTATTATCAGTTTGCCAGAAGGGGAAAAAAGAATCGAAAAAGTAGTAGTATCTGTAAGCTCAAAATCTTCGTTAATATAATCATTCCCACCAAGTATAGGGTCGTCAATCCGTATCTCGCTGTAACTGCTTCCGTAGCTGCGATTAGTAACAATCGTAAGATCCATTACACCAACCGAATCAGATAGTTTTATTGGTTTTAAGCTTTTAACCGCTCGGCAGCCAAGATTCCCCGTTACTCCGTTTGGGATGTTGGCATCGTAAATAATAAAGACCATATATTGAGAAGCTTTAAGTGGTCCTTCGGGTTGATATGCCTTTTGGAATCTGATGCCGGCGTATTTTTGCTCCTTGGCAGCGATAGCACGGGCTGTTGCCAGAGCCGAGCTTATCATAGACTTTGCACCGCTTTCGGTCTCAAACGACTTAAGAAGCGCACGCACAGCCGGCAGCCCCAAGCCGACAAGCAGCGCTATCACAGCGATAACTACCGCCATCTCTATCAGCGAAAGACCAAGTTGTCTGCTTTTTACCTTCATTTTTTCACTTTAGCCACAGATTTCACAGAGCACACAGAGTTTTTCAATGTTGTCATTCCTGCGAAAGCAGGAATCTATATTCTTTTATTTCTCTGTCCTCTGTCTTCCGTCATCTGTCATCTATTACTTATATCATCGGGCGTCCCGAACTCCTTATCCGGCCCAGCAGATGTTAGCCGAGGGAAATTCTCACCAGACTGATATATATAATCCAGCACCGTTCCCCACAGGTCGTAAATCTCCGGCACAGCCGACGGCGAATCGGGACTATTTTGTATCAACCGGTTGCTTATTTGTTCCAAAACCTTGCGAGAATCGGGTATGGAATTAAGCTTATCATAAAGATATTCCGAATGCGCATCGGCATTTGCAAAATCTTCTTCTGTCTGCTCAGGAAAAAATCCTTTATATTCGTAATATTCTTGTAAAGCTCCGTCCAGCACGGTAAAAATATTTTTCATCCCCTTTTCTTTGGCCTGATTATCTATCCGAGAGGAGATGCCGATTACCATTGCGGCCAAAAGCGCAATTACAGCCACAACAATTAGAATCTCGACAAGGGTCAAGCCGAATTTTGTCCGTAGTTCATTGTTCATTGTTAATTCCACGAGTATCAAGATTCATCCGCCAGACATACGGCGGATTTATCAGCCGAAGGCGGAATCAAGCATCGAGCATCTAAAAATTAGTAATATCGTCAGCCGTGCCATAAAGGCCGTCCGACCCTGCTGAAATCAAAATGTATGAATCAGGCCTGTAAGGCCAGGGTCTCGCTATTTTTGGATCTCTGATATAATCATAGAAAAACTGAAAGGTATCACCGGGGGCAGGGTCAGATAGTGGATTTAGAGGCCACCTATCTGGATCAGGATACTTCTCACGATCTTTCTGCTCCTTTATATCAACAAGAACGCCATTATCATAGACATTGTAAATTCTATAGGAGAAATCCGGCGGTTGGTTGTCTATATTCTTGCTGGAAGTATTTGCCTTATAATAAAGAATCGGGGTCCCTGCCTTAACGGTCTTGCCATTGGCCAGAGTTATTATTCTTACGCTAAATACATCACACAGCACAAACGTATCTTCATTCAACGGCGCAGCATCATCAAACAATCCGTCATGCTCACCAGTTTTACCCAGTCTAAAAGCACTGGCAGTTGCAAGCTCCAGATAAGGACCTTTTCTCTCATCTAAATTCCGGTCATTTGGGTCCGGAGGATACCATACTTCATAGGTTGCACTCCAGTTTGACCTTGGATGAAATCCCAACAAGTCTCGCCCTAAAAGCGCCTCAGCGAGTTTTTGTGCACCGCAGTAATCAATTTGAGCAGTGTCATGAGAGGACGAGTCTGACGGTGGATAGTCACCGTAGTCGTTCTTAAAAGTAGTCAGGGCAAGGTCAATCGTTGTTAACTGGACTTTTTGCTGGGCTTCCTTTGCGGATCTGCGCACATAAGTAAGAGCCGGCAAAAGAACTCCAACCAACAGCGCCACTATCGCCACAACGGTCAACAACTCCACAATCGTAAAACCTGATTTGATACGCTTCACAACTGCCCCCTTTCATAAAATTATTACCGCTTGAGCCAGTAACCTACCGGTCAATCACACATCAAATGATGGGTGTCATTTTGAGCGAAACAGAGTGCAGCGAAAAATCTGGCTAACGAAGGTAAAATCGCAATTGTTACCCAGATGCTTCACTTCGTTCAGCATGACAACCCTTCAAATTATATGTGACAAAGCACTACTTTTGTTACTCATAGCTGCTTGCCAGCCAGTTGTCGGCAAAAATGGCAAAGTCGAAAAAGTTGATAATACCGCCTGCCTGGACATCATCGCCCTTAAACAGGTTATGTTCGTCGTCCAGCCCAACCTGCTGCAGCCATTTTTCCACAAGCCACTGCAAATCGGCTAAATCGCCGTCCCAACTATCGGCAAAGACCGCAAAGTCAAGGAAACTGACAATGCCGCCGCTACTTTCTATGATGTCATCATCGTGAAACAGATTATGCCTGTCATCCAGAGCAAGCTCATCCAGCCAGACCTCCGCCATCGATTTCAAATCGTTTATATCTACGAAGCAATTCCGGTCAAAATCCCCGGCTAACAGCCCGCCACCTCCGCAAAAACCCGTGCACTCAATAAAATCCCAGTGTGTATAATAAGTCCGCCATAACCTTCCTGCCACTTTTACTTTTATACCCAATGCAAATTTGTGCAAGTTTCCGTCTCTGTATTTATCCTCAACGGTATAGATGCGGTTATAATACACACCCGAACTAAGGTTGTTTGAGTTCCAGACTATATCATCATCAATCAGTACAATCGCCCTGACCTTACTGGGGTCCCACGTGAGCGAATCTGTCTGCAGTTTTAAATCAAAGATGATTTCATTAACATCCGTAAGATTAAGCCCCTGAGAAACCGTCGCCATATCGTTAACTTCAAACGTATTGTAATAATCGGTATAAAGAGTCAAATTATATATCCCTTCGGTTGGCCAATCCCTGTGTACGTATCCTAGAAATTCACCGGCAGGCACATTAACATCCCATCCATTTGGCTCTTTAACCGTGATATCATTTATCCAGCCATCATCCTCAAAACTGCCGTTTATAATCTCGCAGACATCTGCCTGCACCCGATTTGCAGCTAATAGCGCAACCATTATTATTCCAAAAACCATTGCTTTTTCCATCGTCATCTCCTCAATCCTTTTAGTAACAACCGACATTCCATCATTTCCTTTTATTTTCCGGCTACTATTGCTCCGTGATAGCTTAATTAATGGTTGTCATTGCGAGCGAAGCGAAGCAATCTCGTTTCTTTTGACAATTGAGATTGCCACGGCCTTGGCAGGCCTCGCAATGACAGCACATCGAGACATATATCACAGACCATTATTTTTATCCTTTTATCTATCAAGTAACTCACCGCTATTCTTCCACTCTGCCTCACAACTCGTCTCGGCGAAGCGAGCCGTAGCCGGACTGCAAGGTAAGTCCATTACATTTGGCACAGATGCTTGTTACGGCGTGTATTCCCATTCAAAGTTAAATAAATCGTCAGCCGTGCCGTATTCACCATCATAACCCGCCGATAGCAGGATATAGGAATCCGCCCTATAGGGCCTGGAAGCCGTTGTAATCTTATGGCTCCTTGTACTTTTATAAAATCTATCAACATTCTCAAGCGAGTGTCTCTTCTCCAGAGAGCTTGGAAGGCCCCCTACCCATGGCTTACCAAGCTTTACCAAATCCTGATTGTCGTAGTAATTGTAAATATTACCTGCATCTTCAGTAGGATTTGAAGGGGGCGGAGGATTGGTTGGATCAGCTGGGTTGTAGTGTAAACTGTTGGCTGTATTTGCCTTGTAGTAAAGAACCGGCATACCTGTCTTTTTTCCGGTTAGCAACGGTCGTGTATATACATCACACAGGACAAGGTCACAAGGATCTCCAAATGGTGGATCTGGACTTTGGTATATATCCGATATCGCGTAGGCATTGACACCTTCCGAAGGCAAAAAAGGACCTTTTCTGGCCTTTAAGTTATCTGCATAGCCAAGGTCAGATACTGCTAAACCATACAACTTAGTAGTACCAGCAGCATCCAAGCCGTCACTTCTGTAAATTGAGTTTGTATGAAAGCCCAGCATATCCTGGCCCATCATTGCCTCGCAAAGCTTCATTGCACCACAGTATTCATTATCAGTTGGGTCCAATGCGCTGGAAGGTGGGTAACCATCAAATTCATTGTTGAAAAGCTCTATCGCAGCATCAATACTGTGAAACTGTGCCATTTGCTTTACTTTGCTGGCAAACCGCCTGACCCCGGCAAGCGCCGGCAGAAGAACGCCAATTAAAATTACAATGATGCTCATAACCGTCAGCAGCTCTACAATGGTAAACGCAGCTTTTTTATTCAATTTTATGTCTATTCGTTTCATTTTTTTCTCCTTGTTTGAAATAAATGGTTCTTGTTAATAATTAACCGACACAGATTACTCATTAGTCCCCGGCACCTAAGGTCTGAATAATTGAAATCATCGGCAAAAATATCGACAGGACGATAGTCAGAACGATACTGCCAAGCACAATAATAATAACCGGCTCAAGCATCGACATTAACGAGCCGACCAGCACCTCGACCTGCTCGTCGTAGTTGTCGGCAATTTTCAAAAGCATCTTGTCCAAATCACCTGTTTCCTCACCTACAGCAACCATATTGGAAATAATCAGGTCAACGGTCTTGGACTGCCGCAATGGCCCGGCAAAGGTATCACCCTGCCTGATGGAATCATGAACATTGCCGAGCATATCTGCAAAGACCTCGTTTCCTGCCGTCTCGCGCGTAACATTGATTGCATCAAGAATCGGCACACCGGCACTAATCAATGTCCCCAATGTCCTTGTCCAACGTGTAACCGATATTTTACTGGTAAGCTGGCCAACCACGGGTATCTTCAACTTGATGGTATCCAGAATCAATCTGCCAACGCGAAACTGCTTGACCGTTTTCAACAGAAAGATTGTTATAAATGGCACTGCCAATACGACAACCCATCCGTAGTGGTATGCTATCCAGCCGCTTATCCCCAGCACTATCTGCGTTATCTTCGGCAGCGACGACTTGCCCTCCGTCATTTCAGTCAACACCGAAATGAAGTTGGGTATCACGTATTTCATTAATCCCAATAGAATAATGAAAGCCACACTCAAAACTACAGCAGGATATATCGCCGCACCTATAACGCGGGATTTAAGTTTCTGTGCCTTTTCCATAAAATCAGCCAATCTATCTAATATCAGGTCCAGCACACCTCCAGTCTCCCCTGCCGCTACCATATTCACAAACAGCCGGTTAAAAGTTCTTGGAAATCTTCCCATCGCCTCCGACAGTGTCGAACCACCCTCGATGTCATCAGCTACATAGCCAATGACTCTCTTAAATGTTCCCGATTTTTGCTGCTCCTCAAGAATCCTAAGAGACCGCAAAATGGGCAAACCCGCATCCTGGAGGGTGGAAAGCTGTCTTGCAAACTGGGTTATATATTTGACTTTGACCTTCCCGCCTGCTCCACGTCTTGGCTTCGGCCTTGCAGCTTTCTCCGCAGCTTTCTTTGCCAGACCACGCGAGCGCACCTTTGTGGGGAAATACCCCATATTACGTATCTTACTTATCGCCTCCTTCTCGCTGAGGGCATCAACCTCGTCTTTTATCTCCACCCCCTGTGCATCCAACGCCGTATATTGAAAAACTGCCATTTTAAATACCTCCCCGGGCTCAACAATTAGCTGTTGATTCCCGATTCACAAACTTCCAACGCATCTCACACTTCTTCCACAATTGTTTCTTTCACTACCTCGTCGATAGTGGTAATGCCGTCATATATCGCTGCCAAACCATTATCTCGCAATAACCTCATACCCACTTTTTGACCGGCTGCACGCAAAATGCTCGTTGAAGCCTGCTTCATAATCAAGTCACGTATTTCATCATTAAATAACATAATTTCAAAAATGCCTATCCGCCCTTTATAACCAGTTCCATTACACTTGTCACATCCCCGTCCGTAATAAAACCCTTTACCTTTGATATCATCAGGTGTAAGTTGTAATTCCATTAATTGACTTTCACTCGGCTTAAATTCGGTTTTGCAGTTTTCACATATTTTTCTTATTAATCGCTGAGCAATAATTCCTTCAAGCGTAGCTGTAAGAAGAAACGGCTCAACCCCCAAATCCAAAAGCCGGGCTATCGTACTGGGAGCATCATTTGTGTGCAGTGTGGTAAATACTAAATGTCCTGTTAGAGAGGCCTGTGCCGCAATTTCCGCTGTTTCAAGGTCACGAATTTCTCCAACTAAAATAATATCGGGGTCTTGACGTAAAATTGAACGTAAACACCTTGCAAAAGTAAGACCGATATCCGCTCTAATCTGAACCTGAATAAGACCATCTATATCATACTCTACGGGGTCCTCGGTTGTTATAATTTTTGTTTCAACATCATTAAGTTCATGTAAAGCCGAATAAAGAGTAGTTGTCTTGCCACAACCGGTAGGACCTGCTGCAATTATTATACCATTAGGTTTATTAATAAGCTGACGGACTAATTGATGATCTTCCTTTCTCAAGCCAAGTTCGCTCAGATTAAAAGATGCCTGAGACCTGTCAAGTACACGCAGAACAACACTTTCACCAAACATCGTAGGCATAACACTAACCCGCAAATCAATCGGCTTTCCCTGGACAGTCAGCGATATTCTCCCATCCTGTGGCAAACGTCTCTCAGCGATATCCAGGTCAGCCATAACCTTTATACGCGAGCTAAGAGCCGCAGCAATGTATTTCGGCGGAGGAATCATTTCGTAAAGCACTCCATCGATACGGTATCGCATTTTATATAGATTTTCAAACGGCTCAAAATGGATATCTGATGCTTTATCACGAATTGCTTGCAGCAAAACCAGGTTCAGTAGTTTTTTTACAGGATTTGATTCTGACAGTTCTTTTAATTCATCAAGGTCGATACTCTGGTTTCGCCCCTCAAATTCCGCAAGAAAACTGTCGCTTTGTATTTCATCTATCAATTCGTCGATGTTTTCATCCTGCTTAGTCTCATAAAACTTGTTTAAAGCTTTTTCCAACGCTTCAGAGTCAGTTATCTTTGCTGTAACCTTAAATCCCATTAGCGTGCTAAGGTCATCTGTTGCCCTGAAATTGTTAGCACTATCAAGAGCAACTGTCAGCTCATTTTTTTCTTTGTTGTATTCGACAGGTACAATGTGATAAGTCTTCGCCATTTGTGCTGGTACTTTCTCAATGACATCGCCAGGTATTTCTATCTCGTCTATTTTTATATATTCCATTCCTCTCTGTGCAGCTAAAGCAAACAGAAGTTGTTTTTCATCAATAAGTCCGAGTTCAAGAAAAATTTTCCCTATTTGAACGCCTCCATGTCGTTGCTGCTGAATTTTAAGGCATTCATGAACTTTCTCTCTATTCAGAATGCCCATTTTTATAAGTATCCTGCCAAGTGTTCTGCCTCTTAATTGCTCTACGGGAAGATTATTTTTCGTTGTATTTGTTTTATCCATTTTATTTTTAACCCTAAATACATCCTATAGCTAACAAATATATTATATAACAATAAAAGCTTTTTAGCAAACAAATTATATATTGGACATTTAGTTATTAGGACTTAAATAATAGTTTATTTTGAACTTAAATCAACTATTGAAAATGAAAAATAAACCAATACTATTATAGAAAAAATGAGTATAAACCAACCTTATCTCATTAAAAATGAATTTTTACAGTTTATATAAGTTTATGATATTACAGAATTTATATGTAAAATCATATCGTCTAATAAAGTGTTCTTTTTGAAACTTCAGAAACATATTATAAATACAATAAAATTATCAAAAATTGCCAAAAAAACACTTTATGGACCTTTTGAAACAACCCCAAGCATAAATTTGCAAACTTTATGTGTTATCTTCAATGTTTAATAGAAGTGTAAAACAATTGATAATATCGGTCTCAAATGATAGTTGTAGTGAACCGTCACACATATTTTGATGAGTTGTCATTCCGCACTTGCTTGTCCGCCGTTCGTTTGGCGGAATGCGAAATCCATACCTTGCGTGGCTGTGGATTCCTGCCTTCGCAGGAATGACACCCATCAATCAAACTGTGACGCAGCAGTAGCCGTAAGTTTCTCCAATTAAGTCCTCAGGATAGGGCCGATATCTTCCATTTCTTGTGCTACTTCCTTTTTCTTTGCCTTTGCCTTTCCCCTTAAAGCATTAATTTTGTTCATAGCTTTATCCTGCAAATCACCCGGCTGTCGGCCTTTATCAATCATTTCCTCAAGTGTAATTTTTCCGTTGTCGTAAAGCTGCCAGAGGTGCTCATCAAGAAGTTGCATTCCCAACCTTTTGCCCGTTTGGATGCTCGAATCAATACGGTAAGTCTTATTCTCACGAATAAGATTAGCAATAGCAGGAGTAACAACCATAAATTCATAAGCTGCAACTCTTCCTCTACCGGCAGCCAAAGGACAAAGGGCCTGACTAAGAACAGCTATCAAATTACTGCTTAACTGAATTCTAATTTGCTCCTGCTGGTCAACCGGGAAAATATCGATAATTCTTGTGATTGTTCCTGCAGCACTTGTAGTGTGAACGGTGCTAAAGACCAGGTGGCCTGTTTCAGCGGCTCTGATGCCGGATTCAATAGTTTCCAAATCTCGCAACTCACCTACCAGAATAACGTCGGGGTCCATTCTTAAGACGCGTCTTAGGGCCTCTGAGAAACTGGGTACATCAACACCGACC
>Ga0299912_10000849_pt1 | contig 24953 bp, 22 predicted proteins | sample RVTome_2_FD_207667 | JGI IMG/M metagenome (GOLD analysis project Ga0299912, IMG submission 207667) | Soil microbial communities from uranium-contaminated site in the Upper Colorado River Basin, Wyoming, United States - RVT95D214 (version 2) ... | reverse complement strand
GGCTTTCGAAAAAATACGGCATCGTGACCGAATACACGTCGTTTTTGGTTGCGGGTGATGAGCATCGCCGGGCCGAGGAATTTCGGTCAATGGACGTGGATATGGCGGCCAAAAAGTTGCAAAGCGACATGGACAGGCTGGCTTCCGCCGAAACCGGCAAATCGGCGGTTAATCAATCGCAAAATCTGAATCGCCAGCAGGATTATTCACTGATGACTGAACCCGGCGCGGTGATGATGGAAGATAAGGTCGAGCAATTTAGCAATATCACGCAGGTCGGGGCGCAGGGATTTTTCCAATCCGGCAGCAACTGGATCCAGGGCGATCTCAAAGGCGATCATTACGATTTGGAAATCAAACGATTCTCCGACGCCTATTTCCAATTGCTTGATCGCGATCCCGCGCTGGGCAGATATTTCGGACTCGGCGATCAGGTCCGCGTGCAAATCGGCAAGCTGGTCGTGCAAATCTCCGATGCCGGTCAGGAGAGGCTAACCGACCTGGAACTCAAGCAGCTGTTCCCGAATTAAAAATATTAAGAGAGGGATATGAGTCGGGGGAATCAAGGCCGGGCAAGAACGCTCGGCCTTTCAATTTGGCTGATGGTCGTAGCCGAAAGAGGTCGGACGAAAATATGCGCCTGCAATTCTTTCTGGCAATTAATAACAAGTCAATCCGCCCTAATGGGCCCAAATGCGGCAGGCGGGTTGACCTACCACTACTCCAATTTGAGAGCCCGCTTGTCGGAAAATACTCCGTTTTGAATTTTGAAATTTTATTTTACCGTCATCCATAGCGAAACAGAGTTTCGCGAGCACTATTTTTCCCAAGCAGGGTTTGGGAACGAGAAGAAACCCGACCTACTTATTTCTGAAAATAACAGGACTACTCTTATGCCGTTTTCGGTTGACTTTGTGACCCGATAAATTAATATGGAATAGAGCAAAAACAGATTTTGTTTCGATAAAGGTAATGAATAAATTTGCGTGCGTTAAAACTCTATTGCGGCGTTTTCGATCACGTCGCCAGATATGCTCTAATGCCGGCCTTTTTGAGCCTATCGCGGCCCGGGATTTTTTCAACGGCTAAAATGGCGGAGCCAATTTCCGGAAATGCCGGTAAAGAGGGAAAACCCGGCAACGAATGCCAAATAATATGAAAGCCAAAGCCGCCATTTTTCTGAACGGTACTTATCCAATGCAGCACGATAAATTCTATATCGACGAATACCGCTTTTGCGCCGGCAAGTCGCTCATAATCGCCACCGATGGCGGCCTGCGCTGGCTGGTCAATCACCAGCTGAAGGCTGATCTGGTCATCGGCGATTTCGACTCGATCGAGGGCGAGCGCTTAATATCCTATTCTCCGGATCAAATAATCAAAATCTCCGCGGAAAATAAATCTTTGACCGATAGTGAATTAGCCTTGCGCTGGTGCGCGGATAATAAGATCGCCCAGGCGGTGCTCTATGGCGGGATCGACACGTCGTTCGAAACCGATCACCTGCTCGGCAATATATTCATGATGTTCGCGTACCTCGATAAAATTCCCGCCATCAAAATGCGCGATTTCGGCCAGGAAATTATCCCGCTGGAGAATTGCGGGTACACCGGCGAGGGAACTCCCGGCGACCTGGTTTCAGTTGTGCCGCTATCGCAGGAAATCGTCTATCGTGCCGCTGGTTTGAAATATGATCCGCAAGGCAAAACGTTTTCTTTCGGTCAATCGACGTCTTTGAGAAATGAATTGGCGGCAGCTAAATACAGGATCAAAATAGAGGGCAAAGCGGCATTGATAAGGCACTTTTAAATTCATAATGAATAGAAGGCCTGTGGGACAGGAATATCCCGCCAGGATTGTTGACATAACCGATTATTATTTTAATAGGACGAAGCAGGGTTTTTGCGTAGGGGCGTATCGCATACGCCCTTTTTGAGTTTTGGCAATAATCTGATGGGGCGAATTCAATTCGCCCCTACGCGAAACACTAAATCGGCATTTTGGTGATTGGCGAACGTCCCCGTGCGCCAATCGCTCCATGGCATATATCGTGGCGGACGAGGACGTCCGCCATGCGCGGAAAAGAAAAAACATGTCGACCCGCAGGCGGATCGACCTACAATCGCGGCGGGACGGGAATGTCCCGCCTATTAAAAGCAATGTTGCGTTGGAAGAGGATCGGGGAAACTCCTTTTCTGAATCGCCTTGACCTGCAGATTGTTCGCGCCGATATTAAAAGCGGGAGGAAACATGGGTCACGTCATCAGTTCGCGGCGGGCGCAGCAGATCACCATCGACGGCAAAAGCCTGATCATATTTTCTTCCAACGATTACCTCGGCTTATCGCATCATCCGGAGGTTTTAAAGGTGGCGGCGGAAGCGGCGGATAAATTCGGCCTGGGGACCGGCGGCGCGCCCGGCACCTCCGGCACGACCTCTATCCATTTGGGACTTGCGAACGAAATCGCCCGCTTTAAAAATCGACAGGAGGCGGTGATTTTCCCTTCCGGTTATGCCGCCAATATTGCTTTACATCAAAGCCTGGCCGGCGATGACACGATCTTTTTCAGCGATGAAAGAAACCACCCCTCGACTGCCGATGGCATACGGTTATCCGGCTGCGCCAAACAGGTGTACCGACATCTTGATTTTGACCACCTTGAGACATTGTTAAAGCAGACTAAGCAGCCGCGGCGGATCGTGACGACCTGTTCCGTCTTTACGATCGATGGCGCGATATGTCCGCTTAATGAACTCATGACATTGAAAAACAGATATGGCTTTCTTTTGATCCTCGATGAGGCGCACGGCACGGGTTGTCTCGGTAAAAACGGCAGAGGTCTCGAAGAGATGTACGAGCTGGATGGCGCCGCCGATTTTATCATGGGGACTTTTTCCAAAGCGCTGGGTTCGCAGGGCGGCTTTTTGGCTTATTCGAAAGAAGCCGAAAAGCTGCTGTCATTGCCCTTACGAGCCTACGAATATTCCACCTCCATTTCGGCCCCGCTTGCCGCGGCCAGCTTAAAAGCGCTTTCACTTCTGGAAAGCCGGCCCGAACTGGTAGCAGCCATGCAAGCCAATATCACACGGATTTATGAAAGCCTGCAAAAAGACGGTTGCGAGCTTAATGGCTCTGGCAGGCATATTGTAAATATCTATTTTAAGAATCAAGAGGACACGCTCAAAGCGGCCGGGCTGTTATTTGAAAACGGCTATCTTGTGATCCCGATAAACATCTCCGATCGCTGGGGTTTGCGGCTGACGGCCATGGCCACGCATACACATGAAGAAATCAGCGCCTTCTGCCACAGCCTGGCGCAAATAAACAGGCAGTTGCACGGTTAAACGAATTTAGAGCGAAAGCTCATTTATCCTAAAGTAAAGCTCTGATAGCCCGATATTCTTAGCGGGATATATGCGGCAATTGCTTCCGGCGGCCACCAAAGCCGCCTTTTTTATGTGCATCAGGCCTGCTGATGGAGGTTGAAAATCCTCACCGATCATTATATTTTCAAGCATGACGAAGATACGCACCTTCATCGCCTTTGCTATCCCCGCGGAACTCAAGCGCGACGCCGATAAATTGATAATCAGCCTGAATAATTTAAGCGAGAGCGTGCGCTGGGTGCAAGCGGCCAACCTTCATTTTACCCTGCGTTTCCTGGGAGATATTGAACAAGCGATTGTACCGGCGCTTGAACAGAAACTCCGGGCAAGCCTCGGCGACCTGCAGGCTATCCCCCTGAAATTAGCCGGCCTCGGCTGTTTTCCCAATATTAAAAGGCCGCGAGTCGTCTGGATAGGCGCGGCTGGCGATCTGGAAAAACTTAAGGAGCTGGCGAAGCGGGTCGAATCGGCGTGCATCGATACAGGTCTGGGGCAGGGCGATAAGCCGTTCTCCGCGCATCTGACTATCGGCCGTATAAAATATCCGCAGGGGCTGGAAAAACTGATTGCACGATTGGCGGAGGAGCGGTTTGAATCGGCTGAATTTATGGTCGATGAGGTCGTGATTTACAAATCTGATCTATCGCCGCGCGGCCCAACTTATACGGCGCTGGCCAAAGTCAAGCTCGGCGGTGGGTGAAAGCGTGTCGCGAAGTCTCAGTCGGCGGACCTCAAGGCAAGCGAGGACGTCCGCCGACCACCCTGGACCCGACACCGCTTGCAGGCAAAATTAAAATGTCGGGTTTCTCACTCGTTTTCCGATGGACCCTGGTGGCACTCGTTCTGAACCCGGCCTACTAATCTGGTGCCCCGCTGTTTACTGTGCTACCTGTTAATCATATCGACCAGCCAGCGGTGAAGCGGCGCCATATCCTTGAAGGCTTTGAGGCTGATTTCGACTATTCGGGGCGTGAAAAGGCTGTCGGGGATCGGCAGCGATAGCATTGCGTAAAGGCTATTATACCTCAAATATTCCGCCAGCTTGTGTCTCGGATCGAACCCGCGCGGCGTCTGTTTAAAATGTGCCCCGCCTAATTCATACGAACCGGCGGCTTTAACTTTGGCTATCGCCCGCGCCAGCGCCGGGCCGCGGACCTTATGCACAACCGCTTGCCGGAATCTCAGCAGAAGTGCCTTGTCGAAATCGTAAACGCCGGCGGCCAGCATAATTGACGGCGGCTCCAGATGAAAATAAAATCCGGAATGGCCGAACCTGGCGCCTTCGCCCTCCCAGAACCAGATCCCGAGGTTCGTCTTAAACGGCGTTTTGTCTTTGGTGAAACGAATATCGCGGTAAATCTTAAAAAGCGATTTATTGATCCGCGGATCGGCGTGGATATCGGGCGAAATCGTCGCCAGGCGTTCACCCATGGCGACCACGAAATCGCGGGCCGGATTGAGCACGTAGTTTTCGTAATCTTCTTTATGTTTTTCGAACCAGGGCTTATTGTTGTTTTTCTTCAGCTTCTGAAGAAATTCAACGCATTCTTTGGGGAAACCGGGGAAAGGCATGGTTTGCATTGTCACTTCCTGTGCAATGAGACATTACGCGTATTCAATTATAGGTTTTAAGGATGATAGCCATGGGGCAAGGTCGAGTTATAATCGATCGTATTTTTATTCACGTCCCATTTACATATTCTGATTACAGAGTCTTTAGATATTTTTTCCTTGTAATTAAGAACGTCTATGCGACCATAAACTGTTATCAGCTTGGAAAGAGTTGAATTGGCGCCGGCGGGGCTTATAATCAGTGCGCGATATGGCTTCGCGATAATTGGATAGATGACGAATTCAGATAATGATTTCATCGAGATTTTGTTTCTGCAGGTTCTTATTAAATATAGAGCAGCTTCATCTTTGGAGCAGGCGACTCCATAAATAGTAGTTTTAAAATTATATGAATTGCCGTCGGGGAAATATGACATTAAACGATTATCAATTAACCAGGCCGAAAGCAATGCACGCGCGACGTCCACAATTACCTTTCTTTGAGGGTATCGGCTCTTTATTAGGCTCTTAAGCCATTCACGGATATTCATGTTATCCATAGCAATCTTGATTATGAAATGCTTGTTACAGTTAAAGGATAAGTGTCATCGTTTTTTCTTCTTTTAAACCTATAAGCGGTTATATCTACTTCATCCCAGTCTTGCGTCACTAACAACAGCACTCTTGCTAAACTAAGTGCTTGAGCCTTATTCAGCCTTATGCCTACAGTTTTAAGTTTTGAAAGCTTTTTTGTTTGTTCCTCGGTAGGATAAATTCTGATAGCTCTTAAATTTTTTTGTATTTCTACGCTGGCGGGCGACTTTCTACCCATGCAAACCTCACTAATTAAAAAGGAAAAAATGATTAAAATCCTATGAACTTTGAATGAATTCGCTACTTCTTTGCCTTCCCTTTTTCCTCGGCTTCGGGCTTGGGCTTTTCAGCCGGTTTTTTGCCGTCCTCATCAAGATCGTATTTGGCGCGGATTTTTTTCTCGATATCGCCGGCCAGTTTGGGATTTTCATCGAGATAACCCTTGGCGTTTTCACGCCCCTGCCCCAGTCGGTCATCCCCGAATGAAAACCAGGTGCCGGATTTTTCGATGACTTCCGTGGCCGCCCCAAGGTCGATCAATTCGCCGGTATGGGAAATCCCCTTGCCATAGACGATATCGAATTCAGCCTCCTTGAAAGGCGGGGCGACCTTGTTTTTCACCACCCGCACGCGGGTGCGCGAACCGATCGTGTCCTGGCCGTCTTTGATACTGGCGATCTTGCGGATATCCAGTCGCACCGAGGCGTAGAATTTGAGCGCGTTGCCGCCCGAGGTGGTTTCAGGATTGCCGAACATCACGCCGATTTTCATCCTGATCTGGTTGATAAAGACCACGCAGGTTTTGGATTTGGAGATCGTGCCAGCCAGTTTCCTCATCGCCTGCGACATCAGGCGCGCCTGCAATCCCATCTGGGCGTCACCCATTTCGCCTTCAATTTCGGCGCGGGGCACCAGGGCGGCGACCGAATCGATCACTATCATGTCGATGGCATTTGACCGCACCAGCGTTTCGGTAATCTCCAGTCCCTGTTCGCCGGTATCGGGCTGCGATATCAGCAGATTATCGATATCGACCCCCAGGGCTTTGGCATAGACGGCATCGAGGGCGTGTTCGGCGTCGATAAACGCCACGACGCCGCCGGCCTTCTGAGCTTCGGCGATGCCGTGTAGCGCCAGGGTCGTTTTGCCGGATGATTCCGGGCCGTATATTTCCACCACCCTGCCACGCGGCAGGCCGCCTATCCCCAGGGCGATATCGAGGCCCAGGGAGCCGGTCGAGATCGTAGGGATTTTAGCCGGTGAAACGCCGTCGCCCAGGCGCATGATAGACCCTTTGCCAAATTGTCTTTCGATCTGTGTCAGGGCGCCGTCAAGTGATTTCTTTTTTTGGGGATCCATATCCGCCATATCTATCTCCTTAAATTTTCATTAAATTCCTTGTTTTAAAATGATATAACATATGTTCAGTAAAATCAATCACTTTTAGGCGTTGCCCACCTTGCCTTCCGTTTTTAAGCTTATTGCCAATTTACGATATCAAAAGGCGGATAGCAACCATAAAGTCAAATGTCGGGTTTCTCGGCTACGTCTCGGAACACCGACCTATCACCTGGGGACCTACGGTCGAGAAATCGCCAAAAAGCTTCTCCGATTTTTCAAAAATCGTCATTGCCATTTTCCGAAAGTATGTGTTCACCAAGGCAAATGGGGATTAGAAAAATAAGGCGCAATTATTTAAGGTAACTGCTGTAAAGTATCAAAGAAACTATCAGGGGGTCGCGGAAGTTAGGCAATATCAATAGGAAAGCTCACGATGATGAACTCGATATTGTTTACATCGTTTAAATCGTAATCCTGATTAAGGTAATTTGGATGAGAGGAGGAAAATTATGAATACCACTCGTAGAGATTTATTGAAGGCGACAGGGGGCATATTTTTGGCTTCCAGCATTCTCGGGTCGCCGCTGGCAATCGCCGGTTTGACCAAAAAGCCGGAAAGCGCACCCTCCGCGATGGGCATGCTTAGCAAGCATGAATTGCCGCCGTTGTCTTACGCTTACGACGCCCTTGAGCCGTATATCGACGCTCAAACCATGCAACTCCATCACGATAAACATCATCTTGGCTACGTGAATGGTCTGAATAAGGCCGAAAGCGAACTCGCCAACGCCCGGGCGAGCGGCGATTATTCGCTGATTCAGCACTGGTCGCGGCAGGCGGCTTTTCATGGCGCCGGACACTACCTGCATTCGATTTTCTGGTATATCATGGCGCCTAAAGGCCAGGGTGGCGGCGGCGAACCAACAGGGACCTTAGCTGACAAAATCAAAGAAGATTTCGGCAACTTCAAGGCATTCAAAGATCAATTTTCGGCCGCAGCTATCGGGGTCGAGGGAAGCGGCTGGGGCATACTCGCCTACCGCGCGGATGATCAAAGACTGATAGTATTGCAGGCAGAAAATCATCAAAAACTTTCCCCGTGGGTGGTCTCGCCAATCCTCTGCCTCGACGTCTGGGAGCATGCCTATTATCTCAAATACCAGAATCGCCGCGGCGATTATGTCGATGCCTGGTGGAACGTGGTCAACTGGCCGCAGGTTACCGAAAATCTCAAGGGGCTGATGAAATCATGAGCAAGCGAGGTGTCGAAACCATGAAGGTTTCGACCTACCATCTGATGAAATCGTGATTGAATGATGTGTCGAAGCCGTTAGGGCCTGTTTAATCGGTGTAGGGATAGATCACCTGATCTGTCTCTGACCGCAGCTGGACAGCACTGGTGTGGCGCATTTGGCCCCAATCGGGCTGTCCCTACATTGCAATGGCCATATAAATATATTTTAGCAGGTGATTTTATGCTATAATCACCCATGATGATTGCAGGACGGACAATTGATGCGGCCAGAAATGGGGCATAACGACAAATGAAATCCGGGGCAGGGCGCAAAAAACATCTCGCGAACATCGGCTTATTTTATTCCGCGGCCGTCTGGGGCGCCACCTTCTATATTGTCAAGCAGGCTCTTGATGAGATCGATCCGGTGTTGCTTGTCGGTTATCGATTTACCCTGGCCGCGCTGATCCTGGGCATGATTCTGGCGATATTCAAAAGGCCGTTGTTTATGGATTTCGGCAAAGGTGCGATGCTCGGCCTCTGGCTTTGCCTGCTTTATATCACGCAGACGATCGGCCTTGGCATTACGACCGCATCGAATTCCGGCTTTATTACCGGCACCTTCGTGGCGTTCGTGCCGCTATTTTCACTTCTTATATTTAGGCAGAGGCCAACCGCGCCAGGTATCATTGCCGCCCTGATATCAATGGCAGGCTTATGGCTTTTGACCGGTCGGCTGGGCGAGATCAATGCCGGCGATCTTTTGACCGTTATTACCGCAATGGTATATGCGGTGCATATCCTGTTTGCCGATCGTTATATGAAAGGCGGGGCCGATCCGTATATCTTGAGCTTTCAGCAATTTCTTTTCGTCGGGGTTGTCAGTTTGCTGGCGGCCCTGGTTTTCGACAAGCAATTTGTTTCGGTATCGGTGAAGGTTACTCGCGTAATAATATTTCTTTCGCTTTTCCCGACGCTTTCGGCCTTCGTTATCCAGGTGGCGGCGCAAAAATTCATTTCGCCGGTCAGAGTTTCCTTGATATTCGCCTTTGAGCCGGTATTTGCAGCCTTATTTGCCTGGACGCTGGGTAATGAACCGGTCACGGCCGGCAAAATCGCGGGTGGATTTCTGGTGTTCCTGGCACTTGTAATCGCAGGTATCCAGCCCGGCAAAGATGGCTTTTTTAAATTTCGGAGCGCATAGAAATATGTCGAAACAACAGGGCTCCTGCTGCAGACAAGCCGACCGGACAGATCAGGTGATCTGTCCCTACATTCAAAGCAATTCAGGAAGCCCAAAAGCGTTCAAATGCTGTCGGCGTTTGGGAATTTATGCAATCCTCAGCTTAAGCTTCTTCAATATATCCTGCCCCGCCTAAAAAAACTCCGGCGCCTTTCAGGCACCGGAGTCAGGAAAATACCAGATTATTAATTTGCTACTTAAGCAGTGTCAGCTTTTTGACCGCGCTGTGATCGCCGGCGGTCAACTTATAGAAATATATGCCCGAAGGGATGGCATCCGCCCGCCAGAGAATCGCATGCTCACCGGGGTGCAGGATGCCGTTTTGCAGCGTTGCTACTGTCTGGCCAAGAATATTATAAACGGACAGATTCACCATGGCCGGTTCAGCCAGTTGGAATTTAATGAGCGTGGAATTGTTGAACGGATTGGGGTAATTACCCACGAGGGCGAAATGATCCGGTATCGGCTCTTTGTTATCAACCGAAATCGGATAAGAAACGACCAGTATATAATCCTGGTCATCGGTATGAGCCGGACTTGCCGAATCGATGCAGCGAATGGTAAACTCATAATCATCAACCGTCGTCGGGATGCCCGTAATCTCGCCCGTGGCCCCGTCAAGATTCAGCCCTGACGGCAGTTGCCCCGCTATTACCGCATAGCCATAGGGCGCCTGACCGCCGCGCGCTTCCACGATTGTGCTGTATTCTTCATTGACAGCCGCTTCAGGAAGTTCGGTGGTAACGATATTCATGCCGTAGGCTTCACTGGAGGCGAGCCTCAGGATCCAGTTGTCCTTATCCACTTGAAGCTGGGTCGGGTCACCGTTAAGTATAAAGCGAAAATCATCAATACGGCTGTCATTAAAAACCGTAATTACTGTGTCCACTCCGCCGATCCGCGGATAGATTTTGATCGACATCGTGAAAACTTCAGGCGCCGGTGATGGCTGAGTCTGTCTGATATGCAAAAACACCTCGTACTGGCCATTGCCGACTGCTTCATCGATCCAGGAATACCGGTAGAATGGCCGGTTCATGCCCCAGACCCACTCGTCAAAATACCAGCCCAGATCGGCACCATAATGCTCCTCCATCACCGCCTGGAATTCGCGCGTGGTGATCGTTCCGTACATGTATTCCGGGTCATTCGCGTAGGCGGACATGCCCTCAAAAAACGCCTCATCACCCATGACGCCCCGGAGCATGTGCAATACCCATGAGCCTTTATTATAAACCGTATTACCGCCGAAGAGGGGGTCGGGATCATAGATCGGCCCGCTGGGATCGGTTACGCCATTGGAATACTCCATATAGTCATGGTAGGCCTCCAGGCCATAAAGATGTTCGGCCCAGAGGGCTTCGCAATATGACGCGAATCCCTCGTTCATCCAGATTTCCGGCCAGATATCGCAGGTTATCATATCGCCGAACCATTGATGCGATAGCTCATGAACCACGATATAATCATACTGGTGGTTGCCCTGGATAAGCCATGAACCATAACTGGTGTTGCACTGATGCTCCATGGCGCCGCCCCACGGGAAAATCGAATGGCCATATTTTTCGTTGATAAACGGGTATTCGCCGAACAGGCTGGCATAAAGTTCGATAGCGCTGGCGGTGATATTTAAATCCTCCACAGCTTCATCATAATGCTCGGGATACACGTAGTTGACAATCGGCATCGAATCGCCTTGCTGTGTGACATACCAGTCGGTGAAACTCTGATAGTTCGTGACCGACAGGCAAATCAGGTAGGTGGTGATGGGATATGAAACGTGCCAGTGAAATGTCCGCGTGCCATCGCCATTATCGGTATTGCTGACTAACAGCCCATTGGACGTGCCGACCAAATTGCTCGGCGTAGTAATCAGCACATCGGCCGAATCGGCTTTATCGTGAGGCTGGTCCTTACAGGGCCACCATTCCCGCGCTCCTTCAGGCTCCGATAGAGTCGAAATGATGGGTTGGCCCTGGTGAGTGTCCCAGGTAAAGGAGCCGAAGCCGCCGCCGGCCGGCTGACCATGATAGTACACCACTGTCGTGAATAATTCGCCCGTGCCGTAATCACGGTCAAGGGTAATCGTCAAAATATGACCGGGGTGTGAATAGGACACCGGGCTGCCGGACATGAAAACGGAATCGACCACCATTGACGAATGCAAATCATAATCGATTTCGCTCAGACCGCCGATGGTCGAAGCCGACATCATGGTGATTTTGCCGCTTATGGTCTGGCCGCTGATATCGGTAACGTCGATTTCGACCTGCCAATATTTGGCGTCATAATCCGCCTGGTCGAGCACGATCCTGCCGTCAAGGCGCTTCTGCAGTTCCTGCCAGTGTCTAAGCTTCATCTCCCATTCGGCCTGATGGTAATCCTTGACCGGCTGCTGCTGAGCAAAGGTCACGAAAGGCATCACCGCAAAGATTGCCACCAACATGTACATCTTCGACTTCATAAAACTACCTCGTTTCGTCGATATTTTATATTTTGTTTAAAGATAATCATTGTGAGAATTTTGTCAAATACAAACCCACGGTTTTTAACCGCGCGACACACAGATACTTATAAGCAAATATCCTTCCCATAAGATAAACGAAAAAAACCGGCTGAAGTTTTCCGGAAATCAATAAAATAGGCTTTCCCGGGCTCTGTTTTGCCCCCATTTATGCAAAAAGCGCCGAATCAGATCGATCCCGACCAGATTCAGCGACTTTGCCCAAAATATGGAATTCAATCAAGGCTGCTTGGGCCGGCTAATCAGCGAAAGCGAGATACCCGGGCACAATAAAATTAATGACCGGAATGATCATTAAGATGCCCAGCCAGCCCGGCTTATTTCTGGCCCTGGCGACATCCATCCAGACGATTATCGAAAGGATGATGTTAATAATTGGGATAAGCAAAATCAATATCAGCCACCAACCCGGCCGGCCGGCGATCTGGCACATCAGGTAGATATTCAATATAGGAATCCACCCCATCCAGCCGTTCTCGTGGTTGGTTTTTCTGGCGATAATCTGAAGGCAGACCGCAAAATAGACATAAATCGCGGCGGCGATAACAAGCCAGATTAAGAAAAATCCCGCGCCTGGTGCGTCCTGCATTTTTCCCTCCTTGTCAGGTTCAGCCCACGGCGACTCACAATTATCGAGCAGCCGTTATTTAGAATTTCATACTGTTTTATCGGGAAAAAGCGGAATTTGTTAAATAAATGTTACTGTTTGCCCGTCCATTTTTGAACAGGGTGGATTCATTGTTGCCGCAATCGTATTATTTACGAATTTCGCAGAAAACGCACGAATCGTCAACTTCTGATACTACGGGATTCACGCCAAGACGGGCCGCCAGCCTTTCGAAATCTTCCGGCCCGACAGTGGTTGCCCGGAACCCGTCACGGCAGACGATGACGCCGTCGCCGGTTCTTTCGTAATCTATTTCGCCCACCAAACCTTCATCCGCCTGAAGTTCGAACCAGTGCAGACGAAAAGGCCAGAATTTTTCCGCGTAACTTGAAAACAGAGCTATGCCCCCGGGGCGTGCAATCCGGAGGCTCTCTCGCATTAAGGAAAGCTGATCGACTTTAAAGGCCGAAAGTCCATTTTGAATACATAGCACCATATCAAAGACGCTGTCTTTAAATCCCAATGAAGCGGCGTCCATTCGCAGAAATAGGCGGTTGTCTAAATTTTTCAACTCCCTGATGCCCATCTGCAGGCTTTCTGAAGAAGTATCGATGCCGATAGTCAGACCGGCCCATCGGCTGAGAGGTTCGATGACCCGGCCATAGCCGCAGCCCAGTTCGAGGACGACGTCGCCCGCTCTAATTTTCGATACGACATAATCGATTTCAGCCTGCAGGTATTGCTTGACACGCGGCGGCGCGATCTCATAACAACGCCGCAAACGGGCGGCCGACAATTTTTGCGAATAATAACCCGGGGGATCAGGGGCCATCAATAGATCAGTTTACTCTGCACTGACTTCTGTATACCTGAAACAACGCACCAGGTGATCATTCACCAACCCCGCCGCCTGCATGAAAGCATAGCAGATGGTCGAGCCGACGAAGCCAAAGCCGCGCGCCTTTAAATCTTTGCTCATGGCATCCGATTCGGCCGAGCGGGCGGGAATCTCCTTGAGCGTTTTCCAATTATTGATGATCGGACGACCGCCTACGAACTGCCAGATATATTTATCGAAACCGCCGAATTTTTCGATCACCTCAAGATAGGCTCGGGCGTTTTTTACGGCTGCTTCGACCTTGAGCCGATTTCGGATTATGCCGGCGTCCTTGAGCAGGCGGTTCGTATCTCGCCTGTTGAATTTAGCGACTTTGACATAATCGAAATCGGCAAAGGCCTGGCGGAAGTTCTCCCTTTTTTTCAGGATGATCGTCCAGCTAAGGCCTGCCTGAAAGGCATCCAGGATTAAAAATTCGAATAGCCTGCGGTCATCATGCAGGGGTACTCCCCATTCGGTATCATGATATTCGATCAGCAGGGGATCGTCAGCCGGCCAATCGCAGCTTTTTTTCATGCCTGCTTTGCGCGTTATTCGCTCACCTCGAGAATCTCGATATTTCGCTTTTTGAGCTCTTTGATAAAGCGGCCGTAGAGGTCGCCTTTGATACAATCTTCAGGCGGCACGATGCCCTTTTCCGCAATAGCGCCTTCCATGAGAAATTTGGCGGCAATAGCAACGGGGAAGCCCGTCACTCTCATCATCGAGGAGATCCCATTGACGATATCCCCCTCATCCCACATAAAATATTCGATCTTGGTCGGCCGGCCGTTTTTGGTGCCGGTCAGGGTGTTGTACATTATGCAGACGTCAGTTTCGCCTTCCTTTGCCTGCAGTCTGGGGGTGATAAGTGACAGCAAAAATCGGCGCGGCACGATTTGCCGCCCGTCAAAATTGACCGGGTCGATATCCAGGAGGCCGCATTCGCGCAGAGTATCCACCCCTTGCCAGTGGCCCGGCCAGCGAACGGTTTTTTCCGCGAACGTTTTCAGCTGGGGTCGCGAGTAAATGAAACTCGGCATGCCCGGAGTGACCGCACATTCGAGCTCCTCATTCTTGCCGAAATGCGCAAAGACAAACCTTTCGCGGTCAGTGCCCGCGGGAACTTCGATCACCCGGCCGTCCTTGACGACCTGCAATTTAATCATGTACTCTCGCAGGACGTGTTCAAACGACCAGGTTATCATGTAGCGAAGCGGGTGATTGCGCGCCGCCTGTTTCGAGGGCACGCCGCCGACCCGGGCAATGCAGCTTTCCGCAGTATCGACTTTCCTGATCGCTTCACCGAGCGTGACGTTGCTCAAACCCGGGGCAAAACCCATGCCGTCTATGAAGGTCACGCCGTTGGCGATAGCCGTTTCATGAAGCCAATCGCCGTACTCATTCAGGGTCAGGCCGCGCGGTATATTCAGACCCTCGGTTTCATAGGCATCCGGCCGCCGATGATACTCTTCGAGCATATCGACGATATCCAGGCCCGCTTCGATGGCTATATGGGCAATTCTATAGCTGGTGTGCCGATCGGGCAAAGCGATTGTCCCCACGTCATACTGCTTCATTAACTTGCTGGCGCTTTTGCGGTCATCCACATCGAGGACGTGCGGAATCACCTTGTCGCTGCCGATCCAGCTTTTTATTTCTTCAAGCGCCTTTAGTCGTCGGCCGGTTATGCCAATTTTTTCGATTTGATCATCTTTAGCCAGATCCCAGGCCACCGCCGATCCTATTTTGCCTGAACCGCCAAAAACTAACGCTTTCATCTTCCCTTCTCCTTCCCTGAATACCTGCTACCAAACCATTCTCTGAGCCCCGCGCTCGATTGCCTAAAATAATCTTTTCCTTAAGTATTGAGCAAGATTTTATTTATCTTAGGAAGTAAAGTCCCAAAGTTATCCACTGATTCCTCATGAGCTTATTCAGGTCCGTCACAGAGCCACGGACCGCATCCGTAATCAGTACTCCCTGACGGGAGCGGCATGCTAAATTGCGCTGACCCAGTTGGACTCGCCGATCAGAAAAAACCGGTTATTGTATTTTTGACAATTGTTTTGCCGCTTGAGGCGCATCTTTCAATTTCCTGCTGAAATTTATCCGATGCTATAACAGCAGCTTTATGCCTATCCATTTGGTCATGATATCAGCGTTAATGAACTGTTTTTGCTGTTATAAAACAATGTGATTGAAAGCAAAGGCAATTTATTATATAATTCGCCAACAAAAATATGATATTGGATAAGCACTGGGAATGTAAAGATGTTAAAGCCAATCTGTCCGTTGTGCCACAATGATAATATAATTCAAATAGGTGACCCGCAAATATCTGCAAGTGCAAGGCATTTGATTGATCAGGATTATAAAATCGTTAAGTGCAAGGAATGCCAATTATATTTTGTCCATCCCGAGATTTCGTTTTCAGAAACTCAATGGGCGAAATTGTATGATAAAGAATATTTCGGTATCATGACAAATTGGTGGGCAGGGAAAAGAACTAAACATCGAAAAGCCAGATTGGAATTAATTAAGAAATACTGCCACGGTACAAATATAAAGTTTTTGGAGATTGGATGCGGAGAAGGGTATATATTATGCGATGCCCTAAAACTCGGCTGGGACGTTTCCGGCCTTGATATTTATGATAACAGAATTGCCGAAGCACATGACAAAAACATTAAATTCCATGAAGGTAAATTATTGAGCGTTTCCTTAAAGAGCGATTATTATGATATAATTTATGTTGACCAAGTTTTAGAGCATATTATTGACCCCGAAAGTGAAATCATTGAAATTAAAAGAATTTTAAAGAGGCAGGGATTGGTGTATATTGGAGTTCCCAATGAAGATTCTTTTACCAGTATCGGGAGAAAATTGTATTATTTATTTACGGGGCAGACGACTATTTCTCACAAGATCAAACCATTTAAACAACCATATCATGTTATAGGCTTTACAAAATTATCTATAGCCAGGCTGCTTAAAAAGCACGATTTCCAGATTCTTCGGATAAGGAATTCCAGCGAATTGCTCGAATGGAGAAAACACAGGCCTTTCACCAGACCTTATTTTTTAAATCTCGGATTAATGCCATTTAATTTATTAGCAGCTTTGCTTAAAAGGGGCTCTGCCCTGGAGATTATTTCTAAAAAGGCATAGAACGATCGATTAACTATAATATATTCTAACTTATTTTATCTTGCATTGCGGTTTGAGTATTCGTATATGAGATTTATGAAGATTCCGTTGTCATTCATGCTCGCGCTGGCCGCGGTAATATCAAGCTGCGGCGGCCTTGATCATGATTATCTGAAAATCCACCGAAGGGCCCTGGTAGCCGATATGCACTGCGACACCGTGCTGCGCCTGTTGAAAGGCGCCGACCTGGCGATTCGCGACACAACCGGACACGTGGATATTCCGCGTCTTCAAGAGGGCGGGATCGATCTGCAGGTGTTTGCCTGCTGGCTGCCGACGGAAACGCCGATCGATTCATGCGTGGCCAGTGTCGAGGCAATGATCGACACGCTGGAAGCTCAGATTTCGCGCAACGCCGAAAAAATCGCGGTTTGCGAATCGAGCGCCGAGGCTCAGAGTATTATCGACAGCGGCCGCATCGCCGCCTTCCTGGGAATCGAGAACGGCGTGGCCATCGCCAATAGCCTCGATAATCTTAAGCATTTCTACGACCGCGGGATACGTTATATGACCTTGACCCATACGGCCTCGAATGACTGGTGTATCTCCTCAGCCGATACCACGCCCGCGTTCGACGGCCTGACCGATTTTGGCCGGGACGTCGTGCGAAAAATGAACGAGCTGGGAATGATCGTCGATGTGTCGCATGCCTCGGTTGAAGCCGTGGATGAGGTATTGAAAGTAACGAAGGACCCGATAATCGCCTCGCACTCGTGCGTATTCAATCTCTGCCCGCACGATCGCAATCTGACCGACCGCCAGATAAAGGCGATTGCCGTCAACGGCGGGCTGGTAGGGATTAATTTCTATAATGGTTACCTTTTGGCAAGATGGAATGAAGTGATTGACTCGATCACGGAAGCCAATAAAGCCGCGATAGATTCAATTGAGTCCCTCTATGCCGACGATTATGGCAAACAGCGTCGGGCCATGAGCCCTTTTTACGAAAAAAGCCTGGCTGAGGTCAATGTCGATGTCGGCATACTCGTCGATCATATCGATTATATCGTGAGACTGGTCGGCCCCGATTATGTCGGCCTGGGTTCGGATTTCGACGGGGTTCATCGCCTGCCCGCGGGCTTATCGGACTGTTCGATGGTGCCGAATATTACGCGAGAATTGGTGTTGCGCGGTTATTCGAACGGCGATATTCAAAAAATCCTGGGGGGTAATTTCATGCGGGTTTTCAAACAGGTTTGTGATAAATGATTGTTCGATTGTCTCCGCACCGTCGCCCCAATTAACTAAAACCGCTTCTGATACACGTGGCAGTACGGCGTATGGCCGTTACCGGCGTAGTAATCCTGATGGTAAGCCTCGGCGGGATAGAACTGGTCGGCTTTGACCACCTCGGTGACGACTTTGTAGCCCCTGTCTTTCAATATCCCGATAAGCCGCTCGGCGGTAAATTTCTGTTCGGCGCTGGTGTAAAACACAGCCGAGCGGTACTGCGGGCCAATATCCGGGCCCTGGCCGCCTGCCTGCGTGGGATCGTGTATCTCGAAAAAGTATTTCGCCAGGTTCTCAAATGAAATCTTCACCGGGTCGAACGTCACCTCGACGGTTTCGGCGTGGCCGGTGTTTTCGTAACAGACCTGCTTATAGGTCGGGTTTTTCACATGCCCGCCCATAAATCCCGAACGGGCATCGAGGACACCGTCGAGGCTTTCGATCATATATTCCACGCCCCAGAAACAGCCGCCGGCGAAATAGGCGGTATCGATTTTGGTTTCGGCAATAACCGCCGGCAATTGCCCGCCCGCGGCCACAAAATCAAGGGAGATCGAATTGACGCAGTGCCGGATGTCCTTGTCCGTGAAATGCTCGCCTTCGAACACGTGCCCCAGGTGCGCGCCGCAATTGGCGCAGATTATTTCAACGCGCTGCCCGTCGGCATCAACCGACCGTTTGACCGCACCGGGGATCTCATCATCGAAACTGGGCCAGCCGCAGCCAGCATCGAATTTATCGTTCGAGCGATAGAGCGGAGCGTTGCAGCGTTTGCAGATATAGGTGCCGGTTTCGCTGAAATGTTCATATTCGCCGCTGCCGGGCCTTTCGGTGCCCTTGTGGATAATGACGCGCTCCTCTTCGGGGGTTAATTCGTTATATTTCACCGTAGTATTCTCCTTGATAGTATTTTTCGCTATTGATGTCCTCTGCTGAAGGCCCAAGCCGATAAAAATGGCCGTGAGCAACACCGTCAGGCTGATACCTGCCACGTATTTTCCCATCGTAATTCTCCCTTCGCACTATACTTCAATAGGTAACTCGGCGGGTAAGAGCAATTGTTTCCGGAAGGGGACGCAATCAGTCGACCGGTGCGGGGACCTCACTTGAGCCAGATGGCCGACAACACGAATTTCATTATGGCATCGCCATAATTAAAATGCGCCGTCCTTATTCGGAGAATCTTCCGGTATGACCTGGCCGCAATCCCAGAACTCCGTTACTTTATTATTGTCAAAGCGGAATAGGTGCACCACGACCATACCAGCATCGCCGGGACGAAAGAGAAGATGCGAATGGACCGCCACCAGGTCGCTATCCCCGAGGACATTTTTAATGATCAACTTTTTATTCGGATGCTGCGCATGATTCTCTTTCATGGCCTCTATCAGCGCGGGAAATCCCGCCGGGAAAAACAGGTTGTGATGTTTGCCTTTCAGGTTCACGTATTTCTGATAGGCTTCGTCAATTCTGTCGTCAAGAAGCAATTTTAAAAATTTCACCGCCGCTTCTTTATTTTTTTAGACTTCTGACATGATTAATATCCTGTTGCAGGTTTTTGGCCGGTAGTCCGGCTAACTTAGCTCCTTTCATAAACCTTTATCCGGCAGGCCGAGTTCTTAATAGTTTCAATGGTAATTTCTTATTGTCAGGCGCAAAGATCCGACAACACGGCCAAGGCGTGGAGCATTTATCGGATTTGACGGAGATGTTATCATATCATGGTCCCGGCTGCAATATAAATGTGCTAAACTGGCGTGGCGAATCGACAATCGGAATTTCGGCTTTACAGATTTGGCCGATTGTGTTAAATGAAATCATAACATATCGACCGGGATCGGGAAGAACCAAATTTAGGTAAATCTATTCGCCGATTGGAGGAACAATGAAGATTTTGATGACGACTGTTATGGCAGCGATGATGCTGACGTCCTTTGCAGGGACTGCTATGGCCCAGGGCAATCCTGCGCCGCGTTATGAAGGTTCGGTGATTGGGGCGAGTTTCGGTTTTTACACCTTGACGACCTGGTGGTACTGGTACAACAGCACCGCCTCGCCCGGTTCGCGTGAACATTATCCCATTCATGTCTATTCGCGGAAAGTGATTTCGACCTATTTCGAAAAACGGGCGTTATTTAATCTCGGCAAATTCTCAACGGCCGCCAGAGGCGAATTGCTTATAAGCTTAATGGGCGGCAGCAAGGAAGATTGGCTGCCTCTCGGCGAAACGATTTCCGACGGCGGCATGACCTATGGCTTCGGCGGGCTGATGAAATTCGCCTACCCGACAAAATTGTCGGAAAATCTGCCAGTGGCGCCCTATGCCGGTCTCGGCGTGCTGTACTTAATTGTCAATTCGAATGGGGAAGGCGTCGGTCAGCAGTTTGCAGGCGATTCTGACTATGATTATGCGAGTGGGTGGGCTGATTTCATGTTTTCGGTGCCGATGAGCCTGGGCGTGGATTTTGATTTATCGAAATATGTGCTGACTTTCGAATACCGCTTTAATTTATTCGGTTCGGCCTCGACCGATTGGGAGCCGGTCGGCTACGCGCCGGATGGGACCGATATAGGTGTCGATGCCCTCATCTTCGCCGTCAGTTTGAAATTGTAAGCGGCGCCGAAGGGACTTTTATTTATTCCGCGGAATGCCCCTCGGATTATGTAATTACCCCAGCTCCTCCAAAAATTCCGCTGCGCGGCGCAGATGCGGGATCACGATCGTGCCGCCGATGGTGCAGGCGACGCCGAAAATTTCGAAAAACTCGTCCTTCGTCACGCCCAGTTCATGGCATTTGGCGATATGATATTTGATGCAATCGTCGCAGCGGAGCACCATCGAGGCCACCAGGCCCAGCATCTCCTTGGTCTTAGCCGGCAACGCGCCATCGGTGTAGGTTAAGGCGTCAACGCTGTAAATCCGCTTGATTACCTTGTTGTCCGCCGCCAGGATTTTCTGGTTCATTCGATCGCGATAGATATTGAATTCATCGAGGAGCTTACTCATAATTTCTCCTTTCCAGCGGTCGATATAGAATCGTTCAGCCGATTTACTCGCTCACTCCAAACCGACGCCGGAATTTTCATGTGCGTCAGGATGAAAATGAAATGACATTCTGACGCCCACTTAACAGCCTCAGGATGTCGCGAAGCTTCCATCCTGAGGCATACAAAGCATCGGAGTTTATTGCCCTAAAATATCTCCTTGAAAAAGTCCAGCATCGCCTGCCAGGAGCGCCTGTCGGCCTTTTCGTTATAAGCCGCACCGCGAGATGGGTCATTGCCGGAAGCCGGATTGGTGAAAGCATGGACCGCGTGGCCGTAAATATTCATTTCCCAATCGACGCCGGCCGCGGTCATCTCCTGTTCGAAAGCCTGGACTTGTTCCGGGGGCACGTTAGGGTCGGAACCGCCATGGCAGACGAGAATTTTCGCCTTGATATTTTTGGCGTCCTGAAGGTTCGGGGTGTCGAGGTTGCCATGAAAGCTGACCACGCCGGCGATCTCGGCGCCGCTGCGGGCCAATTCGAGGACCGTGCCGCCGCCGAAGCAATAGCCGATGGCCGCAACCTTGCCTGGATCGACAAGCGGATACTTTTTCAGTTGCTCAAGGCCGGCGGCTGCGCGAGCTCTCATGAGCGACCGATCGCTTCTGTAAATTTTGGCCTGGGCGGAGGCCTCCTGCGAATTCTGGGGCCTTACCCCCTTGCCGTACATATCCAGGGCAAAGGCGACGTAGCCGAGCTCCGCCAATTGTCGGGCGCGCGCTTTCACGTAATCACCCACCCCGGTCCATTCGTGGACGATAAGCACGCCGGGTCGGACCGCGTCGCCGGCATCATCAAAGGCCAGATACCCCTCGAGCACAACGTCGCCGTGCTTGTATTCGACTGTTTCCGTGTGGATTTTGGCGAAGGCCGTCGCTATGCCAAGAAAACTCAACGCGGCGATCATCATCGGTAATTTCATAATTCCCTCCCGGGCGAAATGTTTGATCAATAACCTTTCGAATCTCATTCGACCCGGCCAATGATAGAAAAGTTCCCTCAGAATCGGGCCCTGTGAGCGCTTTTTAGCCGGCTTATTTCAAATACCTGGCCAGCCATTCGAGCTGCACCTCGTAAAAATAACGGATATTATGAAGCTTGCGGAGATCGTGCCCTTCATCGGGGAAATACAGAAGCTGCGACGGCACGCTGTTGGCCTGCAACGCCGTGAACATCATCAACCCCTGGCTGACGTCGACGCGATAATCCAATTGCCCGTGAACCACAAGAGTGGGGGTCTTAAAATTCCGCACGAATTCAGCCGGCGAATATTTCAAATAATTTTCTTTAACCTCCCAGGGCGGCCCGCCAAATTCCCAGTTGGGAAACCACAACTCGTCGGTGGAATAGTAATCACTGATTTGCTCGAACGTGCCGTCCACGCAGATCAGACAAGCGAAGCGGTCGGTCTGGCCGTTGATCCAGTTGACCATGAAACCACCGTACGAACGGCCCAGGGCGGCCAGTTTTGTTGTGTCGATAAAAGCATACTTTCCGATCAGGTAATCCACGCCCAGCATCAAATCCTGGTACGGTTTGCCACCCCAATCGCCGCTGACGGACGCCGCGAAATCGCGACCATAACCCGAACTGCCGTGAGGGTCGATCTGCGCGACGACGTAATCCTGAGCCGCCATCAACTGCGTATTCCAGCCGTAATAATTGAAATTCGCCAGCCAGGCCCATTGCGGTCCGCCATGAATCAAAAGCACAAGCGGGTATTTTTTCGCGGTGTCCATATCAGGCGGCCGGGTTAATAGACCATGGATGCTATCGCCTTGCGCGCCGACAAACCAGAAGTCCTCGGGCGGCGAAAGCTTCAGTTGCGTGAATAAAGTGTCGCTGAAGAATGTAATTCTTTTTTCGCGGCGAGTTTTATCGTTGTATTCGAAAATTTCAACCGGCATGGTCGCCGTCGATTTTAGATAATAAAGATAATTGCCATCGGGAGATATTTGCAGGTTGGCGCAGACACCATCCTTGACCAGCGTATCGATCCGGTTGTCTTTGAGATTCAACCGGTAGATTTTGAGCCGGCCTTGATCGATCGCCGTAAAATAGATATATGTAGAAAACGGTCCCCAGATATATTCGCTGACGGAGCGATCAAAATCGAGCGTGAGATTGGCGGTCGTCCTGTCAATGCGATTATACAGCAACAGGTCCTGCTGGTCGGATTCGTAGCCCGGTGTGGCCATCGATAAAAAGGCCAGGTAGCGGCCGCTGGGCGAATAGGCTGGCGCATGGTCGTTGCCGGCGCTGGTCGATATCCTGGTGAGCTGCATTCCCTTGATTGAGACGACGAAGACGTCGTTGTTGGTGCTGACCGCCACCACGGTGTCGGTGTTCATGGTAAAACACACTTCACTACCGTTAGGTGAAAAGCTGTAATCTTCATCGCCGGCCAGCGCAAGCGGCGGGGCGTCCTTATCGAACGGAGTGAGGTTCGAATATTCGCCGGTTTCGATATCCATCATGAAGATGTTGTTCCGCTTCTCATCGAACCAGTATTCATAATGCCGGAAAAGCAGCCTGTCATAGAGCCGGGCTTTGACCTTCGATGCTTCCCGGAGCTCGTCTTTTTCGCGGTTGCAATCGTCATCGTAACAATCGGGATAAACGCTCGAACAAAATAGGATCGATTTGCCGTCGGCAGACCAAACCGGATAATCAGCCTCGGTGGAAATAGCGGTTAACAGCGTGGCCTCGCCGCCGCCGGCCGGAATCTGCCATAATTGAGCGAGGGCCCGGTTGCTTTGCTCGTCATGGCGCTTGCCAACGAACGCTATCATCTGGCCATCGGGCGACCAGCTCGGTTTCGCGTCATTGTCGCCGTTGGTAAATTTGACCGGCTGGCCACCGGCTGATGGGACGGTCCAGAGGTTGGTGCGGGCGCTATCGGATTCGAGGTCATATTCGTTCACCTCCATGACGATATCCCGGCCGTTCGGGGAAAGATCGAACCGGACGATGCGGTTGTAGCCGTAAAGATCGTCGAACGTGATCGGCCGCTGCGGGAAAGCCGTCACTGAGCCGGTTAAGGTAAGCGTGAAAACGAAAAAAAATCTGTTCATCTGCAGTTCCTTTATCATTTTGTTTCGCGCCATTATATGGTCGATAAAAGCGTAATTCAATCAGAAAATTGCCGATCAGTCAACGTTTCCTGAGCCATTCTTGAGCAACGCCGCTCGATTGGCCGCTTAGAATTAGATTGTCTCACGGGGTCTTGGCGCTTATAATAGACCTTGCTGGAGAGGTGGCCGAGCGGCTGAAGGCAGCTGCCTGCTAAGCAGTTGGTCCTGAAAGGGGCCCCCGGGTTCGAATCCCGGCCTCTCCGGGATAAGCTAAAGGGCCAAATCGGAATGGACATTCGGGACGAAGGTTTCATAGGAAAAAGAGTCGAAACCGCAGGGGTTTCGACCTACAAAGCTATATGAGGCTGAAAAAGTAAAATATGAAATGGAACAGAACGATGAGTGGACTACCTATCAAATGTATAGCGCAGGGTGGGGAGGCACAACTTTGGGAATTTTAGGAGGAATGATTTTTGAGTTTGAGGGTGCCATCGCTGGTGGCTTGCTTGGTGGTTATTTGGGAGCATGGGCTGCCGGCGGGCAAACGATGTTTGATTATTATGGCATGTTCGAATCGACCTTTGAATCTTCGGAGCAATGGTCAACTCAAGATCTTGCAGCAGACTTGATTGGCACAGGGTTTGGTATGGCTTTTGGGGGAAGTTTTTCAGTATCATTGCCTTATATCGGCGGAATTCCAATATGTGCTGGAAACACGTCCAGCAAATTTGTTGAGTGGTTGTATTAGTCGAAAAGGAACTAGCGTTTGTTGAAAGCTATTTTAGTAGCTGTTGCATCGGTTGCCATATTATCTCAAGGTTGTTTAGCTAAGGACAAAAACTTCTTTTTAGGTCTTGAATTAGGGCCGAACATGGTTGTTTGTAAATCTGAACCATTGGCTTTTTTAAATGACGATAGAGCAGTTGTTGGGGGGTTCTTTCTTCCTTGGTGTAGAGTCGGCTATAGAATAAAAGGTTGTCATCTTATGGCACGACTTGGCGCAGGAGGCACAGAAACTACACCAGATGTAGATG
>Ga0299912_10000848_pt1 | contig 24953 bp, 24 predicted proteins | sample RVTome_2_FD_207667 | JGI IMG/M metagenome (GOLD analysis project Ga0299912, IMG submission 207667) | Soil microbial communities from uranium-contaminated site in the Upper Colorado River Basin, Wyoming, United States - RVT95D214 (version 2) ... | reverse complement strand
TATATCAATAGAATATGGTTAGGATATTGGTTAGTAAGAGAAGGCCGTTAGGGTAATGCTCGATGGCGCCCTCGGTTGTAGCAGTGCTCACCCCCCCCCTTTGACGTACTCAAGAGCGACCTACTTGCCTTCCTCCTTTTGCGTACCGGATTCCTGTGTGCCGGAAGACGGCGCGCCCTCTTTCTTCTCGGGCTCTTGCGCAGGGGCAGTGCCTTGGTCTTTCGGCTCTTGCGTCGAAGACGTCGGCGCCATCTCTGTTTCTTTCTTTTCCTTCTCGCTGGGAGCAGGAGGCGCGGTAGGACCCTTTATCTCCCGGCAGAAACCATTGATCCCCCCGGCCGCCTCAAAGCCATCGCGGCGGACAGTGCCGTCGTTATAGGCCCGATGGATCTCCACGACCACCTCTCTAATCTCTTCCACGGCGGCCACCGTATGGGGATCCTTATAGCTCCAATCATCACCAGGGGCGATGCCCAAGGCCCGCAACTGGATAAAACAAGCCTCGCAGGTCAAATCCTCTCCCATCTTCAAGCTGAGGATGAGATTCTTGGCCAACTCGCACTGGGTCACCTTTATCCCTTCGCACTCCTTTACATCGACGAGGCCCAACAAATCCTTGTCTTCTTCCTTCGCTTGCCCTTGCGCCCCGGCAAAGGCAACAGAGAAAGAGATAATCACTATAAAGATTATATATCCTCTGAGCAATCGACCTGAAAAAACCATCCCTCCCCCTTGAACCGCGACCGCTGTCGACGACTTACTATTACAAAATTAAGAGAGATTTGTCAAGAAAATTTATCATGTCTTACCGGTATTCGCCCAAGATATCCTGGTTGATCTCGATCGCAACGTTTTTCTTCATGGCCAGCAGCCACCCCTGCAAGAGCTCCATCCCCTTATAGTAGTTGAGCTGCTTGCGAAAAGCATCTTTCTCCGCTTCATATTTCTTTTCGTCCATCATCTCTACACCCGTGAGCTTGACCACAACAAAGGCGCCATTCACCTCTGCCACGTCATCAAGCCAAGGGTCTTCAAGGGTCAACGTGGCGATCTTACCGACATATGCGCCCAGGGGGCCTATGCGGGGGGGCGCAGCTGAGCTTCTCTTGAAGAATCCGGTCTCAGCCACCTTTAAGCCATAGCGCCGTAACAAATCCCCAAACCCTGGGCCCTTTTCCCAAGCAATGAGAAGATCCCGGGCAGCGCCCTGTGCCAGCCCTCGGGCCAAAGAGGAAACGAAGGCTTCTTGCATCCGCCCTCTCACCCTCTCCAGGGGAGGGGCCTGGGGGGGTATCTTATCAACCACCTGCAGGACAAGGTAGTCCTCTCCATCCCGAAAGGGCGAGGATATATCGCCTTTTCCCAAGGTGAAGGCGACTGAAGGAAGCTTCTCCTTTGCCTCCGGCTCCCCCGCTCTAAATGGTCCTGCTTCTCTCACCTTCAGCCTAGCCCCATCGGCATAGGGTTTTAACCCACCCGTCTTGTTCCTCGCCTGATAGGCCGCATCTTCTGCATGCATGGCGGCACGATCTTTGGCCTTTTCGTTCATCAAGCGGGAGACTATCTCCTTCCTTACCTCATCCAAGGTCCTCCTCGTTCCTTCTTGTACATCCTCCACCTTGGCGATATGGAATCCGTGACTGGTCCTCACCACAGGGCCTATCTCTCCCTTACGGAGGTCAAAAACCATCTTTCCCAAGACGGGATCTATCTCACCTCGAGAAAAGTAGCCCAAATCGCCCCCCTTAGAGGCAGATGCATCATCGGAGTACTGACGCGCCAAGGCAGCAAAATTTGCACCCCGTGCATCCTGGCGGGCCTCGGTAACGATCTTCTGCGCCTTCAGCCGCGCCTTTTCGACCACGTCAGGGCTGGCATCGGGACTGACCCTGATAAGGATATCCCTAATCCGCACCCTCTCGGGCCTTTGGTACTGCTCTCTGTTCATTGCATAATACTCTTGGACCTCCTGGGACGAAACCTCTGCCTCCTTGCGGTATGCGTCGGGAGAAAACCGCAGATAGAGGACCTTTACCTGAGCAGGAGCGCGAAACTCTTCCTTGTGTTCGGCATAGTATCGTTCCAGATCACCCTCAGTGACGGTAACCTGCTTGGCAAAGGCCTGAGGGGAAACCTCAACGAAGCTCAGATTGATCTTTCCGTTCTCCAAAAAATAGAGCTCCTTTACCTCCTCTTCAGTAAGGATAACGGCGGCATTCCCGACGAGATTCCCCACGCGCTGGTTCATCAACTCCCTCTTGAGCAGCGTCGGAAATGTTACCGTATCCAAACCTATGCTCCTTAGGAACTGTTCATAGAGATTGCCGTCGAACTGCCCATCTCGCTGAAAGGCGGGGTTTTGCAAGATTGTCTGCATCAACTCGTCGTCACTCACCCGAAGTCCTATATTTTGAGCCCATTGCTGCTCAACTGTTGCATCAATCAATTGATCGAGGACCTGTTGCTTGATGTTGAGCCCCTTGAGGAGTTCAGGGGAAAGCTGCCCTTCCAAGTTCTTCCTAAAATTGTGGTATGCGCGGTCGAACTCTACTCGGGTAACATAATTGTCCCCTACCGTAGCAACGATTGTCTCCTTTTTATCCTTGATGCTCCCCATGCCCCAAAGGACAAAAACCACAATGATCAATGTCAGAAGGATCTTGATGAACCACGAGGTGGCATGGGTCCTCATGAACTTCAGCATAATTATCTCCCTCCACAGGATAAGTTCTTAAAAAATAGATGATAGCAGGAGAAAAAGCAACTGTTTTTATATATGCGGTTCCGCTGCCAAACGGTTGGCAACTCAAATGGACCGAAAAGGACTATGAAGCCCTCTGCCATATCCCGGGGATTCTCCTGCCACAGTATCTACACTTTCCCTTGACTACCTGGTTGGCGAGGATGTAGTACCCTCGCCTGGCGATGAGGGCCTTTTTGCAAGAGGGGCAATAGGTATTTTCCCCCGTATGGCCGGGCACGTTCCCTATGTAGACAAATTCAAGGCCGACGGACACGGCTGTTGCTCGAGCCTGCTCCAGGGTCTCTACCGGCGTAGGGGGAAGGTTGCGCAACTTATAGAGAGGATAAAAACGGGAAAAATGGAGGGGTACGTCCGATCCGATCTCTTGCTTGATCCAGAGACACATCTTTTTCACCACCTGCATTGCATCGTTCTTGGTGGGGATCAAGAGGTTGACGAGCTCCACGTGAACCCCCTTTGCCCGCAAGTGCTTGATGGTGTTGAGAACCGGCTGGAGACTGCCCTCGCTCATCTCCTGATAGAATGCCTCGGTAAAACCCTTGAGGTCGATGCAGGCAGCACCGAGGTACCTGCTCAAGTCTTCTAAAGGCAGGGGATTGATATAGCCGTTGGAGTGGCAGACGCTCAAGATCCCATTCCTTTTGGCCAAGACCGAGATGTCATACATGTACTCGAAGAAGATCGTCGGCTCCACGTAGGTCGAGGCAATGCTGGCGCACTTATTCTCCCGGGCCAATCGCACCGCCATGTCCGGCGGGAGCCTGAAATTGAAGGTCTTCTCCGGCACCTCTTGCGAGATCTCCCAGTTCTGGCAGAACTTGCAGTCGAAGTTGCACCCGGCGGTGGCAATGGAAAAAGAACGGGTCCCCGGCAGGACGTGGAAAAAGGGCTTCTTCTCGATAGGGTCTATATTAATCGAACACGGGTTCCCATAGACAAGGCTGTAGAGCTGACCCTGTCTGTTTTCCCTTACCTCACAATACCCCCTCTCCCCTGAGGAGATCACACACCCCCGGGGGCAGAGGAGACACTGGACCTCTTTGCCTGCAAGGGGCTTGAAATAGGGAGAGAGCTTTGTCTCGATCAGCCCCCAGCGGCCCTCCAGCCTGTCGCTTTCAGAAGGATAAGCCTCGCTGGCCGACACCAGGGGACATGAGCTGAGGGCAAGGGCAACAAGGCCTTTGCCGCAGGTCGCTACAAATTCCCTCCGAGAAAACCTCTGCTGCACCTTCATCTCTCCCTTCTTGACCATACCATACATAGTATCGCTACTGAGAGGCACAATCAAGTGGGGGTGCGGCGTTGACGGAAAGGATGATCCAATGGTATCATCCCAGAAAAGGGGAGACCATGAGAGGAGAGAACTTTAAAAAGGTCACGGTGGCGGAAAATAGGTTCGAGGCCGATCTCATCAGCCAGACCTTACAACAGGAGGGAATCCCTTGTCTGATCCGCTCCTATCACGATACCGCCTACGATGGGATATTCATCCCCCAAAAGGGATGGGGGGCAATCATGGTGCCTGAAGAACTGGAAGAAAAGGCCAGCGCCGTCATCGCTGAGGTACGCCAGGGCTTGAAGGCCAAAGAACTATCAGGGAAGATTGAGGAAAGCTCTCCTTCATAAAATCCTACGCCTTATCCAGACTCAACAGCTCCATCACATGCATCACTTGCTGTGGCATCTTCTTCTGCATGGTATTATCGATCAACTGAATCATGCAACCAGGACAAGCAGTCGCCACGATTGCCGCACCGGTGTCGGCGATGGCGCGCATTTTATGCTCGGCTATCTGCTTGGAAAGGTCGTAATGCCGGACGTTGAAAGATCCGCCCATGCCGCAACATCGATCCGGCTCTCTCATCTCCACCAGCTCCAGCCCTGCTATGGACCTAATGATCTCCCGAGGCTGCGCCGAGATCTTCTGATATCTCACCAGGTGGCAGGGATCATGATACGTGACCTTGGTCCCCTGAGGCAGGGCTGTCTTGAATACCTCAGGGGGCGGCTTGAGTATATCGACGATAAATTCGTTGATGTCCTTCACCTGAGCTCCGAACTTCTTATATCGCTCTTCCCTCTCCTTCGTGTCGGCCAAGAATGTCCTATATCCTTCCTTGAAGGCCGACCCGCACGAGGCGCAGGAGGTCACGATGTAATCCACTCCTTGCAGTTCTGAAAAAGCCGCCACATTGCCGTCGGCCATCCCCCTGGCAAGGGCGAATGCGCCGTTGCCGAATACCGGCAGGCCACAGCATCCCTGTCCCTTTGGGAAGAGCACCTCAACCCCTTGCCGGGTGAGAAAGGCTATGGTCATCCGCCCCACCTCGGGGAATATGAAGTCCGTCGCGCATCCTGCAAAAAAGGCGACCCTCATGCGCTTTTTTACCCCTGGGGGAGGAGGGACCACCTCGGAAAGTTCATCCCGCAGGAATCTCCGAGCGATCTCCGGGATCTGCCTACCTTTGCCCAGAGCGGAAAGGAAGAGGGGGAGGTGGCGGATCTTGCCTTCGGTTCTGGGGAGGAGCCGCTGAAGCCTTGAGGCACATTTCAGCGCCGCGCCGAAGAGCCTTCTTTTATTCAAGAGTCTCGCAAAGACCACCTTCTCGGCAAAGGGGAGCCCCTTGTTGGCAACGATATCAGCCCGAGCCGCCACGGTGATGGCGGCTACCTCTACCTTGGCAGGACAGAATTGGGCGCATTGATTGCACGTGAGGCACTGACCGTAGCGTTCTTCCAAGTGCTTCCAATCAAAGGGGGCTCCCTCCAGGAGCGCCATAGCGAGGATATTTCTCCCTCGCGCCACGATGGACTCGGTGCGGATCTCCCGGTAGACAGGGCAGAAGTACATACAGAAGCCGCACTTCATGCATTGCAAGACCTTGTCTTGAAACTTGGCCAAATGCTCTACCTTCATCTTCTTGTTCCGTGGCAACCCATTACCCCCTTAAAGCGTGTGAAGTCTCTCACCTCCATGCCAAACGAGTTCCCCTTGACAAGCTCCTTGTGTTATTGTAGGTTTTTATGCTTCTTCTTTGCTGTGTAATAGTGTATGGTACCATGAACTATATGGGTTATCAAAGCATTCCCCTTCTTGAATTTACTCAGGACGATGATTTTTTCAGCGGGTCTTGATTGAGGAAAACGGTGGCAGGGGGCTTTGTGATGATTTTTGTCGCCGCTGCCTCTGAGCAGGAGGCCGCCTCTATAGGCAGGGCCCTGGTGGAGGAAGGACTGGCCGCCTGCGCAAACATCATACCTCAGATCCGCTCCATCTACCGGTGGAAGGGAGAGGTTCAGGACGAAGGAGAAGCACTCATCATCATCAAGAGCAGGGAAGATCTCTTCGAAAGGATCAGGAGCCGGGTCAAAGAGCTCCATAGTTATGAGGTCCCGGAGATCACGGCGATTAAACTAGACAAGGGTGACCAAGCCTATTTACAATGGATAGAAACAGTACTTGCTAAAGGAGATTGACATGGGAAGTGTGATTAAAAAGCGCAGAAAGAAGATGAGAAAGCACAAACACAAAAAGCAGCTTGCCAGAGACCGCCACAAGAGGAAGTAATTCAATCACGCTTCCATGAGATCTTATGTGCCAAATGCGGCGCTCTTTCTTTTGACCGTCCTCTCTACCTTCCTCGTAGGCGGCTTCATCTACTCTCTGGCCGTCCTCTCCATCCTCGTGGCCCATGAGATGGGGCATTATCTGGCGAGCCGCAAATACGGGGTGCCCTCTTCGCTCCCCTATTTTATCCCCTTTCCCCTGCCCCCCTTTGGCACCCTTGGGGCCGTCATCAGAACGAAAGGCCCCATACCTCACCGAAAGGCCCTCTTCGACATCGGGTCTTGGGGACCTCTGTGCGGTCTCGCGCTGGCCATTCCCGCGGTGGCAGTGGGGTTCCTGCTCTCGGAGGTGACGGATGTAGCAAAGCTCCCCGCTCAAACGACCTCGTTGGGCAATTCTCCCCTGCTCTCGCTCCTGCAGCGGATAGTATTGGGGCATCTCCAGCCAGGCACCGATGTCGTCTTGCATCCCATAGCCTATGCCGGGTGGGTGGGGCTCTTTATCACCTCCCTCAACCTCTTGCCTACGGGGCAGCTCGACGGTGGGCACATCATCTACGCCCTGTTCGGGCGTCACAGCAAGATCATCTTTCGCCTTACGCTGTTGGCGATCACCCTCATCTGTCTCATCTACAACCTCGGATGGCTCTTGTTGGTGATTATCCTGCTATTCATCGGCTACAAACATCCCCCACCTCTCGACGATCGTACCCCTCTGGATTGGCGCAGAAAGGCCACCGGCGTTCTCACCTTTGTCATCTTCTTTACCGCCTTCACCCCCATACCCTTCCCCACCCTCGCCGTGGGGCTCAAGGAGGTCCTGCATTCATGGCTCAATCTATGAAGACCTTCGACCTCCATCTCCACACCACCGCCTCCGATGGGACCATGAGCCCTGCCGAGATAGTCAGATACGCCAAAGAAAAAGGGCTGCGGGTCATAGCCATTACCGACCATGACACCATAGAGGGCCTGCAAGAGGGGATACGAGAGGGTGACAAGGTAGGGTTGGAGGTGATCCCCGGGGTGGAGCTGAGCGCAGATGCGTCCAAGGGCACCATGCACCTGCTTGGTTACTATATAGATCCCGCCTGCTCAGAGCTGGTGGATAATCTCAGGGTCCTCCAGCAGGCGCGGATGGAGCGAAACCTTGCAATAGTGGAGAAGCTCGACGCACTCGGAATCCCCGTAGAGCTCTCGGAGGTTAAGGCTGCGCCGGAGCACGGGCAGATAGGACGCCCACACTTTGCCTATACTATGGTCCACAAGGGCTACGCGCAGAACATCCAGGATGCCTTTGACCGCTACCTTGGCAAGGGAAGACCCGCCTATGTGGAGAAGTTTAGATTCTCCCCTGAAGAGGCCATGCACTTCATCAGAAAGGCGGGAGGGATAACGATCTTAGCCCATCCGTTCACCCTCAACCGACCCGAGCCGGCTGATTTCGATGCATTGATCGGCGAGCTAAAAGAAAAGGGGTTGGACGGGATAGAGGTATACTACCCGGAGCACTCGGATGGGCAGAGGAGGTTGTACCGAGACGTGGCGCAAAAATATGGACTGGTCATCTCAGCAGGGAGCGATTTTCACGGTCTCACCAAAGATGAGGTGGACCTCGGTCAGGGCTATGGGGATAGAGAGCCGACATATAGCCTCGTGGAAGCGATAAAAGCCAGGAGGGAGCAGCGGCTCAAAGGCCTGTAACCTCTCATGCCCCGAGAGGGGAATGAAGGGCAAGAGGATGCCGAGATGAGCGCGAAGAAAAACGCACTCTCAGATTTGGACAAGGGGTCGAAACAGCTGATCCTGGTGGGGGGAAAAGGCGGGGTGGGCAAGACCACCTGTGCAGCTGCCATCGCCCTGCACATGGCCGAATCGGGTAAGAGAACGCTCATTCTTTCCAGTGACCCCACACCATCCCTCTCGGATATCTTTGAGATCACCGTCGGCCCCCGAGAGACCCCCATCCCTCATGTGCCCAACCTCGCCGCCTTGGAGATCTCCTCTGAGATCGTTCTGGAAAAGTGGAAGGATCGTTTCGGCCGTGATATCTATGAGGTAGTTTCCTCTTTTGCCGACCTCGATTATGACTTTGTCCTGGACTATGTAGGAAGCGCACCCGGGATAGAAGAGGAGTACATGCTCTATTTCATCATGGAATTGGTGCGAGAGGGGCGGTATGACCTCGTGGTATGGGACACCGCGCCGGCAGGGCACACCCTGCGCCTGCTCCACCTCCCTGAGATCTTCCTGCAGCACCTGGAGGGGGCGACGCGATTCTATCTCAACCTCTACAGCTACCTGGAACGGGCGCGGGATGCGGTAAAATTAAAGAAGGGTAAGAAATCTTTCTTGGAAATCATCTCGGGATGGCAGGCGCTCTCCAATGAAATAGCCGCCTTTATCAGAGATGAGCGCCTCACCGAATACATCGTGGTCACCATCCCCGAGGCCCTGGGGGTTAAGCAGACGGAGCGCATTATCCAGGACTTCGATGCCCACGGGCTCCCTGTCCACTATCTGATCGTCAACCATTGCATCGAGAAGGCGGATTGTGCCTTTCATAAAACCAGGAAGGAGATGCAAGCCCACTATATCCGCTTGCTCACCGAAGCATATGGCGAGCGGCTCCAATTAACCCTTCTTCCCCTCTACCCCTATGAGATCAGAGGCGCCGAGAGGATAAAGAAGGCCTCAGGCGCGCTCTTTGGTGAGGAGGAGGTGAACACCTGACCCACAGAGCCCCTCCCAATCTACATCCATGATCACATCACCGTCGGGGGTAACATAGACCAGCCGCCTTCCCCTGCTCCCCTTGATCACCCGTTGGATTATATTTCCGATATCATCCTTCTCTATTAACTGAAGGTATCGGGTCAGAAATTCTATTCTGTCGTGCATATCAATACAGAGTGGGGTAGACGTATGGAGTTGTATCAACCCCTTGAGGACCCTTCCGCGTCCGATTTTTTTGTCTAACCGGACGTCATCCATGTCAACCAAGCCGAAATTCCACGTATCCGCCCCTTCTTGCACCATGATGTTGCAGGTCTTGAGATCTCTATGGATGATGTTACGAAGATGAAGCGCGGCCATAAACCCTGCCGCGGCCCTGAGAAAGTCGTCTTTTCGGGTATCATCATGCCTTTGAGCTCCGAAGGCCTGCACCATATATCGGTCAAGCTCAACATAACCAGGCGGGGTCTCCATGATGAGAAATGCCTCTTGTAACAACCCCCTTCTCCTCTTCTCCAGAAGGGCCTGGGGGATGATCCCCCCTACTCCCCGAACCACCAAGCCATTCCCCATCAACCATCCCCTGCGGGCCTTCGCTCTCCTGAAGACCTCCTTCAATGGCTGCCACGGCCCTTGATAACGATACTCCTTCACACACAACCTCGTTTCTTTATAGATAAAAAGAGTGATGGCTGTGCGGTGATCATTTTTGATCAGTCCAATCTTACCCTTGGCCACGATATCCTTATGTTTCGTTACTATCTTCAGCAATTGTTGGGTCTTCCATCCCCTCCTGCCCCATATGCGCCAGCCTGCCTCCTTGGCTACATAAAACCCCCCGCTTGCCTTGAGACACCGCTTTGTCCTGCTCCGCATATGACGGCGGTAGATCCTCTCCTCCTGCCTCGCGATCTCCCTTAAACCCGCTTCAAGGCCTCCTTTAAATGTATCCTTCTCCTCATCGTATTGCTGCAAAAAGGCCTTTTTATCCTCAGGGGAGAGCCATCCCTTGAGAGAATAGAAGAATTGCGCCAGGTTCCATAGGCGTCTTTGTTTGGAGACACTTCTTGTGAATCTGGCACGGTGGAGGTCAATGAGATATAATTTCTTTTCTTCCATCCCCACCAGGATATTGCCGGCATGCAGATCCTGGTGAAAGAGGCCGGCCTCATGGGTCTGCCTAAGCAACCGGGCTGCACGGAAGAGAAGTTCCTCATGCCTCCCCTCAGGGATCAATTCGATTAAGGGTGCAGCAGGAGCAATGGCCTGGGTGATGAGGAAGGCATCCTCTAAAAACCTCCCGCTGCGCCTCTCAGCCATGGCCAAAGGCACCGGGGTAGGAATTCCTTTACTCAGCGCGCACTGCGCCATCACCCACTCCCTCCGGGCCTTGGAGGGAACGAATACATATTTAATACCTTCCGTAAGCCCTCTTACCTTATATCGTTTACAAAAGAGTGGGCCTTGCGGCCCCGGCACAATCAAGGCAGTCCGAACCAGAGATTCCTTTAACACCTGTCGATGAGGGCATTTGGACAGAAACTTGTCAGGCTCCTCGAGGAGCGCTGGGGGAATCCATGCGCAGGCCCCCTCGGTTACGTACCAATCACCATGCTTTATTCTATACATGTCAATAGAGACAAAAACCTATGGTATGATATGTAGCATAGGAGAGGATGATGTGATTGCAATCCTCGCCTTCAGCTACGCGTGCCCCCAGTTGACGATCAGGGGAAAATAATCTAGAATCTGATCCTTCATCAAATTTCATAGAGTGCACGCATGGATGAGAAACAGTATCTACAAACACTGAGAAAAGAAGTAAAAAAACGCCGCATTAACAAGATCCTGGTGATCCCCCGGGATCGCATCGGTGATTGTATCAGCGAAACCCCCCTCTTAAGTATATTACGGAGGCAACTTCCTGACGCACACATCAGTATATTAGTGACCCCCTATACCAAGGACATTGTCAAAAACAACCCTTATCTTGATAAGGTGTATATTTACCATAGAAAGAAAAGATTTAAAATGGGTTCTTTGTTGCCGTATGTACCCTTCTTTTACAAACGGCTTTTCCATACCCTGATACGGGAACTCAACAGAGAACAAATCGATCTCATTGTCAGTCTCTTAAGGCCTATCAGGGAATTACGGTATATCTTCAAGCATGTCCGGCATCGCTTTTTGATCAACAGGGATACCATAGCGCAGTATCTGATTGATCATGGCGTCACGAAACAGGCCCCTATGTATCATCGGAACCTGTTTTTCCTGCAGGCCATGGGCATTGATGCTCGACAAGCAAGGGGTCAGCTTTATTGGTCGCCGGCCGATAAGGATTGTATCGATAACCTCTTTACTTCTTTATCGTTGAGCGATAAGGATCTGATAATCGCGGTACACGCCGGGTGTGCAAAATCGAAAAAGATAACATCATTAAAAGAAGCAAAAAAAGTATGGCCGATCGAAAATTACCCCGAGATCCTGAAAAGGATGATAAAGAGTTTCAATGCCAAAATAATCCTAACCGGAGTGCAAAAAGAAGAAGCAGAGGCAAACAGACGAATACAGGCCCAGGTCGGGGAAGGCGTACATGTCATTTCCCGTACAACCATTAACCAATTTGCATACCTTCTTTCCAAATGCGCGCTCATGCTCACCACGGACACCGGCAGCCTGCATGTAGCCGCTGCCGTCGGGATACCGATTGTCGCCCTTTTCGGCCCCACCTCGGTGCAACAATATAGCCCGTTTGTGCCAAAGGGGTTCCTCAGAGAAGTTATAACAGATATCGGCTGCCGCCCTTGCAATCTTGAGGCATCGTGCGAGGAAAATCTCTGCATGCAGAAGATGAGGGTTGATGACGTATTTCAGGCAATCTCAGCACACCTGAAGGCTCACCGCAAAAAAGTATCACCCCGGAAGCGATAAGGGCCCCTAAAAAAACGGGGGATCATGCGGCGGCAACGATCAAGATAGATCTGGCAAAATCCACCTGTACGATCTTATGCAAGGGGTTAAAGAGGGTAAGGCGAAGGAAATATTTCAGAAAAGAGGCATTATAGGTGCGATAGATCTCCTGTATTTTAAACCCTTGGCTCAGCAAGAAACCTCCTAATTCCTCATAGCTATAGGCCACTTTATGGGTGGCATCCAATAAAAATCTCGTGGGATTATACACGTTGGGAGTGCTGATAAAGAGCAAACCGCCATCAACAAGCAGCTGTTTAAGCCTTCCCAACATCTCAATCCCTTGCTCTAGCTCCAAATGCTCTATCACCTCAAAGAAGGTAATGAGGTCGAATCGTTCTTCGATCTCATCCAGTGAGTAAAAATCGTGGAATAAATTGCGATCGACATCCATGCTCTTGTAGACGATACCAGAATTGATCCCTGTTATCTGCGTTCCCATCTTTCTCTCCCAGGCACCCACATCCAACATGCGCATACCCGGGCGCAGATAGGATTGTACAAAACGAGTGCGCCGCCTGACTATGGGCAAATCCCATATCGCGGGATAACGCTCATGGATTTGATCACGATGATATACTATCTGACTCCAATCCACCATCGACCTACCCTCCTTGCAACAACATTATATGTTGATCAGCACTTTGGCTAATTGAGGGGCCATGGCCTGAAGGGAATAGTCCTTCTCTATCCTCTTTCTCCCCTGCTTCCCCATCCGTTTCCTGAGTTGCCGATCACGAATCAAGACGCTCAGCCTGTCAACCCATTCCTCCTTATCACGGGCCCAGAACCCTTCTTCCCCCTCGCGCACTATCTCTTTATTTGCCCCGACTGGTGAGCAAACAACAGGGACCCCAACGGCTAGGCATTGAATCAGCTTGAAACCGCACTTGCCCCGGGTCCAAACATCATCCGGTAATGGTCCTAAGCCAATGTCAAAACTCTGAAGGTCTGCAACTTCATCTGCCTCTGACCACTCCTTCTTGATCACGCGCATGGTGGGGACATCAAAAAAAGCATTGCAGACGATCTTCAATTGCAAAAAAGGGAATCTCCTGCCGAGCTCCTCAAAAACGGGAAGGAGCGCCTTGAGGTAGTGAAGGGTGCTCTGGCTTCCAATCCAGCCAACAATGAGGGTGTCCTTAGCTGGATTATCCTGTTTCACCACATATTTACCCATATCAACCACGGTAGGTATGATATGCACCTTGATCGGATCAATATACTTTAGCGCCTCTTCTTGTAAAAACCGATTACCGGCGATAATAAGATCACTTGCTTTAACCATCTTTTCAAATCGTTCTTGCCTGGTTCCAGAGTACTGTTGAGCCCAGCGCGACGAACGATACATGATTGCATCGTCATATTCAAAAATAAGCTTCTTGGCGTATCTGCGAATGAACCGTAATTTCCACGGCGGAAACAGTTTTCTCAATATCACCACAATATCTGCTTCCTTGACTTTGCTGAGTATACGAACAAATTCAAGAGAAGAATGCCCAACATTAAAAAGCTCTACATTCATTCCTCGTTTTAGTAAGTCAGGAGCAAATTGGGGGAATCGATATCTATTGCTGGCGCTCCGCGATAATAAGACCTTGACCTTCATAATCATCTTTTCTAGTTTATTGAAACCTTACACAGAGAGTGATAGCAGCCAGTTGGAAAAGATATAAGCATGTGCCCTTTATTCATCGCTTCTTTTGCGCGAGGACCACAATGGACTTGGAAAAATCGACGTTTAATATCCTATGCAAGGGATAAAAGAGGGTGAGGCGTAAGAAATATTTTAAGAGAGAGGCATGAAAGGTACGGTAGATGCCCGGCACCTCAAACCCCTGGCCGAGCACAATCCCTCCCAACTCCTCATAGCTGTAGGCCGTCTTGTGTGTGGCATCATACCAAAATCGGCTTGGATTATATACGTTGGGAGTACTGATGACCAACCTGCCCCCATCAACAAGTAGTTCTTTGAGCCGACCTAGCATCTCTACCCCTTGTTCCAGCTCCAAATGCTCTATAACCTCAAACAGTATAATGAGATCAAATTGCTCGTCAATTTCATCTAACGAATAGTAATCGTGGCGGACGGTGCGATCTATGTCCATGCTCTTGTATAGTACATCCGAATAAACCGCCTTTACCCTCGTCTCCATCCTCCTGTCGTTTGCGCCCACATCAAGGACGCGCATCCCGGGTCGCAGATGCTTCTTCACCAACCAGGACGGCCTCTTAATCAGCTTCATATCCCAGATCTGGGGATATTGCGCATGGATTTGATCGCGGTAATTGATAAGTTGACTCCAATCCAACATGTTATGCCCCTATTTCTTGAAATACCTTCAACATCTCCTGATAGCATCGCCTTTGGGAATAGCGTTCTCCCAACGAGCGGGCCGAGCAAGAGGCCTCCTGTAACATATCGGGCCGGGAAAGCGATAGAATCTTTTCTGCAAGGACGTGGATATCTCGCGGGGCTTTGACGACAAACCCCTCTCTCCCTTCAGAGATAATCCCTCCTGCCCCATTATACCGTGAAGTAATAACCGGCAGCCCGCTGGCCAGGGCCTCCAAGACCACCAGCGAGCAGGCATCGTAAAAGGTCGGATGCACCAAGATATCTGCGCTCGCATAATACCGCTCAAGATCCTTCACCCCGCCGGTAAAAAGGACATTTTCTCCGCATCCAAGCTTTTTGGCCAGGCGACAATATGGTTCTGCCCTGTCCCGCCCTATCACCAAGAGCTTGATGTTACCCTTCCTTCCCTTTACTAAAGAAACGGCTTGAATCAGGTATCGCAACCCCTTGAGTCTGAAGTTATGGGAGACAAAAAGGAGCACAAAATCATCCGCCTGCAAGCCATAGCGCCCCCGTATCTCCCCTTTATACCGCTTGTTGCAGGGGTGAAAGCGTTCGGTGTCAACGCCGTTATAGACGACGACGATCTCGCGTGCAGGGATATCGTAGTGGTCTATGATATCCCTCTTCACCATATCGGAGATCGCCACGATACGCCTCACACCTCGCCGATAGGGGGCATCTTCCACGATCCCCTGAGCCCATTGTTTGGGACTCAAGACCCTACCCAGGAACTTCGCCATCCTGAGCAAGGGACTTTCATATGCCTGTAAGCTCCGCCAAAACCACTTCCAATGGACCCCTCCGTGGGGCTGTAAGAGGTCCGCCTCCCACGTATTACCCACCCCCATGATCACATCGAAAGTATCCTTTTCCATCTGGTGACGGCACTTCGAGGCAAAGGAGATGATGCGCAGCCATTTGGGAAAAGGAACCTGGGCAACCATATGGAAGGAAATGCCCTTTATCCCTTGATCGAAGCGGCGCGCAAAGACATGGACTTGATGCCCTTTCTTTGCAAGGAACTGCATCAAATCTACAAGATACCGTTCCGCCCCGCCCCTGGCAGGGGAAAAATCCCGTATCCCGAGGGCGATCTTCATGAATAAAGACCCTTCTGTAAGATCTTCTGATAAAAGGCCTCGACCTCCTCTGCCTGGCGCTCCAGGCGGAATTCCCTGTGGGCCATCTCATGGGCCGCCTTCCCTATTGATTTGCGCAACCTCTCATCCCGCACCAGAGGCACAAGGGCTTGGTAGATGGCCTGAGGGGTCTCCTCCACCACAAATCCGGTAACCCCATCCTGCACCAGCTCCGGGAGCATCCCTTTTTCCGCGACTACAGCCGGCTTCCCCATGGCCATGGCCTCCCGCAGAGCACGTGCCGTGCCGTCAGACCCTGGGGTGAGCAGACAAAAGACATCCATACACGCAAGGGTGTCGGCATAGTCATCCATACGATAGCCGGCCAAGATGACCTGCGAAGCGATCCCGAGACGTTCCATGGGTTCTACGACACTCCGCTGCATCTGGCTGCTGCGACCTACTAATAAAAGCCTCACGTCCGGTATCTCCTTGACCAACAGTGAGATGGCCTCCAAGAGGATATCGGTCCTTCTATACTGCTGAAACCGGGCCACGATCCCTACGACAACAGCTTCAGGGGGTATCCCTAACACGGGTCGCATATCGTTATAGACTTTTTGAGGATCGAACCTATCGAGGTCAACAGCCGTCCGCACTTTAGCCACCTGGTCATGAGGAAACCCCAGCCCTTTCACCAGCCTCTCCTTGCCCCTCTCGGAAAAGGTAATCAGGGCATCGGTGTATCTCCTGAAAAAATGCTTGCTGATGAGATCCGCCTTCAAGGAATCCCGTCTATGATCCATCCGGATTACGGGAGGACGCCGCTTGGATCTCCTCGCCGCCAAACCGCCGATAATGTGGTCATGGGAGTTATGAACCGTGACGATATCAAACGCCTCTTGATCGATAGAGCGCGCGATACCCCTGATATCGGAGATGATGTCTTTCAGACGATATATCTGATGCAGTTTGGCGATCGGCGCCAGATGAAAGCGCCCCGTTCCCTGAACACCCCGCTCCTTGGCACCCTTCTCCACACTCTCTGCTATCTCGATAGGGGGGCGGCGATAAGCCAGTACTACCTTATGCCCTCGCTGCTGCAGGGCAGCGCAGAGATTTACCACCGGCTCGGCAGGACCCGTCCACTTCCAATCGGAGAAGAGATGGAGGATCTTCATCGCGCTCTCTCAACAAAGTGTCGAATCGTTTCCGCCACCTCCTCTATCTCCGAATCTGTCATTTCTGGAAAGCAGGGAAGAGATAAGACCTTCCGCGAAAACTCTTCACTCAGGGGGAGATCCCCGTTACGATAACCCAATTCCCCGTATGCCTCTTGGAGGTGAATAGGGATTGGGTAATGGATGCGTGTTCCGATCTCACGCCCTTGCAAGAATGCTTGGAGGTCATCCCGCTCGTCTGTCTGGATGACATAGAGGTGATAGACATGCCGGGCATGTTCCCTTTCAACCGGACAGGTGATCCCCATGCTTTCAAGCATTCTCGTATAGAGCAAAGCTCTTCCTCGCCTCTCCTCATTCCATTGATCCAAATACTTCAATTTAACCCGGAGAATAGCCGCCTGGATCTCATCCAATCGACTGTTATTCCCCTTGAGAACATGGTAATATTTTTTCTTCTCTCCATAACACCGAAGAAGGAGGAGATTTTCGTAAACGTCTTCATGGTCGGTCACTACCATCCCACCATCACCGTATCCGCCCAAATTCTTGGTCGGATAGAAGCTGAAACAGCCCAGCGTGCCGAATGAACCTACCTTCTTTCCTCGGTATTCTGCTCCATGGGCCTGACAAGCATCCTCAATGACGATGAGATCATAACGGTCAGCTATATCCATGATTGCATCCAACTCCACGGGGTGACCGTAAAGATGAACGGGAAGAATCGCCTTGATTCTTCCCTTACTATTACCATTCTTCGCCTCTCGACCCCTGAAGAACCGCTCCAGTGCATTGGGATCCATCGTATGGGTTTCGGGATCGATATCCACAAAGAGAGGGGTTGCCCCGGTAAAAGAGATGGCTAAGGCCGTGGCGATAAAGGAATTGGCCACGGTAATGACTGCATCTCCCTTCCCGATACCAACGGCCTTCAATGCCAAGTAAAGGGCATCCGTCCCAGAGCCTACTCCGACCCCGTATCGAACACCACAATACTGTGCGAACTCCTTCTCAAAAGCTGAAACCTCCTCTCCCAAAATGAAGTGACCCTTTTTATAGACACCTTTTGTAGCAGAAAGGACCTCTTCCTCAATCCTTTTATATTGTCGTTGGAGATCAAAAAATGGGACCATCATTCTCTCTCAGACAATATGACATTGGAAATCTAAAATCCGTACTGTGGCTGCTGCCTTCAATCCCAATATTTATTTTTATACTTCTTGTAAAATGCGATCGTTTTTTTAAGACCATCCTCCAGATCGGTCTTTGGCTCCCAGCCCACTACCCGCTTGATCTTGGATATATCCGTGTAGTAGTCCCCCGGCTCTACTTCCTTGCGTTCCGGTGTAAACTCGGCGAAGTCCACACTGCCGGTTCCTGCAATCTCTACAATCTTCTTGGCCAGGTCGATGAAATTGATAGGTATCCCCGTACCTACGTTGAATACCTCCCCATAGGCCTGTGGGCTCGTGGCTATCATCAGAAAACAGTCAACCAAGTCGCCGACGTACAGAAAATCCCTCAGGATCATCCCATCTCCGAAGACCGGTATGGTCTCATCATCCATGGCCTTGCGGATGAACCAGTTCAGGACGCCAAATTCATCGTGCTGCATCTGGTGACGCTCACCATAGGTATTGGTGATCCTGAGACAAATCCCTTGGATCTTATGGATATCGTGATAGACGAGGATCATCTTCTCCGCCGTCAAGTTGGTCACGGCGTATATTCCCTTAGGATTAGTGGGATGGTTTTCATCCACGGGCAAATGGACGCTTGCCCCATACTCGCCCCTGGTGCCTGAAAAGATGAGCTTGACATCTCTATTGTATTTCCTGCAGGCCTCCAATAGGACCAAGGTCCCCCGGCAATTGATATCGAGGTCCTGGATGGGATTGCGCACGCTCTCCACATGGTTCACCTGGCCGGCCAGGTGGAAGATATAATCTTGTCCCTGCACCAGGTAATCCATGGACAGTTGATCTCTCACATCGCTGAAGTTTACGAGGACCTTGTCGGTAATGGGGGCGATGTTGAACAGGTTCCCCCCCTGGCGGGGGATCATGTTATCTACCAGGGTGACCGCAGCCCCAAGCTCCATAAACCGAATGGCCAGGTTGCTTCCGACAAATCCCAAGCCTCCGGTGATCAGTACCCGTTTCCCCTCGAAGACCATTTTATGCCTCATTATCCTCCCTTAACCCCTTTTGCCGCTCCCAGAGCTTAGCATGTTTGATGAATACATAAAACATAGTGGAAACAATAATTATCAGACCAGGCATCCCGTCCAAGAAACCCCTTTTAAAGATATATTCCTTGAAAAAACGAAAAAGAGGATTCAGTATCATATGAACCACGGTGAACTTCTTACCCTCTCGAAACATGTCCTCTGCGGCGACCTGAGAGTATTTATCGATAGTCTGGATTTGATCGGCGATGTCTCGGTAGGTGTAGTGATAGTAACGATGCTGCAGGGTCTTCACCCTTCCTGCCACTTTTACCTTGGCGTGCAGCCCCCCTTCCCACCTCCCCTTGTTCCGATCGTAGAGCCTGATCTCATAGTCAGGGTACCATCCACCGTACTTTATCCATCGCCCCAGGTAATAGGTGCGTCGATGAGCGATGTAACCATCCCACTGACCTTTGTTGGCTTTCAGTTCTTCCTTGATCTCCCGGACCAGCTCAGGGGGGACCTCTTCATCGGCATCAACGAACATCACCCAGCGGTTGGTTGTGCGATCGGCGGCATATTGATATTGATCCTGATGGTTCGTCCACTTCCGTTGATAGACCTGGTCCGTAAATCGGCGACATATCTTAAGCGTGCCATCGATACTGTAAGAATCTACGATCACCAATTCATCGGCCCACCGAAGGCTCTCCAGACACCGCTCAATGGTTCTCTCATTATTGAAAGTAAGGATATAGACAGAGATCTTCTGCATTATCCTTGCGCCGATGAAGATTTCCCGGGAATGTACGCACTCACGGTGGTATAAACTGCTTTCACGTCTATGAGGTCCATACACCGATGATCTTCAGGGCACACCCTTTTCAGACATGGGCTGCAGGAAACCTCTCTGCGGATGACCACGTGTCCTTCACCCAAAGGAGAGGTCGTTCGGGGATCCGTGGGGCCAAATAAGGCCACTACCCGCGTACCGACAGCCGCCGCGACGTGCATGGTACCCGTGTCGTTGGTGATTAGCAGACGACAGCGCCGCAGCAGCGCGGCCAACTCTAATAACGAGGTCTGGCCGGAAAGATTGAGGCATCCCTCACCTATCCCTTGGGCAATGGCGGCATTCAACCCCTTTTCTTTGGGGCGAGAGGAGCCAAAGATGAGGACGGAGGCCCCATAATCCTTTATGATTCTCCTCCCTAGCTCCGCAAAGCGCTCCGGCGGCCAACACTTGGCTTCCCCGTAGGTGGCACCGGGGTTAAGGCCGATCAGCAATTTGCCTTTCAGACCATGAGGCAAGAGAAACGTCTCGGCCCACCTTTCTTGATTTCCATTAAGGGATAATGAGGGCAAGGGGGGAGATGGACAGCGACCCAGGCACTCTATGAGATGGAGATAATAGTACATGCGGTGCTGCCTCAAAAACTCGGCAGTGCAGTCGATCCTCTCGGTCAACAGCAGATCTCTGCCCTCACCTTTATAACCAATGCGATGGGGGATGCCCCCTAAATAGGCCATCAAGGCGGAGCTAAAAGAGCGGGGGAGGATGACGGCGAGGTCTATCTTTTTCTGCTTGATGAGTCGCGCTATCCGCAGCTCCCCGAAGATCCTACCTGCACCGGTGGGCAACTCATAGGATATCACCTCGTCAACTGATGGATTGGCCCTCCAGAGCTCGGCCAGGCGGGATTTAGCCAAGACAGTGATACGGGCCCGTGGAAAGTGCTGGCGTAAGGCGTGTACCGCAGGAAAAGATATAATGGTATCCCCCACCCAATTGGTCCCCTTAACCAAAATCCTTTGTATACCCTTATATCTCCCCCTCTTCGCTCTCATCATCGACAAAAATTCTTCAAAGGATCGTAACATAATACTTAATCATAAGAGGCATATCGATGTCAACTTCTTCTTTATACAAAAAAATATTGACATTTTTTTCATATTGTTATAATAAATTTTAAATAGAGAGACGTTCTAAGTAAGGAGCACAAGTGAAAAAGGCGTACTGTTATTTTATAATGTTTCTTGCCATATCCATCCTTATTCCCGTCACGCCGGTCATATTCCTCCGTATGATATCCTTTTTTTCGCCGGCTACGCCCCTGGCTGCTACGGTTGCAGAACGAGATGAGACAGCCGCCATACCCATCGGAGCGGCAACGAAGAGAATCGTTACCATCGACCCAGGGATGATCTATATAGGGGATGATGGTGGAATCGGTTTGGTCTATAAGAAGGACTTTACGATACGCTCGGTGGGGAGCAAGAATATCCTCTCCCTGCAGATAGCGGGGATGGTAGGTGCAACTAACGACGGAGACAGCGAAGACTACCGCAATGGTTTCTACACCAATACATTATATATCAATGGGAGCTATGTCGATAACCTCAACAATTACGTCTATCAGGAAGAAGATGAGCAATTCAGGCCCATCCTGGTCTCCCTTCCCTTAAGCGTATTGCGCCCCGGGCTTAACAAGCTCAGCGTCGTGGCCGCAGGTCCTAAGGCCGGCAACCACGACGATTTTGCCTTACGTGAGATAAAACTCCTTCAGTGGTGAGGGGTAGAAATTCCTGAGCCATTTTGCACCTTCATCCAAGATGGGGATGAGCCGTTATCTTCTCTCTCCCGTGTCTCCATTAAGCGCTTCCAAAAAATGCTTGACAAATTGATATTCTCTCTATAACTATACACATAACAACTAATTATTCCCTTACGGTTAATGGGTATTTTTTCTCTTTTCTTAGTGGGAGGGAGAAGAATGAGATCTCACCTTATAATAGGGATCGCGATTACCCTTTTTGTAATCCCTGCCACTGCCTTGGCGATCAATTGGAAAAACGGAAAGTTCGATGTTACGCTCTCCTCAGAGGTCTACTATCAAGATGTCAAGGGTAACGAGGAAAAATCGACCTTAGAGGAAGGTTGGTTTTACACGGAAAACCTGCTGCTGGATCTCAATCAAGAGCTAGCTGAAAAGGCCAAGTTCCAAGGCTATGCCCATGTCCGGAGCAGCAACGACCTACAACAGCAGATCGATGAGCGGGATTGGATGTTCGTGGAAGGATATGTCCGCCTTGCCGATAACCTCGATGCGCCGAACATCTATGAGGTCAGGGCAGGAGACTACGCCGAGAGTTATACCCCCTATACCTTCAATACCTCCTTGTTGGGGACCAGGGCCTTCTATAAATTCGGCGATTGGGCCAAGGTATCTACCTTCTGGGGGCAAAACCGTGATGAGGAGCTCGATACCTATGCCCGTTACTCGGCAGGGGGGAGGGTGGAGCTTTATTACAAGGATTACCTCACGATAGGGGGGACCTTTGTCCACTCCGATGTAGCGCGGAATTCCCTGGAGGCCGACTCAATGCTGGGGGATCAGTTCAATCAGGTGTTCGGGGCTGATCTCCATCTGCGTCTCTGGCAGGACAGGGTTCATCTTGAAGCAGAGTACGCCCGCAGCATCTATAATGCAGACCGAAGGGATGGCACCCTTACGGATCAAGCCGATAACGCCATCGTGGTGCGGGGCGATATCAGTCCTCTCGCCAATCTAAAGATAAGCGCCGAGTTTGAGCGGGTGGAGCCCTGGTTTAACTCGGTCCTGGGAGCTGCCTCGGCAGATCTCCAGAGGGCCAAGTCGCAGGTTGACTATACACCGTGGGATTTTTTAACCACCATGCTCATGTATGAGTATTCCTTTAATAAACTCAATGACCACTCGATTGAACAATACCGCACGCATACCCATTTGACCTCCTTCAGCTCCACCATTTACCCTTTTCAAAAGAGGGAGGACGTGTGGAATAGCCTGACTGTAGCCCTCCAGATCGATCACACCAACGCCTACACTGATGATGATCCCCGCACGACGGACCAGGATGATCTCACGGCCAACTGCACCGTCTCGCAGAGCTTTCCCCAGTGGAATTACTCTCTCGGCTACACCCATGCGAGGAACTGGAACCGGGTTGATAAGACCGGTGAGTTCTTCAGCCACGCCCCCACGGCATCCATCGGTATCACTTATCCGTGGCTCGCCCTCGCGTGGGCATGGACCTTCAATGCAAGTTATGAATATAAAGAGTACACCCTCTCGGGGGTGATCGATCGTGCCTACCGGGGTGATGGGGGGCTTGCCTTGAGCTATGAGAAGACCAAATCAACCTTAAGCCTCGCAGTAGCTATGGAGTACTACGACAACGCCTCCGGTTCACCACTGGGGACAGCGGACAACATCAGCCGCACGTACAGCGCCACCTTCGAACAGGTGTTGAAGGAGTCCGAGGCCTTCACCGCCAACCTGACCCTCAGGGCAAGCCATAAGGAATGCGATGAGGATGCCCATGACCAGGATTATACCGAAGGCGTCTACTACTGCGGGCTTACGCTGAAGTTTTAATGAACCTTCGGCGAGGAACTAAGAACTTATCTATATACTATGATACCCGGCATTAAGGGGGATGAATAACATGGGCGTTAAACAAGGGCTTTATCGGAGTGGCATAGGCATTATCTTTCTGTTCTTGCTCCTCATATCTGTCGGGGAGGCCGCTGCTGCTGAACCGAGCATCACCTCGGCCAAGATCGGCGAAAAGGAACTCATGAGGACCTCCGAGGTGACGGTTATAAAAGATGACCTCACCAGAGACCGGCAGGTCATCATCAGCGGGCAGGCCCTTGGGGGAGGTCCCGTGGTTGCAAAGGTAGAGGTCTCCCTCGACAACGGCCAGACATGGAAGGAGGCCCAAGGGCGCGAGAAATGGCAATATCAGTTCGCCCCCCTGCCCAACTACGCCTATTATCTCACCTTCAGGGTCGCCAACGCCGATGGCGCCGTATCCGATCCAAAGCAATTCGGCATTACCAGGCTCACCTACCTCCCGATAACCTTGTTGGAGCTGATCCAGCAGCAGGCCGATGAGCTGGCCAGGGCCTATATGTCGAAAAACCTGGAGAGATATATGGGCCTTATCTCAAGAGACTATCAAAATATCCCGCCTGGTTGGTTCAGGCTGCGCCGTGCTATTGAAAACGACTTCAGATCGCTCAACAACATCACCCTGCGCTTCACCGTCAACCAGGTCTTCGAGCTGAAAGGGGCGATCATGGCCGATATCCACTGGAGGCTCACCCATGCCGGCCTCCTCGAGCCCAAGGAGGGGTATGTGGAGATCCACTTTGACCCTGCAGATCACCTGAAGATCATCCTCCAGAGAAAAGACCTCTACTTCGGGGCAACGATCATCGGGCACAACGGAACCGTTCAGATCACTTGTAGTGCGTTGTTCGGTCGATGCGACTTTACCGCCGCTGATCTGGATAAAATTGGGGCTAACTTCGTCACCATACGGGTCAGGCATGTCAGTGTCAGTGCCGGCCCCCCTCTGTTTGACGGGAATGTGACGCTGACAGAGACCCCGCCCCGCTCGGGAACCTTCTCGGGGTCCCGGGCCATGACTGTCCCGGCTGGAGACACCGTCACCGCCACCTATATAGACGATATCACCGCTGATTGGAGGAGAAACATTCGCCGCTCTGACACCTATCCATAGTCTTGAACAAACGCAGCTTAAAGTATAATGTAAAGTTTTTGACGATATTTCATTCATGTGAATTAACAAGCTTCCCTGGAATTACACAAGTGCTGGAAAATAAAGCCCATGTGATGATCCCCCTGAACCCCTTCATGGAACACTCAAATGCATGGACCGGCTCAATGTCCCCCCTAAAAAATTATCATAAATCTTTATGTATGACGAGAAAGATGCGTAACGGCTACTCAGCCGGCAGGAGGTGAAGGCAATGGCCTGGAAAAAGGGATTCTATCGGTGTTGGATAAGCGGTGTCGTCGTGCTATCTCTCGTATCGCTAGCCTGGGGAGCGGCACCGATTAAACCGAGCATCACTTCAGCCAAGATCGGACAAAAAGAACTCGTGGGCGCGACCGGGGTGACGATCATAAAACAAGACCTCACCCGAGATCGGGAGATCCTTATCAAGGGGTCAGCCCAGGGAGGTGGGCAGCCTGTAACAAAGATAGAGATCTCCCTCGATGGCGGTAAGACATGGAACGAGGCGCAAGGCCTTGAGAACTGGCACTAC
>Ga0299912_10000847_pt1 | contig 24956 bp, 27 predicted proteins | sample RVTome_2_FD_207667 | JGI IMG/M metagenome (GOLD analysis project Ga0299912, IMG submission 207667) | Soil microbial communities from uranium-contaminated site in the Upper Colorado River Basin, Wyoming, United States - RVT95D214 (version 2) ... | reverse complement strand
CATGAAGGAAGACGGCCTGGCCGTCGGCTTCAACCGGGCGCTCCGCTTCCTCAAGGCCTGGCGGAAACAGCTCCTGATGCTGGCCGGCGTTGCGGGCCTGGCCGTTTTGATCATTGTCGGGATCGGCCTCGTGCGCGGCCGCAGCTTCCGCGCCCAGAGCGAGGTCGCGACCCAGATCCTGCGCCTGCGGGCCGACCTCGACCAGAAGCCGGAGAACCTCGGCCAGCTGGAGAAGCTGGCGGGCCGCGGCCGTTATGCGCGCCTGGCCCATCTCGAACTCGCCACCTATTGGATCGAGAAGGGCGACCTGGACAAAGCGGCGGCCAGTTTGAGAGAGGTTACGGGCCGGCCCAAGGATCTCATCTACTATCAGGCGCAGGACCTGGCCGCCGGGGTCGAGGTGCGGCGCAAGAACTACGACCGGGCCATTGAGATGTACAAGAACCTCGAAGCCGAGAAACCGGCCGTCTACCCGCTGGACGCCATCCTCTTCCACCGGGCCGAGGCCCATGCGCTCAAGGGAGAGAAGAAAGAAGCCCGGGAGCTTTACCAGAGGCTCCAGACCGAGTTCAGCCAGACCTACTTCGGCTACGAGGCCTCCGTCCGGGCCGGAAAACTGGGGACCGGGTGAGGCGGGGGAATTGTAAATTCGCCCCGATGGGGTATAATATGAACTTATTATCGTAAGAGGAGAGTGCTCATGGCCTATCGCATCACCGAAGAATGCATCAACTGCGGCGCCTGTGAACCCGTGTGCCCGAATGTGGCCATCTCCGCGGGAGAGGAACTTTATGTGATCGACCCGGCGAAATGCACGGAGTGCGTCGGACACTACGATAAGTCCCAGTGCGCGGACGTCTGCCCGGTCGACGCCTGCGTGCCCGACCCGGACCACAAGGAAACCAAAGAACAATTGATGTCTAAGTTCCACAAGCTGAAAGGCTGAGACCGTTCTGTCTGAGGAAAAACCAAGAGGAGTGACCCGGTCACTCCTCTTTTTTTATCGGCGGCGGCGGATGGGAAGCCGATGAAACTCGGGCCCTGGGCGAACGCCGTCCTTTTCGTCGCGACGCTCCTGTCGACGTTTCTCGTCGGCCTGACCTGGAGCGCGAGCTATATCACGCTGGGAGTAAAAGGCGGCGATCCACTCGTCAACCTCGAATTGGCCGCCCTAGCCGACTCCCGTGTCCTGGGCCTGGCGGCCGCCTATACGGCCGTCCTCATGGCGATTCTCCTCGCCCATGAGTTCGGCCACTACCTGACCTGCCGCAGGTACGGGATCGCGGCCACGCTGCCTTTTTTCATCCCGGCGCCGACCCTCGTCGGCACCCTGGGGGCCTTCATTCGTATCAAAGCTCCGATCACCCGGAAGAAGGTCCTCTTCGACATCGGCGCCAACGGCCCTCTGGCCGGATTCGTCCTCGCGTTGCCGGCCTTGGTCGTCGGCCTGGCCCTCTCCAAGGTCGTACCGGCCCTGCCCAAGGACCAGACCATCGTTTTCGGCGACCCGCTCCTCCTTAAAATATTCGGTCGCCTGCTCCTGGGCGAAATTCCGGCCGGCTCCGACATCATCATTCACCCCATCGGTTTCGCCGGCTGGGTCGGCTGTCTGGTGACGGCGCTCAATCTCTTTCCCGTCGGCCAACTTGACGGCGGACACCTCGCCTATGCCATCTTCGGCCGCCGCACGCGTGCCGCCGGCCGGGCCTTCATCGGGCTTTTTGTCGTTCTGGCCTTCTTCTTCTGGGCGGGATGGCTCGTCTGGGCCGCCGTCCTGCTCTTCCTGGGACTCAAACATCCGTCCCTCGCCGACGAGGAAGAGCCTCTGGACGGCCGGAGACGCCTCCTGGCGGTCGTTTTGCTGGTCATCTTCATCTTCTCCTTCATCCCCGACCCCGTCAAAGGCTTTAGCGGGATTGGACTTTTGCGTCAGGTTGGGTTATTTACTACGGGGAGCTAGACTTTGCATAATCCTTGCTGCTCCCCGAGTACTAGCCGGGCGATGAGGAAATATGGAGTCGACTATATTTCGCCCGGCTTAGTAATTGAGGCGTGAGAAATATTCACATTTTGTGTGGAAATACTGTGGAAAAGCGCCCACTTCGCCTACAAAAATTTTTTAGATTCCGCAAGATACGACACTTTGCACAACAATTCGTCAGCGGTTTTCCCGCCTCCGGGCCGGTCGATTCGCAAGGATAACGAAACAAGATAATTAAGAGCTGATGATGGCCGATAAGTTCAGGGACGTCGAGGCGGCTTTCGAGGCCCTGCGCGGCCGTCTCCGCCGGGGGGAGATCACCTCCGACGACTACCTCTCCGGCCTGAAGCAGCTCCGTTTCCGCGACGACCAGGGCCGTTTCTGGATGATCGGCCTCCAGAGCGGGCAATGGTATTATTACAACGGCCGGGACTGGGTCCAGGCCCAGCCTCCCTCTTTCGCCGAAAAGAAGGCCATCTGCATCTATTGCGGCTTTGAAAACGACCTCGAGGCTGAAACATGCGGCCGGTGCGGCGGTCCGGCCGGGGGCGAGGAGGAGGACCGCGTCTGCCCGGAATGCGGGACGCGGTTGGACGACCCCTCTGCGCCTTGCCCTGCGTGCGGAGAGAGCGCGGCCCCCCGTCCGGCTCCTGCTGAGGATACGACCTGGCCGACACCGCCGTCCTTGGAGCGTCCGCGCGAGCGGGCCTCCGGCCGAGACGTGGTCGTCCACTCCGTCGGGAGTCTCTCCTTCGTCCTTTTCGGCGGCGCCGTGGGTGTGGCGGCCGGCCTTCTCGCCGGGCTCCTCGTCGGCGTGACGAGCCTATTCCCCGGTTTTGTCCAGGGCCTGCCTTCGTTCTTCATCGAGATCCAGGGAAAACTCTGGGGCGGCCTCATCTTTGCGGCCCTGGGCGCGGTCCTCGGATTCCTGGTCTTCGCCCTGGGCGGACTGGCCGTCGCAGTGCTCATCAACGCGGCGCTGTCGTTTACGGGAGGCCTCCGGGTCCGGCTGAAAGAGGTTCCGGAGGAGAAGGCCGAGGACGACCAAGTGTCCCGTCTCGTAAATCGCTTCTGAAAGTCCTCGGCAGAGACGGGATACTTCCCTCCGCTGACCCCCTGCCCCGCGATGGTGCGTCTGGAAAGATTATCCTGCGGCCAAGTTGGTTGGGAGACGCACCACTAAGCAGACGCTGAACGCCGCCCCCGCTTGAGCCCTCCCAGCGCGTAGGCGATCTGTCCCACAGACAGGGATTCGTCGTTCGGCGAATACCGGACCGGCCTCAGGACACGAAAGCCGCGCCGCTCGAGGAGGGCGGTCGTCCGGACGAGAAGACGGCGGTTCAGGAAAACGCCCCCCGTGAGGACGACGGTCTCGATCCGCCGTTCCCGCCGCGCCTTTTCGGCGACGCGCAGAATGACCCGGGCCAGCGTCTCGTGAAATCGCGCGGCCACGACGGCCGGCGCGGCGCCTCGACCGACGTCGTCGACGACGGCCCGGATGAGGGGCCCGAAGCCGACCTGGCAAGGGCGGGCGCCGTCTCTGATCTCGAAAGGATAACCCGACCCGGCGCGGCCTCCTGCCGCCGATTCAAGGCGCATGGCGGCCTCAGCCTCGAACTCCATTTCCGCGGGCGCTACACCGGCGAGAAAGGAGACCGCGTCAAAGAGACGTCCGCAGCTCGACGTCGGCGGGCTGTTGAGGCCCCGGTTCATCATCTCCAGAACACCCCGGATGCGCCGGCCTCCGATAGCCCGCAACGGTTCGAGGTCGGGGAGGTCCTCGGAGAAGGCAGCGCGCAAGTAGGCGAGCGCCATCCGCCACGGCTGGCGCGCAGCGGCGTCCCCTCCCGGGAGCGGAACATGAGCGAAGTGGGCGTAACGCTCGTAGCCCGAATAATCGGCGATCAAAAACTCGCCGCCCCAGGCGGAGCCGTCTTCCCCGTACCCATAACCGTCCCAGGCGACGCCGAGGACTCGCCGTCCGGGAGCCCAACCGTGCTCGAGCAGGGGCGCCAGGACGTGGGCGAAATGGTGCTGGACCCGGACATGCGGGATCTTAAGCCGCTCGGCCGCGCGCGTCGTATGGAAGTCGGGATGGAGGTCGGTCACGACGGCGTCGGGGCGGGCGTCGAAGAGCGCGAGGAGGTGGCGGAGCGTCTCTTCAAAATATAGGTGGTTTCGGTGGTCGTCGAGGTCGCCCAGGAACTGGCTGGTGATGACATAGCCGTTCTTATAGAGGGACAGGGTGTCCTTGAGCTCCCCGCCCAACGCCAGAAGACATTTCCGCGAGCGGAGAGAGGCGGGGACGGGCTGGGGGTAGGGAACGAAGCCGCGGGCCCGGCGCACGAAGAGCGGAGTTCCACCCGCCACCTTGATCACGGAGTCGTCCGCACGCACATGAATGGGCCGGTCGTGGGTCAGGATGATGTCGCAGAGCTCGCGCAGGCCCTCCTCCTCGTCTTTCATGATCGGCGCGTCCTTGCGGTTGGAACTCGTGGCGACGACGAGAGGCAGGTGGTCGAGGAAAAGAGCGTGGAGGGGCGTGTAGGGCAGCATGACCCCCACTTCGTCGAGGTTCGGCGCGATGAGAGGCAACTCCTTGCGTTTCTTAAGCAGGACGACCGGCCGGCGGGCGGAGAAGAGGAGATCTTTCTCGGCGGGCGTGATTTTGGCGATCCGGCCGGCCACGGCGAGGTCGCGGGCCATCAGGGCCAGCGGTTTTCTCCGCCGCGCCTTGATGCGGCGCAGGCGGTTGACGGCCCCGACGTTCGCGGCGTCGCAAACGAGGTGGAACCCGCCCAGACCTTTGAGGCCCAGGATGCGACCCTTCTTGACCAGGGCCGCGGCCTCCCTGATCCCGCCGGCGAGGGTCCGGCCGCTCCGCGCGTCCTTCAGCGTGACCCGCGGCCCACAGTCCGGGCAGGCGATGGGCTGGGCGTGGTACCGGCGGTCGAGAGGGTCTTCGTATTCGCGCCGGCAGGCGGGACACATCGCGAACCGGGCCATGGTCGTCGTCCGACGGTCATAGGGAAGGGACCTGACGATCGTATAACGCGGGCCGCAGTTCGTGCAGTTGGTAAAAGGATAGCGGAAGCGTCGCTCGGCGGGGTCGCGGACCTCGGCCAGGCACTCGGGACAGGTCGCGATGTCGGGCGAGATGAAAACGAAACTCCGGCCCCCGCGCGTCCCGGCGATCCGGAACTCGCCGTAGCCCCGGGGGCGGGCCGGAGCGACCGTTAGGCGCTCGACCTGGGCGAGCGGCGGGACCTCCCGGCGGAGAGCCTTGAGGAATCCGTCGAGGTCCGACCGGCGGGAAGCCTCCGCCCGGATCTCGACCCCGAACCCGGCGTTCTTGACGAGCCCGCGAATGTGGTGGCGGCGGGCGATCCGATAGACAAAAGGCCGGAAGCCGACACCTTGAACGACCCCGAAGACGACGATGCGGGCGGCTGCAGCCCGGCGGGAATCCTTGCGGGTCCGGGCCATGGCGTGAGTCAGGGCTCCCGGCGGCTGTAGAGGCAGCCGCAGAAGTTCTGGCGATAAAGCCCTGCGGCCCGGCTCAAGTCGACGCTCTTTCGGAACCCATCCCCCTTCTTGAAATCCGCCTCCAAGAACCTGAGGCCGGCCAGGTCGGCGTAAACGCAGCCCAGCCTGTTGAGGACGTCCGCTTTCTTCCAGGGGCTCAGGCTCATGACCGTCGTGAGGACCTCGAATCCGCGCCCGGCCGCGGTCTCCGCGGCCCGGCGAAGGCGGACGGCGTAGCAAACGTCGCACCGGCGGCCTTTCTCGGGCTCGTCCTTGACGTGGGCCGTAAGGGCCAGCCAGCGGTCCGGGTCATAGATATCCTCGAGAAGCTCGAAACCCAGCCGGCCGGCCACGCGGCGCGTCTCGCGCAGGCGGAGCTCGTACTCCTCCTGGGGGTGGATGTTGGGGTTATAGAAGTAGCCGGTGACGTCATAGGTTTGCTGGAGAAGGCCGACGACGTAGAGGCCGTCCGGCGCGCAGCAGATGTGGGCAAAGAGCTTCGGCTTGGCCACGGACCTATTCTATCCGGTCGGGCCCGATTTTGCCACGTCCCGGACCACCCTTCGCCCGGCCGCCTGCAGAGCGCTAGCGGAGGTTCTCGATCCGGGAAGCGAGCTCCTGGATGCGACGTTCGACGCCGTCGATCTGGAAATAGTGGAGCGCCAGGGTCTCGTGCTCGGGCCGCGCCTCGTCGACGGCTTTGCCGAAACTCTCGAACAGGGGTTCGCTCAGGCGCTTGAGCTCAACGAGCCGGTTCTGCACGCCGTCCCGCGCCTTCTCGAGGCCGTGCATCTCCGTCTGAAAGAGGCCCTCCCGTTTCTGCCAGTCGGCCAAGGCCTGTTCCCGTCGGGCAGCGTTCTCGTCGAGCCGGAGGCGAAGCGCGGATTCCTCCGCCGCGAGGGCCGCCCGCTCGGCCTCGAGGTTGGGGCCGCGGGCGCGCAGCTCCTCCTGGAGCGCCAGGAGGTCGCGGATATGGGCCCGCCCCTTCTCGTGCTGAGCCGTTCTTTCGGCGTCACTCAGTTTCCGGTCGTCGACGGCGGAGCGCATCTCCCCCTCGGTCGCCCGGATCTCGTACTCGGCGGCCGTCAGTCTCTCGGGCCTTTGCTCGGCTTCACGTGCCAGGGCCTGGAGCCGGGCCTCGACGGCCTGGTGACGGTCGGCAGGGGGGCGCCGTTCTGCGGCCAGGGCTTCAAGAAGGTCGGTGTGGCGGGTTCTGGCCTCCTGGTGGACCCGGTTGAGCGCCTCGATCCGGGAGTAGAGGTCCTGCCATTCGAGCTGGCGGGCCTGACGCTCTTCTTCCACAGCGGCCAGCTTCCTGCGGATGTCCGCCGCGCTATCGAGCGGGATATCCTCGCTCCAGGCCGTCTTGCCCAGTTCGTTCCACAACAGGGCCTTCCGCTCTTTTTCTTTTTTCAGCCGGGCCTGGAGGCGCAGGCGGATCATCTTGCGCTTGGCGCTCGAGAGGAAGGCGCTTAGGCGCCGGCGCAGGTCCTTGTCCCGAAGGAAGATGAAGAGGACGAGGAACAGGATGACGCAGATGAGAAGATAAAAGAGCCAGGTCGGCAGGCCTTCCGCCGGGATTGTCGCGGCTTCCTGGGACAATCGACCCGTGCCCGGAACCATCAAGGCGGCCTCCTTAATCCTTTCCGCGGTCCCCGCCGCGGCGGGGCGGCGCGGCGGTCCTCTCGTCACGCTCGTTGCCGGATTCTTGCGACGGCGCGGCAAAAGCCGTCTGGGCCAGAAAGAGCAAGGCCGGCAGGTTCTCCCGGAAGAGGGGCAGGATGTCGGTTTCTTTGTTGAAGAAGCCGCCGTGGAGGATATCCACGGGCGGGAGCTCGATCGTGAAGGCCGGGATGCCCGACTCTGCATAAGCCCAATCCGTCGTGTCGCCGTTCGTCGTATAGAGTCCCACGGCCGCCCGGTCAAAATCATAGAGACGGCCGTTGACCGGCCGCATGAGTTCCGCCATTGTGCGCGCCATCTCGGCCAGCGCGGCGTCCTTATCCGTCGGGGCGTCGATATAGCCCCAGGGATATAGAATGATCTGGGAATAGCTGTGGTAGGAGACGAGCGCCCGGAAGTCGTGCTGGCGGAAAAAACGCTGGCAGGCGTCCGTTTCCGGCTCTGAGAAGGGGGCCGTCCCCCGGTAGACCTCCGAGGCGGGGGTCCCGCTGGACCCGACGTCATCGTAGCCCCACTTGTAGCCGTAGTTGCGGTTAAGGTCGATCCCGAAGCTGCCGTCGGCGTTCAAGCGGCGGTTCTTCCGCCAGTAGCGATAGACATGGATGGAATATTCCAGGCCGTCCGGGTTGAGGAGCGGCACGACCCATATTTCCCCCCGGTTGACGATGTCCTGGACCTCGCCGTTCCTCGCATACTCCTCGAGAAGGTGGCGGGCGAAGAGCAGCGGGACCTCGACCGAGATCCATTCCCGGGCGTGGTGACAGCCGACGACCAGGAAGGCGGGCTCTTGTTCGTCCAACGCGGCGTTATCGCTGACTTTCAAGGCATAGAGGTTCCGTCCCTCGAGGCTCCGGCCGATCGTCGAGAGTTTCGCGAGAGACGGATAGTTCTGAGCGAGCGCCGTCAGCTCCGCCTCGAGTTCACGGTATGAATGATAGTCCCCGTTGATGCCGCCGGCCGGCGCGGGCTCCGCGGGGTGGCCGGCCCGGAGCCGCGCGGTCTCGTCCCTGAACGGGAGCCGGAGGTCCGCCAGCCGGGCGAGGTCCTCCGGCGAGGCGACCAGGAATATCCGCCCGTCATGCTCGGCGAGGAGGTCGAAGCCCAACGAGGTGAGCCAGGCCGCGCGTCCGGCGGACTTGGCGACGCTGACGACTTCGGTCCTGTCCATGACGAAGGCGGATGAAAAAAGGAGAACGGCGAGGCCCATGAACATCAGAGATCGCAGGGCGTTCTTCATCGGCGCGCTCCGGCCAGAGCATAGCTCAGGGTCAGGGCGATGCGCCGGACAGCCAGGTCGCGGCCGGAGCCGCTTTCCGACCCGACTAGAAGACCAAGGTCAATCCGGAGGCCCTCGATGACGAGCCCCGCGCCTAATGTCAGGAGCCGGTAGCCGGAATGGGGCGCCTTCATCGGTTGCGGGTCGTAGACGAAGCCGGCGCGCAGCGGGAGGAGCGCGGGCCGTCCGAAGAGGGAGGTGGCGAGGTCGTACTGGACGCCCGCTCCGAACCGGACGATGTCCCGGAAGTCGCGGCGCAGGGGTTCGTCAAAATAGCTCACCCGGTACTCCGACCAGGCGAAATAAGCCACGTCCGCGGCCGCCAGGAACCGGGGTCCGATGGCCCAGGTCACGCCGGCGCCGGCCATCCACGGCTCGTCGTACGAGTCCTCGGCTTCGGCGCCAATCTCGATGAGGGTTCCGGCTGCCGGGGCCTCGTATTGGAGGAGGCTTTGGTCGGTCGACTTGAGCGTCTGCGGGGTGCGGACCGCCCCGCCGAAGCGCAGGCCGTCGACGGGCTCCCAGAGGAGGCCGGCCGTGAAAAAGAATCCCCGTAACTCCTGTGTCTTTTCGTCCAGGATCGAGTATCCGGCGCTGGGGGTGTCTTCCTTGACCCGCCGCTCGAGATGTCCGTCGGAGAGGTGGAATCCGATGCCGAGAGCGAGACGCCGGCCGAGATCCCGGGCCACGGCCGCCTGGAACGTTCGCCGGAAGCCGGCTTGGTCGCTGGACAAGGAATACGAGAGGCTGCCGTGAGGGGCGTATTCATACAGGAGGTCGGGCCGGCCATAGTCGGCGGTGAGCCCCGCAGAGATCCCCACGGTCCAGCCCCGCCAGCGGAAGGAGGCGCCGCCGTAATCCAAGGCGTAGGATTCCTCGCGGGTGTTGCCCGCGCTCTCGAGGACGCCCGTGTTCAGGACGGAGAAACGATAGAGATCGGCCGCCGAGAGGCTTGCACTGAGCGTCACGGTGTACTTCGGCAACCGGGCCAGAAGAGCGGGATTGACGAAGGCGGCGGTCGTATCGGCGGCCAGCGCGAAACAGGTTTCGCCGAGTCCCAATGAGGCCGCTCCGAGGGGCCCCAGACTATTCCAGGTGCGAAGCGGGGCCTCGTCTTCGTATTGACCGAGGACGAGCTGGGCGGCCGAAGTTGGCGGATAGGCCAGCAGGGCGAGAACGACGAGAGAAGACAAGAGGACGGGGCTCGATCGCCGGAACAAAGGCCGGGCCGTGGTCAAGGCGTTCAGAACCTCCCGACGACCGGGATTCTAGCACGGCCCCCTTTATTTTCCAACCGGAAACGTGTATCTTATTGAGGATATTGGGCTCCCAGGAGTGTCGTTATGGAGAGGAAAGAAGACCAGCGCCGGATCCGGATCGTCAGCACCGGCGTTTATATCCCCGAGAAAGTCCTGACCAACGCCGACCTCGAGAGGATGGTCGAGACGAGCGACCAATGGATCACATCCCGCTCGGGCATTAAAGAGCGCCACGTCGCCCGCGAGGACCAGGCGTCCTCGGACCTGGGCATCGCCGCCGCGCGTCAGGCCCTGGAGAGGGCCGGGTTAAGCATCAAGGATATCGACCTCATCGTCGTCGCCGCGAATACGGGCGATACGACCTTTCCTTCCACGGCCGCGTGGATCCACAAAGGGCTGGGCGCGGCCCACATCCCCGCTTTCGATGTCGCGGCCGGCTGCTCGGGCATGCTTTACGCCCTGATCGTGGCCGAAGGGATGATCCTGAGCGGCGCGGGGAAGCGGGCCCTCATCATCGGCACGGAGATCCTGACGAAATTCACGAACTGGGAGGACCGGTCGACCTGCGTTCTCTTCGGCGACGGGGCCGGCGCCTTCATCGTCGAGGAGAGCCATGACGACTCGGGGATGCTCTCCCATTATTGGGGCGCCGACGGCAGCCTGGCCGACCTTCTCTACATCCCGGCCGGCGGCTCGCGGCTCCCGACGACGGCGCAGACCGTTGCCGACAAGATGCACTTCATCCGGATGAAGGGGAACGAAGTCTTCAAGCACGCCGTGAGACGGATGGGGGAGGCGGCCCTGGTCGCCTTGAGACGGGCGGGGCTCCACAAGGAAGCGGTCGACTATCTCATTCCCCACCAGGCGAATATCCGGATCATCGAGGCCACGGCCGAGCGGCTCAAACTCCCGCCCGAAAAGGTCGTCATCAACATCCATAAATACGGGAATTGTTCCGTGGCCACCATCCCCTTGGCCTTGCACGAGCTCGTCGAGGAGAAGAAGCTCAAGAAAGGGGATATCATCGTCTTCGACGCCTTCGGCGCCGGCTTCACCTGGGCCGCGGCCGTCTACCGCTGGTAGCGCGGCCGGCGAGCGCGCTGATTTTCCCGCGGCGCACGAAGTCGCCGCAACCCCTAATCAGAATACTGCTCGACCAGCCGGACGAGGAGGGCCTTCTGCATGACCCCGACGTGCCGGTAACGGATGCGTCCCTCGCGGTCGACCAGGATCGTCGTGGGGATATAGTCGCCCGGACGGTAATCGGAGATGACCTGCTCGGTGGCCAGGGCCACCGGATAGTTGATGCCGGCCTGGGCCACCCACTCGTTGAGCCGGGCAGGGGCTAACTGGTCGACCGAAACCCCGACGATGGCCAGGCCTTTGTCCCGGTAATCCTTATAGCTCGAGATGAAATCCGGGATCTCGGCCCGGCAGGGCGGGCACCAGGTGGCCCAGAAATTGAGGAGGAGGACCTTTCCCTTGAAGTCGGCCAGGCGCAGGGGTTTCCCGGCGAGGTCCGTCAGGGCGAAATCCGGGGCGGCGGAGTTCTCCTCCTGCGGGCCGCAAACGACCCCCGAAGCGAGAGCGAGAAAACCGGCCGCGACGAGGAGAGGCAGCATTTTTTTCATCGTCGGCTCCTTTCCCGGGAAGCCCTGGCCCCCGCCGGGCCGCCGGGCCGGGAAACATAAATCCGACTAAAATTATAGACTATTAGTCCCGCTGAAGCAAGTCCGGACCGGCCGTCGCAGGCCGGCGCGGGGATCCTCGTCCGGCCCGGTCGAGGAGAGCGGTTTCTCCTCGTTCTCTAAAGCGGCCGCGAACCCCCGACCAGGCGCTCCCACCGTGCATCGACTTCGGCCTGCATGGCCATCATCTGGTCTTCGGTCAGGTGGCGGAAACGTCCCTGGAGGCGCAGATAGTCTTTGATCGGCTTCTTTTCCTTGAGCTTGAGATTGAGGGTTATTTTCTCGCCGTTCTCGACCTCGAGGAGCGGGAAGAGGCCGTTCTGGACGGCCATCCGGGCCAGTTTGACGGAATCGTCGGGCCGGCTCTTCCAACCCGTCGGACAGGGGGCGAAAATATGGACGAAGCGTGTCCCCTTGATGTCCTTGGCTTTTTTCATTTTCTTGTAGAGGTCTTCGGGGTAGGCGACGCTGCCCGTGGCGATGTAAGGGATGCGGTGGGCGGCCATGATGGCGACGATGTCCTTCTTCGGCTGGTTCTTGAAAAACTTGACCGGGGTCGTCGTCGTCCAAGCCCCATAAGGGGTCGCCGAGGAGCGCTGGATCCCCGTGTTCATGTAGGCTTCGTTGTCGTAGCACACGTAGATGATGTCGTCGTTGCGCTCGGCGGCACCCGAGAGGGCTTGCAGCCCGATGTCGAACGTCCCGCCGTCGCCGGCCCAGGCGACGACGGTCGTCTCCCGGTCGCCGACCATCTCCAGCCCGGCCTTGACGCCGCAGGCCGTGGACGCGGCCGTCTCGAAGGCGCAGTGGTAAATGGGGACGTCAAGGGAGGAGTGGGGAAAAGCCCCGTCGATGACCGCCCAGCAGCAGGCGGGGATGCAAAGGACGGTCTTCTGCCCGAGCGCCTTCAGGACGTAGCGCATGGCGAGGGTCGCCCCGCAGCCCTGACAGGCCAGGTGGCCGCAGCTCATCAGCTCCTCTTCGGGGAGCGTCAGGGTCATCTTCTTTTCTTTTTTCATCGCTTGACTCCGATCCAGACGATGTCCTCTTCGGGCTTGGCGCGGGCGAGCGTGTAACTGGAAATCTCCCGGAAGCTATCCACGGTGATATCGCGGCCGCCGAGTCCGGCGATGAAGCCGAAGACCGGCGGGGACGGCTGGGGGCCGTAGAGCGCGGACTTGACCTCCTGATAGAAGATGCCGTGGGCCCCGTAAGAGATATTCCTGTCCAGGACGGCGACTTTCTTCGCCTTGGCGACGACTTCGCGAACCCGGGCGAACGGGAAAGGCCGGAAGACCCGCATCCGGAGGTTGCCGGCCTTGAGACCCTCCTTGCGAAGCTCGTCCACGGCGACACGGGCCGTGTAGCCGGCCGTGCCCGAGGTGACGAAGATGAGCTCCGCGTCGTCACAGAGATAGGGGTCGACGAGGTCGAGCGACCGGCCGAAGATCTTCTTGAATTCGCGGCCGGTTTCCTCGATGAGGGCCGGGGCCTTTTCCATGTCCCGCTCGAGCTTGTAGCGGAGTTCGAAGTAGTGGTCGGGCGAAGTCAGCCCGCCGAAGGCATGCGGGTCGCTCGGCGTGAGCCGGATCTCGGGCTGGAAGGGAGGGAGGAACTTATCGACAAGAGCCTGGTCCGGGATGTCAACGACTTCGTAGGTGTGCGAGAGCGCGAAGGCGTCGAGCACGACCAGACCCGGGATGAGCAACTGCTCGGAAACCTTGAAGGCCTGGATGACCGTGTCCACGACCTCCTGGTTGGAGGAGCAGTAATACTGCATCCAGCCAGTGTCACGCTGCGACAGGCTGTCGTTCTGGTCCGTCCAGATGCTCCAACCCGGGGCCATGGCCCGGTTGATGTTGCCCATGACGACGGGATGCCGGCCCCCGGAGGCCCAATGGAGCATCTCATGCATCAGGGCCAGCCCTTGGGCCGACGTGGCCGTGAACGTCCGGGCGCCGGCCGCGGAGGCGCCGATACAGGCGGCCATGGCCGAATGCTCCGACTCGACTTTGATGAACATCGCGTCGAGGATCTTGTCGGCGCACATTTCGGAGAGGAGCTCGACGACCTGGGTCTGGGGCGTGATGGGGTAGGCGGCGATGACCTGAGCGCGGGCGAGCAGCGCCCCGTAGGACAGGGCGTGGTTGCCCATGATGACCTTTTTCATTTCTCCTCCGCGACCATGACGATGCACTTGGCCGGGCATTCTTCGGCGCAGATGCCGCAGCCCTTGCAGTAGTCGTAGTCGACGACCGGCCACTCGTCCTGGATGACGATCGAGGGTTCCGGGCAGAATTTCCAGCAGATGCCGCACTTGAGGCACTTGTCGAGCTCGATGACCGGCCTGATGTTCCGCCAGGCCCCCGTCTTGTTGTAGGTCTGGGACCCGACGGAGATGATCATCGTCGGCATCTCCCGCTCGGAGTGAAAGACGACCTTCTTGGCGTTCTTATCCCGCATATCCGTCCTCTCTTCAGGCCCGCTCGTAGGCTTCCTCGGCGGCCTTGACGTTATCCTCGGGCTTCACGGAAATGCCCTCGCGGATGGCCTTGACGAGCGACTCGAGCTTGGTCAGGCCGAGGATCTTGATGACCGCCCCGACGACGGCCGTGTTGACGATCGGCGAGGCCAGCGTCCCCAGCCTGTTCTTGACGGCGATCTCGGTCGCGTTGACCGTCCGGACGACGAATTTGGGGGGGAGGGAGAATTCCCCGGGCTTTTTGTCGGTATTGATGATGATCGTTCCGCCATCCTTGAGACCCTCCGTGATGTCGATCGCGTCGACGAGGGTCGGGTCGACGACGACGACATGATCGGGGGCGTAGATCCGGCTCTTGTCGTAGATCTGCTTATTGTCGATCCGGATGAAGGCGACGACCGGCGACCCCCGGCGCTCGACGCCGAACTCCGGATAGGCCTGGACGTAGTTGCCCTCGTGGGCGAGGGCGTCGGCGAGGATCTTGGAGGCGACGACCGTGCCCTGGCCGCCCCGTCCGTGGAACCGGATTTCGACCATCTGCCTCTCCTTCGGCGGAATGAATAAAGAAATATTATTAGCACGTCCGGCCGGATAAGGGAAGGGGGAAAGGGAAGAAGGACCCGGCCCCGGCGCGTCAGTGCTTGACGACCTGGGCCAGATAGACGTCCTTGAGCAGGACGGCGTCGGCCTCGAGGTTCGGGCTCTCGCAGATGACCAGGCCGCCCGCGCCGGCCTCCCGCAGGGCCCGCAGCCACTCATCGTAACGGAAGTCGGACTCCTGGAGGTTGAGATGCTTGAGCTCGCCCGTGTGATTGTACTCGACCCCGGCGATGTGGATGTGCAGGTTGCGGAGCGCGGCGGGGCCGAGTTTCTTGGCGACCTTGCCGAGCACCCGCTCGAACTCGGGGAAAGAATTGACCCGCCCTTCGCGGGCATAGATATGCGAGAAATCCAGGCAGGGCTGGAGACCGTCGACGTCCCGGCACAGCTGGAGGACCTCCTCCAGGGAGCCGAACTGGGCCCGCTTGCCCATCGTCTCGACCCGCATCGTGACCGGGATCCGTTCCGTCCGGATGACGGACATGAGCTCGGCGAGGCCTGCGCAAATCGCGCTGTAGGCGGCTTCGGCCGTCCCCTTGCCGTAGAAACCCGCATGGAAGACGACGCTCCGCGCGCCCATGGCCGCCGCGAGCCGGGCGGACTTCAGCAGCCGTTCCTGGCTGAGGAGCCGTGTCGCCCGCTCCTCGGAGTTCAGGTTGATGTAGTAGGGAGCGTGAACGCTCAGGCGGACACCCAGACGCCGGGCTCGCTCGCCGATCGTCCCGGCCGTCTCCGGTCCCATTTTGATGCCCTTGACGAACTCGACCTCCAGGCAGCTCAGGCCGAGCTCCCGGATGTGCTCGACCGCGCTCAGGGTCGAGTCGTCTGAGGACGAGAGGGGGACGCCGGCCGTGCCGAAGAGAAGCCCGTCAGCCGCAGGAGACATCAGCCTTCTCCTTGCCGTTCAGGAACTCGCTGACGATGCGCATGGCGCAAAAATCGCCGCACATGGAGCAGGCTGAGGTCCGTGTCTTGCGCCTCCGGCGGACGGAGGCGAATTTCCTGGGGTCGATGGCGAGACGGCGCTGGGCCTCCCAGTCGAGCCTTTTGCGGGCCCGGGACATCTCCCGGTCACGCTCGCGCGCCCCAGGAACACCCTTGACGATATCGGCCGCGTGGGCGGCGATCCGCGAGGCGATGAGCCCCTCCCGGACGTCGTCCACCGTCGGCAGACCGAGGTGCTCGGCGGGCGTGACGTAGCACAAGAAATCCGCTCCGGCCGCGCCGGCCAGGGCGCCGCCGATGGCCGACACGATATGGTCGTAACCGGGCGCGATGTCGGTGACCAGAGGCCCCAGGACGTAGAAGGGCGCCTCGCGGCAGACCCGTTTCTGGAGCTTCATGTTCATTTCAACCTGGTCGAGGGGGACATGGCCCGGCCCTTCGACCATGACCTGGACGTCGGCCGCCCAGGCCCGGTCGACGAGTTCTCCCAGGGTCAGGAGTTCCTCGATCTGCGGCCGGTCGGTGGCGTCGATGATGGACCCCGGCCTGAGCCCGTCGCCCAGGCTCAGCGTCACATCATAGCGGCGGGCGATCTCCAGGAGCCGGTCATAGCGGGCGTAGAAGGGGTTCTCGCGTCCCCGGTGGAGCATCCAGGCCAGGTGGAAAGCCCCGCCCCGGGAGACGATGTCCGCGACCCGGCCCTGCCTTTTCAGACGCTCGATGGCCTTCAAGGTGAGGCCCGCGTGAACGGTCATGAAATCGACGCCCTCCGCGGCCTGGCTTTCGATGGCCGCGAAAAGGTCTTCCTCTGTCATCTCGACGATGGAACCTCGCTCGTCGATGGACCGGATGGCCGCTTGATAGACGGGCACGGTCCCCAGGGGGACGGGCGTCCGCCTCAGGATGGCTCTGCGGATCCGGCGGATATCCCCGCCCGTGCTGAGGTCCATCACCGTGTCGGCCCCGTTCTCCAGGCTGGTCTTGAGCTTGAGGAGCTCGTCGGCGAGCTGCGGAAAATCGCGGGAGGTGCCGATGTTGACGTTGACCTTCGTCCGGAGGCCCTGGCCGATCGCGGCCGGGCGGCTGGGCTTATGGATGGGGTTCCAGGGGAGGACGACGAGGCCGCGGGCCACGAGCTCGCCCAGTTTCTCAGGGGAGACGCGTTCGTCTTTCGCTGCGCGCCTTATCTGGGGTGTCAGAATGCCCCGACGGGCCTTATTTATCTGGGTCATGACTCTCGTTCGCCTTAAAAAAATCAGTATAGATGAGGGGTCAGGGGCTGTCAAGAAAGGGGGCCCGGCGCCGTGCCCCAAGGCGGCTGTCAATTTTTGTCAAGCTCGCCGCGGGTGGGGGAGGCGGTGACAGCCGACCTAGCCTCCTCACCCTTAGGGGTGACTTTTCGGGGGGTAAAATCACCTCGGGATTCCCCTGCTGGGATTATTGCCGGTCGTATCAGGCAGGAATACGATTGCCACCTGAGGACGCGAGAGCGCGGACCCGGAGGCATTTCAGCGGCTTTGGGGAGCGCGCCTGCGACAAATTCTGTCAACCGCCGTCTTCCGAGGAAGGAACGTCGGGTGGGCGAGAGTCCGGCCCACTTCCAGCGGCGGTAGCCTGTCTTGAAGAAACAATCGGTCGGGGATCTTCCTGTCGTTATTCTTCCCCCGACGGACCCCGAGGGACTTCCTCTCATGCCCGGCGAACATTCCTCTCGCGCAACGAGTCCCGACCTCCCGGCCTTCCGGGCGGAGGGGGAGTGATGGAACGGCGGCGCGTCCTCGTCAACGCGGTGTCCTCCCTCGTCCAGGTCATCGTCATCAGCGCCGTCCTCTTTATCCAGTACGGATACCTGTTGCGCGTCGTCGGAGCGAGCGGGCTGGGCATTTGGTCTCTCGTCCTGGCGACGACGGCCGTCACCCAGTTCGCGAACCTCGGCCTCTCCGGAAGCGTCGTCAAATTCGTCGCCAAATACCTTGCCCGGAACGACCCGGACGCCGTCGTGCGTCTCCTCCAGACGGCCGTGACCACCGTCGGCGTCCTGATGGCCGCCGCCCTGGCGCTGGCTTATCCGCTTCTCCGCCTCGCCCTGCGTCTGGTCGTTGCGGCCGAATCGTTGCCGGCGGCGCTCGCGCTCTTGCCCTGGGCGCTGGCCGCCTTCTGGCTCCTGGTCGTGGCCGGCGTTTTCCAGGCTGGTTTCGACGGCCTGCAGCGCCTCGACATCCGCTCGGGGCTGCTCATTGCCGCGGCGCTCCTCCACCTCATCCTGTGCTTTCTCTTGGTTCCCCGCTTCGGGCTGGTCGGCCTCGGCTATGCCAGGGTTCTCCAGAACTCGGTGACACTCCTCGCCGGGCTTGTCCTTCTGAAGAGAAGGCTTCCGGGACTTCCGCTCTTCCCCCGCCGCTGGGACAAGAGCCTGTTCCGCGAGATGTTCGGCTACGGGGTGAATTTCCAGGCCATTTCCCTGCTGAACATGTTGTACGACCCGGTGACCAAAGGCCTCTTGAGCCGCTTCGGCGGACTCTCGCTCGTCGGCTTCTACGAAATGGCCAGCCGGATGGTCCAACAAACCCGCTCTCTCCTAGCCAGCGCGAACCAGGCCCTGATCCCCTTCATCGCCCATGTCCAGGAATTGGCGCCGGAAAGAGTCAAGGCCGTCTACCGAACCTCCTACGACCTGATGTTCTACTTATCCCTGCCGGTCTTCACGGCGCTGGCCGTAGGCGCGCCTCTGATCTCCCGTCTCTGGATCGGAACCGATGAGCCGACCTTTGTCGCGTCCACGGCGATGCTCTCCGCCGCGTGCTGGGTTAGCGCCCTCTCTGTGCCCGCCTATTTCTCGAACTTCGGCACCGGGGAGTTGCGCACCAACCTCGCGGGACACGTCGTCATCGCCGTCCTGAACGCGGGCGGCGGATTCTTGCTGGGTGTCGGCCTGAGTGGATACGGCGTCATCGCGGGCTGGGCCATCGCCATAGCTGCGGGCAGCGCGGTCATTCTCCTTTCGGGAGCCCGGCGCCAAGGCCTTCCGCTGGGACACCTCTGGCCGAGGACGAGCCGGATTCTCACCGGGGCTTGCCTCGCCAGCGCCGGCGCGGCCGTCGTCCTGAGGCTGCTGCGGCGACCACAGCCGGCGTCGTTGGGAGTCGAGGTCGCGGCTGTCGTTCCCCTGGTCATGCTGATCGCCGCGGCCGTTTGGTTCCACCCGCTCCGGCTACGGCTTCTCTCCTGGATCCGGGTCGACCTCCTGGGCCTACGCCGCGCGCAGAGGGTTGAATGAACGGGCCTGAGAACGACGCTTTGGACGCGGGATTCCTGGACCGGCTGAGGATCGACCCGGACCGCGCGGCGGCGCGCCGGCTGGGGGAGGCTGGCCGGGCGTTCGTCGAGGGAGGCTCCGCATGGCCTCTTCTCATCCTGCGGTTTGCTGCCGACTTGGAGTCACGGCGGAAATAGAACATCAGCGATGGCCCATCTCTCATTCCTCATGCCGGCGAAGGATGTCGCGCCTTACATCCGGGAGATGCTCCGGAGCCTGCAGAGCCAGGCCTTCCGCGATTGGGAGCTCGTCGTCGTCGATGACCATTCGACGGACGGGACTCTGACCCTCCTGGAGAACGAGGCGGCCGGGGACCCGCGAATCCGCGTCCTTCGGAGCCCGGGCCAAGGCCAAGTCCAGGCCCTTAACCACGGCTTCGCCGCGTGCTCCGGCCGGTGGCTCAAAGTCGTGGCCGGCGATGATTTCCTTCCCGGTTCGTTCTCCGAACACCTGGACCGCCTCGAGGCCGAAGAGGCCACCTACCATGACGGCTATCTCCTACGGGCGGGGAAATCCAGGTTGCGGCCTTTCCGAGTGGGACCTCGTTTCGCCGCGCTGGACCTGGCGGAATCGCTCCGGCGCATCATGATCTCGCCTCCGCGCTGGTCCTGGACGATCTCCCGAACGGTCGCCGAACGGATCTTCCCGCTTCCCGCGGACCTCCCGTCGCCGCACGAGGACGTCTATCTCGGTCTGAAGATCAAGCAGAGCTCCAGGATCATCCATGTCCCGCGGCCGCTCTACGTTTATCGAGAGAGGCCGGGCCAGTTCTACGGCGGCCTGTTCAACTTCTCGCCGGGAGTGGTGGTTTGGCGGGCGAAGGCGATGCTGCGGGTCATCGCGCTCGTCAAAGCCGCCGGGGTTGCCGGCGCCGGGGAGGGGGTCGAGGACCTCCTCGCGCCGGCGGAGCTCTATTATCAGCTGCTGGCCGAAGACCGGGTGCCGGTGAAGAAGATCCTGAGAGCCGGGCTGACGGCGGGGGACAAGTTCCGGGTGGTCTTGATCCGCAAGGCCCCCGCCTTGGCCTCGTCCCTGTCCCGCTGGCGGGCCCGGAGGCGGAGGGCCTAGGTCGTGCCCGAGCGCCGCTTGAAGGTCCTAATGTCGGCCTATGCCTGCCATCCGGCGCCCGCGCACGGCTGCGTTGTCAGGAACTTCGCTAAGAACCTCGTCCTCCGGGAATATGAAGAGACGGTCCTCTCGCTCGCAGGCTGAACCATGAAAAAACTCCTTAAGTATTGGTCTCCCGCCCTCCTGTGGATGGGCTTCATCTTCCCGCTCGCCAACCGGTCCCTGGGCAGTCCCAAGATCTGGCGGATCTACTACACGATCATGGTCAAGTTCTTCTCACATACCACGTACGGGGAGCTGAGCGCCGCCTATGTCGTCTTCCGGAAGACATGGCACTTCATCGAATACGCCATTCTCTTCGCTCTCATCTACCGTGCCCTGCGGGCTGGACGCGCGCCGCGCTGGCAAAAAACCAAGGTGCTCTGGGCGGGACTCGCCGCGTTCGGCTTCGGCTTCCTGGACGAGTTTTTCCAGTCCTTTGTCCCCGGCCGGAGAGGGAGCCCGTTCGATTGGGCGGTGGACACGGCGGGTATCCTGACCGGCCTGGTGATCCTTTCCATTTGGGCCCGCCGGAGGAGGGGGTCGGTCGCGAACGTTTCGTCGAGAAGCAGTGGCCCGCGTCGGTTCCGGGAGGGGCCTTGAAGGCCCTGGCCCCGGCTCCGTTCGAGCGGCGGCTGGCCCGCGCCGCGCCGGATCCTGGTCAAACGATGCCTGACGACGGCCCGACATCCGGCGGAGCCGCCCCTGCTCTCACGCTTCGTCATCCGGTCTGTGCTAGAATATTCGCTGTGAAGGTTACCCGCCCGCGGTCGCCGGCCCTGCTCGGGTCGGTCCTCCTCCTCAGCTCTGCGCTCACGGCCTTCGCCCAGATCGACGCCGCGACCCGGGCCAAGGCGGTGCGCGTCGAGACGCTGATCGATAAGGTCAGGGGGGAGACGGAACGAGTCACGGCTCCCCTCGGCCGGACGGAGGCGGTGGCCGAAGACGACCTGAACGCCTACATCGCCTGCCGGCTCTTCGATGACCAGGAACCGGTGATGAAGGAACTGCGACTCAAGCTCCTCAGCGGGAACCGGTTCGAGGGAATGACCGTCCTCGACTTCACGGGGGTTGACCTGCCGGGGCTGCTGCGCGGCCGTTTGGACGTCTATTTCGCCGGCCGGCTCGAGACTCAGGGGGGCGCCGTCCGCCTCGATATCGGGACTTTCTTCATCAACGGGCAGAAGGTCCGGCCGGAAATCCTCGACGCGGTCATCTCCATCGGCTCACGCCTCAGTGGAACGGAGGCCTTCAGCCTCCGGGATTGGTATATCTTGCCCTACGGCCTCCGAGACATGGCTGTGGAGGAGGGCCGTCTCCTGGCGTTCTATGCGCCCTGAAGGCTAAGCGCGATGCTGCGGATTATCGGCGGCGCGTACAAGGGCCGGCGTCTGAAGCTCGTCCGCGGCCCGGAAACCCGGCCGATGCAGGACAAGGTCAAGGGTGCGCTGTTCAACATCCTGGGGGAGCTCGTTGCCGACATGGTTTGCCTGGACGGCTTCGCCGGGACGGGGTCGGTGGGGCTGGAAGCCCTCAGCCGCGGCGCGGCGCGAGCCGTCTTCGTCGAAGAATCCCGGACGGCGGCCAAGGTCCTGTGGGGAAACGTCGTCCGCTGCGGGGCTGAGGAGAAAGCGGTCGTCATGGTTCGGGAGTTCAACCGGGCGGTCATCCAGCTGGCCAAGGAGAAAGTCAGCTTCGACCTTATCTTCCTCGACCCGCCCTACCGTCTGCTCGAGGAACGGAACCCGCTGAAGGTCGTCCGCAAGCGGCGGGTCCTCAAGCCGGGGGGACACTTGATCCTGCGCCGTCACCGCAAGGTCCGCCCGGTGTTCAAGGAGTTCCGGCTGGAGCGGGAAGTTGCTCTGGGGGATGACGTCCTGGCGTTCTTTATCAACGAGGAAGAGGAGTCCGGAACGGCCTGAGCCGGACCGGCCCTTGTCTCTCGACGGGGGTTGGGCTAGAATCGGACCGAGGCCAGAGTGAAATTCAGACGGAAACCCAAGCCCTTTTGGGAAAAAGGTCCCGGCGAGGATTCGGAGGACATCCTCCGCGGCCTGGCCGGCTTCAAGGGCAGCATCCTGTTCCTCGGCCGCTACTCCGTGCGGGAGGTCGTCGCCGTCCTCGAGAGACGGAACTTCTTTAGGGAGGCGGTCAAGCGCGGCTTCTGTCCGCTCGAATTCGAGCTGGATTCCTCCGCGTACCCCCTCCAGCGGCTCCAGATCTTCGCCGGGACGAAAAGCCCCGACGCCGTCATCGTCGACCTCAAGATCCGGGAGACCGAGTTCCGGCCCCGTCCGCCTGAGCCCCCGATCCCGGGCCTGCCTCCGCTTCGCCCCCTGCAATGCTTGGCCCTCGAGTGGCTGACGCTCCAGAACCCCCTGGCCGGCTTCAGCGAGAACCGTCCGGCTCTGCCCGGTCAAGCCCATCCGGGCCTCAAGCTGGGCCACAAGGTCCTGGATATTTTCGTCTACCTGGCCCGGCTCCTCCATAAAGACGCCCTTCTCGCCTTCCCCGCTTATTTCCACAACGCCCTGCTCTTCTCCCGGTACTTCCGTTTTTTCAACCCCCGCAAGGAGGCCGAGGTCATGGCCATCCGCCATGCTTTCCTCCATGTGCCGTTCAAGAATCTGGCCTGGGCGGTGCATCTCGGCTGCCTGCGGCGGTCCGACGGCTCGACCTACGAATGGACCTCTGAGGTCCAGATCCACCCCCTGAACCGGGCCCTCAAGGGATACTTCGATTCGCGGGCCTACCGGGACGCCGTGAAGATGTTCTCGCGGCCGGACGAATACACCATCGACTGGGAGGCCTTCGAACGGCAGCAGCAGAAAATCCCCTCCCTTTACGGTCCGGATCCCGGTCTGGTATAATACAGGATTCGCTAAGGAGTGCGACCCATGAAGAAAGGCGTTCATCCTGATTATCAAGAGACCGTCGTCGTCTGCGCCTGCGGCAATACGTTCAAGACCCGGTCGACGAAGAAGGAGATCCGTGTCGAGATCTGCTCCCAGTGCCATCCCTTCTTCACGGGCAAGCAGAAGCTCATCGACAGCGCCGGCCGGGTGGAGAAGTTCCGGAAAAAATACGGAGAGAAGAAAAAATAATCTCCATGGTCCGCGAGCTCCAGGCCTTCGAAGAGAGATACCGGCAGCTCACACGCGCTCTGTCCGACCCGGCGCTGGCCGCCAACCCGCAGAAAATCAAGGAAGCCGCTAAGGAGCGGGCCGAGCTCGAGCCTCTCATCCGCCGGTACGACGAGTACAAGCGCGTTCACAAGCAGATCGAGGACTCGCGCCATCTCCTGGCCGATCCGGCCGCGGAGCCGGAGCTCCGCGAGCTGGCCGCGATCGAGCTGGACGGCCTCGTCGCCCGGGAGAAGTCCCTGCAGGACGAGCTCCGGCGCCTGCTCCTGCCCAAGGACCCCCATGATGAAAAGGACGTCATCCTGGAGATCCGGGCCGGGGCGGGAGGGGATGAAGCGTCTCTCTTTGCCCAGGACCTCTTCCGCATGTACACGCGCTACGCCGAGCAGCGGGGCTGGAAGGTGGAGGTCTTGGGGTCGAGCTCGTCGCCCATCGGCGGGTTCAAAGAAGTCGTCGCTTCCATCCGCGGCCCGCGGATCTACGCTTTTCTCAAGTACGAAAGCGGGGTCCACCGCGTCCAGCGGGTGCCCCGGACGGAGGCCAGCGGCCGCATCCACACCTCCACGGCAACCGTCGCCGTCTTGCCCGAAGCCGACGAGATCGACGTCAAGCTCGACCCGAAGGACCTCAAGATCGAGGCCTTCGGCTCCTCCGGGCCGGGCGGCCAGAACGTCAACCGCAACTACACGGCGATCCGGGTCACCCACCGGCCCTCAGGGCTCGTCGTTTCCTGCCAGGACGAGAAGTCACAGCACCGGAACAAGGAAAAGGCGCTCCGCGTCCTCCGCGCCCGGCTTCTCGACATCGCGGAGCGGGAGCAGCACCAGCAGATCGCCGCGAACCGCCGCTCCCAGGTCGGGACGGGTGAACGGAGCGAGAAGATCCGGACCTACAATTTTCCCCAATCCCGGGTCACGGACCACCGCCTGAACGCCAGTTTCCACAACCTGGAGGCGATCCTCGACGGCGAGCTGGAACCGATCGTGGCGGGACTCGTCCTCCACGGTCAGGCCGCCGCTCTGGCCGGCCAGGGTCAGGCCGCGGCCTCCGAACGCGACCTTGGCTCCTAAAACGATCCAGGACCTACAGCGCGCGGGCGGGGCCCTGCTCTGCGCACTGCCCGGAGGTGCTCTCGAGACGAAGGTCCTCCTTCTCCGGGCGACCGGCCTGAGCGAAACCCGGCTGCTGGCGTCTCCCGAGCGTCCTGTGCCTCCGCTGCGTGAGGAGCTTTTCTTCCGCCTCGTCCGGGAACGCCTGGCCGGCCGGCCCCTGGCCTACGTCACCGGGCGCAAGGAGTTCTGGTCGATATCCTTGCGCGTCTCGCCAGCGGTCCTTATTCCCCGCCCCGAAACAGAGATGCTCGTAGAGCGGGTCCTGGCGCTCTCGAAGCGGGGCCGGGAGACGATCCTGGACATGGGAACGGGCAGCGGCAACATCGCCATCGCCCTGGCGCATGAACTCCCTGCGGCCGCCCTTTGCGCCGCCGACGTCTCGCTCCGGGCCCTGCGGCTGGCCCGCCGGAATGCCGAGGGCCAGGGGCTGCGGCGCATCGAGTTCGTCCGCAGCAACCTTTTTTCCGCCTTCCGGGCGTCAGTCCGGCGGTTCGACTTCATCGTTTCGAATCCCCCCTACATCGCGCGCCGCGAATGGGACAGCCTTCCGGCCGAGGTCCGCGAGCATGAGCCGCGCCGGGCCCTCCTGGCGGGAGAGACGGGACTCGAGTTCATCGGCCGGCTCGTCCGCGGGGCCCGCCGCTTCCTGCAGCCGGGCGGTTACCTGATCTTTGAGATGGGGGAAACCCAACACCGTCCGGTCCTGGCTTTCTTCGGCCGCGGCTGGATGGAGGTCGAAACGGGGTGGGACCTGGCGGGGAAGCCGCGCTTCATTACGGCTAGGACGCCGGACTGACGGGAGCTCCGGAGAGCCGGTCTCGGCCGGCGAGAGCCGGTCT
>Ga0299912_10000846_pt1 | contig 24972 bp, 18 predicted proteins | sample RVTome_2_FD_207667 | JGI IMG/M metagenome (GOLD analysis project Ga0299912, IMG submission 207667) | Soil microbial communities from uranium-contaminated site in the Upper Colorado River Basin, Wyoming, United States - RVT95D214 (version 2) ... | reverse complement strand
TAAAGCTATCCTTGGTGATCTCTGCCAGCTCCCGATCCTCTATATATACTACCTGGTTGGTATGCCGCAAAATCGCGCCCACATCGGAAGCCACGAAATTTTCGCCTTCACCGTTGCCAATCACTAATGGCGAGCCAAGTCTGGCCGCGACAATCCTGTCGGGGCAGTCAAGGCAGACAACAGCGATCCCATAGGTGCCTTCAACCTGGCTTAAGGCGGTGCGGACCGCTTCGAGAAGATTTCCCTCGAAATGTTCTGAAATCAGGTGGGCCAGAATTTCGGTATCCGTATCGGTGATAAAAATATGGCCTTTTTTCTGAAGCAGAGTTTTCAGGCTCTTGTAATTTTCGATTATGCCGTTATGCACCACGGCGATTTTGCCGGTGCTATCGACATGCGGGTGAGCGTTAATATCGGTGGGTTCGCCATGCGTAGCCCATCTGGTATGTCCTATCCCCAGCTTGGCAAAATAATTTTTATCTTTTATTTGCTCTTCTAAAACGCTGATTTTCCCCGCCGTCTTCTGAATTATAATATTTGAATTTTCTATAATAGCGATACCGGCCGAATCGTATCCTCTGTATTCCAGCTTCTTCAGACCCTCGATTAATATTGGTACAGAATTCTTGTCACCGATATATCCGACAATACCACACATATTTGCTCCATTTATGATGCTATTAAGCGTTCCACTTCATCAGCCAGGGCGATTGCCCGGCCGGTATCATATGCCTCGGCCATAAGCCGAGCTATCGGCTCGGTATTGGAGAGCCGCAACTGGACCCAACTGTCGCCGAAATCGATTTTGATACCATCCCGTTTATCCGTTTTACCGCGGCTAAATGCCTTCACGATTTTATTAAAATCAAGACCTGCTCCTGAAACAGCAATTTTTCTTTTTACCATCGAAGTCGCGGGAAGTTCCCCGGCAAGATCGGAAATAGTTTTACGGCCGGAAGCCATGTTTTGCAGCATCATGGCGGCGGCGATGAAACCATCCCGCCCATGATGTATTCCGGGATAAATCAGGCCGCCGTTGCCTTCGCCGCCGGTAATAGCGCCGACTTTTTTCATCTTCTCGGTTACGTTAATCTCGCCGACCTTGGTTCTATATATTACAACTCCGGCTTCCTTGGCCACAAAATCATTCATCATCGATGACGATAAATTCACCACTATCGGCCCTTGTTTTTGAGATAAAATATAGCGCATGCCCAAAGCCAGAGTGTACTCTTCGCCAAGTGGTTTGCCTTTTTCATTCACTATCGCCATTCGATCACTATCGGGATCAAACGCGAAACCGATATCGGCTTTGAACATTTTAACCGCCCGACACAGCTGTTTCAAATTCGCCGGCACCGGTTCGGGTGGATGAGGAAATCTGCCATTTGGAATCGAATTGATCAGTTTCAAATCGCAACCCAGAGAATTAAACAACTCGGCCGCTATATATGAAGCCGTCCCGTTAACACAATCGACGGCAATTCGAAATTTACGACGTTTTATGACCGCTGGTTTTATTAAATCAATTGAAAGAATAGCCCTGATATATTTTTGATCCCAATCATCCTGGATATCATAGGTTCCGAATCTGAAATTTTTAGACGTTTTGTCGCTATTATTCTGATTGTATATTTTTATAAACTTTTGACTTTGCGTTTCAGTTAAGAAAGTGCCGCCCTTGCCTATTAATTTCAGGGCGTTATATTCGATCGGATTGTGGCTGGCTGTAACGGCAATACCGCCGGCCGCCCCCGATTCTTTGACCACATATTCGATTTGCGGGGTAGTGGCGATGCCGATATCGATAATATTGCAACCGGAGGCCATCAAACCGGCAGCCGCGGCTTTGGTTATCATCGGGCCATGAAAGCGCGTATCGCGCCCAATAACTACCTTGCCGCCCTTTAAATACTTGCCAAATGCTCTACTAAAACCCATAGCAACTTCAGGTGTTAACGATTCGCCAACAATCCCGCGAATTCCTGATACCGATACTAATAACTTGCTCACCCTATAAGACTCCCATAATAGTCCCAAGTATTATGATATTTTTAAAATAACCAATTGTGTATATACTTGTCAACAAGAAAATCACTTTCTCATTCTCTTGTTCATTCTCCGTAGACTAAAAACATAAAAAATAACTCCACAAACAAGCAACCATAGCAGGTCACCGGGTATAGTCTGCAAATTTGTGCCGGTGCATAAGGCTCGCGTGACATTAACGATATGGTACAAGGGCATCATATAGGCTATTTTCTGAGCCCAGGCCGGCAGCTGACTAATCGGGAAAAAAGTTCCGGCAAACAAAAACATGGGTGTCATAATAACGGTAAAAAAGTAATCTACATAACTTATCGCGGGTATATATGTCATATAAGATAGCGCGATAGAACCGTTCACAAAGCCGGCAAAAAGACAAAAAAACGGTATCAAAAGAACTAGCGGAGATTTTACCAAGCCGAAAGCCGCTACTACCAGCAAAATAGATACTCCCTGAATCATAGCCTTAAGCGAGCCATAAAATATCTCCCCTGTCGCTACATCTTCGATAGAAACCGGCGTCGATATCATGGCATCGAAAGTTTTTTGGTAATACAATCTGACATACGAACCGATGGAATTTTCAAAAAACGGGGCGGTCATCATTACCGAGGCGATAAGAGCGGGAGCGATAAACTCAATGTAGCTATAGCCCTGCACTTTGATAACCAACGCGCCCAGACCATAACCCATCCCGACCAGATAGAAAAATGGATCGAGGAACGGCGGAATTATCGATGTTTTCCAGGTTTTTAAGAAAACATTGCCATTGCGCGCCAGAACGTGAAACGATCGATATGAAACACCGGTTGCTAATCCAAGCATAAATCTCCCTTTATCGTAGGGCGGATAATAATAGCCCGGCTAATTCAAGTCAATAGAAAGAAACCAGAAGTTTCCCCGAAAATTCTCGCATATGTGTTTCAGCCAACATTCATAATGTCGCGCCGGTTGTGTCAGGTCGTAGGGCGTAGCGCGTGACCTGACACCAGTTTGCCTGCTAAAACAGCCGGTTCACGCCCTTCGGGCTACGAACCGGCTGAACCTTTTTAAAAAGGCAATAGATCCGGAGTTTCCCCATTTTTTTAATACAACAGTTTCCACCTCCGTAACAAGCTAACACAATATCAAATCTATACTTCTATTAAATTGCCCAAAAATTTAGGGGAAACTCCTGAAAGAAACCGATAGCTTACAAAAATTTTTCTTACCTATGTATTTCTGTATTCGCCAAATTATACTAATTGTGAGGTCATAGGAGGTTGTGCCATAAGAAAGAAAATACAACTAAATAGCTCTGTTTACGAAGGAGACGGATTGCTTCGCCCCGCTAATCGCGGGACTCGCAATGACTTCAGAAGGCTGTCATTGCGAGGAGTCCCGCCCAAGCGGGACGACGCGGCAATCTGTCAATCTTTTGGTACAGCCTCATAGTGCCTGGCCCGGGACCGCCACCCGCTAATTCTACGAATCGACCGGTTCACGATCTCGGGGCTACGAACCGGTAAAACCTTTTAACAATTTAACATTACTAATTATTCCACTACTTGACTAAGCCGGATTATATGCTATTTTAGCAACTATGGAATTTTCCCCTGAACCATCCAATAGCCAACTGCGAAAAGCGATTTATTCACTGGCGCTTCCTATTGTCTGGTCGAATCTTTTACAGCGAGGCGTAGGCATAATTGACGCCATGTTGGTAGGCCATCTCGGCGCGGCGGAATTGGCGGCTGTCGGTATGGCGCAATTGGTTATTTTTCTGGCCAACGCTTTGATTATGGGTATCGGCATAGGTACCATGATTCCGGTAGCCAGATCGACCGGCGCCGGGCATCCTGAAGACGTAAAAGAAGCCGCCAACACCGGCGTGATTATGGGCTTTATTGCCTCGATATTGCTAAGTATCATTAGCTATATTTTAAGCTATCAGTCGGCAATTATTATGGGTGCCTCGCCCGAGGTGGCAATTTTAGCGGAAGATTATCTGCATATTATTTTTATTTTCTTATTTGCCCGAGGATTGATATATATTATCAGTTCCATATTTCAGGGAGCCGGCGACAGTAAAACGCCCTTACAAGTCATCATCTGGGTTAATATTGTTCATGTCATCGTGGCCTATCCGCTAATTTATGGTTTCAATTATGAACCATTGCTTATTCATATTCCGGCGATAGGGGTCAGAGGCGCCGCCTGGGCGAATGGATTATCGGAATTGGGCGGTGTTATCGTGCTTTATGCCTTAGGCGTTAAAAAGGGCTTACTGCGATTCTTCACATATAAAATAAACCTTACTTACTTTAAAAGTATCAGTAAGCTCGGTTATCCGGTTTTTCTGGAAAGAGTTTTGATTACTACTTCTCAGATGGTTTATGCCAGAATTGTTATCGGCTTCTCGGTGGCGGCCTATGCCGCTCATCAAATCGGTTTTAATATCGAGGCGCTGGCATTCTTACCGGGTCTGGGTTTCGCTCAGGCCGCGACTGCCATGGTCGGACAGAATCTTGGCGCGCGGAGACCGGAACGGGCCAAGCGGGTGGGTTATCAATCGAATTATATCGCGTTAGGCGTGATGATTCTTTTCGGAGTATCTTATCTTGTGATCCCCAAGTTTTGGGTTGGGCTGTTTACAACTGATAACGAAGTTGCGGCTTATGGAATTTTATTCTGCTATATTGCCGCTTTTATTCAAGCGCCCCTGGCTTCATCAATGGTTTTCGCCGGGGCCTTGCGAGGGGCCGGCCAAACCCAATTTGTCATGTACACAACCATAATCGGCGCCTGGGGAATCCGTCTGCCGTTTGCCTATATTTTCGGTATTTGGGCCAATTGGGGCATAATCTGGGTGTGGATTGCCATGCTGGCGGACTGGGTGGCCAGAAGCGCTATCCTGTTTGGACGGTATAAATGGGGCCGGCAGTTTGAATAGTCCAAAATATATTTAATCGACATTATTGTCTTGTTCGAACAAAACATATATTCATTGTATTGACATCATGCCTGAACATTAGGCGATTTAAGAAAATTGAAATTCAAATGTCATTAATAAATTAAACTGTAACTGATTTTTGCCGAAACCATAATGAAAGGAATATTGTATTATGCCAAAAAATACGTCCAAAAAGATATTAATAGTAGATGATAATCCCAATATGTCCGTTTTGCTATCGGACATTCTCGAGATATTTGAATATGAAGGAACACAAGCTGAAGACGGCGAAGAGGCTCTCAATAAGTTGAAGGAAAATAATTACGCGATGGTCTTCACCGATTTGCGAATGCCCAAGATGGATGGCATCGATCTCTTAAAAGCCATAAAAAATCAGCACCCGGAGTTGCCGGTTGTCGTTATCACAGGCTATTCGCTGGGCGAAACTCAGAATCTTTTACTGACTGAAAGAGCCGACGGATTCCTTAACAAGCCCTTTAAAGTAAATGAAATAAAAGACCTTTTAGAAAAACTTCTGAAATTTTCCGGCTAAATATTCTCCCTAATATTATCACCTTTCCGCTTATTTTACCCATATCCTAAACTGTGTATTACTAATCTACATTTTAACTGAAACGAAGAATTGTCGGAATAGATGCAAAAACAAAATAAATTCGATTGAATTATCATATCAGGTATAATATTTTAATACATATGCCTTAAGGCGGCTATGGCTGAAACTTTTAACTTGAGATAACGTAACTTAGAAGGAAAGACTCCTGAACAACGGATCGGAAGAAAATTTAATCAGGCAGGCGCTGGAGGGAAACCAGAAAGCCTACCAGATGCTTTTCGAGGCTCACAAACAGGCGATCTTTCATATCATCGTCAAGATTGTGAGGAATTCCGAAGAAGCGCAGGACCTGGTTCAGGAAACATTCATAAAAGCTTTTGGTTCTTTGAAATCATATAATCCCTCCTACCGCTTCACCACCTGGCTTTATAAAATTGCCGCCAACTCCTCTATCGACTACATCCGAAAACGAAAAATCCAGACTTTTTCTCTCGATCAGCCGATGGAAACCAGAGACGGGCGTATGAACATTGAGGTTGCCGATGTATCGCACCATCCTGAACGCGACCTGTCATCCAAACAGCAGCACCTGTCAATCAGCGAGGCGATCGAATCATTGCCCGCCAAATACAAGGAAGTAATCGTAAAACGTCACCAGGAAGATAAATCATATGAGGAAATAGCCTCTCTTCTAAATGTACCGGTAGGAACGGTCAAAGCCCGGATTTTCAGAGCTCGGGAACTATTGAAAAAGAAGTTGAAATCTTTGCGATAAAGATTGGAGGCCGTCATGAAAAAAGCGCTTATTATAACCCTTTTATTGGCTGGAGCCGCCTTGGCCCGGCACGAATATTATGATGAATTCAGCCGGGCGGCTGAAACAATCGATGAAGTGGTAATCGATTGTCCCGTAGGCAAAATAACCTGCGAACCCGCCGGTGATAATAATTTGACGATTCATGTCAAGAAAATAATCTTCCTAAGTGATGAGTCGGAAGCCAAAGAATACGCTGACGCATGCAAGGCCAAATTCGAAGTAAACAATAAAACACTAAACATGAAGATCGATTTCCTGCCGGCCAAAAGATATATAAAAGGCGTGTTTGATAAGCTGTATTCCGGGAATTTAAATGATGATCTCGAAATATTAATTAAGGTATCGCTACCGCCGGGAACTCGATTACTCATAAACACCGCGTCAGCCGATATTTTTGCCGCCGATCTAAAAAATGATATAATTATCGATGGATCATCGGCTGATATTATATTTGAAAATGTGAACGGCAATTGCGAAATCGACTTATCATCGGGCGATCTGGAAGCCAGGAATTTTAAAGGCGATATTTCGCTGGACGGCTCGTCATCAGATGTTGATTTAATAGGCATAGAAGGAGATATCGAAATCTCGACGACCTCCGGAGACGGTGTAATTGAAGACGTTGAAGGCAATATCAAAATGCGGACATCATCGGGCGATATCAAGATATGCAATCTCCTGGGAAACCTCGATCATAAATCGACCTCCGGAGATTTAGGCGCGGAAAATATCTCGGGGTCGGTCGAAGCTGGTTCCTCATCCGGGACAATTAACCTGGACCGCTTGACTAATACTGAAGGGATATTCCATATCGAAACAACATCCGGGGATGTTTATATTGAAGTCGGCACGGGATTTGGCGGCGATTTGGAACTTGAGACCATTTCGGGTGATATTCATTCTCAACTGGGTTTGACATTTAATAAGTATTCCGAATCGTACTTGGCCGGATCGATAGGCCAGGGGGCGGGTAAAATAAATATTGAGACATCATCGGGCGATATTATTTTGGGGAGCTATTGATGCGATTTAAAGCGCTTAAATATTTTACATTATCGGCGGCGCTGATAATATTCTCGGCCATTGCCGCGGCCGGTCCTCCCGATATTAATGTTGGCTTACCTGAAGATGAACTGTTGTACCTTGAAGATACGTTAAATCTGCTGTCAGAAGAAACGGCTATATCTGCCGAGTCCTTGGCATTGCATTTAGAATCGATTGAAAAATTCGCGCAAGGTTTATACGACTCCTTGGAGTTGCCGAGTTTTCCAGAGATTATTATCGATGAAAACGGCATAATCAAGGTCATGACCGATAGCGGGATGATTGTTTATTCTGTCGACAGCATTGGCGCCCCGCCCATTGAAATGGGCGATGAATACGATAATCGACACGATATAACGGAGTGGGGTAAAAGCATTATTATTGAAGAAGGCGAAAATTTCATTTCAAATATTGTTCTTATCAGCGGCGATGTGACGGTTAACGGATCAGTCGATGGCGATATTGTAGTTATCAAGGGGGATATATTTGTCAATTCAACCGGTTACGTCAGGGGCGATGCTATCGCTGTAGGCGGGCAGGTTAAAAAAGAGGAAGGCGCGAAAGTAACCGGTTCGTCAATTTCCATAGGTGGGCCGTTTTTAATTTTGCCTGGCGGCTCGGTGTACCAGATTATTCAAGGCATATTATTGATAATCATGATAATCAGTATGCTCTTTTCTGCAGTCTCCTTATCGCTGTTTCGCGGGCCGGTTATCAGAATTTCCAAAAATCTTTCGGCCCATCCGATAAAGTCATTCTTCTTTGGTTATCTCGTATACATGGGGTCCTTTCTTGTTTGGCTGTTGTTATTAGTTTCCGTAATTGGTATTCCTCTAGCCCTGTTAGGTCAGCCCATAATTTCCGTAATACTGACGATTTTCGCTTACTCCGCGGCTAATATGGTTGTCGGTCAATGGATATTCAAGCAGCAGTCGCCTGTAAAGGCATTCTTCTTGGGAAGTATTATCACGACCGGTTTGCCTTTTCTCTCGCTTTTAGCCGGCTACTGGAGCAATTCCCTGGTGTTGTTTATATTGAATATGCTGTTCCTGGGTTTTCTGATATTCATTATTTTACCGTTTGGTTTGGGAGCCGCTTCGCTATCCCGGTTTGGCCTTCCGCCAAGAGCCGGCAAGACTATCGGCGGGCATAGTCAGACGGCGGATACAATCACTCCATCTGAAGAATAGAAATACGATTGTACTCAGATTATCATTTCTGGCATGACAGATAATAAAAAAACGGGCGTTCGATATGAAGCCCGTTTAAGCATAATCCCCTCAGTAAAATTAATTCAAATAAGCTCTCAGCGATTTAGAACGGGAAGCGTGCCTGAGTCTTTTGATGGCTTTCTCCTTGATCTGGCGGACGCGTTCACGAGTCAGGGAAAAACGCGCGCCGATTTCCTCAAGTGTCAGAGGCTTTTCATGCGATAAGCCAAAATAAAGATTGATAACCTCGGCCTCTCTGGGGGTCAGGGTATCAAGCGCTTTTTCAATCTCGACTCTTAAAGATTCATCCAGTAGGCTTTCATCCGGCGATGGCTGAAATTCATCTTCCAGGATATCTATCAGCGAATTATCCTCCGACGCCGAAAACGGGGCGTCCAAGGATAGATGCGAATTGGATATTTTCAGAGTATCGGCGACTTCCTTTTCGGTCAACTCCAGCTCCTGAGCGATCTCGTCGGCGGAAGGTTCACGGCCAAACGTTTGTTCGAGATTGGCCGATATTTTACCGATTTTATGTAGTGTACCCACGCGGTTCAACGGCAAGCGCACAATCCGCGATTGTTCCGCCAACGCTTGCAGGATCGCTTGCCTAATCCACCAGACAGCGTATGAAATAAATTTAAAACCGCGGGTTTCATCAAACCTCTTGGCCGCCTTGATCAGGCCAATATTACCCTCATTAATTAAATCGGACAATGATAATCCCTGGTTTTGATATTGCTTGGCCACCGACACAACGAAGCGAAGATTAGCCTTGGTAAGTTTTTCAAGGGATAACTGATCGCCCTTCTTAATTCTTTTAGCCAGCTCAATCTCTTCATCGGCCGTGATTAAAGGTGTCTCGCCAATTTCGCGAAGATATAAATCGAGGGATTGTTCCTCATCACGAAATCTTTTAGACTGTTTTGACAACGCTATGCGCTCCTTGCATTAAATCCGCACTTTTCCTAAATAACTAATTAACCATCGGCATTAAAACCGACCGGCAAAGTCAATTGTTTCAAAATTCAGAATTAAAAATCCTCATTTATGGTTTTATTGCCTTATGAAGCGTCCTGCTTCCTCTCTTGACTAAAAACAATATCGATTTCTTGCGATCCTTTAACCCATCGGCGACTTTGAAGAAATCAGATTTACCGGTAATTGCCTGGTTGTCTATTTCGATAATCAAGTCCCCTTTAAATAAGCCGCCGTCATCGGCCGGGCTGGCCGGGTCGATACTATCGATAATAACTCCTGGTTCGTAGTCAAGCCCCATTCTTTCGGCCATATCTCTGGTAAACGAGCTAACTTTGATTCCCAACCAACTATTTTCAGTTTTTTGGGTGTCATCAGTTGCCGCCACCTCGAGAAATTCACTTCGGTCGCCAAGAGTAAAATTTAAATTTTTAATATCGCCTTTGCGGTTAATTTTCATCGATATTTTCTTGCCGGGCCCGGCATCAGCAATAATGAAACGGAATTCTTGAGCGCCGGCAACTTTTTTACCATCGACTTCAAGGATAACATCCCCAATTTGCAAACCGCCTGCCTCAGCCGGCGAATTGGTCTCAACTGATTCAACCAAAACGCCTTCGGTGCTCTTCAAGTCCATGGCTTCAGCCAGGTTTTTATCGATATCATTGGGCAAAATTCCCAGCCAGCCGCGCGATATCGATCCGGTAGTTCTAAGTTCTTCAGCGATTTTCTTAGCCAGATTAATAGGTACGGCAAAACCAATTCCTATATTCCCGCCGGTGGGAGACACAATGGCTGAATTAATACCGACTACCTGACCATCGATACCAACCAGCGGACCGCCGGAATTGCCGGGATTAATTGATGCGTCCGTTTGAATATAATTTTGATAAATCGGGTTATCCGGCCCGAAAACCAAACCGCTTCGTCCCAAAGCCGATATCACGCCAATAGTGACGGTTCTATCTAAGCCCAACTGTGGGAACGGATTACCTACAGCAATCGCCCAATCGCCGACCATTATCGAATCAGAATCGCCCAGCTCCAGAAATGGCATTTTCTCATCGGCATCAATTTTTAATAGCGCGACATCGGTCTCCGCATCGGAACCTATAACTGTCGCTTTAAATTCCTGGGTATCGGATAAACGAACGATAATATCATCAGCGTCGCGGACCACATGATTATTAGTAAGCAAATAGCCATCATCACTTATAAAGAATCCGGATCCCAGCGATTCGCTGCGCCGCATCCGTGGTTCTTCAGGTGTCTGTTCCGGCATCCCAAAAAACCTGCGCCAGATATCATCATCAAAAAACGTATGGAATTTATCCTCTACCATGCTCTTGGCCGATATATTTACCACTGCCGGTTTAACTTTTTGAGCAACATAAACAAACGGCGAATGTTTGGCGCCGGCATCAATCGGCTGGCCTGGTGTCGCTGGCGTTAAAGTCGTTGTTTGATCATCGGCTACGAGATTGTTGGAACTATAATTCGAGCCGATTACCATACCCATCAGAGCGGCAATTCCGGCTACTGCTATTATGACAAATAACCCTTTGCCCTTGCTCCAATTTTTCATACCTTACCCCTTACTCAATTTTGCACAGACAAGAATAATAACCTATAAAATTATCCTGTCAAGCAATTTTTTCTATCTTTATTTATTTGAATAGTTCTACGAATATTTGCAAAAACTGTTCCGCAGATAAATAAAATATTAAAAACTTCTTACCGCTCAACAGGTTCCAGTTTAATTTTCCTCCATGAATTTCTTTTATAGATAACTACATTCAGCCTATTTTTGTGCCGAGATTATACAAGAGCCAATTCATATTCTCTTAAAAACGAAATAGTATTGTGAAAATAGATGACCAAAAATCGGAATTTCGGCAATTTACAGATGCAAAAATTCTCATTTACTGACTTATAAATACCTTTTTTAGAAGCATTTCCCCTAAAAATGACGTATAATATTGCAAAATGCAGAATATTTTTTAACAGGGAGATTGAATGAAGGTTTTATTTGCTATTATTTTAACGATGTTTCTATCCAGTCCGCTGGCACTGGGTCAGGGGCTTGAGATTTTTAATGACTTGCAGGATATTATTATTGCTGTCTCGGAGGATGTCAAACCAACAGTCGTCCATATTGAAGTTGTCAAAAAGCATAATGACCAGAGATATGAATCGCTCGGCTCCGGATTGATCGTTAGCCAGGATGGCTATATCATGACTAACGAACATGTTGTGGATGATTTTGTCTCCGTGAGAGTGACGCTTGAATCGAAAATGGAATATCCGGCTCAGGTAATAGGCACAGATAAATTGACTGATATAGCCTTGCTCAAAATCGAAGTACCCGAAGGCGAGGATTTCAAGGTCGCCAAAATGGGTAATTCCGACTCAATAAAGGTAGGTGAATGGGTATTGGCAGTCGGCAATCCCTATGGCTTTGATCGGACGGTGTCTTTTGGGATTGTATCCGGCAAAGGTCGGACTTTAAATTTGCCCAATAACGCTCCGTTGTTAAACGATTTTATCCAAACCGATGCCGCTATCGATCCCGGTTCATCGGGCGGGCCGCTGGTTAATTTGAGGGGCGAAATTATTGGCATCAACTCTATCGGGGTCGGACGCATGCAGGGTTTTACTATTCCTATTAATATAGCTATCGATGTCATGGACAAATTACTGGCGACCGGGACAATCGAGCGCGGCTATATCGGAATCGTGGTTCAGCCGCTCAATCGCAGTTATGCCAAGTACTATAATCAGCCCGATCTTAAAGGCATCGTTGTCGGTGATGTCTATAAAGACCATCCAGCGGATAAGGCCGGTTTAAAACCCGGCGATATCATCCTGTCTTTCGATGGCAAATCGATGGAGGCCGAAAATGAAGATGACCTGACCAAGTTCACGCTGGAAATTTCGCAATCTAAAGCAGGCGAGAATAAGGCCGTCGAGATTTTTCGCGACGGTAAAAAACGCACTCTGACAATCGAAATTGGTCAAAAGCCAAAAGTCAAACCGGATGAATACGAAACGAAACAAGATTTTACGGTCGAGGAAATCACCGAACATATGTTTCGCAGTTACCTATTGGAAACACGCGAAGGGGTATATGTACAATATGTTGAGGTAGGTTCGCCTGCCGACAAAGGCAATTTGCAGGCTGGAGATGTGATAGTTGGAGTCGGCGATGAAGAAGCGAAAAACCTCGATGATTTCAAGCGGATCATGGAAAATATCGGCACGCCTGATTATATTTTATTCAAGGTTTTGCGAGGTAAAGATTACGCTTTCGCCCTGCTGGATTTTACGGAAAAGGAAAACGAGTCTAAAGACGGGGATTCGAAATAAGGTATCCGGCTGAAGCGGAAATCCTTTCCCGCCACGAATGCTATTAATGTTATGTCGTCTGGAAAGGATTCCAGACGACGCAAGAAACAAGTTTAAAGACGGGTGTTCGATATAAAACCGGTTAAAAGTATTTATTAGAAAATTTAAAAGCCCCCGACAATTCAATCGAGGGCTTTTAGGTTAAATCGGAAATATTCGACATTATCAATCGATTTTGGCCAATTCGGTGTCGACTTTAATTATCATCGATTCGATATCGGCCAGATCGGCGTATTTCTTCAGCTGTTCGCGAGTCATCACCGCTTTAGCTTTCATGATAGCTTCCAGTTCGAGCGATTTTAATTCCGCCAGAAATTGATAATATTCTTTGATCGTGTATTCAACCGCGGTACCGTTCATGACAGTCCAATCGGCGGTGAAATTATCGATTTCTGTCTTCCTGATTTCGGCCTGCGCCTTGACCTGAATCATCTTTTCGATAATTACATTATTGATGGTGCCAAGTTTTTTATACTGGGAATCAGTGAGTTCAAGACTGGTTTTGTATTCCAGTATTTTATTGATTGCCGTTTGGGGTATCTTGTAATCCGCGAATGATATCCCGGGGGCGGCTATCGTCGACACCAGTATTGCAGCCAGAACTAAAAACGATAATTTTCTAAACATATTTTCTCCTTTTCCAAACTTCCCTCTTGTAACTTACTTGGTTATTTTTATCTCAAGAGAGTCATCTTTTTAAAAGATTGTTCTGCCGGTGTTTTGAAGAATCAGTTCCGGCAACCGATTCTTCCAACAATCTTTTATGCTCTCGTTATTTTTGTTTTGTTCAGAATACGAAAAATGTTCTGCAAAGTTTCATTTTTTAATGAAAATTAAAACTTACACTATTTGGGATATGATTAATTCGTATCGAGCCTGATTAACCGTAAAATACATAAATCAGCGCTTTAATAATTGCTTATTTTAGATTCGGAAATTAAAAGTCACACTGAATAATAAAATCCCCGAGGGGGGAGTACTTCGGGGACTCTTTTAGAGAGACGAAAGATTGAGGAAATTGCTATTAATTTTTTAAAATGTAATTCGCCTGTTAATCAAAACCTTTCCAATACTTATTCTATCTACGGAAAATCGATTTTTGAGTTGCGTAAATATTGAAGTTTTCGCGGCTAACAGTCTATAAATTTAGTAATAATCAATAAAATGTAATAGTGACAAACTATGACTGAAAAAACGCAATACCATTCTTTTATCTGTAAGACATCGCACAAATCTGTAAGAAATAAAATGCTATTAATTTAGTGCGTTTATCTCAGCACCTCGCGGCCCGTCCCGGAACACAAGTCAATCGTCGTTTTCAACACATCCTTAGAAGTACCCGCGCCGATATTGATCAAATAACAACCGCACTTTTCAAACATACGTTTATAAAACCGCCTCTGCAGATCTAGCCTGTCGCCGGTCTTGGCCAAAATATATGGATTGTAAAACGGATGATTTGCCGCGGACACTGTCTGAGCGGGTGGTCTGCCTTCCTCTAATAGTCGTAAAGCCTGATCGATAGGCAGTTGTTCCGATATTGGGCCAAAATGATCGTTTTTGAATATCAAAATCGTTTTTACCTGGGTACGTTTGATATGTTTATCGGGACCGCCGATCCAATAAGGATCGAGCATTGCCCGGGAGTTCCCGGAGGCGATAAAGCAATAAAGCTCGCCCCGGTCAAGATCGCATTCTTCGCCGTACAAGCATTCCTGGTTTTCGCAAGTGTCTTTTGAAATTACCACGTTTTCACAGCGGCATCTTTCGAATAGTGTTCCGGCGGCGGGATATTTTTCGACAAAATCGGTCCGCATGAAAAACTTTCGTTCGACACATTCCGCTAAAACTGACTGACCGCTGATGCGAACCAGCGCCAGATCGGGGCTGACTATTTTGGCCGGGCCGTGTTTCAGCAAGCCCGCCATATGAGTTGATTTGCCGGTCGAAGGTGGAAAAAATATCAGCGTGCCCCGGCCGCCTATATCGAAACTCGTAGCATGCACAGCCAGCGAATTATACAGTTTTTCGGAAATATCGGATACGATCCCTATAGCCAAAGCTCTAAGCTGAGAATAATAAGCCGAATTGAAAAAGAATGCAGTATGCGAATCAGAATTATAATAGGCGCGAGGTTCGCGGCCAGATATATCTTTAACCGCGTAAATGATCCCGTGAGGTTCGATATCGGCCTCCAGTTCGGCGGGGTAAAAATTATCGACCCAGAAATCATATAGATGCGGGCTGTTGGTGCGAAGCTGTAAGACGATGCCGGCGATATTGACATTCCATTCGTAGTAATTATCATGCGTGAAAGTATTTTCCGATTCCGCCGCCAGCGCTTCCCGCATTTCGAGATTGATCGCTGATTCGGTTTCGACAAACGATTTCTGTTTGGTTATAGTATTATCAAGCGCTTTGCCCTTGGCCTTGCGCGATGGCACAAGTTCGGCCAGTGCTTCGGTTATTCGGTTTATGCCCTCATCGATTTTGGCCATGTCGGTAGCATAGGAAAGCCTGAGAAAACCCTCCATACCGAAAGCATCGCCGGGGACAACCGCCACATGAGCTTTTTTCATCAGATGATAAGCCAGGCCGTATGAATTTCTGATCGGATGACCGTTATATTCTTTATCGAAATAGGCGCTGAAATTCGGGAACAGGTAAAACGCGCCTTGCGGCTGAGGACAAGACACGCCGGGAATAGACCGGAGACGGGACAGCGCCAGATTACGGCGACGCTGGAATTCATAAACCATTTTTTCAATGTCTATCTGGGGGCCGGTGAGCGCTTCTACCGCCGCTTTCTGTGAAATCGAACAGGCATTGGACGTATTATGTCCCTGCACCATATTCATGCCGGCGATAATCTCTTTAGGGCCGGCCGCGTAACCGAGGCGCCAGCCGGTCATGGAATAGGCTTTTGACATGCCATTGATTACGACGGTAATATCTTTCGCCTTGGGAGAAAGAGAAGCGATACTGTAAAATTTGAAGCCATCGTAAACGAGCTTTTCATAAATCTCATCGGCGATAATAATGATATTCTCCGAGACGGCGATTTCGGCCAGCGCGTTCAATTCATCCCGGTTATACGCCGCGCCGGTGGGATTGCAGGGATTGTTTAAAAACAGGCACTTGGTTCTTGGAGTGATCGATTCGGCCAGATCTTTGGGGCGAAGCTTGAAACCGTTTTCCTCGCTGCAGCGCACAAAAACCGGCACCCCTTTCGCCAGATTTACTATTGCCGGATAAGATACCCAATATGGCGAGGGGATTATCGCTTCATCGCCTTTATTTAATATCGCCGTGCACAGGTTAAACAGGCAATTTTTGGCGCCGGTGGACACGATGATTTCTTTAGCGCTGTAATCCAGACCGTTTTCATCGTGAAGTTTTTTGATAATGGCTTGCTTTAAAAGCGGAATACCATCATTGGCGGTATAATGCGTAAAATTCTCATCGATCGCCTGTTTGGCGGATTTTTTAATATTCTCCGGCGTCGGAAAATCAGGCTCGCCGATAGAAAGATCGACAACATCTATGCCCTCGGCCTTAAGCTGTTTGGCTTTGGCCGAAATCCGAAGCGTCGCCGATTCGCCTATTCGCTGTAATCTGTCTGCCAAAAAACCCATGGTACTTATTCGCCTTTGACGCCGGTGTTGGGCTTATCTTTTGGCTTATCGCCGGCCAGATTGTTAAGTATTTTTGTCAGATCAATACCTGATATACTTTTTACTACTTCGGGAAGTTGAGCCATCACGCTGGCTACCTGACCGGTTAATTTCGAGGCGCCATCCGCGCCGTTGCCGACCATGATAATTTTATCGACTTTAGACAACGGTTCGGAAATTGATTTCGCCAGCTCGGGTAAGACGTCTATAAACATTTGATAAATAGCGGCCTGGTTGTATTTGGTCCAGGAGGCGGCTTTTAAAGCCATCGCCGCGGCTTCAGCTTCGCCCTGCGCCTTGGTAACTTCGGCCTTGGCCAGACCTTCATGCCTGATAGCCAGAGCCTTGCCTTTGGCGGCTGTGCCCAGCCTGACACTTTCGGCCTCGGCTTCAACTTCTTTCTGATATCTCATGGCATCGGCGGCTTTTTTAATAGTCGACTCAAGCTCTTTCTCTTTACGGATAATCTCTTTATCTTCAAGTTTGATCGATTGATCTTTCTCGATCAAGCGAACTTCGTATTCCTCTTTTTTAAGTTGCTGGTTCATTTTGAGGCGTTCGAGATCATAGGCGATATCCGCCTTGGCGCGTTTTTGGTTGATCCCGGCTTGAAACTCGGCGCGTTGCAATTCATAATCGCGGCTGGCTTGCGCGATTTCGGTTTCCGCCTTGAACTTGGCAATATCGCCTTCTTTGCGGGCCACAGCAGACTTAATAGTCGCTTCTTTGTCGGCTTCCGCTTGAGCGATCTCCGCTTCGCCTTTAATACGGGCAATATGCGGTTTGCCGAGCGCTTCCAGATAGCCTTGCGCGTCAGATATCTCTTTTAAAGAAAATGACAATACTGATAAGCCCATAGCGTCAAAGGATTTTTGGGCCAATGCGATCACCTTCCTGGCAAACTCCTCGCGGTTTTGATAAATTTCTTCGACAGACAACGAACCCAGGACGCCGCGCATGTTGCCCTCGAGAACTTGTTGGGCAATATCTTTCATGCCGGCAAGGCCTTTGCTTAAAAATTGTTCGGCGGCCATTCTGATCGAATGATCATCACTCTTGACTTTTACCTGAGCCTGACCGACCGCTCGAAGTTCAATGCCTCTGGCGGTCAGAGCATCCTGTATTTCCATATTCAGGGTAAACACTTCCAGCGGCAAAATATCGGCCCGTTCCAGGAAAGGCAGTACCAGCGCGCCGCCGCCGATACTCATGCGATAGCCGATTTTTCGCTTGGTGCCGTCGGGATCTTCAATAGTACGACGTCGACCGCCGGATATAATCAGAACCTCGTTAGGACCGACTTTGCGATATTGTTTGGCCAGGGCAATGAAAAAAAGTACTACCAGCGCGACAACCGCGCCGGCTAAAATAATCCATCCCACCAGTGACATATTCAAGCTCCTTTTTACAATTTATCTTCTTAATCAGGCCGGCTTAAAATTATCGTTGAAATAAACCAACCCTCAAATCCGCTATTTAATAACATGGAAACATATGTAAATCAATTTGTTGATGCAACAACTTTCCATATATCTTTTGAAAATATTATTTTTACATTTCTAAAATCACAAATGTGGATTTACTATTAACTATATATATTGCAATAGATTACACGGAGTAGATTAAATTCCTGTTGATTTTATTATTAAAAGTATATACTTTCCGTTGTGATAAAAAGTGCAATCTCAGGGGTTGCCTAAATATACAACCAAGGAAATAACGCGGGGTTTTGCCATGAGCGATATTTATAGAGTGGAAGAATACCAGAGGTTCGCTGACAATTTAAAGGCGGCTCTTGCCGGTCCGAATATAAAGCAGTATAAATTAGATCAGCTTCGCAAGGCCGCTCAGGAGACCGGACGACAGGCCAATAACGGCGCCTGGGGCTGGCGGTCAATGATCTCTTCAAGGATTGGTCCCAAAACCGTTTATCTTGGCAGCGAAAAAATCAGACTACCCAAGCCATCTGAACTCCACCGTTCGATTATCGAAAAATCTCCGGATGAACTTCACAAAGTCCTGCATCTTGTACGGACCTTGCCTTTCGTTCACTTACGCCGCCAGATGGGAAATAATTCGGAATACAATCCGATCTGCAATCTGTATATCAGCGTGGCTGACCGCAAGAATTATCGTCTGGCTTATATGTGGGGCAATACCATGTTCGATCCCGGCAAGCGGCCCGGCCCGGAATTTACCATGATTCACATACCCGAAGAACATCAGCTTCGCCAGCAGGTTCTGGCTTTGCCCGAATATCATATCAATATCGCGCTCGGCACCGATTACATGGGTGAAGACAAAAAAGGATTCTTACGTCAGGCCATGTGGAGCGCCGATCAGCGCGGTATGCTGGGTCTTCATGCCGGCACTAAAATCGTGACTGCCTGGGATCAAAGGGATAATCGGCTGAAACGTTACGGTGTCTTTCTGTTTGGCTTGTCAGCCACCGGTAAATCCACCTGGTCATGTCATCAGTTGGGGCTTGATCACGCCAAAAAAGAAGGTACCGAGGTCACCCAGGATGATATAGTATTTTTGCGCAAGGATGGTTCGGCTTATGGTTCGGAAGCCAACTTCTTCGTCAAAACCGATGTGCAGAAAGATTTACAGGAGGCGATGTACTGGTCGCTGGTCGATAAAACGGCTCTCTATGAAAACGTGATGATCGATGCCGACGGCAAGCCCGATTTTCTCGATGAGAACCTTTGCGGCAACGGCCGAGCGGTTATCCGCAAGGATAAGCTTAGAGTCGTGCGCGGGCGCAAGCTGATTCGCATCGATTCTCCCGGGGTCAATCTGCCGAACCTGTCCGAAATAGACGGCTTGATTTTCGCGTTTATCACCCGGCGTAATACGATTATGCCTTTCAGTCAGAAATTAACTCCTGAGCAAGGCGTGTTGGCCTATCTCTGGGGCGAATCATCTCATAGTATGGCCTCCCAACCGGATAAAGCCGGCGAATCGGTCAGGACCGTGGGCACTGATCCGTTTATCGTCGGGTCGCAGGCGGCCAAGGTAAATCATTTTTACGATATTATCATGAATCTGGTTGAGAACAATCCCGGCAAGATTCATTTCCACATGTACAACACGGGCGGCATAGGCGAGATAATCGAGACCAGCGAAGTTGACGGCAAGAAAGTAAAGAAAATGGTGCGCAAAGTCACGCGCGTGCCAATCGATGTCATGTCGGCTATTCAGCGCGGCGATGTGCGAGGCACTAATATCTACGCTCCCGGACGGTTGGGTACTCTCGAGATAAAATCTTGCGTTGACACCGATTTAGCCGGTTATAATCCGGACAAATGGTATTCCAAAGATCAAATCGATTACTATGTCAAGGATTTAGTTGATGGCCGACGCGAATACACGGAATTTATTGGCAGTCAGGGATTGAAGCAGGAAATTATCAAAGAGGCGGAAAAATCATTCGCTATTGCCGGCGGCAAGAAAACCAAAATCGCAGTTCCGGAAATGCCTGTGGAAAAATCCAAGGCGGAACCGGAACCGGCCAAAGCCTCGCGGGATGAACTTCCCGATTTGAACTGGGATACCAAATCCCGACCGCGGCGCACCCGGCTGGGGCGTTATTAGAGGTTTTTTAGATTTATTCAGGCCGCGGCGGCTTTTCCGGCACCGCGGCCTTTCTTTTTGCGTTAAATAATATTTGCTTTCAGTGATAAACGCTGATAGATATGAAACTATATTTGTTAAAAAGAAACTGGAATAATCAATCAAACTTTTCGAGGCGCGAATGGATAGACGGACTTATTTACATATCAAGGAGATGACCCGGAAAAACACGCCGGACCTGATGCGGACTTTTCTGGCTAATGAAAGAACATTTTTAGCTTTTATCAGAACATCGCTCACTTTCTTTATTGTGGCTTTTACTTTAATTAAATTCGTTGACAATATATTGTTCGAAATTAGCGGCTGGGTACTTGTCGCCGTTGGCATAGCGACATTTTTCGTGGGCTTAACAAGATATTACCGGATGAAAACGATAATCAGGGCGTTTACCCGCGATCACCAGGAAAATCAGGAATAAATCCGGCTACTTTGTGCCGACAAGCAGAACGCCGCCCAAGATCAGTCCTAAGCCCAACCACTTGATAGCCGAAAACGGTTCTTTGAAGATAAAAAACGACACCAGCACAATCGCCCCATACGCCAAACTGGTGACTATCGGATAGGCAACCGAGATATCGATTCGCGAGAGCAGCACCATATAGCCAGCCACCGAGGACACATAGCAGAATAGCCCGAACAGCACTGAAAGATTCGTAAATATTTTGGCAAAATTACTGATTAGCGCGCCCGGCGCGATTGCCCCGATTTGGTTCATGCCGGCCTTTAAAAATACATGGCCGCAGACATTAAAACTGACGACGAACAGCATTATCAGGTAACGTGTCATCTTTTTCTCCCTGTTCGATTTTACCAAGAACCGTTGGTCAAAAGCCCCGCGCTCCTGACGTAGTTCTTAATCTTTGCGACATTCTGACGCGTAAAGCAATATACCTCAGGATGTCATTTCGTTTCCATCCTGAGGTATAATAATTTCGTTATGCTAATTTTACAACAGCTACTACTTAATAACTTTAAGTTTCTTGCCTATTTTAACAAAAGCCTTGATCGCTTTATCGACATGCTCTTGTTTATGGCCGGCGGAAAGCTGAACCCTGATCCTGGCCTGCCCTTTAGGCACCACCGGGTAGGAGAAGCCGATCACATAGATGCCCTCATCGAGCATGTCGGCCGCGAACTGCTGGGCCAATTTGGCATCGTTTTCGAATTTGCCGAACATGATTGGCACGATAGGGTGATCGCCGGGGATAATATCGAAACCGGCTTCGGTCATCTGCTTGCGGAAATAGCGCTGATTGTTTTCCAGTTTATCGCGAAGTTCAGTAGTCTTGGATAGAATCTCGAAAACTTTCAGGGTGGCGCCGACAACCGACGGAGCCACGGTATTGGAGAACAAATAGGGACGGGATTTCTGGCGCAGCCATTCGATCATCTCTTTACGGCCGGAGGTGCAGCCGCCCGATGCGCCGCCCAATGCCTTGCCGAAAGTGGTGGTAATCAGATCGACCCGACCCATCACGCCGCGATACTCATGCGTGCCTTTGCCATGCGCGCCCATGAAACCGGAGGCGTGGGAATCATCGACCATGACCAAAGCGTCGTATTTTTCGGCTAAATCGCAAATCTTGTCGAGTTTGGCGATATCGCCGTCCATCGAAAACGCGCCATCGGTGCTGACCATGCGGTACTTGGTATCGGCGGCTTCCTTGAGACATTTTTCCAGATCGGCCATATTACCGTGTTCATAGCGGAACCGTTTGGCCTTGCACAGCCTGACCCCGTCGATTATCGAGGCGTGGTTTAAGGCGTCGGAAATGATCGCGCAATTTTCATCGAGGAATGGCTCGAACACGCCGCCGTTGGCATCGAAACAGGCCGCGTAGAGAATGGTGTCCTCGGTACCGAGGAATTCCGAGACCTTGGCCTCAAGCTGTTTGTGGATATCCTGGGTACCGCAGATAAAGCGCACCGAACTCATGCCGTAACCCCACTCATCCAATGTTTTGTGAGCGGCTTTGATAACCTCGGGATGCGAGGACAGCCCTAAATAGTTGTTGGCGCAGAAATTAAGCACTTTCTGGCCGGTTTTGACCTTGATCTCGGCCCCTTGCGCGGTCATGATAATCCGTTCGGCTTTATACAGGCCGGCTTCACGGATCGCCTGCAGGTCCTTGGTCAGGTCGTCTTTGATTTTTCCGTACATCGGTTTTATCTCCTTTTGGTCCGTCAGGAAAGGGTTCCTGACGGTACGGTAATTTTAATATTTCCGTTATTACAGCCGCCTAAGTTACAATTTTCACAATCAAAAAGCAAGGGGGGATTTTTTTGGGGGAATGCGAAGGGATTTTGCCGGGCGAGAAAAAAACGATTTTTTTCGAAAAATGTTAAAAAAGACTTGACAATCCAGAGGGGGGTGTCCTAAAATGAGGACGTTTATAGCTCGCTGTAGTGCCGAAGCAAAAGTTTCTTCATGATGTTTTTGTAAGAGAGGTGAAGCGAATAATTAATAGATAATATTAGTAAGATAGACGAAACAATATAGTTTCAATTTCAAAAAAATAGGTGCTTTTTAAAAAACTTATTTAAAATTGCGGGGTATTCTTATGGAGTATGTTTTTAGAAATGTTTTAAAAACAGCCCAAAAATTGTCACTCGCTCAATCAATTCTTCTAATGGCTGCCATTTTATTTCTGCTTTTTGCGACTACTGCAAATGGGCAATTATGCGGTGACGTAAATGGCAATGGACAACTCCTTGGTAATGATATTTTTGCTTTAAAAGGTTACTTGCTCGGTACATATTCACCACCCCATCCTGTGCCAGATGCAAATGTAGATGGAATATGCCACATTAATATTTGCGATTTAGTCCGACTATGTAGATATTTCCATGGAGCGGCTTATTTGGATTGTCAAGATACATCTAATTGTATTTTGGAAATGATGGAAGGAAACCACGTCGAGATTGGTTTGCCCCCCTATTATATTTACCCTGGTGGCGATTCAATCGCGATACCAATACGCATAACAAATACACTGGATCTCTTTGGGCTTTGGATCAGTCTGAATAATACTTCTGAACATTTGGAAATTACTTCTTGTAATATTGAAGGGAGTATATTTTATGACGTTAGTGTCATTCAAAATCAACAAATAATACACTTTCTCTGGACATACGAATGGACACAAGTAATTGAACCTCAAGAACATGGCCTACTGTTAAGGCTCAATGCCCAAATAAATACAGAGTATAATAATGAAGCGATTGAGTTGACTCCTGGCTATGATACGCCTGATGGAGATATGTTATTCGTAACATGTAATTATCCGCAAATGCCATATCTATATCAGGCTTCAATGATTTACACATCTTCATGTGAAGTCGTTGTAAGCTTTCCAGCGCTAACCCAACAAAAAATATTTAGCCTTTTTGATTCTACATATGGAGATTTGAATGTAATAGAAATTAAATCTTGTTATCAAAATCCACCGGGGGAATGTGATTGGACAGTAGAACAACATCAGCAGTTATATATTTACTTGGATTTACCGTGGGGATGTTTGTGTGAGGGGGGAGATGCTAATCGCCTGAACTTTATCCCAAGGACGGGAACAGGCCATATATATCCAGTCCTGGGAACGCCACCTAATTATGTTGATTTTATTATTAACACTCAAACCGCAGAGGATATATATGAAGTTGAAGCTGTTTGCCAAAATGGCTCGCGTGACACTTTAGCAGCCAATGTTATGTATATTGGATACAACGGTTGGGAAAGCGGAGGTGTAGTATATAATTCAATAACTGGTAAAACTGGCCCAGGTTGGGTAGTAAGGCTAACAGTTTTTGATGGCGTAGGTGGTTGGAATATTTATACCGAAGTTATGGCAGATATACATGGGGAATATTATTTTGGTGATCTTCAACCAGGTCTATATAAAGCATGCGCTAAACCTGCCCTATCCCCAGGTTTTGAACCATATGAAAGCCAATGCGTCACATATGAAGTCAATTCTCCTTTCCCATATACGGAGTTTAACATAGAGCCTTATATTGATGACGAAATACCGCCAGTTTTCAACTTTGATACAACTTTTAATATCAATGTAATGGAAATTACAGGTATCATTGCTGATTCTGGAATAGGATTAGCCGTTATACAAGTATCGCCAGGTACGTTTGACAATATTGATGTATTTATCGCACCTTTCGAGTTAGGTGATGTCGCAGATTCGATTTTCGCCAAACAAATTGACCCTCTAATGCTGGGTACAGCCACAATACTTTGCAGGGATTATAATGGCAACGAAATCGAGATAGAGCTTTCACTTGACGCACCAGATTTCCCTTATCTACCCGGCGATGTCAACATGTTTGCGGGTGCCTGGCCGCCTGCTGCAATTAGCCCCGATGTGACTTATCTTGTCAACTTCTTCCGCGGCCTGCCTACAAGCCAATCATGTCCACTGGATGGTTTCTGGTGTTCAGCTGATGCTAATGGCGACTGCAATATCATTAGTAGCGATGTTACTAAATTGGTCAACGTGTTTAGAGGATTGGCCTTGATCTCTTACTGCCCTGACTATCCCCCGGCTTGGCCCACACCGGCTGATCTGCCCGTCGAACAACCCTCCGGCTGGCCGAATTGCGAATAGCAAAAAGTTTTATTAAGTAATTCTCAATCAATAGGAGCCGTC
>Ga0299912_10000845_pt1 | contig 24974 bp, 16 predicted proteins | sample RVTome_2_FD_207667 | JGI IMG/M metagenome (GOLD analysis project Ga0299912, IMG submission 207667) | Soil microbial communities from uranium-contaminated site in the Upper Colorado River Basin, Wyoming, United States - RVT95D214 (version 2) ... | reverse complement strand
AGGGTCTCCGAATCTGTCAGCTCTAGTAAACCACAGGGCTTTGGAATCTAGGAAAGCCACAAACTTCGTGAAGTCCATGTAACGCCATATCTTAATGTCAGCGTCGTCAGGAGGAATAAATGAAGGATGCTCTTTATACATTTGTGCGCGGACCTTTCCTTGAGCCAGACAGTAATTGGTGGACTCGCTGTTGCCAACCTTGCCGGTGAATGATACGGTCCACGTGCAAGTCTTGGCCTAGAATTTCAGCCTTGGTCATTTTTGAGAGAGTCTCCCAATTCTCTGCAAAGACATAGGTTGCATTGCCAAAGTACATGCTTTCTAAGAAGAAGAGACTTCTGTCGGGGAATCCAAGGACAATATAACCTCGGAATCCAGCTTGTCCAATGGCGTAAAATGCAGGGCCGTAGCTGTTTATCACCTCTAGTCTATATTCGATTACCTTCCGATTACCCTTGGTCATGTACTGTAGCAATCGGTCAATTTGACTTTTCAGTTTGGGCCAAGGATACTTGCCCGGCGGGAGTATACGCCAATTAAGCCTTCGTAGAGGCGAAGACACCATCTCCTCGAGAGAATCACTGAAGACTTCGCAACAGCCGAAAATTTCCAAGAAAAGGTTAATAATATGGATGACGGAGTCCTTATTAGATGCGTTTAATTCTATTCGCGGAGACAAGATAGCTAGTCGGCTTGCGGCAGTCTTGCCTATCGTTAGTTCAACGGATGGTGGCGGGATGAATGTTCTTGGGTAGCGCTTATATGGGACATCAACAATTCTAGATTGCTCTTCAGTATCATAGCGGCCTCGCCATTCCAGCCAACGCCACTCTGCCTGACGGTATGCGGTTTCCATTGGCTTGTCCTTATGAACGACTACCCTACCATCGGTGTTGTACCTACTGACCGGACCGAAGTCGCTCACTGGTAGTACAGAGTCACCCATGGATCTCTCATGAGCAAAGCCAATTCGATCAAGTATCGGATCAGACAGAGAATCCAATTGAGCTCCGAATATAAAGGTGCGACCATAATTAGAGGAGTCGAGATACCTGCTAAGTTCACGAATGGATGATCCAGATATTATCATCGTTTAACCTCCCACGTTTGCGCTTCAATCTTAACGAGTAACCGGAACCATCAGGCCTCATAATGCCGGGATTAACCAAAGCGATACCTCATCTTCCGGGCAGTACGGTTAATCCGCGATTTTGCCCGTCGCCTGACTACTTTTAGAGCTCTCTGAGTCGATCCTGCGAGTTTCTTGGCTTTACGATAGGTATCATGCATGGCCAAAGCTTCACCCACACCTGGTATATGGCCCGCCACTGACACAGTAAATTCTTCGAGGTCTTTCTTGAATGTATCTATATCACTATTTCCCTTTTTTCTCACCATATCTAGCGCCTATTATAACGGCGCTTACCTCCTTCCCGTTCCCATTTAAGTGCTGCTGCACGAGTTGTGCGACGTCCTACCTGTTGTATTCTGGAGCCAGGATAATCTCGTTGGTGTTTAGCTTCGCGGCGGATTATGTTGTCTGTAATGCCACGGCGAAGTACTCTCCGTCCCTCTTTTAGATGATATTTGTAGGTGTTCTTTTCATCCATCTTTGCACACCATCATTATATAATGAATTACTGTGGAATTTATAATACTACAATGATGTTACATCTGTCAAATTATATTACCTCCTCTTATATTGTACTTGAAATGGGGTGGTTACGTGGTTATTTCCTCATATGAATTGCAGAAGAATTAAAATGATTACAATAATATTACAACATAAATTACTGTTATTCACTGTTGCCTCACGGTAGGATCGGCCTATATGAATCTTCAACAGTGCTAGGTTTCAGAGAGGTTGAGGGATGATAAACGTGCTAGTGCTTGAAATTCTATGCCCTGACTTTTTGTTGGATACACTGAGGTTGAACAAAACCGAGTATTGCGCAACGGTAACTCGGCGTATCAAACAGAGTGCTAAAAAGTATTACTGCAAAGAGCGTGCTTACTTAAAGCCCCAGCTTACGCTTCTCAGCATCCGTCAGAAGTCTCGTCAATGCATCGTATTCAACGCACAAGGTTTCCTGCTGGACGCGCCTTGCCAGGTCAAATGCCCCACGACCGAACAGAGCAGGACCCAATTCGTTAATGAGCGCGGGAACAGAGCTGGAAGCAGCACCCACGGCACCTATAGCTGCTCCAATATTCGGGTGCCCACCTGAAATCATCGCAATGGCAGCCCCAGCCACACTACCCGCAATTAGGTCCCACAACACCCGAAGAGGACGCGTGTCGATTGCGTTCTGCACAGGGGACATTAACAAAGATGCCTCAGCTAGTTCTTGCTGAATCTTCCGCATGTCTCTAACAGTACGTACGGTCTTTAACTGGTCCAAAAGTGCCCAAACTTTCGCACGTGCGTCTGCCCACTCATATCGAAGGCCCTTGAGGACATCGGTTATTGTATTGCGTCTTGCACAGCGTGTGAGAATAATTGAGAGTATCGGTGGAACTATGAAGCGAATCTTGCCCGAATCTACTTCTCGTGCAAATTGCTGCCAATCCCGATCTAGATCCTCAAAAAGTCTTTCTGGGTACTTAGACGAAGCTTCGATTGCGGCGCTCCCAAATTCTCCTGCGAGGAGCGCACTGCCCCCTTTCTGTACCAAGCCTACGATGCGCCTTAGATAATCTATGTGAGCCCTGTAATAAACGTTTCCTTCCTCCGCATTTGAATACTTTCGCGCCGCTTCAATCAAAGCAGGCGATAGCATAATATCTGGCATGGGCTCCCCAACGCCAAGTTTATCAGTGAAGAAATCGTAGCCGGTTAAAACGGGACCGATCCCTACTATTACGTTACGTACGCCTCTACGCTGCTCTTCCTCTGTGAACTCACGCTCGGAGTCTGAATCGTAAGGCAATGGCTCCAAAACCATTGAGATTTCGTCATGAAGGACAACCGTTCGGACAAAACGCTCAACCTCGGTCAACTCGCTCAAATCCGTGAGGGGACCGTTAACTAGACTCCGAAACGGATAGAATGCCTCTTGATCACATACCGCCACGCTCATATGCAACCTCCATTTCATATCGGTCAAGAACCTTACCGCTCATGAGTGAACCCTTGAAGTCATTACCAGTTGCCATTATATGGGATTTCGTTGCTTAATCCAACATTTCTAGGCTGTGCGCTCAGTATAGAAATATCCCTGAAATGGGAGGATCTTTATTTTTCCAGTTTCCCTCTAAACAGTCCTGGGGCAGGGCGATAAACGTGCTAGTTCTTGAAATTTAACCTTATGACTTTCTGTTGGATGGTCGATATTGAACAAATGTCAGTTTTGTGCAATCGACTTCAAGGGACAGCCGAGGTCAGTTCAGAACCCTACTACTTATACGTGTTTGCCTTACACTGATAATAGTTCTCATCGAGGGTCGGGTGCAGCAAAACAATAGCAGCGATCCTTCGAGCCATATTCATGACCTCCCTGGCTTCATCCGGGGTAAGCGGTCGGCCAAGCAAGGTTGTCTCCCGGTAGGAAAGCCACTTTTTAATGACCTGATAACCGCCGATATTGTAATCCCACACTTTTTGAGGTATGTTCTTCCAGTACGCAACGTCATTGAGATAAATATCAAAGGTACGTTCACCCAAAAGTTCGAACACTTCTTGTGCCGGAATTCCCTGCTTCTCAGCACCGAGGACGATAGATTGTTTCTCTTCTACCGTATAATCCCGCTCTATTACCTTTCCCTTGCCCGGCATGACCACGCTATTTTGTCCGGCATGTCCCCACCCCACCGTGACGGCAAGCTCTTTTGGCTGTAGCTGCCCCCCGCCTTCTCGAGTGATAGTTGCTAAACATTGAATCTCCAGCCTAAGTGGTGATGCCGTTACCCCTGGTACCAGTTTTTCCGTGTCCAGTAAGGCGGCGACCTTTTCTCCCAGTACTGCTGAAGCTTCCAGAAGGGGCTTTGCCCCGGGCAATGGAATGCGCGGCCAGTCTTTACGGATACCGTCAGCGTTTTCGCTGAGATAGGCTGGAGAGTAACCGATTGCAAGGACATGCATCCAGATGAGACTGGCAATGTGAGTATCCGAGTCTGGATTGTCTATGCCAAGAGCCTCCAAGTAGCTGCGGATAATTTGTGATAAATTGGCTTTAGGTTTAACTTCACCTTCTAGGGCTATAAGGTGAACCTGCTCCTTTGGTTTTTTTGACCCTTTTTGAGTCTTAGGGTACAGGAATAAGGGGAATGCCCCAGGGTTACGGTTAATTGTCTGCTTATCATAAAGTGCGTTTGCTACATAAACTGGCACACCTTCCGGCGTTGCTGCAGTATTCAGTCGGCTTATTAGAAACTTGTTCCCTTGTTGATATTGAGCATAAATAGTTGGCCTTGGTCTATTCCACAGAGAGCTATAGGTACTGTAGTAACACCAACGCTGATCGTATGGTCGCATGACATAGGAAACCAAACGTTGAGAGTTGAATTTTTCAGCTAGTATAATCTTTTCCCGTGTATCCTTTGCGTCAAATCCGGACGCATCCTCAGTAAGACCAGTTTTAAGGCTCTTGAGTGAGCCCCAGTCTACATTCTGGTCAAGGTATTTCTGCATTCTGAGCTTTAGCTGGTCTTTGTCAATGTCAATCAAGGCTCCGCCTCTGCATTCCTCCAGTCCAACGAACATCTCCTCAAATACATCGATTAATCGTGGCCAACCTAAATAATCTCTTGAAACATCTGAAGGGCGGAATGAGTAGCGATTATCTTGAACAGGTTGTAGGGACTGGTAATCGTTATTGATGTTGGGGGCATTCAAAGAGTTAAGCAGGTCAGCACGTTTACTGCTACCCCAAAACTGCCGGAATCTTACAAGCGTTTTTCCTTCTCTTTCGGGTTTCCGAACCAGAAGCGATACGGTGGTTCCTACACGAATGCCAGCCTTGTTATACTCCGTTGAGAATACGCTTGGGTCTGGCTTGCCATCAGGAGTACGCTTTCCGGTCTCACGGCTGTCCCCGTTCATGTTATCAATCCATAACCGGTCATACTCGCTGAGAAAGCGTTGGCGCACAACTACAAAGGACGGGTCGGCCAGATAAGAGAAATTAGAAATCAGACACACTACACCCCGGCCGGTCTGCTCGGCAATGCGCCGCTCCGCCATGCGGAAGAAGCGCACATACAGGTCATCAAGGTTAAACTTCTTGATGCCCCATTTCTTGATAAGTCCTGCCTTGTAGAGAGCTACTGATTCCTTTTCTTCTTTGGTTGGGGCGGTCCCGGCAAAGGCATTGTAAGGTGGATTGCCCAGTATAACGAGAATGGGTACCTGTTGTTTGACTTTGCGGGCTTCAGTTTGTTCCTCCCGCAACTCTGGGAACATAGCTTGGAACGCTTTCTCTTTTTCAGCGTCCAATGGCTCCCAGCCAGTTAAGGCATTCGTCAGGTAGACACCGGCACGCTCATAGGGCGTCTCTGAAAGCGGCGCTCCCAGGTTCTGGAGCAGGAGCCCCAACTGCATGTGAGATATCACAAACGGTGCCGGCAGTATCTCAAAACCAAACACTCTTTTTAATGCCGCTTGCTTTAGGTCGCTGGCTAACAAAGCGTCTGCACCCTTTGTTTTAAGTGTCTGATGAATATGCTTCAGCACCTCCACCAGGTAGGAACCGGTGCCACAACAGGGGTCAAGGACAAACACATTCTGGTCAGCCAGCCCGTCAGCAATGTTAAGCTCTTCTCTTAGAATGGTGTCAACCCGGGAGACCATGTACTGAACGATTTCCGGTGGCGTATACCAGACGCCAAGCTGTTTTCTCAACTCCCGGTCAAACGCTTCAAGAAATGGTTCGTAGAAGTACTGTACTGCCTTACCCTCTTCAAAGGCACTGAAGAAAGAGGCCCGGTCCACTCGGTTAAGGGTAGATGATGCCCAGTCAAGAGTATCTTCAAGCTCAAGCGGCCCCATGTGTGCTGGTGTCACAATCTGTCCGAATAACGCTTGCATGACAGGCACTTTAAGTTCCCAGAGAGCATCATGCCAGCTAAAGATGTCTGGTACTGTATAGCTGCGCTTCTTGCTCCACAGCACCCACGCGGAGAAGATGCCGTAAAAGATGGTCTGTACCAGCGTGGAGCGGAAGAAATGCTCACCTTTATCCCCTTCAAACCTCAAGCCAAGGGCGGCTTCCAGAGCGGAACGGACACTCTTCATGGCTGGAATATCTTTACCTTCAATACGAGCATTGGCGGTGCGTGCGTATGAGGCGAGAAACCACGCTAAATCCCTGGGAGAGGAGACCGGAGCCGCCTGGAGTATGGTACGCCGCAGGTACTCAATGAAAGTCCCTTCGCATTGCTGGGCAAATTTCTTGGGATGAGCCGCCTTCATCCAAAAATCGGCTTCAGCTGTGGCAAGCCGGAATGACTCAAGCTTGACCGGCTTCCCATCGTGGTCTTTGCCGATTAACACAAAATCCCGATAGTTAGTTACAAGGACGAGCTGATACTTCTTCCAGTACTTTGAGACTTGCCCACTATCTGCTGTAACCCAGGCATCATCACTAGTTGGTTTTATTTCAATAACGCCACGTGACGGCACCTGCCCAAGTAGAGGTGCTTGCTCGTTGCCGTGGTCCCATTGTTCCTTGGTGAAAAGCCCGCCATCCGGCTGACCCGCGCCACGGTTCATCAATTGGATGATGCATTTGACTTGAGGTTTCAGGTTCTTACCAATGCCATTCAGGAGATTTGCCAGACTTCCATAAAAAGACTCCTCCTTCACACCACCGCCTGTTTGATGGATATCACGGAGGTCTTTGAAATATTCTTCTACAAACTGTATGCTATCTTTCATACTGAGTCCCTGGCCATGTAATAGTCCTGGCGGTCAAACGTGTATCGGCTTGCCCAAAGATATGAACATGACTCAAACTATAGTCTAGCGTAATAGGTCAACGGAAGACAAGTGGCGAGTCACATTTCGTCAATTTGTTTAGTCAAGGTATCAGCGGTTGATGAGGTCGGTTGCGCCGTCTCGTAGAAACTGCAAGTTGGGTTTGATATCATGTTGGAGCAATGATTGAGGTCGGGCAACCACAGAATATCGATGAACTGGAACAACATTTTGACGAAGCCCTCTCAAGGCTAAGAGTATATGAGTTGCCCCTGTCTATAGCCCTGCGCGTTTCGTTGAGCGTCTTCGAACAGTCGAATTGCATAACAACCGACGATCTACCCGACCACGCTTCGGCTTTAGCTGCCATGCTCTACCACAAGGATGCGCTCGCAATCCTCATGCCTAGTCTGTTCAAAAGATGCAGACAAGAAAAACCTCCAGAGAAACGGCTAATTGTTACAAAAAGCATACTGGGTGCGGTGACCGATGCTCTTAATTTCTGTGAGCGATACCAGTTTGCGGTCCATTGTTGCACACTATACCATCAAAAGCAGTTCACTGGTTCGCTGAGCGGTCGAGTGGCTGATTTTCAATATTCCAAGGATTTCAATCTTGGACGTTCCTCGCTGAGTCTGCTTCTACACGACTATCACGAACGAAGCACAGTGAATCAATCGCGGTTATCTGGTATGTTGCCTCCATCAACTCCTGCCAACAAGAGCAAGGAAGCTCTAGTGAAACTGGTTAGGTCTACAGATGTTAGAGCGATACTTGGCTCGATACCTAACGAAGTATACATTCCGATCCGGGAGATAGTCGAGGCGACGATACCACAGCCAAGCGTAGACGCCAATGCCAATTGCGGCAGCTACTGCATCAGTGACTACTACAATTTCTGGATTGAGTTCATGGTTCAGATGTCTGCGTACAATCTCGCCTGCGAGGAGAAAGGTACCCTAGATAACTCGTTCAATCCTTGGGAGCATAGAGTATTGCAGCTCACCTTACGTTCATTGTCTGCGATCTTGGCTAAAAGAGGGACTGTGCGACATGAAGTAGCTCTTTCAATATTGGGAGACCTTGTTTTCGACAGTACAGCAAAGCGTCCAGATATACTGGTTCAACCGCTAGTACCCATACCGAATACGGAAATAGTGTTGGTAGCCCCATCGCTCATATTCACTGGCAACTGGGAGGTATGTGTCCTGCGGAATTGGATCAGGCTATACCCAAATATATATCGTGAAGTCATCGCGAGCAAGAAAGGAGAATTGGCGAGATCACTGCGCAGCGCTTTGGCCTCCAAGCACTTTGTTACCTCTGTTGACAGAAAACTAACTGATGAGAAACGGCGAACGATTAGTGATGTGGATGTGGCGGCCTTTGACCCCTTTGATGGACTACTTGCCATATTCCAAGTCAAATGGTTAATCGAACCGGATTCAATAAGGGAGACTGTTCGAACAGATGCAGAAATCTCGTATGCTATTGAGCAATCGAGAAGGTGCAAAGATGCGTTTGAAAAGGACAGGAGCAGGTTTTTACGGGAAGTATTTCCAGGTTCTCAGATAGGGGCTTCAGCAGTTAGGGAACTCAAGTGCTATGTTGTCGCCCGCGGTGATATGGGAAACAAAGACGATGAAGAGAACCACATATACGTACTTGACTATTTGTTGAGTATTGATACTATAACCAATTCCCCTGCCGTACCTCTGCGACAGATACTGTCGCGCGTCGTCAGTAAGCAGGCGGAAATCTCAAATCTAATCGAGGAGACCGCTCATCGACTCAAGATCAAACTTGCAGGATACTTGATACGCCTGCCTGGTTACAGTGCAGTTTTGAGACCGATCACCACGAGAGGATCAAAAACTGAACAGCCGCGTAGAAATGATCCGTGTATATGTGGCAGTGGTAGGAAATACAAGAAATGTTGTCTTGACCTTGCTAATTATGATGAAGATGTCAGGAGAGAGGGCGGCAGGAATCTGACGGTGCGATCGTAACCTTTGGGGACAGCACCTTCGGGAGGTGCAGTGTCGCCGGCTGGATAGACATTAGGCTTCAAATTACGAACCCGCGCTGTGCGCCCCACTCTTCTATCCACAAGTCTATCTGCCGCAGAACTACCTCATTATGGCCCTATCGAGCGATTGGCCTACCTTCCATACCTTCCGTACAAATCTGCAACGCCGCGACACAGTATATGCGAGAGGTGGATGGAATGACCCAAAAAGCCATTTCGTTACCTGAAGGAATTGGTGTTCAGGAGTGATTACCTGTTCAGTTTCCAGACCTGTACGTTCAGATTAGCGGCAATACTAACCCAGATTATGTATGGGATGAGAAGCGAGCCGGCTAACGGGGATACGCCAAAGAATGCAATGATGTTAACTAGTATGGCTATCCAGAGCAGCAGAATCATCACCATTCCACCCAAAAGGGACTTGCGCCCAAAGAAGATTACCGACCACAGGATGTTCAGAACCAGTTGAGCCCAAAATATTACAAAAGCTATTGTTGCCCCTTCTTGGCCCAATCCTTCCCGCCAGACTAAGGAAACGGCTATACCCATCAAAAGGTAAAGGGTGATCCAGATAGGTCCGAATACTGAATTAGGCGGAGTAAAGGTTGGTTTCTTGAGTCCCGCATACCAGGCGGAGATTGCACGGGTGGTGAAAATGGCACCGATGCCACCCGCGCCTTCGCAGGCGACTATACTTACGATTAGCTTAATTATGTCCGTCCCGCTCATGTCCTCAAACTCACTTGAGAGCCGGTTCGATAAAGTCAGCCCCCAACCGCTATCAAGCTTAGTTAGTTCACACAGGGTTTGTCAAACATTCCATCTTTTCGTGCAACCAGGTGACATTGCACTTTCCATCGTTTTGTTGCCTGGCAAATGTGCCCAAAATATTGATATCGTCTTGCATTCCGTACTGAAGAAGTGGCGACTGTATATGGTTTAAGGCATCAGACAAGTGGGGTGAAGTAGGAAATACAGAGGACCCCGAAGTGTGGAAGCGGAGTGCATCATGGAGCAGGGAAGCGGGTCCAGCGCGCAGCAAAAGAGACAGCAGGAGGAGCATGCAGCATGGAGTGGCAGAGCGGGAGCGGAAGAGCGATGCAGTGCGGAGCAGTAGAGCGGGAGCAGAAGAGCGAATACAGTGCGGAGCGGAAGTGCGGAGCGGCGAAGAGCATGCACTTTGGGGGCGTGGACTGGTAGAGACGAGAACAAAGAAGACACTAGGGTGGAATCAAGCGGAACCTAGAGGCCGACCCTATAGAGACAGCCTGGCTGACCATCAGATCACAAAACGATGTTTTGTTAGTTAGACAGACACGCAAGTTGTGCTACAATCATTCCAGAACACCGTATATTGGGTCATGATCGATCCAAGGAGGAGGAAACAGAAATGGGAGAAAAACACAAGCCAGGTGAAATAGCTAAAGAATCTGGGCAGTACCCAATACAAGGACCCCGTGGAGGCAGAACCGGCAAAGAGAAGACGGTAGTGAAAGGGGAGCCATTCCCTCCCACTCCCGAGAAGGGTCAAACCTATGGGGTACCTGATAAGACCAAGCACTAAGTTGCAGCCCGTTCTACGAAATGGCTTTTTATGCAGCCGAAATCTCTTATTTAAAGAACTTTTCGAAGCCCGGGATACACTGTGGCTGATATAGACGCAGGACCCTATTACAGTAAAACTGGTCGGGAGGCGGTCTAATACCATAGCCTATCATGCTTGATTTCGAAACTGACTGCTTGGGGAAAAAGGACATCGCACACCTCTTGTAATAGCGGCTGTTCTTGTTGTAAGGATTCTCCGACAGTCTGCGGCAGACTGGGAAGACCTTATTTGCCACCTCGGTACACCCGTCCTTTCTCGTTGTGTAGTCAATTACTTGCGAGAAAGATCCGGTCAGGACGTCAACGAAGTTGATGACATGAACGTACTCACGATACTGTGTTTCTCTTGATAGGCTGCTTGCGACCTGAATGACTTGTTTGCTCTTAACCTTAACGTTACTTTCCCTTTTGTTGATCTTGTATGGCGCATGGATCAGGAAGGGGTTATCTTCCTCTAAATCGCGTCTTTCAGAAAATATCTGCAAGATCTGCACATCCTCAGTCTCTGTGTCAAAGAAGAACCTACAGGCTGAGAACAGGCCGATTTCAAAGAATCTATTGTAGATTCTGAAATCTCTCTCCTGCCCATCAGAAGAAGGGCCAAACAACTCGTAATCAACATTGGGCAGGTTTATCCCAAAGAAATAGAACCACAGAATCTGGTGGAGCTCATCGACAAACATTCTTGCCCACTTCGCGGCCGTTCTTGTCTTCGTGCTACCGGTGCTTTTCGATGTTAGCTTGCTGAAGTGGATACGCTTATCAATGCTACAACGGCATTCATTTTTCGCTTCGATTAGCTTGTCTCTCAACAGGGAGGCCTTGTCGGCCTCACAAAGAACGAAGCCGTGATATAGCCAATTCGGAATTAGTCGCTCGTCATGAAAGGCTAATAGCTCCACAATGTTTCTCATCACGAATCTCCATGTCCATTATACATCACAGTAGAGCTAAGGGATGCGAAGATTGACAAGCAGTAGAGTAGCAAGCGCAGGTCGACAGACAAACCATTACCCGATAAACATCATGACGTTTTGTTATGCTTGTAACGGAAGCCAAATTCCTTCCCAAACATTGCTCAATCATCCAACAAAGCGTCAAGCATCCTGAAATCTCGTGGGCCAGCTTACTTATTTCACAAAGTGTTCTGTCTGACCTTGGTTAGTGGTACAATAGAACCAAGAGGACGTTGAAGTGCAGAGGCTATTCTTTTTAACCATCCCTGCAATCACACTAGCAGTGTAAACAAAGCAAGCAATTCTTCTGCAGGTGCTGCCATTACGATTACGATGTATGCTGTGGCTAATGGTTAGCCCAGTCAGCGGATTTGGAGGGGACAAGAGATTCAAACAAGGAGAGGTCGCGTATTCGAAGTACCCGAGTTGTATGTTGGCGGAGAGTTAATACCTTAAGAGGCTAGATTGACTAAGAAAAAGCTGGCAGGAATCATCGGAGGTTGTATCGTAGTTGTCATCGTAATAGTAGCCATGAGTATACCTACACCTAGAGTTAAGTACACACTTAACGTAAGCGTTGACCCTCCCCAAGCAGGTTCTGTGTCTCCTTCCAGTGGGGATTATGACTCAGGTCTCCAGATAACACTAGCTGCTAGCCCCCTCAGTGGTTACACATTTGATTACTGGGATGGTGCTGCTTCAGGTTCTTCGAATACAGTCACTATCACCATGAACTCAAATAAGACTGTCACTGCCCATTTCAAAGTAGTCGACCATGAGCCGCCGCCCGCACAAGGGACTTTAACAGTCCACTTTATTGATGTTGGGCAGGGGGATTCCATACTTTTGGACCTTGGCGATACTGAAGTATTGATTGATGGTGGGGAAAAATCTCCGGGTGTAGTCAGCTATATTGATGATTACGTTGACGGCCCGCTCGAGGTAGTGGTAGCTACTCATCCCCATACTGACCACATAGGTGGGCTAATTGCAGTCTCAAATGCCTTTGAAGTTAACGAAATCTGGCTCAATGGAGACACAAGCACTTCGCAAACCTACTCTCAATTTATGTCGGCGGTCAATTCTGAAAGTGCTAATGTGCATGTAGCGCGCAGAGGAGACATTATTGAGGTCGGCAACCTTACCTTTAATGTGCTTAATCCTGTCAATTTGAGCGGCACCATTAACAATAATTCCATCGTTTTGAGCCTCAGCTATGGACAGGTTGACTTCTTATTTGCTGGAGATGCCGAGCAGGAAGCTGAGGCAAGTATGCTCGCACAGGGCATTGTTCCAGATGTGGAGATACTAAAGGTGGGGCATCACGGTTCACGAACGGCCTCATCAACGCAGTTCTTACAAGCGGCTAAGTCTGAGTGTGCCATCTATATGGCTGGGCAAGGTAACAGTTACGGGCATCCTCACGAGGAAACTATCACTAACCTTTGTGAAATCGATGCCGAGATATACGGTACGGATATCCATGGAACTATCGTAATCACGACAGATGGGGTGACATACAATGTGCTCCCCTCAAACAATGTACCCTCGGTGGTCTGCCCCACTTCTAGCAACTCATGACCCTACCATCAGCATAAATGGCCAGGGACTACCAATGAACAATTCTGACACTTGTTCAGCCTTGGCATACCATGCGTAGAGATAAGCAAGGTTTTACAGCTAGGACCATGAACCGTTTGGTACACATGTTAAAGATGGTAAAATAGGAATCAGGGTCATGACTCTCACGAGAATGCGAGGCTAAAACATGCCATCCAACGAACTGACGGATGCAAGGACAAAAGAGAGAGCCTTATTATTGATGCGCTTTTATTGGCTGGAGGATCTCTATAATGCAGGTAAGATCCTGCGCATTCCTTATTTTGAGAAATTCGCGAATTACTGGGACGTTGGATATGGGGATGATTCCAGGTTCAAGGCGGCCTTAGCTATTGCAGAAGTGATTTCTGACGAAACGCTGGTCAAACTCATTATGGAGAACCCGCCAAAGTATGGCCTTGACCTCGGTGGATTCCAGGGAAATTATTACACTTCTGATGAAAATGGTCGACTGAAACTCGAAAGTTCCTGGGATGCTGTACATGCGAACGTGCAAAAGGCGCTCAGTCGCTGGGGAGACAAAGCCTACGGTGTCCTGCAAGGAATTATCGATAAAGGCGGAAGAAGTGAATACTTCGAGCTTCTTGATGCCATTGAATCAGCGCTCGGTTATGAATTTATCCCATCCTATTTGCTACCAAGATTCCGCACCATAAAACTGATCTTCAAAACCGGCAGTAATAAATACCCAGATTGGACCTTGCCAGCTGAAATCATTCCTGTGGTGGAAGCGGAACTGTCTGCCTATAGGAAGAATCGTAAGCCAGTGTTAAGAAAGGACAAGACAATGCCCGGTGCTTTCATCAGCTATTCAAGTAAGGATGCTGAGTTTGTAGAGCGCCTCGTGAACGACCTGAGTAACTCAGGGAAGCAAGTATGGTGGGATCGTTGGGAAATAAAGGTTGGCGACTCTATTGCGAAGAAGATCAACGAAAGTATTAATAGGAACGACTACCTCATACTCATTCTATCGCCTAATTCAGTAAAATCGTCTTGGGTTGAGAAAGAGCTGAGTGCTGGCTTGATGCGTGAACTACAAACAAGGAATGTAGTAGTCCTGCCAGTTCTGATTGCTGATTGTGACATTCCACCTCTCATTGCGGATAAGCGGTACGCAGATTTCAGGACAAACTACCAACGAGGCCTAGAGGATTTGCTCCCAGCCATTCAAGCTAGGTGAAGCATTCTCTCAAATGAATTTGAATGCACGCTGTCTTGCGTGGGAAGGATTGAGGAAAAACCCATTTTGTGAGTTCGCGTAATTGAAAAGACGAAATCTCAATGAACGTATCCAGCTAGTGTGGCTAGGTGGTAAGAGTTCAAAGGATAAGAAGCGGGTTGATGAGCTTGAACTGCCAGATGCCGCTAAGCTACATGACCAAATCAAATCAGAAGCGTCGCAACTGGAGTCCGCTATTGCCAGATTTGATAAGTCAACCTTATTGCCCCTAATAGTAGTATTAAACATGGCACGTTCTGCACAAGTACGGAGGGGGTACGTAGACCCAAATTCTCCGGCATTCATAGAATACATTACAGCTTTGGCACTGAAGAATAATGTTCAGAATCCGCAGTATCCCAGCATCAAAGACGCTACCGCAATTCGTGACCTCTCCGAGAAAATATTCTGGTTGTGCAATGAATACTGCGCAGCACAATTCTACAGCTCAGAGCATGCAGACGAGGATAAGTGGAACATCTTAACAAATGCACGCCTGAACTATATGCTCGTCAGAGGTGAAACTTATGACACGTACTTTCTTGAGATGGCACAACGGCTATTTGATTCACAGGCACGGTACCTTGAACAGAAGTTTGGATTTAATATAGATCAAGCGATTGCCTTTGTAAAGACGATTTCTCGCCTCAAAATTAATAGATTCGAGAAGGAGAAAGAAAGACTGATTACGGTTTTTGCAGAACTGGTCTCAACAGAAGTCAATGCGACCGCCTGGCCTATAGGTATTCATAAAGAGAAACGCAGCCAGAAGCAATCTGTTGAAGCAGGGCATATTCTGAATACACTCCCAGAACTGGCTAAAGGTTTGTTTTTCATTTCCGAACAGGAACTACTTCAAAATGCTAATTCTAACGATCAAGATTCACTGGTTTCTTTTCTAAAGTGGGTTTCCATTGGACCGGGACAGGTTGATGATAAGTTCACCAGTCCGTTAGATGACAATCCTCTTGAGGACACCCCTGTAGTCAAACTTGATCAGGCATATCTCTTCCATTCCTCAGCCTATCTGGCCCGCTGTCTATTTTATTCCCTGGACAAGGAGTTGATGGGAGATTCATTGTATCGAGAAAAGTATAACCGACTTAGGTCACGCTACTTAGAACAGGAATCATTAAGGCTTTTCAAGAAGATTCTCCCAACAGCTGCTGCCTATAATAGACTCAAATACAATGTGGTAGAAAATAGCAGAAGGATCAGAGTCGAGTTAGACGTTCTGGTTCAACACGACAACAATCTGCTCCTAATAGAATGTGCAACCCACCCAGTAACCCAGGCATCGAAGAAAGGCGTGAAAGAGCCTATAGTACATGATATTCAGCAATCTATCGAAAGGACTTTTAGACAGGCAAGACGCGCCAAGGACTATATAAAGATGAGTGACCAAGCAGAATTTACTTTGTCCGACGGTTCGACAATTACGATAGATAAGAGGTCCATCAAGAATTATTTTCTCATAAGTGTAACCTTTGATTCATTTGACGTGCTGGCAGCAGATCCAAGAAAGTTAAGATCTCTGGGACTGTTCTCAGCAGATGAATATCCTTGGCCTATTTACATAGGAAGTTTGAACTTAATCTCAGATTTTATCGATTTTCCTTCTCAATTTGTGCATTACTTGAAAAAGAGGATGAGTGTATCGGAGAAGGTATATGCATCTGACGAACTTGACTATTTTGGGTGCTACTTTATCCTAAATCTGGAAATCCCGACGCCCAACGTCACCGATCCCATAGAAGAGATTCATATTGTTAACGCAACCAGCGATTTTGATCAATATTTCTATTATAAGAGAGGATTGAGGTCAAGAGTCCCCAGACCGGGTCAGTTCATACCGAGACATCTGAAAAGCATCTTGCTGGCTTTGGAGCGGATTCACAATCCGGGTTACACTGATGTTTGCTGCTCTCTACTTGACATTAGTTATCCGTTTCGAAAGGCCATCGAGGAAAGTATTGTGTCCACGTTGCGTCGATCCAAAGATAGCGGCGGAGCGCTCAAAGACTTCACGATAATCGACACATGTAATCAATGGGGGCTCACCTATTTCTGTGGAGATGGCACACAAAAACCAAATCTTGAGCGTATGATGCTCTTGCCAGAATATTGTGTGCATAAAATGGATGAAGCAGGTATTTTATCCTGGGTAGGTCTAGCGCGCGACACATCTAGTCGGGAACCTTTCATGAGTATGTTCTTCAGTGAAGGGGAAAACAATTCGGACAACAAATGATTGTTGCTGATTGCACAAACACTCAAATTGTCGATTCGACTGACATAATCCAAACGTCTTCCGCTACAGATTACTTGAGCTTGTTTTGCCCTTCTATTCTAATTCATGGTCGTGCTGCTGCATTTTCTCCATGATTGACCGGCGGCCCATATAGAAGCTCGTGGCGTTGCTGTCGGCTTGGCGAGCTTTTTCAAGCACCCCTTGAACTTTCTGTTGGTCAGCTCCTTCCTTCTCCAGCTTGTATGCCTCATATAAGTAGGGCAGCGCCGGACTCCATTCGTCCGGAAAAGGAGTCTTGATTGACTGTTCGAATAGTTTCTGCCAATCATAACGGACATAGGTTCTGGTAACTTCGCTACTGCGTCCGTATGTGGTTGATTCTCTGGGGGCCAGCTTTCGCTGCTCTTGTCTGTATCCAATCTCAATATCTTTAGGCGTAAGCGAGGTAGGCCCATCTGGAGGTGGTACTTCAGCTGATTGTTCTAATCTTGTATCCTTCAGTTCTCCCCACCCTTCGGTCACCCACCCACTTGGGACGTAATCAGTTGGTATTTGATATGTCTCGTCGGCCAGCCGAGCCCACAACACTCTGGATATCTTAAACGTCCTCTGCGCACCCCGATAGTGGCAATAGGCATCGAAATATTCACTTCCGAGTCCGTAAATGTCGATACCCCTAACCTTTATCGCTGGCTCCCCGGGCAAAGGGTTTCTTGTTTCATACTTTATTGTCAAACGCATCTTCTTAATATATCCGAGTTGGAGCAATTCGTGTGTTTTGCCACGCCTAGGTACTGCCCTACGATGCACTTCAGTTGTAGTCAGTTGGGATGGTGACCTCTGTATATGTTCCTTTTTTCGGCTAAGCCAAATGACAAGAATTATGACGAAAATTATCAGAACTACAATCCAGCTCATTTGCTACATCTCCGAATCTGTCAAAGAGGGTGGGTATATCTACACTGATTCTCTTTGTCCTTATACCCAGAGCATCCCAAAAATACACCTGTTCTGCTTCGTCTAATCTCCATTTTTTTTCCGCATTTCTGGCAACTTCTAGCCTCCGGAACTATAGCTTGTTCAAGGTCATCTCGTTTCACGTTCGCTGTCAGATTACACTTATCACACTTGTAGAAAGGTCCAAAACGTCCCTTAGGGACGACTTTCATACTGCGGCCACACCCACTGCACAATCTTGGTGGTATTTTGCTTGCATCAATGGCTGGGGCTAGGCTTTCACCCTCTTCTCCTGGCGTTTGAAGTCCACACTCTTTCATCACTTGCTTGGTAAAATCTTCATTTTCTAAGCGAAACATAAGCTCTCGCGTGTTTCTATGCGAGAGCGGGTTGAGGCTGCCAAACCAAACAATCCGGCCATCTATGACTATCACCTTCTGATGCATTGACGGTCTAGGGGTTACCTTGATACCAATCTGTGCAAGGTAGCTAAGCATTTTCTCGGTATCGTTCTTGTCCGACATGCCCTGTTGATATGGCGGACGAGTTAGCACCTCCAATTTGATTCCCTGCTCCACCTTTGCTCTGAACAGGTCAACATATGTCTGAAGGCGCTCTCGGGTGATAAACGGACTCATAATAATGACATATCGCTTGGAGCTTTCTAAGTCATGCTGGAGTCCAGAATGAAATCCGTCCTCTGTCCAGAGCGAGCTAGCTGCGCCGGTCGTTGTCTCGGGATGCCACAGTACCTCTTGTGCTTGACGGACTGCTGGGTCAGAGTAACCAGGTATAAGTTGCTCCGCTGGGAATATTCCTAACTCACTCTCAAATAGAACTTTGTAGATTGACCAATTCTTGTCTAGTCTTGCTTTCAGAAATGAAAGGTTCGCAATTATCGCTAACTTCTTCTTTGCTCGGCTGCAGGCAACGTTGATTAGACGTGCACCCGATTGCTCGTCAAGATTTTTTGATTCAATGCTACCTTTCAACAATATTCCTACAGGGAGTCCAGTGCTATCTACAAGATCACATATTATCAGGTCTTTTTCACTACCTTGAAAACGGTGGACATTCGAAACCACAACCTTTCCTTTCTCAGGAAACCCCTTGAGTGTAGGGTCCGTGTCGACCAGTGCTTTAATCAGGCGTGTCTGTGCCTTGTAGGGTGTTATTACTCCTATATTCTCGAAATCTCGAATTGCGATTTGACAAAGCTTCACTGCCAGAACGGCATTATACAGATTGAATCGGGAATGACTGCTGGTCCAACTGCACCACGGGTCTATCGCAGATGTATCGTAGACTCCGGCATAGACACCGGGGCAAGGCTGATTAAGTTTTACTGCTGTTTCCTCAGGTATGCCATCACGTAGTCGGTCACCATAGAAGACGCTACTGATTATAGCTCGAATCTGCGGCTGCATCCTGTATTGCGTTCTTAGCATTACCATCGGTGAGTATCCCGTCTGCTCCAGTTCCCATTCCTTGTCCATGCCTGCAGCCGCATAAACATCTCTACGTAACCACTCCTTAACCCGGACATCCTTACTCAGGGCAATAGGTGCCAATTGATGGAAGTCGCCAGCAATAGTGGCCGATCTAGTGACTTGGCTACATGCCCAAAAGACGGCGGGTATTGGAGCCATGCTTGCCTCGTCACAAACGACAGTATCAAATCGCCTACCGTACACCTCAGTCATAGTGTATGTTCGGGTGAGGGTAGTCGCGATTAATACTGCCTCGTTTATGATTTGCTGCCTTATTGCTTCAATTTGTCGCTCCAAGTCAGTTATTTGAGTACGCAGGTCATCAATCTTTGCCCGTATGCTGGTGATCTCACCTTTAAGGGCATCTGGTGACACGGATTCCTGCTTCAGCTTTCCCTCAATTTGTCTGGCTTCCCCATGCAACCTCTCTAGGTCGCCGATTGTTTCCTTGAGTCTTGCTTCCGCTTGAGTTTTCTGGCCAGCCAGAGCGTCGCGTTGTGCCGCCAGGGTTGAAAGAGTGTTTTCTATCCTATTAAGCGCCATTCCTCGAATAAACCTCACCACACCCGGCATCGTCTTTGCCCTCTGAAGTCGTTCTTCTTCCCGCTGCAAAGTTTCTGTCACGATAGACGCCCTATGTGCCAGTGCTTTTAAGGAATCCCCGACCTCAACACGCGAGGCTTCTTCTTGTGCTATTAGCCTTCGTACTTCCTCCCATTTCTCCACATGAGTTTTGAGTGCCTCCAATGCTGTGAGCTTGCTCTCGGTGCTGACTAGCTGGTCACGTAGCTTTAGAAGCTGCTCTCTCAGTGGCTCACTCTTGCGTTCTGTTATTTTATCCAGGTTCAGGTTATCGTCTTCACCAATTTCTTTGATTTGAGGCGTGCCAAGGCGCAATACGCGCCCTTCTCTATAATGTTCGCTATCTTTCAAAAGCCTTTTGCCTTCCTTAGGTTCTAGGACAGCCCTCAAGGCCTGGTCGACAGCCACATTGGTATTTGCTGTTAAGAGAACTGTCTGCCCGCACTGTATCATGCTGGCTACACCAACTCCTACTGTCGTAGTCTTACCTGTACCCGGAGGGCCCCATATATAGCATATTTCGCTACCTAAAGCCTGGCGAATGGCAGCCCTCTGCTCATCGTTCAGTTTTCCCCATTCGGATACAATGTGCTGACCTGGCACAAACGTATCATCTTGTTGAAATTGAAACTGCTCGCGCCTCAGGCACTTATTAGCGACGACACAGGAGGCTTCCAGCAAAGTGTCGAGGCGTTCTGATAGGCATTTTAGAAGGTAGTCTGGCTGAGCGAGTATGTGTGCTGACAGAATATACTCGCCTAAATCGCTCTCTATGGCAACATATATTTGATTCCCTGATACGCCTACGATATGACCCGATGCATCCGAGCTTGTGGTGCGTACTTGCACTTTGGTATCATCGAATGCTCCAGCGAGAGTCGGGTCATCTAAAATGAAGCAATACACAAATAGAGGTCCTCTGACTTCGACAAGTCTCCCAGCCCGAACGTCCCACCGGGCTGTGCCTTTTTTCTTTTGCTCCTCTATTTCTGCCGCAAGGGCTTCTCGGAACTCACTAATAAGACTCATTTGGCTCACCTAATTCGTAAGCCTATTATGACACTGGGACAAGAGAGACACAATTCTATTGCACATTCTAGCGATTTGTGACTCCTCCACTACAGAACATGTCTTGCACACCGTACGTATTGCCATTGATTATCATGGGCCTCTATAATATCACTAGTGATAGAAGCAATGTAAAAACTAGTGTTAAGTGGATGCAACTGTAACATCTATGAAATCCGCAGACTGGAAAGAATATCAGGAGAAAGCAGCGGCCTTTTTCAGAAGGCAGGGTTGTAGTGCGGAAGTGGACTTGAAAGTGAAAGGGGTTAGAGCAGAACACGCCGTTGACGTATATGTTACCTTCCCTCGACAGGGAATCAAGTGCATCTGGATTGTTGAATGCAAGCTGTGGCGGAATCGTGTTCCAAAAGAAAAAGTGCTTGCTCTCAAATCAATAGTTGATGACATAGGCGCAGATCGTGGCATCATTCTTAGTGAAGAGGGATTTCAATCCGGCGCTTACGATGCGGCCCGAAATACAAACATAACTCTAGTCACGTCACTAGAAGAATTCGAGAAAACCGCGTTAACTTTGTCATATGAAACACCACTGTTGTTTAATGATAGTGAACCTGGTTTGCCAATATATCAATTTCCTTCTGACACAAAACCACAGACTCTTCTTGGATATAAGAATCTTATAATATCTGCCAACTGGGGTTCCGGCAGCATCTCAATTATCAACCCTGTTAACAGGTCAATAGTGCGCACTATTGATTTGGATAACTATGAGGCCAAGTCACCAAAAACAGGTGGTCGGGAAATTAGGAAGTATCCGCCTGGAGATATGACTGTTGCAGATGGACGTCTTTTCGTAGGGCAGGTGTTCTCGGACTTTATCCTTGTTATTGATCTCGATACGCATGCAGTTGTTAAGCGTATTTATGTTCCTGGTGGCGGCGAGGGGAAGATCACCTCTTCCACCGATCAAAAGACAGTATATTTTGCGAGTAACCGAGTAGATCAATTTTACATTATCGATAGTGCAACCTATGAATACAAAACTGCGAATTATCCCACGGGAGGACGCGGTTGCATGTCAATTCACATTCATTCGCCTGATCGATTTCTCTATTTAGGAATACAAAGAGGCGGCACTGTGCAAGGAAAGTCATATTTTGGAGGGAATTGCTTTCTTGCTGTCTATGATCTTGAAATGAATGCGTATTCGTCGTTGGTCTATCTGGCTGAGGTCGCTAATGGACGTAGTGACGACGCAACGCCTGCATGTATTACATTTGACCAAGCAAGAAACAGAATATATGTAGGCATGTTTCAGTCCATGAGAGGCATTTGCGTTATTGATGCCGGGTCAAATCAGATTACAGGCAATATTCGATTTTCACAAAGCGAACACAATAAGCATTTTCAATGGGTAGACCCATTATCAGTAAAGACGGTAGGCAACTACATAATTTCGGTGAATAGAAACAATGACGAGCTTGCAATTGTAGATGGAGACAATTTTTCCTTGGTGAGCACTTTGTATTTAGGGAACGCTCCGAACGGACCAAGAGATGTAGTGGTTTTCAACAATGAAGCTATTGTGAGTTACCCAGAGCGTAATGGGCTAATATTTGTGAATGTTGATGAGTACAATTAACAACTGGCTCAAGTTGACGCATTCCGCGTTGTACCCTCCATGCGCAACTTGGCCAAGCCGTTATACCGAATTATCCCTCACAATTCAACACGATCTGAAAAAGTTCAAAAGGTGCGCTCGAAGTAACGAAAGCCTGTATTGTTACCTCTCACGCCACAATTGCGCGTTTGGTTAGTGGGTAGGGAGTGCCCTGTTTAAGCGGACTGCCACGTCGTATCCATCAACTACCTTGATGCTGACCCAGCCTGGGGCTTGATTATTACTCCATCAGGAGATTGGAGATCCCGTCTAATACATGTTTGACACTTGGAGGAGGTCAACACTATACTTCATGGTGATACAGAGTCAAGACCGTCGTACAACAAGAGGGATATCTTCCATGAAAAAAGTACTGATCATATACCATTCCCAAAGCGGCAACACTGAGGCCATGGCCAAAGCAATGTCCGAAGGCGCCAAGGCGGTGGGTGCCGCGGTTGTCCTAAAGAGGGCCGTAGACGCCAACGCTGAGGATATACTGGCCTGCGACATTGTGGCTATCGGCACGCCTAACTACTTCGGCTACATGGCAGGGCTGGTTAAAGACTACTTTGACCGTGTCTGGGCTACCATCCGAGATAAGGTAGGAAACAAGCCTTACGTGACCTTCGGCAGCAAGGGCGGTGGAAGCGCGCAAGCTTTGGATAGCGTGGATAAGATCTGCGATGGTCTTAAGATGATTAAAGCCTTTGAAGGCATCCTTGCCACCCGTAAGCCAGCAGAAAAAGACCTGGCTGAGTGCAGCGAGCTAGGCAAGAAGCTGGCCCGGCTAGAGAAGACAGAGAAACCACAGAGGATAGAGGAACCGCGACTGTAATGCGCCGGACGATTGCCTTACGATGACAATAGGTCCCTAATCACATTGCGCATAGCGAGCACAAGCAGCTAGTTTGTTCACGAGATAACATTAGTCCACATTGCTCAGCTCGGGCAACAGAAACTTGTTTTGTGACCTAACTGCAGGGGCCGCCCAGAGGTGCAACACCGGGGTGGGGCTAGGGAAAATGAATCGGACCACCCGCTGAATCGGTCGTCCTTTCTGGGTAAGGGTCGGTGGGGTACTGGGATTACCACCATGATTTACTATTACGATTCACTATGATTAGCACTATGACCGGCTGCTATGATTATCTAGGACTGATACTATGATTTTCCTCTATGATTACTACTATGGTTCTCTGCCGATGTCGTACTATGTTTAGCTGCCACTGCAAGCTTCTTCCACTCTTGATAATAGCGGTACGCTGTGCTCGGCTTAATGCCCAAAGCCTTCACCTCGGGATCGCTTGGTCTTTTGCCTTCATCAAACAGCCGAAAGGCCCTTTCCTTTATACTGTCTCTTCTTGCAGCCTTCTGTGTAGCTGATGGAATCTTACGCTTTACCTCCAGTTCATCAACCGCGACCTTGACGACACTGCCCACCTTCCCAGTCATGACACCCATGTCGATCATCTTGTCTATGCTACCTACACTCTTCAGATACTCGGCGAAACTATTCGGCACCTCAACCTCCTCCTCAAAGCCTTCCACTCTATATGTGATGACGTCACCAGTGGCTGCCACAATTCGGCTTCCGTCAGGCCTCTCCTCACCATTAAGTAAACCCTTCAAAAGAATCAGTGGAATAGTCCCCCAGAATACATAGCTTCCGAGATCCTCGGGCCTTAGAATCAGGTGATAATAACCAAGGAACTTTGGATTCTTTAGGATTGGCACGCCCTTCTCATCTTTTATCCATGGTAGAAGAAATTCGTATCCATCGAGGCTCATATTCGCCGGTCTCAACCAGACCTCCGCATAAGCAACTGCAAAAACATCAAAGCTGAAGTCGAGAGACGGCAGTTCTTCAGAACTGTAGCTTGCTGATGGCAACGGGTAATACCGCCTATAGTATTGAGATGGAAGAACGATAAACTGACGTAAGTCCTCTGGACATAGTTGCTGTAATCTCTTGTTGGCTATGCCAGCTAGGGTATCGTCGAAGTTTGTTTCATCCTTTTTAGACAAAACATAGTCGAAGTCGTGATTGGTATATCGCTTATCTTGGATTCTTGACCGGAGATAACTTCCTAGATCTCTCTGCTTATGGTCAAGTCGAGCGGCCAATTCTACTATCTTTTGATTAAGGCGACGATTGTACTCAATGGCTCTAGTCGTAGCCTGCTGTTTTTGTACCTCTTTCATCTTGCGCTCTTGAACTGTGTTTACCCACCGTCTATAGTCGAAAGCCCTCGCGTCGACTAGATATGATGTCCCCTTTTCCAGGTATGCATCTATAGCCTTCCCGACAGCCAGTATGAACGCACCTTCTTCTTTGTCGTTTAGATATTTCTTGGCATCATCGACAGGCGGTTTTATGGACACAAATGCAGCGCGCCATCTGTCATCGTATTCCTTCTTGCGTCGTTCCGCCTCAGCTCTCTGATAGGTCTCTCTTATCAACGATTCAAATCGGATCATCGGGTCGATAACTTGTCTGTCATAGGCATAGGAGAAATACCTGTCTCCAACGTCCATGCATTTGTGCAGCCAGTCTGCTATGCGGGCCACACAATTACTAAATTCGACCTTCTCATCGTCACGTAGGTAGGCATCTAGATTTGTGTTAAGCTGTTCCGTGGTGAGTTGTCCTGCCTGCGGTA
>Ga0299912_10000844_pt1 | contig 24981 bp, 28 predicted proteins | sample RVTome_2_FD_207667 | JGI IMG/M metagenome (GOLD analysis project Ga0299912, IMG submission 207667) | Soil microbial communities from uranium-contaminated site in the Upper Colorado River Basin, Wyoming, United States - RVT95D214 (version 2) ... | reverse complement strand
GCAGGATCTGGGCGGCAAAGGGAATGGCTGCGAAGGGCAGGAACGCAGTCACCGAGGTGATGACCGGGGCCAGGACAAAGAGGACCTTGTTCCCACTCGGGGGCGTAAAGTCTTCTTTGAAGATCAACTTGATGGCGTCCGCCAGGGGCTGCAGCAGACCCCAGGGGCCTACCCGGTTGGGGCCGTAGCGTAGTTGGATGAAGCCCAGGACTTTGCGCTCCATGAGCACCGTGTAGGCGATGGCGGTGAGGAGGACCACCAGAATCAGGGTGATCTTCACGGCAGTCACGATTACCAGGATGGGCAATTGATTCATCATATCAAGCCTTCTGGATGGTTACCCTAACCAGGTTGGAGTTGAGGGTCAGGAGATGGACCGGGGGCAGTACAAAATGCTCCGGCAGGAAAACGACTCCCGGGGGCATCTCCGGGGACAATACCACGGGCACGCTGATCTCCCCCTGGGAGGAGGTGACCTTGGCCGTGTCTCCGGCCGCGAGACCTAAGCTCTGGGCGTCTTCCGGGTTCAGTTGCAGCTCAGCTACGCTCATCAACTTCAAGGTGCCGTCCGGGGCATGGGTGGTGAAAGACCCGGAATGGTTCAGGGCCTTGCCCACGATCAGGGTGTAAGGCCGTCGGCTCGGCAGGCTCAGGTCCGCGTCGAAGGGGACGAAGGTGCCGGTTAAGTTGCCCTGCATCCGGGGGTAACCGGCCTTGGGGCTTAAGCCCGCCCACAGGGGCATATTCTGGGCCATTTCCCGGAAGATCTGCTTGGGATGGGCGGCCCCCAGTTTGTAGCCCATCTTCTCGCCCAACTGAACGATGATCTGCCAATCCGGGCGCACGCCGTTAGTGGATACTGCTTGGGCCAGGAGCCCCAGGGCGCCGTCGCTGCTGATGAAGGTGCCTTCCTGCTCCGCGTGCACCGCCACCGGCAGGACCACCTGGGCCAATTTGGCGGTGTCGGTGAGGAAGGCGTCCTGGACCACCAGGAAGGGAACCTTTTTCAAGAGCTTTTCCGTGCGGCTGCGGTGGGGCAGGGCCCGGAGCAGGTCGCCCCCCAGCAGATAGAGAGCCTGGGGCGCGGCCGGGTCTTTGGCCTCCAACTTATCCAGCATATCTGGCAAGGTCATCCCTGCCGCGGCTTCGTCAATGGGCGTCAATCCCGGGAGGTGGTCCGCCAGGACCCCCATTTCGCAGACGCCCCGGGTGTTGTTCTTCTCCGCCACCGGGTAAACCGCGCTCCCCGGGGTGCCGGGGCGGCCCACCAAGAGGAAGAGGTTGGCCAGGGCCAGGGCGTTCTGCTCGCCCTTGTCCTGGGCCAGGAGCTCGGTGCCGCAGATGATGGCCGGAGCCTGGGCCTGGGCCAGGAGGGCCGCGGTCTCTTTGATGAGGGCCTCATCCACCCCGGTCTTGGAAGCCACGTCCTTCAGACTCACCTTCTTGAAACTTTCCTTGAACTCCTCCAACCCTGCGGCGCTCACCGCCGGGGCCCAGTCGGAATTGGCGGCAAAAAAGGCCTTGAACAGCCCGGAGAGCAAAATCCGTTCCGTGCCGGGCTTGTAGCGCAGGCTCAAGGCCGCGTAGCGGTCGAACTTGGTGCGGCGGGGGTTGGCCAGCACCAGGCGGAAATTCTCGTTCTGGCAAGCCCGGAGCAGGGCCCAGCCCAAAGGCGGCATCTCCGGGGTGACATCCGCACCCAGCACCAGGGCCAGGTCCGCTTGCGGCAAATCGTCGAAATGCCCCAGAACAAAGGGGAAGCCGCTTCCTTGCGCGCCTTCGCCCAAAGTTAATGGCGAGTGGTAGGGTAGGGGAGGGGTGGTGGAGGGCTCCACCCCGGAGACCTGGGGGAGGCCAAAGACCGCGGCCAGACCCTGGAAGGCCCGGAGATAGGTGTAGCGGCCCGGGTTGTCCAACTGGTTGCTGCCCAGGCCCTGGCGGAAGAATTTTTGGAAGAGATAGTTGGCCTCATTGGTGGACCGGGCCGAGCCCACGCCGTAGATGGCCTGCGGCCCCGCGCTCTCCGCGATCTCCTTAAACTTGGCGGCCACCAGGTCCAGGGCCTCATCCCAGGAGACCTCCCGGAAGTCGCCGTTTTCTTTGATTAAAGGAGTCTTTAGGCGGTCCGGGGCCTCTACCACCGGGAAGCCGAAGCGGCCCCGGGAGCAGAGGAGAATGCTATCCTGATTCCGCACCCGGAGAATGCGGCCGTTTTTGGTGTGCACTTCATAGACGCAGCCGCCGCCGCAGAAGGGACAGACGGTCTCGGTCTTCTCCACTTCCCAGGCCCGGGCCCGGTACTTCCAGAGTTTATTGATCAGGGCCCCCACCGGGCAGATGTCGATGCAGGAGCCGCAGAATTCGCAATCCAGGGGAAACTGGCCGGAGCCCAGCTCCGTGAAGTAGCCCCGGTGCATGAAGTTGATGGCCATGGCCCCCACGTGGTCCCGGCAGATATGGACGCAGCGGCCGCAGTTGACGCAGCGGTCCGGGTGGCGCTCCACGAAGAGGGATTCGTAGTCGTGGTGGGGGGCCAGCTTGACGGCCTCCAGGTCCACCTTGTCCACGGCCAGGGCATGGGTCAGGTCCTGGAGTTCGCACTCCCCGCCCTTGTCGCAGATGGGGCACTCCAGGGCGTGGTTGATGAGCACCAGCTTCATCAATTCGGACCTGATCTGTTGCAGGCGCTCCGAGGTGGTGTTCACCTCCATGCCTTCGTTGACCACGGTGGCGCAGGCCGGCAGGGGGCGGGGGGGGCCTGGTTTGACCTCCACCACGCAGATGCGGCAGGCGCCGATGGGCTTCAAAGCCGGGTGAAAGCAGAGCCGGGGGATGAAGATGCCGTTAGCGTCGGCCACTTCCAGGATGGTTTTGCCCTTGGGCGCTTGAATCGCCCGGCCGTCGATGGTCAGATTAACCATAAGTCGTTCCTATGTTAACCGCTTGTGAGCTTTGAGCCATGTAGGGTGGGACGGCCCACCATTTTATTAATTTATGATTGGCGGGCCAGGCCCGCCCTACCTTTATTTAGCTGCAAGTTGATGGCTGACCGCTGACAGCCGTTTTCAATCCAGCCTCTCCAGTTTGAGCACCATGTAAATGGGGTCACCCAGGGTGGTTTTCTTGTCACAGGTCAACCTTACTTTCCACCCCACCCCTTTGATCTTGCCAGGGGTGATGACCGCGGAGGGCTGGGCGGTATCGGTCAGTCCGAATCTGGCGGCGTCCCTGGCGGTGATGCGAAAATCGAGCTTGGGTTTGCTGTCCAGCTTGATGGACAGATATTTCTCGGTGGAGCCCATGCCCGTCATTTGGGTTTTAGTGGCGATCTCTTCAATCTTCCCCACAAAGATCAGCGTAGTTTGCGCGGCCGCGGAGAAAACCGTGACCGCCCAAATTAGTACCAAAAGAAGAATGGCCTTTTTCAGCATGATTGCTTGCTACCCAGTATCCAGATAGCTGGCGGGCGAGGACGCCCGCCCTACGACTACGTTTATTTGGTGGCAGGCGAGACGCCCGCCCTACCTGTCCACGTCCGCCAGCACGATGTCCATGGTGCCGATCAAGGCGATGGCATCGGCCAGGAGCCGGCCCCGGGATAATTTATCCATGGCCGAGAGGTTGATAAACGACGGCCCCCTGATCTTCAGCCGGAAGGGCTGGGGGCTGCCGTCGCTCACCACGTAAAAGCCCATCTCCCCTTTGGGGGCTTCGATGCACTGGTAAACCTCGCCCTTGGGCGGGGTGATCCCTTCCTGAATCAGCTTGAAATGGTTGATCAACCCGGCGATGTCGTTATAGACCGCGTCCTTGGGAGGCAGGCTCACCCGGGGGTCTTGGACCTTGACGTCCCCGGGGAGATCCGGCAGCCGCTCCAGCACCTGGCGGACGATGCGGTTCGCCTGGAGCATCTCCTCCATGCGCACCAGGTAACGGTCGTAGGTGTCGCCGTTTCTTCCCAGGGGCACCACAAAGTCGAAGTCCTCGTAACTGGAATAAGGGTTGTCCCGGCGAAGATCCCAGTTCACTCCCGAGCCCCGGGCCATGGGGCCGGACCAGCCCCAGTCCAAAACCTCGTCCGGGGTCATGACGCCCACGCCCTTGGTGCGCTCAATCCAGATGCGGTTTTTGGTCAAGAGGTTATGGTAATCCTGGTGCTTTTCCGGGAAGGTCTTGACGAAGTCCCAGGCCGCGGGGATGAAGCCCTCGGGCAGGTCCCCGGCCAGGCCGCCGATACGGCAGTAGAGGGGAAACATGCGGGCGCCGGAGACCATCTCGCAGAGGTCCATGATCTTTTCCCGTTCCCTGAAGGCGTAGAACAAAGGCGTCATGGCCCCCAGGTCGTGGCCGTGGGTGCCCAGCCAGAAAAGGTGGGAGGCGATGCGGGTGAGTTCCACCAGCATTACCCGGATGTACTGGGCCCGTTTGGGCACCTCCACGTCCAGCAGCTTTTCCACGGCCAGGCAGAAGCCGAAGTTGTTCACCTCTCCGGCCAGGTAGTCCAGGCGGTTCATCAGGGGCATACACTTGTGGTAAGTGCGGTTTTCACACATCTTTTCGATGCCCCGGTGCAGGTAGCCGATATCCGGATCGGCCCGCAGGATGAGTTCGCCGTCCAGCTCCAAGAGGACCCGGAGCACCCCGTGGGTGCTGGGGTGCGACGGCCCCAGGTTAAGGAGCATGGTCTCGGTGCGTTTCATGGTCTCAGCGCCGTTCATCAGGTATTCCTACTTGCCCCGTAAGGGATAGTCTTTGCGCAGGGGATGCCCCACCCAATCTTCGGGCATGAGGATGCGCCGCAGGTCGGGATGGCCCCGGAAGCGGATGCCCAATAGGTCGTAGGCCTCCCGTTCGTGCCAGTTGGCCGTGGCCCACACCGGCACCACCGAATCGATGACCGGTCCGCCTTCATCCGGGAGCAGGGTCTTCAAGGTCACCCGGTTGTGGTTCCTGTGGGAGTAAAGACTATAGACCACGCCGAAGCGGGGGCTCTGGGGCAGGTAATCCATGCCCGCGATCATGGACAGATAGCGGAAGGAGGTCTCGTTCGCGTCCCGCAAAGCTTTGCAAATATCCACGATGCGCCCGGGTTTGACGGTGATGGTGGTCTCTCCCCGGAACTCCGCCACTTCCACCACTTCTTCGGGAAATTTTTCCTGCAGCAGTTCCGCGGCCTTGTTCATACGGCCTCCTGGCGCAGCGCCAGCCGCTCCCGGTATTTTTTGGTGAGGAAGGGATCTTTTAAAATTTGCTCATGGAGTTTCAGGATGCCGTAGAGCAGCCCTTCCGGCCGGGGCGGGCACCCCGGGACATAGACATCCACCGGCAGATAGGTGTCGATGCCCTGGACCACCGCGTAGGAATCAAAAATGCCCCCGGAGCAGGCGCAGGCCCCCATGGCGATGACCCACTTGGGCTCCGTCATCTGCTCGTAGATGCGCTCAATCGCGGGCATCATCTTTTTACAGACCGTGCCGGCGATGATGATCACGTCCGCCTGGCGGGGGGAAGCCCGAAAGGCCTCCATGCCGAAGCGGGCGATGTCCCAGCGGTTGGCCGCGGTGCAGATCATTTCGATGGCGCAGCAGGCCAGCCCGAAGGTGGCGGGCCAGAGACTGCTCTTGCGGCCCCAATCCACCAGCTTTTCCAGGCTGGTGGTGAGGATGTTGTAACCCAGGTGTTCTTCAATGCCCATGGGGGTACTCCATGCAGGGCGGGCGCTGCCCACCCTGCAAATTTCTTGTTCTTAAACCGAAAACAGAAAACAGAAAACAGAAAACCGTCTTTTCATTCCCATTCCAACGCGCCCTTACCCCAGACGTAAGCCAGGCCCACCGCCAGGATGGCGATGAAGACGCCCATCTCCCACAGGCCGAACCAGCCCAGGGGTTTGAAGACCACCGCCCAGGGGTAGAGGAAAATAGCTTCAATGTCGAAGACAATGAAGAACATGGCGATGATGTAAAAGCGCACCGTGAAGCGGCTGCGGGCGTCGCCGATGGGGTCCATGCCGCACTCATAAGGCATGTCTTTCTGGGGTGTGTGCGTCTTTTTGCCCACTAACTCGGACAGCAGCACCATCACCCCCATCAGCCCCACGGCGATGAGCATGTAAACCAGGATGGGCAGGTAATCGATCAGCATGGTTGAACCTTTGTCAAGCGTTTGCTGAATTTATTGCGGTTATTGGCTGTTAAATATTGTTGTATTGCATCCCGTAGGGTGGGTTGCCCACCATTTCCTTGAACCGCGAGCAGCACCCGTCTCAAATGCTTTCCCCTGGGGGAAGTTACAGCGCCGCCACCCCTGCTTCCGCCACCACCTGGTCCTGCTCCACGGAGCCGCCGCTGACGCCGATGGCGCCGATAACGATGTCCCCATCTTTGAGGGGAATGCCCCCGGGGAAGATGATGAGGCGGCCGTCATTACTGGCGTGGATACCGAACAGCGGTTGCCCCGGCTGGCAAAAGGGCGCCAGGGTCTTGGTCTCCATATCAAAAGCCCGGGCGGTGTAGGCCTTGTTCATGGCGATATTGATGGAGCCCAGCCAAGCGCCGTCCATGCGCTGGAAGGCCACCAAATTGTTCCCTGCGTCCACCACGGCGATATCCATGGGGACCTTGATCGCTTTGGCCTTCTTCTTGGCCGCGTCGATGATGCGTATAGCTGTGTCAAGGTCTATTTTCTTCGCCACGACATACACTCCTTCTTCGAAACGCACTTCACAGGTTGGAAAGGCTAAGCCACCAATTATCTAATGCGAATGTTCCGCCTTACACACCCCCAACGGGCACGCGCCCGCCAGGTGGGCGTCGTATTCGTCTTTAAACCGCTCCATGGTGGTCTTGATGAAGGAGTGGGGGCTCCACCCCAGGGCGCAGTTGGCGCTTTCCACCATGGCTTTGGACAGGGAGTACATGCGGTCCAGGTCCGCCTGGGCGCCTTGGCCCGCGGCCACCTTGCAAATCAGCTCGTAGAGGACCCGGGTGCCCCGGCGGCAGGGAAGACAAAAACCGCAGGATTCGTGCTGGAAAAAGTAGAGCAGGCACTTCACCACGTCGATGACGCAGGTGGTGTCGTCCATGACCATCATGGTGCCGGAGCCCAATCCCCCTTCGATCTTGGCCAGGGCCCCGTGTTCAATGGGGGTGTTCAGGTGTTCCGGCAGGAAAAAGCCCACGGACGCGCCGCCGGGCTGGACGCTTTTGATCTTCCGGCCGGACCTAACGCCGCCGCCATATTTGTCGATGAGTTCCTGCAGCGTCATGCCCAGGTTGGCTTCGACGATGCCCGGTTTATTCACGTGGCCCACGACTTGTAAGATCTTGGTGCCCGCGGTGTCCGGGGTCCCCTTGGCTTTGTACCATTCAGAGCCCTTGAGGACGATGGCCGGGACGTTACTGAGCGACTCCACGTTGTTGACGATGGTGGGCTTATACCAGACGCCCACCTGGCCGGGAAAGGGCGGCTTCACCCGGGGATTGCCCCGCTCGCCCTGGATGGACTCGATGAGCGCGGTTTCCTCGCCGCAGACATAAGAGCCGCCGCCGGTCTGCACCTGGATGTGGAAGGAAAACCCGCTGCCCATGATGTTGTCGCCCAACAGGCCCTTGACCTCCGCGGCCTTAATCGCGGTATTGAGGCGGTGCATGGAGAGGTAATATTCGCCCCGGCAGTAGATGTAACCAAAACTGGCCCCCACCGCGTAGCCGGCGATGGCCATGCCTTCCAGCACCTTGTGGGGGTCGCCCTCCATGATGTAACGGTCTTTGATGGTGCCCGGCTCCCCTTCGTCCGCGTTGCAGACGATGTACTTGGGGAAGATGGGGCTGGGCCGGGTGAAGGACCATTTCAGGCCGGTGGGGAAGCCCGCGCCGCCCCGGCCCCTCAGACCTGAGTCCTTGACCACGTTGACCACCTCTTCCTGGGTCATGGACAGGGCTTTTTTCAGGCCGTCGTAGCCGCCCCGCTTTTGATAGTCATCCAGGCTCATGGGGTCGATCTGGTCCACGTTGGCGAGCAGCACCAGTTCATCAGGGCTGGGGGGATAGTCGCTCAAGGCGTTGGTGGTGCGGCGCAGCTCCCGGAAGTCCGGGGCCTTGCCGGCCCGGTAGTCGGCCAGGATGCCCTTGATGCGCTCAGCGGTGAGGCGGCCGTGGACCACCTCGTTGATCTGCATCACCGGCGCCACTTCGCAGCAACCCAGGCAGGCGGTGTGTTCCAGGGTGAAGAGGCCGTCTGTCGTGGTCTCCCCCACGTGGATCCCCAGTTCCCCCTGGAGCACTTCCACGAGGTTGTCCACGCCCAGGATATGGCACTGGGGGGATTCGCACACGCGGATGAGGTACTTGCCCCGTGGCTGGGTGGCGAACATGGTGTAGAAACTGAGGACGCCGTAAAGGTAAGGGTAGGGGACATCCATGCCCTGGGACACCAGTTGCAGGGACTCCAGGGGGAGCCAGTTGCCGCACAGGCCTTGGACGGCGTGCAGCGCCGGCAGAAGACCGCCTTTGGTTAAGCGAAAGCGTTGGCAGGCCTTCTGGATGGCGGACACTTGCTCCGGGATTAAGGGGGCGCTGACGGGGCGTTTGATCTCCAGCATTATCGACCCATTATCGCGATTTTCTTGTGAAATTTTTCTTATATTTGGGAATTTTTAATCCCATTCCGCCTCTCTGTCAAGCACTTTTTTCGTTTTTCCGGGGAATACCTGGAGTCTTCCATCTGCGCTCTTGTATGTGGTTGGGAGGGCAGGGTGCAGGGGCAGGGTGAACCAGTGTTCATTGGCCAGTAATCAGTAATCAGTGATCAGTAATCAGGGGCCAGGGGCCAGGGGCCAGGGATCAGGGATCAGGGGTCAGTGGTCAGTGGGTGTTATACCAGGTTGCAGTCAAAGAGGTATTATTAAGGATGTCATTCTGAACGGAGCGAAGCGGAGTGAAGAATCTCGTATTTTGAGGTTCAGTCGCGTTCTCGGCCAGGTCTATTCGGGCCAGCGGGCGCTTAATGATGATCGGCATTTAGGCCTCGTGGCGGCTGCCCTTGGTGGCGGCCAGGCGCTTTTCCACCTCGCTGCCGGTGAGGTGTTTGCGGTAATGGGTCATTTTGTCCAGTTTTCAGGGTAGAAGTCGGCCCGCGCCTTGAGGCATGGTGCGGCGGGCTTTTTTGAATAAGGACAAAATACTATATTTTGTCTAATGATTGACGCTTTGATGATCCATATCTGTGGTATGCTCAAATTTTTGAAAAATTTATTTTTCAAGGAACCTTGTGCTATCATGGCATCGACGAGAGGGTTTGGCTTCAAGAACAAAAACCTTGGGGGATTTTCTCCGGGCCGAGAGGTTCCAAAAACCATTTTTGGACACCGGTAATCAAGGTTGCCGCATAATATCGTCTAATAGGTATGATGCAAAATCTTGGTGCTCGCAAAAAGGAGGATAGGATGAAAAAATTAACTGTATTGGTGGTGGTTTTGTTATTGGTGGGGTGTGGCGAACTGATGCATGGTCCTAAAGACACAATGACCTATCAAAGCCAAATGTCAATGGCTGAGTTAAGTCGTGCCACGGAAATTCTTGCTGCCCATGGTCACCCCGATATGATTGCCCTCAGGGGTTTAGAGTTAATGAAGAAAACTAACTATGTTTATTACTATCAATGGGAATTACATTGCACAAAGCAGGGGGCGTCGGGCTTATATAAAGCAAACATAACAGCGCATCAACCTCAAGGTCAAGAAGGTAACCTGCAAGTCGATAGCGTCACGACTCAATAATGACAATTTAAAGGGGTTTATTATCCTTTTTCAAATAAGTGCCAGCAATATCTACACTGATCAGATTGTTGGATATACGATTTTTTCATTGCTCTCGCTGGAATCATCAGACCAAATTAACCGTATTGGATGCTTTGCTCTCGTTCCCATGTGAACAGCGGCCAACAATTCAACAGATTGAAATGTTTCCAATGATTCAAGCGGAAATTTTCTATCAATATCTCCTTGTGTAAAAACCTCGTTTCCTTCAGGAAATTCGATCCGCACGTTACGTGCGGTGGCCTTACCCTTATTCCAGATTTTTAACCTGCGGTCGTTGCTTCCAATTTTAATGAAGGAAGCGCCTAAATCTGCCTTCTTGTTATTGAGCGCTTCGCTTGTCTCTTTTTTAAGCAATAGATTGTTGAGTTTTGATGTTTTCCACGTTGCGTATCCAGATAGGAGTAACGCAATTCCGGCTATAACGGTTCCTGCATTGACTTCCATTTATTTTATCCTGATGTTTTTGCTATCTTTTGAAGATATTTTTTAAAGCTTCAGCGGCATCCTTCATAATTTCATCGCCCATTTCTTTCACGTGCTCGGAGATATTCTCGCTGTTCTCGCGAATCAACTCGTCTTTCGTTAGTTCTCGATCACAGGATGCACATTTTGCTATCTCAATTGTCTCATCAACTCCTTTGTCATACTTAAATTGTGTGCCTCCACACGTGGGGCAGACCAAGGTTACACTTCGATTGTATTTTTCAGCATCCATATAGCTGCCCTCCTTTTTTTTGATGAGACAAAATACCACGAATTGTCCAGTTCTACAAAATAATACATTCTGTCTACTTTTTGAAAACTTCAATGAACCTGATAACGCATTCCCGCGCCGTCATCGGCCCTTTAAGGTCTTTCTCTGCTATGTGGCGCATGGACTCTAAACATTTGTTTACTGCCGATAGCCTAAGATTGTAATGTTTGGGCAAATCTCTGGTGATTTTTATTTCTTTGGTGACTGCTTCATCTAGTTCAGTTTGCAAGGTGTGGAGAGCTCTAACCGCCTCTTCGGAAATGACGAATGCTCCTATGTCCGCCTGCTTCCTGATCTCGCCGGTTGCAGACTTCATCTTTTCAATTAGTTCTTTTAGAACTTTCTCGCCCTCTAGACGCACAGGCGGCTCGATATCAATAAATGCCAACTCATGATCTACGTGATTCTTCAAGTGGTGAAGCGCCTCAAAAATGCGGTTGTATGCCTCCGCTTTCCGCTCCCACCATTTCTCAAAGTAAAAGCGCTTTAATGCGTAATGCAGCGTCACGCGAGCGCTAACTACCGCTATTAAAAGGCTAATTACGATGTTGCCAAATTCGATTTTCATTTTTCTATCTCCTTGCCATATTATAGGGATTACCTCCTAAACTTTGAAAAAAATATTCATTTATCTTGGCAGGTACGCCGCCCACTTCCTGCGCCACTCATTGAGCAGTCCCACCGCCTTGAAGATGCGGTAGTCCTTTTGGATACCAATACTGGCCACTGGCCACTGACCACTTCTCCCTCCCCCTCACCATCCCACCGCCCGCCGGGCCAGGACCTTCACCCAGGCGCCGCCTTCCCGGAGGAGCATTTTCCCCAGGCGGAGGAACTTACGGCGCTGCCAGTAATCCCGGAGCAGGCCCGGATAGGGGAGGGGGTGTATCAGGTGCTGGAGGGCCCCGGCCTGGCGCCGGAAGAGGTAGTGGGCCCGGCGCATGTGCAGGTGGTCGGTGACCAGAGCCAGCCGCTGAAGACCCAGTTTCTGGACCAGGGCCAGGGCGTTTTTGGCCGCGGCCGCGGTATTGCGGCTGGTCTCCTCCAGGAGCAGCAAGGCAGCCAGACGTTCCCGGACCTCGACCCCCCAGTTCTCCTCCACCCACTTGAGGGACCACTTCGCCATGGCCCGGGCCTCGGAGACCGGCGCGCCCCGGTTCTGCCCGCCGCTGAGGAGGAGATAGGCCTCGGGATAATGCTCCTGCCAGAGATTCAGGGCATGGAGGAGGCGGAGGCGGGTGGGCCGGCCGGGATAACCGTCCGCGCCTACCCTGCCCCCCAGGACAATGAGGGCTTCCAAGGGAGGAGGATTGGCTATTTCCATATGTGCCAATTTTCTTGAAGAAATTCGCAATCTCAAACTCCCCCTCCCTGCGAGGGGAGGGGGTTGGGGGGAGGGTGGCGACTTGTGGCCCTGAACCTCCCCAAAGATGCCACCCCCACCCTAACCCTCCCCCCTCAAAGGGGGAGGGAATTTTTTAGTCTTTTTAAGAGGATGCGGAAATTATTCAACGCTTTGAAGTTATTTAGAGCTGCGCAATTCTTTATGTCGTTAAACATGTCGTATAGAGCATTTCTAGAGCAAAAACCTATCATTTTTCCTTCTTGCCCTGCTTTTTCCGCAGGGCCCGGGCTCCTTTCTTCCAGACCGCCTCATCCCGCTGTTTGCCCCGGGCCGGTTTGCCGGTGAGCATTTGCGGAAAATCCAGCATGAACGTGCCCGGCGTGGGCGGGGCCTTGGGTTTGGCCGCGGCCTTGGGCGGGGGCACTTCTTTAGACGGCCCGGGCATCTGGATAAATTCCCGGGGAATGGGGGCCGCCACCAGAAAGAGTTCCTCGCCGTAAGCCTGAAAAGCAATGCCCGCCCTGGCCGCGGCCTGGGCCGCCACGGTCACCGGGGTGGGGTCGTGGGCCCGGCGTCTTCCCAGACGCCGGGCCAGGTCCGGCCGCCGAGCCAGGACCAGCTCCCGGCCCGGAGGGGGTTTAAGGCCCTCATCCCAGACCAGGGTGTGGATTTTGGGGGGAATAGCCAGGTAGAGGGATGAGGGCAGCGGTCCGCCCGATTCCCGGCGCAGTTCGGGAGGCGCAGGGTCCAGGCTGCGGACCCGCTCCCCCGCCACTTCCAGCCGGGGCGGAGTCACCAGGGCCGCCAGGCGCTCCAGGTCTTCCCGGCGCACCCGGGCAAACCCCGGTTCTTCGTGCAGGCTCTGGAGAAGCTGTTTCACCGGCACCCAGCCTCCCTCCTCCAAAACCAGGCCGAACTCATCGGGGCGGCGGCCCAGAATATAGGCCAGCATCCGGGCCAGGCTCTCCAACTCCCGGGGCAGACGGGGCATAATTCTCCAGTGGCCAGTGGTCAGTTTCAGCAACCAGCCTGCCTGACTACTGGCCACTGACCACTTCTTTACCAGACGTCAATTGACAAGGCAATTAAGCATGGTAATATTATAAGGTTAAGAAACCATGAGCTACTCTCTTTTTCACCCGCACCATAAAGAGCTTCTCCAGGAAGCCACGGTCATCGCCGAGGAGATGACCTCCGACTTCTTTAAGCTCACTCCCGACCACTGGCGCCGGGCTCGCTACGATATCCTGACCCTGGAGGGCCTGGAAGAGGAGGAGATCTCCCCCCACGCCCTGGCCCTGGTGGCCAAATACCACGGCTGCCCCCGGGATCGGGTCTTGAAGTCCGCGTTCTTTGATTTTTACCGCATCTGTCTCCAAGACCACAACATCCTCAAGGCCCTGGAAGGGTGCCCGGACTTAAGCCTGCTGCCCCTGTTCCTCTACATTATAACCCATGAACTGGTGCACGTGGTGCGTTTCAGCCAGTTCCAGGCCCTGTTCGAGGCTCCGGAGGAGCAGAGGAAAGAGGAAGAGAGACAGGTGCACCTGTTGACCCAGAAAATCCTGATTCCCCTCAACTCCCGGGAACTGCCCCGGGTGATTCGCTATTATGAAGACCATTGGCAAGGAGGTTGGCAACATGCCCATCTATGAGTATCAATGCGCCGCTTGCGGGCAGGTCGTAGAGCGGTGGCAGAAATTTTCCGAAGCGCCCCTCACGGTTTGTCCCCAATGCGGCGGCAGTCTCGAAAAACTCATCAGCTCCTGCGCTTTTCATCTCAAGGGCAGCGGTTGGTATGTCAGCGATTACAGCGGCAAGTGCCAGGACAGCGGCGAGTCGGAAAAGACCCAGGAGACCACCGAGTCCACCGCGGCCCCGGCAGGCGAAAAGTCCGAGGCCACTCCTCCCCCCAAGATTAAGTGAAAGACCTGCTAAGCCTCCCGGGCGGGAGAGAAAGGGAGCATACATTGGCAGAAATCAAGAGCGCCCTGGAGTTGGCCCTGGAAAAGGCGGAGCGCTACGGCCGGGCTACTAAAGAGGAACTGACCCGGGAGCAATACCGGGACCAGGGCCGCCAGTTGGCGGTGGATTTTCTCAAAGACGGGGGGGACCTGGACGCGGCCTTTTCCAGCCTCCCGGCCGCGGCCCAAGTGGAGGCCCGGGGGGCCATCAAAGAGGTGCTGCTCAGGAACATCACCCTCCCCCGGAACGGAGAAATGGACCCCCGCATGGCCCAGGCCCTGGAGGGCTTGCTCAGTGTGGCCCAGGACCAGAAGGCCATGAGCCGCCAAAAGGCGGAGTTGGAACAGATTCTGCAAAATTTCCTGCAGGTGCGGAACAACGCCTATCAGCAGCTCAAGGCCAGATTCGGCGCGGGCATCGGCCAGATGCAGCGGGCCCTGGAGGCCCAGATGCACCAGAAGGTGAAGTTGGAGGTGGAGCACCTGCCCCAGTTCCAGGAGGAATGGCGCAAGTTCCAGGGTCAGCTTCTCGATCAGTTCGAACGCATACTGGAGGCCTGCAAGGAAAAGATGCTGAGCCTTTAAGACGGTTTTCAGTTTTCAGTTTTCGGTTTTCAGTTAAAGTTGAAAATGAAGGCGACCACCAGGGTCGCCTTTTATTTTTTTGGGGTTTTGGGATTAGGGGGCAGGGATTGGTAAAAACTTAGAGGCACTTGCAAAAGTCTGGCCTAACGAGTACTGGCTTCTTTTTCCCCTCCCCCCTCAAGGGGGAGGGAACCGGACCAATATCGTTGATTCGGTCATTGAAAAGACCTTGGCAAGAGGCTCCATAGAGATCCTGATTTAACAGGCTCTTTTATTTACGGAAAACGGAAAACAGCCTCACTCCAACCGGCACAGGCGTCTAAAATTGTCCCCTAAAATGGCCCGGACTTCTACCTCCGACAGGCTTAGACTCAGGATTTTTTTCATTTCGGTGTCCGGGCGGCTGAAGGGGTAGTCGCTGCCGAACATGAGGCGGTGGCTGCCGTAGCGTTGGAGGTAATCCTCAATTTCCGGCAGCCCGGCCACGGCCATGTCCGCCCAGACCAGGTCCCGGCCCCAGACCCCGGCCGCGTCCAGGGCCCGGTAGCCGCCGCTCAAGGCCCCCAGGTGGGGGATGACCACCGGCAGGTCCGGGGCCATCTTATCTAGAAAGAACAGGGTGTTCTGGAGAGATTCCTCCAGGAGGATGGGCAGGCCCCGGGCCCGGACCTTTTCCAGGAACTCCCGGCAACGGGGAGAACCATAGTCGTATTCCGGTTCATCCGGGTGGCGGTGCCATTTGATGGCCACGTATTCCTGCCCCAAATCCTCCCAGGCAAAATCGTTCCACACGAAAAAATAGGGGAAAATCCGGATTTCCGGGTCATCCAGGCCCAGGAGGTATTGATGCGCCCGGCGGCGGCAGTCCTGCCAGGCGGGGGTGTCGGTAAAGCCGGGGTCGTAGCGGTCATAGACGTCTTCCACCGGGGGGATGGCCCCGGCCCCGGTGATACCCGCGGCCAGGAGCAGGGGCCGGATGTTTTCCCAGCGCCAGGAGACGTTTTGAACGCCGGTATGGAGATGGCAATCGATGATCTGCAAGGAGCGCATCTGGTCCCTCGAACGCTGCATGAGCGCATAATAAATAGTCTGGGCTTAAAACTTCCGACTTTATTCATTATGCCATAAAAGGGGGTTGGGTGGGGGTGGGGGGGGTAGCACAGGCGTCTCGCCTGTGGTCCTCTCCACGGCCCTCCCCCCCACAAGCCCTCAACACGTCAGATGTAAGGCCGCGGCCCAGCGCCGTTGGCCGGTCAGTTGGTTGATGACCTGACAGGCCTCCCGGGTGGGTTTGACCACCAGTTCGATGCCCTGGTCTTGAAGATGAGCCGCCAGGGCCGGATCCACTCGCATATGCCCGGGTTGGCCGGTGCCCACCACCAGGACCTGGGGGTTGGCGGTTAGGGCTTCGAAGACATCGGCGATTTGCAGAAGGTGGCCCTCTGCCCGCCACCAATCGCTCTTGATGTGCCCCGGCCAGATGAGGAGGTCCTGGCGGTAAGCGGCCCCGTCGATGACAATGTGCCCGAACTCGTAGCTGTCTATATGCATTTTATCGATTACCATCCATGCATCCAGGGGTTAAAGTATGGCGGAGTGTTCCAGTATTCCAGGTTCGGGTCATAATCATACCATTCCCGGGGCACCGGGTAGAACCATTTTTCCCAGACCGGGGGCGCGTTAAAGACTACTTCCCGGGCCTTGAGCACCAACAGGCCGTTTTGGCGGCCTTTCACTATTCCCGCCACTTTCACCGTGCTCCGGGGCTGATAAGTGCCGGGGCTGAGCCACTGGTCGCTTTCCACCAGGAAGGTGCCGCCTGAGGGCGCTCCCTTAGGATTACCCAGTTCACCAAGCTCCTGCTGGTTGACGGTCATCAGGCTCCCCTGTCCCAGAGGTTGCACAGACATCACCTCGCCTCCCAGGATCACCAGGCGGCCCTGATACTCCTCCGGATGGGCGCTGAGCGCGGCAAAACTCACCGGCGGACCGGCCTCCTGCTGGAGGCTGGTGGAAATCGCCGGGACACAGCCGGTGAGCGCCAGGCTCAATAGTAAAATCGGCCGGATTAACCGTTTCATCTCGCTCTCCTAATTTCCCGGTTTTTTTTAATAATAAGAATCATTGGGCGGCCGGCAAGGGGAGGGGTGTGTTTGCCGGGGCAGCGCTTTGTGTTACATTGCGATTATGGAGAAGAAAAGACGCCGGGCCCCGGCGGCCCGGGCCCGCCTCCAGAAGGTGGCCGTGGTCCTTTTCCGGCCCCGGCTATCGGAAAACATCGGCGCGGTGGCCCGGGCCGCGTGCAACATGGGGCTTTCCCGCCTGGTGGTGGTGCAGCCCGAGGACCTGGACCGCCAGCGCATGGCCATGATGGCCACCGGCCCGGGGGAAAAACTCCTGGACCGGATGGAGGTCCACGACGATCTGGCCGGGGCCCTGGCTTCCTTCCAATATATCGTGGGCACCACCGCCCGCCTGGGCGGGGTGCGCCTGGAATACGCCACCCCCCGGGAGATGGCGGCCCGGCTGGTGGACGTCTCCCAACACAACGAGGTGGCCCTGCTCTTCGGCCCGGAGAATTTTGGGCTCACCAACGAAGAGCTGCCCTTCTGCCACGCGTTGGTGCACATCCCCACCGCCGAGTGCTCGTCTTTGAACCTGGCCCAGGCGGTGATGGTCCTGGCCTACGAGATCTTCACCGCGGTGAGCGACAAACCCCGGTTCGTGCCCCGGCTGGCCAACTCCCGGGAGCTTGAATCCATGTACGCCATGCTCCAGGAGACTCTGGTACGGATCAACTTCATCTCCCACCAGAACCCGGAACACTGGATGTTCAACGTGCGCCGGCTCTTTGCCCGGCACGGCCTCCGGGCCCGGGAGGCCCAGGTCATCAAGGGAATTTGTAGGCAGATCGACTGGTACGTGGGGAAGAGGCAGGAGGGAGGGAAGGGGGGGAAGAAATGATTTGGGGGAGGGGGCTGAAAAAAGTGGTCAGTTGTCAGTGGCCAGTGGCCAGTATGGACATCCAAGCTTGTTGATTCAAAACTGACCACTGATCACTGGCCACTGACAACTTGCCCCCTGGCCCTCCCCCACAAATTACGGCTTATAATACATCAGCCTCCGGGCAAAGGGGGCCACGGCTTCTTCCAGGGCCTTTTGCTCGTCCGGGGTCATGGGGGTGAAGTTTTTCGCGGCATGGGCCAGGGCCTTTAACTGCCCCGGGGTGTCGCAGCCGATGACCACCAGGCTCACGGGTTGGCTCAGGGCATAGGCCACCAGATCGAAGGTCAATTTCCCCGGCTCTTCCGCCATCCGGGGGAGCAACCCCCGGCAGAGGACCTTCATGCCGATGACTCCCAGCCCCCTCTCTTTAGCTTCTGCGGCCAGGGGCAGGAAGGAGCGGTCCTGGGGCTCCGCGGGGTTGACGGGCAGCAGCACCGTGTCGAAATCATAGAGGTCCAGGGCCCGGCGCAGCACGTCCGGGTCGTGGTGGCCGGTGACCCCCACAAAGCGGACCCAACCCTTTTCCTTAGCCTCCCGGAAGGCCTCCAGCGCGCCGCCAGCTGCGGCCATGGCCTCCAGGTCCTCGTCGGTGCGCACGTCGTGGACCTGCCAGAGGTCCAGGTGGTCGGTGTCCAGGTTTTTCAGGGTGATGGACAGGTGAGCCATAGCCTCCCGGTAAGTGCGGCCGTGGGACTTGCTGGTCAAGAAAATCTGATCCCGGTGGCCCTTCAGGCCTTTCCCCAAATAGGCCTCGCTGCCGGCATAGGCCCGGGCCGACTCGAAATATCTAATGCCCGCGGCGAGGGCCGCCTCAATGACCGCCTGGGCTTTTTTCTCCTCCCCTTGAGTGCGCAAGATGCCTTCGCCGCCTAATCCCAGAATGGTGGCCTGATGTCCGGTGCGGCCCAGGGGCCGTTGAGGAATGGTCATGTGTCGCCTCCTGAAAAATTAACCACAGAGACACAAAGGGCACAGAGAAATGAATGGTGCGCTTTGTGTCTTTGTGGTGAGATTTTACCAGCCTTGACAGGCAGAAGCCGCCTGTTATTCTAATGATAAGATGCCAGAATCCAAAGTAAAGCGCGATTCTCCTTATCCGGCCCTGGCCGGGGCCCTGGCCCAGGCGCCCAGGGCGGCCTGCGGCGTCTATCTCTTCAAGGAGGCCGGGGGCCGGGTGTTGTATGTGGGGAAAGCGGTGAACTTGCGGCACCGCCTGCGCTCCTATCTCCAGAACCCGGAGAAGCACGATCCCAAGACCGCGTTGATGTTGAAGAAGGCGGCCCGGGTGGATTTTTTCCTCACCGCCACGGAGCGGGAGGCCCTGATCCTGGAGCGCAACCTCATCAAAGAGCATCGGCCCCGCTTTAACGTCATGCTCCGGGATGACAAGAATTTTTTATGTTTGCGTTTGCATCTGAAAGATGATTATCCGGCCCTGCGGTTCGTGCGGCGCTTCCACGCGGATGGGGCTCTATATTTCGGCCCCTATTCTTCCGGGGCCATGGCCCGGGAGACCCTGAAGGTCATGAAGCGGGCCTTCAAGCTGCGCACCTGCAAAGAGAAGAACGTTGCCCCCCGCTCCCGGCCCTGCCTGGAGTATCAGCTGGAGCAGTGCCTGGCCCCCTGCGCCGGGCTGGTGAGCCGGGAGGCCTACCGCCAGGCGGCCCAGGAGGCGGCCCTGTTTCTCAAAGGCCGGGGCCGGAACCTGGTGAAACAGCTCAAGGCGCAGATGGCGGAGGCCGCGGCCCACCTAGAGTTTGAGAAGGCCGCCACCTTAAGGGACCGGATCACCGCCATTAACCAGACCCTGGAACGCCAGGACATGGCCCGGCCCAGCTTTAGGGACCAGGACGTCCTGGGCCTGGCCCGGAAAGACGGCCGGGCCCTGATCCTGGTGCTCATGGTGCGGGGGGGCCTGGTCACCGGCAGCCGGGAATATTATTTCCCTGAATCTCTGCCGGAGACCGACCTCCTGGGCGCCTTTCTCAAACAATACTATACCGAAGAAAGGCCGCTCCCGGACGAGATTCTGCTGCCCCATGACCTCCCGGAAAGACGGCTCCTGCAAGAGGTCTTCCGGGACCAAAAAGGCGGGGCGGTGCGGCTGGTTGCTGGTAAAGCTTTTGGGGGAGGGGGCGAGGGGTCACAGACCCCGCCCCCCTCCCCCAAACCCCCTCCCCCAACCCCATATAGGGGGTTGGGAGGGGAGTTTGCGGGGAGGGCGATTGTAAGCCCTATCCCTCCCCGCAAATCACCTAATCACCGCACCCGCTTGCTGGCCCTGGCCGGGGAGAACGCCTGGGCGGCCTGGGAGCGGCGGCAGGTGAAGGTGGAGCCCGAAGAGGCGCTTCAAGATTTGCAGGCGCGGCTTCATCTGGCGCGGTTGCCGGCGCGCCTGGATTGTCTGGATATTTCCAACTTGCAGGGGAGCCAGGCGGTGGGAGCGCTGGTGGCTTTCACCGGCGGGGTGCCGGACAAATCCGGTTACCGGCGTTTCCGCATCCGGGAGGTGGCGGGCCAGGACGATTACGCCATGATGCGGGAGGTGGCGCGGCGGCACTATGGCAAGGAAGGGCAAAGGCTGCCGGATTTGCTGGTGGTGGATGGGGGCCAGGGGCAATTGAATGTGGTCCTCCAGGCCCTTAAGGAAATGGATTTGCCGCCTTTCCCGGTGGTGGGCCTGGCCAAGGCCGGGGTCCAGGAGGGACGCACGGTGCGGGACCGGCTCTTCCTGCCGGGGCGGAAAAATCCTCGCTTTCTGCCCCCCCATGCCCCGGGGTGGCTCTTATTGCTCAGACTCAGGGACGAAGCCCATCGCTTTGCCATCACCTATCACCGGAAACGGGCCCGGCAGGAATTGCTGATTTCGTCATTAAATGCAATACCGGGAATCGGACCGGTGCGGCGCAAGCAGATTCTGCAAAGATATCCGGACCTGAAGGCCTTGCAAGAGGCCACCCTGGAAGACCTGGCGGCCATCCCGGGCTTCAATCGCAAGGCCGCAGAGGCGCTGAAGGAATGGTTGGCGGAAGAAAAAGATTAACCACAAAGACACCAAGACACAAAGAAAATAAAAGAAGGGTGCGCAAAGCGCACCCTTCTTTTACATATTTTTCTCTGTGAATCTTTGTGCCCTTGGTGTCTTTGTGGTTAATCTTTTAATGCCGCGAGTTCGACGCCTCCAGGGCCTCGATCTGTTCCTGGGTGAGGCCGTAGCGGCGCATGCGGCGCTGGTATTCCGCCAGGGCCTTGAGGAACTCTTCCTGGCGGAAGTCGGGCCAGTGGGTGTCGGTGAAGTAAAGTTCCGTGTAGGCCGACTGCCAGAGGAGGAAGTTGCTCAGGCGGTACTCCCCGCTGGTGCGGATAAGGAGGTCCGGGTCGGGCATGTCGGCAGTGTACAGGGAGCGGGAGAAGAGGGCCTGATCGATCTCTTCGGGGCGGAGGCGTCCGGCTTGAACCTCCTGGGCCAGGGATTGGGCGGCCCGGACGATCTCGCTGCGGCCCCCGTAACTTAAGGCCACCGTCAAGACCATCCGGTGGTCGGGGCCGGTGGCGGCCATGGCCCGGGCCAGTTCTTTCTGGACGGCCGGGGTGAGGCGCTTCAGGTACCCGATGGCTCGGAAGGCGATATGGTTGGTGCGCAACTCCTCCAGTTCCTCCCGGAGATAACGGGACAAAAGTCCCATCAAAGCCCGGATTTCCATGGCCGGCCGCCGCCAGTTTTCTTCGGAGAAGGCGTATAGGGTCAGGTAGCGGAGGCCCAACTTCCGGGCCAGGCGCACTACCTCCCGGACCGATTCCACGCCCGCGGCGTGACCCTGGACGCGTTTGAGGCCGCGCTGCTGGGCCCAGCGGCCGTTGCCGTCCATGATAATGGCCACATGGCGGGGGAGGCGGTCAGGGTCTAAAGGGAGGAGAGATTCAGGCAAGTCTTTTCCTGAAGACATTAAAAGGTCATGATCTCCTTTTCTTTTTCCGCGGCCTGGGAATCCACCTTTTTAATGAACTCATCCGTGACTTTCTGGATTTCTTCCTGACCCCGGTGGGCGTCGTCTTCGGGGAGATGCTTATCTTTTTTCAGGTCTTTGAACTGGTCATTGGCTTCCCGGCGGATGTTGCGCAAGGCCACCTTGGCCTCTTCCCCCATCTTTTTCACCACCTTCACCAATTCCTTACGCCGCTCGGTGGTCAGGGCAGGGATGGGCAGGCGGATCGACTTGCCGTCGTTTACCGGGTTGAGGCCCAAATCGGATTTGAGGATGGCCTTTTCGATATCTCCCAGGACGGTGGGGTCCCAGGGCTGCACGGTGAGCAGGCGGCTTTCCGGCGCGGCCAGGGAGGCCACCTGGCTCAGCGGCATGCTGGTGCCGTAGCACTCCACTTTAATCCCTTCCAGCAAGGCCACGGAGGCTCGCCCGGTGCGCACCCGGGACAGGTCCCGGGCCATCACCTCCAGCACTTTCTCCATTTTCCGTTTCGCTTCCTCCAGAACCTTACCTTTCATCGCCTTGGCTCTCCACTAAGGTTCCCACTTCCTGGCCCAGCACCACTTTTTTCATATTGCCCGGTTCCAGCAGTTTGAAGACGATAATGGGGATCTTTTGTTCCATGGACATGGTCACCGCGGTGGAGTCCATGACCTTCAGGGCCTTTTCCAGGATTTCGAAATAAGTGAGGCGGGGAAGCATCCGGGCCTGCTTGTACTTTTCCGGGTCCCGGTCGTAGATGCCCGCCACCTTGGTGCCCTTGAGGAGGGCCTGGGCCCCGATCTCGGTGGCCCGCAAAGCTGCGGCGGTATCGGTGGTGAAATAGGGGCTGCCGGTGCCGGCCGCGAAGATGATGACCCTCCCCTTTTCCAGGTGGCGCATGGCCCGGCGGCGGATGTAAGGCTCCGCCACTTCGTGCATGGCGATGGCCGACATCACCCGGGTGGGGATGCCGGTCTTTTCCAGGACGTCCTGGAGGGCCAGGGCGTTGATCACCGTGGCCAACATGCCCATGTAGTCCCCCACTGTCCGCTCGATACCCTGGGCGCTCACCGCCAGACCTCGAAAGATGTTGCCGCCGCCCACCACCACCCCCACTTCCACCTTGAGGTCCGTCACCTCCTTGATTTCCCGGGCAATGGCCTTCAGGGTGTCGGGGCAGAGGCCGAACTTTTTCTCCCCGGCCAGGGTCTCGCCGCTCACCTTGAGGAGAACGCGGCGGTATTTGGGCTTCTCAGGGGTCACCGTCTCCTCAGGTCCCCAACTGGTAGCGGGTGAATCGGACCACCCGGAGGTCGCCGCCTGCCGCTTCCTTGAGCAATTGGGGCACCGTGATCTCCGGGTTCTTCACAAAGGGCTGCTCCAGCAGGCAGAACTCTTTAAAAAACTTATCCAGGCGCCCGGTCACCATGCGCTCGATGATGTTTTCCGGCTTGCCGCTCTCCCGGGCCTGGGCCTGATAGATGGCGTTCTCCTGGGCGATCACCGCCGGGTCCACCTCTTCCCGGCTGACGGCCAGGGGGTTGGTGGCGGCCACCTGCATGGCCAGGTCTTTGGCCAGGGCCGTCAGCTCCGGGGTGACCTGGGCGCTGCTCAACTCCAGGAGCACGCCGATACGGCCGCCGAAGTGGATATAGGCGGCCACCAGGCCCCGGCCGGCAAACCGGGAAAAGCGGCGCACCCGGATGTTTTCCCCGGTCTGGCCGATGACTTCGTTGAGATAATCCTGGACGGTGATCTGGGGTTGGGGCTGCCAGGGCTGAGCCAGAAGCTCGGCTACCTCCGCCGGGGTGGTGGCTGCGATTTGGGCCGCCAGGCCCTGGGCGAAATCCTGGAAAGCCTGGGTTTTAGCCACAAAATCCGATTCGCAGTTCACCTCCAGCAGGACTCCACTCAGGCCGTCCCCGGCCACGGCAGCCACCACCACCCCTTCGCTGGTGGCTCGTGCGGCCCGTTTGCCGGCCACGGCAATGCCTTTCTGACGCAGATAAACCACCGCCTTTTCCAGGTCGCCGTCGGTCTCTTTCAAGGCCTTCTTACAATCCATGAACCCGCAGTTGGTCTTGTCCCGCAGGGTTTTTACCAGTTCCGCAGAAATCTCCAAACCGATCCTCCTTAATTAAAAGCTGTCAGCCATTAGCTGTCAGCTAGCAGCCAAAATCGAAGCAAAGGGAAGGTAGGTCCCTGATATAGGTATTTTTAAGCGAAAACCGAAAACGCTATTATTCCTGCTCGGCCGCCGGGGCTTCCGGTTCTTTTGCCTTTTCTTCCGGGGCCGGTGGCGCCGGAGCCTCCGGTGGCGCCTCCGGGGGTGCGGCCGCCGCTTCTTCCACCGGCATTTCCTTGTCCGTCATCGCCAGGAGACGTTCTTCCCGAACTTTTTTGCCCTCCACCACCGCGTCGGCGATGCGGGAGGTGAGAAGGCGGATGGCCCGGATGGCGTCGTCATTGCCGGGAATGGGATAGTCGATTTCCGTGGGGTCGCAGTTGCTGTCTACAATGGCCAGGATGGGAACCTTGGTCTTCCGGGCTTCCTGGACGGCAATGGATTCTTTGCGGGGGTCCACCACATAGATGATATCCGGGAGGCGCCCCATGTCCTTGATGCCCCCCAGGGCCCGCTCCAGCTTGGCGGCCTTCTTCTCCATCATCAGCACTTCCTTTTTGGGGAAGCGTTTGAGGGAGCCGTCTTCCTTCATGGCCTCAAAGTCTTTGAGACGTTGAATGGAGCGGCTGATGGTCTGGAAGTTGGTGAGCATCCCTCCCAGCCAGCGGTGGTTGACATAGAACATGCCGGCGCGTTTGGCCTCTTCGGAAATGGAGTCCATGGCCTGTTTCTTGGTGCCCACGAAGAGGACCACGCCGCCGTCGGCTACTTTTTCCACGACAAAATTGTAGGCGGTTTTAAAGAACTGGACGGTCTTTTGCAGGTCGATGATGTGGATGCCGTTTCTGGCCCCGAAGATGTAAGGTCCCATCTTGGGGTTCCAGCGGCGGGTCTGGTGGCCGAAATGCACCCCGGCCTCCAGCAACTCCTTCATGGTGACGTAAGCCATACTGCTTCCTCCTGGTTGGTCCGCCGCTCCGCCGTCGGCAAGGCCACCGGACCGGCGTGAACGCCGGCAGGCACCAGCCCGCCCTGGCGGGGCGTGTGTAATTGGTTTTTGATATAAATCGAATTTTTATAACAGATAAATGGGAGATTTACAAGGGTTTTTCCCTGGTGGTTTTCCCTCACCTCTCTTCAACCCCGGAAAGGCGGAATGGTGGGAGGCAGCGCAGTTTCCTCCGGCGCCTCCAGTTCGCCGAAGCGGAAGTGCCTGAACTCCGGGTTTCTCAGAAGCACCACCCCGCACACCACCGCGGCCACCAGGCTGCCCCCGGCAATGGCCAAGCCCGGGCCGGTGTAGTGGGCCACCACCCCGTAGACCATCATGCCCACCGGCGCAAAGCCCATGACGATGAGGCCGAAGAGGCTCATCATGCGGCCCCGGAGTTCATCCGGCACATTTAACTGCAGC